>Ga0123356_10000311_pt1 | contig 55758 bp, 22 predicted proteins | sample TergutEmb28metaG_2_FD_92546 | JGI IMG/M metagenome (GOLD analysis project Ga0123356, IMG submission 92546) | Embiratermes neotenicus P3 segment gut microbial communities from Petit-Saut dam, French Guiana - Emb289 P3 | ecosystem: Host-associated > Arthropoda: Insects > Digestive system > Gut ...
CAAAGCGAAGTGGCGGAACTGACAAGGCAGCTTGAAGAAGCAAAAACCATTGCCCAGGAAGAAAAAGACCCCCAAATGCGCGAGCTTGCCAGGGAAGAATTTAAGGAACTGGAAACAAGACTATTAAACAGCGAAGACAGGCTCAAATTCCTGCTTATCCCCAAAGATCCTCTGGACGAAAAAAATATCATTATGGAAATCAGGGCCGGAACCGGCGGAGAAGAAGCCGCCCTGTTTGCGTCTGACCTGTACCGTATGTATTCCCGTTTTGCCGAAACAAAAGGCTGGAAATTCGAGATTATGAACTCCAACGAAACGGAGATCGGCGGCTTGAAAGAAATTGTGTTTTCGATCAGCGGCAATAATGTATACGAAAACCTGCGCTACGAATCCGGCGTTCACCGGGTGCAGCGGGTTCCTACAACCGAATCCTCCGGCAGGATTCACACTTCTGCAGTAACGGTGGCGGTATTACCCGAAGCGGACGAAACCGAAATCGACATAAAGCCGGATGATCTGCGCATTGACGTAATGCGCGCCGGAGGCCCCGGCGGCCAATGCGTTAACACAACCGATTCCGCCGTGCGCATTACCCACCTCCCCACCGGCATTACCGTTCACTGCCAGGATGAAAAAAGCCAAATCAAAAACAAAGCCAAGGCAATGCGCATACTGCGCGCCCGTATTTACGAAGCCGAGGCGGCAAAAGCCGCAGCGGAACGCGCCGAAGCCCGCAAAACCCAGGTCGGCTCCGGCGACCGCTCCGAACGAATCAGAACCTACAATTTCCCCGATAACCGCGTCACCGATCACCGCATCGGCCTGACTCTCTACAAACTGGACCGCATCATGGAAGGCGATGTCGCCGAAGTCTTTGACGCCCTCAAACTCTCCGCCAGAGAAGAACTCCTCCGGAGCACCAGCTCTGAATAATGCACTCGAATTTTTTCACACAAAGTTCACGAAGCCACAAAGCTCACAAAGGAAGAAAGTTGGTAACGGCGTACTTTGAAATAACGGTGTCCTCCTTGATCTATTATCCTTCTCCGTGTCCTTTGTGCCTCTGTGAGCTCCGTGTGAGAAATTGGGGGAAATATAATGACCATTCGTGAGGCTCTTGCGGAGGGGAGCGCGGCTCTTGGCGGTGCCGGCATTGAAAGCGCAGCACTTGACGCATCGTTGTTGCTTGCGGAAATTCTTGCCGTGAGCCGGGCCTCGCTTATTGCCGCCGGCCCTGAACCAATGGCAGAAACCTCCCTTGCCGCATTGCGCAGCCTGATCAAACGGCGGCTGGCCGGAGAAAGTGTCGCGTACATTCTGGGCAAAAAAGAATTTTACGGCCTTGAATTTATCGTAAACCCTTCGGTTTTAGTCCCCCGGCCTGATACAGAAATACTGGTAGAAGCGGTTGTAAAAGAATTAGAAATGAGAAATGAGAAATTAGAAAAGGGCAAAGGGCTTAGGGTTTTGGAACTGTGTACGGGATCGGGGGCGGTGGCTATTGCGTTAAAGCATACCATACCGGAACTGGAAATATGGGCCACCGACATCAGCGCCGAAGCATTAATAGTCGCCCAAACCAACGCCGCCCGCCTATTACCCCCAAACTCAATCCATTTTTCGCAAGGCGATCTCTACGATGCCCTACAAGAGGGACTGGGGAAGGCGATTCAAAAACATAGCCCATTACCAACATGCTCAGTCCACAAATATTTATCCCTAGTCCCCAGTCCCCAGTCCCCAGTCCCTATAATCCTCGCCAACCCTCCCTATATTCCCAGTGCGGAAATTGCCGGGCTTGCTCCCGAAGTGCGCGCCGAACCGGTACTTGCCCTGGACGGCGGCAGTGATGGTCTGGACTTAATCAGAACCATTATTGCCCGCGCGCCGGAATTCCTGTGCCGCAACGGCACGCTGCTGCTGGAAGCCGATCCTCGTCAAATGCCCCGCATCGCTTCCCTGCTTGCGGAAAAAGGCTTTACACACATACAAACCCACAAGGATTTATCCGGCGCAGAACGAGTCATTCAGGGGACCATTATTCATACACCCGGACCCAGTCTACCATGAGGCTGCGGGCTTCGCGGGCGGCGGAGCTTTCGTCCAGGAATATGTGGCTGGGGGGGCCGTCTGCGCCGCCGGAGCTGCCCAGATAGTTGCCGCCTACCGCAAGGTTAAAAATAAGAACCCAGGGTATATCGTTGTAGAATGTCGGCGCGGTTTGTTCCCGGTAAGGGAAATCATTGTATAATGGCGTCCGCGTTCGTTCATTTGTATTGGCAAATTGCCGCAGTTGGCCGTTTACATAAAAATGTACGCCCAGTCCTGCAGTACTCTCATTAAAAAGGCCGGTAGGATTTTTATCCCAGCGAACAGCGTACACATGGTAGCCGTCACCGGCACCGGGACTGGGGGTGGTGTTCACATAACGGTACCAGCGATACTGGTTCCAGAACTCTTCCTGCCCTACCGGGGTTGGAATGCCATAGTGAACCGTTTGGCCGGCAGAACTGCTGCCGTTGGTTTCCATAATGTCAATTTCGCCGCACATTGGCCAGCCTTTTGCCGGATAGCCGCTGTGCGCATCAATATCCGCGCTGAGCAGCCAGAAAGCCGGCCAAAAGCCGGTTCCTTTCGGCGTTTTTATCCGCGCTTCCACATATCCTGTGGTTACACCCATAAAATCTTTGGCAGGATAATGGGTAACACCATTTGCGGATAAAGTTCCTTTTGTGGTTATCTTTCCGGAACCAAACGGGTAAGAGCCGGGCCGCTGCGTTACCTCAATGACAAGCCTGCCATTTTCAACCCTGACATTTGCCGGCTGGTAGTATTGCCTTTCACTATTACCCCAGCCTGCCATGCCGCCGTATTGAACTCCAGTGCCATAATCATAATTCCATTTGTTCAGGTCAAGCTGGTTTCCGCCAAATTCATCACGCCATACCAGTCTGCCTTTGCCTGGTACATTGTCTCCCAGTTTTAATCCGTCCGCATAGGGATCGGTCTGCGGGAACACAGCGGTCACAATGCCTGAACCGGCAGCATTTGTTGCGGTTGCCCCTGCAACGGTAAAGGCATTTGCCGGCATTCCGTTCAGGGTAAATGCCGCTTTTGGTGTGATCGTTATGGTTGCGGTGTATGTGGTTAAGGCGGCAAAAATGGCAGGACTGCCGCTTACCGCTGGCGACCATGTGATTGTTCCGGTGTATTGCGCTGTTTCAGTGACAGTGGCTGCCGGAATAGCTTCGGTAACCGGAAGCATGACACCCGATATGGCGCGGATACTGACAAGGGCAAGATCGGTTTCCGGGAATACCGCGGTAATGACGCCTGCATTGGCGGCATTGGCAGCCGGTGTTGTTGTTCCCGCAACCGTAAAGAAATTTTCCGCTACGCCTTCCAGGGTAAAGCCTGTTCGGGGCGTTAGTGTTATGGTTGCCGTATACACAGTCAGACTGGCATAGGACCCGCTTACGGCCGGCGACCATGCCACGGTTCCGGTATATTGTGTTGTGGGAGTGATAGCGGTTACCCGGTTAACCCCGGTTACCGGAGGAGCTACGCCCAGTATCGTTTTAATGTCGATGGTGGCAAGATTACCGGTGACACCGGCAGTTATCGGGAATACTGCGGTAATGATGCCGGTATTGGCGGCGTTTGTTGCCGGTGTGATTGTTCCCGCAACCGTAAAAAAGTTTTCTGCTACGCCTTGCGGGGTAAAGCCGTCTTTTGGTATTAACGTTATCGTTGCGGTGTATACGGTCGAGGCAGCAAAGGAAGTATCGGTGAAGGCAACACCGCCGGCGCTCCATTCGATAATGCCGGTGTATTGCATTGTATCGGTAATGGCAAGCGCCGGTGTTGCCCCGCGTACCGGAACACTCACGCCCAGTATGGTGTTGATAGTAATCGCAACGGGAGGCGGGCCGGATGGAACGGTATTATTGTCCGGACAAGACACGATAAAACCGCAGAATGTCAGCATAATTGCCCATTGTTTGATTTTTTTCATGAGAGCGCTCCTTTATTGTGTCATAATATTAGCACCCCTATGGCTGAAAGTCAATGTAAAAAAAACGCCCGGCCACTTGCAGTGAACCGGGCGTTTAACCATCGCGATGCAAGCACCGCTGATGGGCTAAAGATTACATTCTACTACGGAGCAGCAACAGCTCTGATTTCACCAAGGTAGCACCACAGTCCTTTACCGGTTTGAACCTGAGCGACTGTATATATCCGCCATCCCTGAATTATCTTGGTTGCCCCGGTCAATCCAAAGGCTGACAATGGAATAGTTTGCTCATACCATGTCTCGAATTGCGGTATAGTCAAGTTCGGGCCATTGACCCAAGCGCCGTTGATATACAGGTCTACCCTAAAGGTATTTCCAGCCGGAACCGCGCCAGTAGTAGGTGCGGTACTGGGCGCTGGCTGCTCGCGCATCATGCGTGCATCAAAGGTAAGCGTGGTATACTGGCTCACATCCCAGTTATGGCCTCTCACACCAGCCCATGTGTTATTCGCGGCCCATCCTTCACCACCATTAGCCTGGAAAGAGAATATATTGGGGCGAGGAGCCGCCGCTTGTCCTGCTGACCAGAATGACCAAGCGCCTGACTTATCACCAAACGGCGGAGGATTGGAAGCTCCAATATAGTTCGGGAGATCTGTGGGTACTTCATAAGCCGCCTGGAAAGCTGCAGTCCAGTCTTCATCGCTCATACCAGTGGTCCAGGGATTAAAGTAGCCCGGTACCGAATTAGGCGTGAAGGGCTCAAGAATCACGAACGCTCCGGCAGCAATTTGATAGGGAGTGCTGGCGCTGGTTACTCCGCCGATAGTCACTTGCAGGTTGAAAGTCCCGCCCGCCACAGTCGGTGTGATTACCTGACCAGCAGCGGTTGCGGCACCAGTAACAGTCAAGGGAGCAGTAGGATGCCAGGCAAGACTGACATTGGTTAAGTTACGGGTTTGACCGCCAACGGTATACCCTATGTTCATCGGAAGCATATTGGTAATGGGTGTAGTCGCTGGAGGCGCAGCAAGAGCCGGCATGGGATTAGTGGCAACACTGGTCACTGTCTGAGAGGTAATAACATATTCGACCCGGTCGATGTAGATATTAAAACCAGCAGAGGCCGCCGCAGGAAGAATTGACAGCAGTGTACCAAGTTCCATCGCGCCGTTCGGCACCGGAATCAGTACATTTTGCCAGGTGGTAGTAAATGGAATACCGCCGCCGGTTTGACCGGTGTATGAAATAGAATGGTTTCCACTGCCGAAGCCAACAGCATTAAGGTTGCCGTTAATATCGCCTCTTATCCAGAACGAAAGCGCGGTTGCTCCGCCAAGGGGAGTCAGGTAGGGGAATGCGCCAAGCGAGCCGCCCATAATCAATGCGCCCCAGTCGTTTTCATAGTTGAATATCAAACAGGTGTTACCGCTCAAACCTTCCTGTTGGGCTGATACCGGGAAGTTAATATTCTCACCGAACATGGTACCTGCTTCCAATACGCCCTGAGGCTGCGCATCGGTATTCGGCGCGCCGTCTATCAAGACGCGATATGTTGCTATCGGGCCAAATGTTACTTCTACTGTTACATCGCCGGCGGGCATGGTAAAGTTGGGCCTGCCAATGAGAGATGTTGCGGCATCAATTAAATCGTACACTCTGAGCTGCGTACTGGGTGTAACCCGCATTACTCTGACAATAACCGGTTCCATTCCGGCCGGCGGGGTTATATCCAGGTAGACCATCTCGTTGCTAGGCGATGATGTCGGATTGCCGTTTTCAGTTGCAGCAGTAACGGTACCGGTACCGTTTACTGTCGGCAGAATGGTAATGTTGTATTCTACTGCCGCAGGCTGGAATGGCGTTGCGGACATAACATTCGAATCACCGTTGGCATACCCCACAGCAGTCGCGGTTACTACAACGCTATAGGTGGTACCGTTGGTCAAACCAGTAATGGTATAAGGCGACACAGCGGGAGCATTGGTTGCCGCTGCTTTGATCTGCGCTGGGGTAAGATCAGCACCAACTGCCCAGTGTACCGTGTAGCTGGTTGCCGCAGGACTTGAAGCTGCCCAGGTAACGGCAATGGTTCCATTCCCTGCGGTAGCGGCAGTCAAATTCGGCATTGTGGTAAAGGGCGGCGAAGCCGGAGTTCCGGTTATAGGATCCGATGTGTCGTTGCCCAGATAGTTAGCCAAAGTCGCTACAACCACGAGGTTGATGAGCCGGCCATTGGTCAAACCAGTTATGGTACCGGTCACCGCAGTAGTAGGTTGCGTATTTCCATTGTCTATAATGATGTCTACAGGATGCACAGTTTGACTACCAGCAGCATTCTGGATGTAGTATATCGTGTAGCTGCTTGCCGCAGGAACTGAATCAGTAATGGTATAGGTAAGGCTGTTATGCGCTGGCGCAACGGTCAAAATCGGCGCCGTGGTGAACGGTTGTACTCCCGGACCTGCTGCTACCGGAGTGCCGGTTGCAACGGCCGATACGTCGTTGCCTGCATAATTAGCCAAAGTTGCTCGTACCACAAAACTGTAGGTGGTATTGTTGGTCAAACCGCTGATGGTGTTTGATCCCACGGTAACAGTCTGGGGTGTTCCAGCAAGGAGCGTTGCCTCAGGTACAGCAGCACCCGCCGCATAGTAGAGCGCATAGCTGGACGCCGCAGGAGCTGAAGCGACAAGGTTAAAGGTAATACTGGTATCACCATTTACCACAGTGTTTATAACCGGAGCGGTGGTGAACGGTTGCACCGGTATCGCCGGGATGGCATTCGCCACTGCCGATGTTCTATTTCCGGTATAACCAGTCAAAGTCGCCTGTACCACAAAACTGTAGGCTTGATCATTGGTCAAACCGCTGATGGTATTTGATCCCACAGTAACAGTCTGGGGTGTTCCGGTAAGAAGCGTTGCCTCAGGTACAGAAGCGCCCGCCGCATAGAATACCGCATAGCTGGACGCCACAGGATTTGAAGCACCAAGCGTAAAGGTAATGCTTTGATTTGCGGTCGTAATAGCGCTTATAGCCGGCGCCGTAATGAAATTCTGAACCGCAGCAGCAGGTGTTCTTTGCAGAACGCCCGATGCGTCGTTGCCCGAATGGGTAGCCAAGGTTGCTACGACCACAAAACTGTATTCCAGATCGTTGGTCAAACTGCCGATGGTATTAGCTCCCACAGTAGCTGCTTGTGAATAGCCGTTTGCAATGAGCGCAGTCGCATCTACATTTCCTACATTGTAATACAGCATATAGCTGGTCGCCGCAGGAACTGAAGCAACAAGATCAAAGGTAATACTAAGGTTTGCTGCCAAAGCATTGCTTATAGACGGTGCTGTGGTGAATTGAGGAAGCAGTGTTGATGTAAACAAAACCCGCACTTCCGCGTCATAAGCCGGCATTTCGAATGTGTAATCGCCCCCGGTGCCTGCAGTTGTAGCAAGGAACGTAGATCCATTGCCGACTTCGGTTTCTGCATACACTCTAACCCAGGTAATTGCGAAATTCGTATTCGCAGTCACATTCACGGTTACCGTAGTGCCTACGGCTACTTTTCCCGTAGTAGGCGAGGTTCTTGTTATAGAACCACCAGTGCTTCCTACAACAGCCTCATCCAGAAAATATTCCGCCGGCGGTGGTGTGGGTGTAGTACCACCATCATTGGGACAGGCGGTGAACATAAATGCACCAACCAGTAAAAAGATTCCGGCAATGCCGAAAATACTAAAGTTCTTTTTCCTCATACATTTCTCCTCATCTATAAGGATATGCTTTTTTTTCTTGTTCAACGAACAAGTTTTATTAAAAACACTCAGGCAACGCCCGGCGTAATTAATCAAATCGTAACCAGTTCAACGCAAAGTCACCAACGGTTACCCTTAGGCGTATGGTATTTTGCCCGGCAACCAACGGTATGGAAATATCGCCCCTGGTAGCCCAAGCATCGTTCCGGGGCAGCGTAACTCCTCCATCTCCAACGGATGCGCCATTAACCGTAATCGCTACCGTAGTATTGGCAGCGGCGTTATACCGCAAGGTCAGGTTATATGTTTTGGCTGTGGCCGCATTTACCTGATATTCCACCCACATAGCGTTAGTAAACCTAAAAATTTCCAAAACGCCGGCCGATTTGTCGGTATCGGTTACCGGCCGGAACTGCACAATATTTGACCAGCCGCTGACACCTATGTGATTTGCCATATTACAACTGGTAAATTGCGATGCGTCCATTTTCCGTCCGGCGGGTGTCCATTCACGATGCGGACCAAATGTGGGTATATTCGTGTAAATCAGGCCAAGAGGCGACAATTCAGGCATAAGGGGAGAATCAGGGTTGGATGGAACCTCGGTGATCAGGTTATGCGATGGAGTATTGGCAGTACTGGGAGAAGGAACCGGAACGACATTTTCCCTTACATGGCCCTTGGGAAGATACCAGGCATAGCGATGCACATCCGGGTCCATTTCAAGGTATACCAGAACCATACTCATGTACTCTGCCTGCAACTGCCAGTTTGGAGTCCGGTTTTGCAGGTCTTCCCAGCCGCAGAACTCGGTTAACCAGATCGGTTTTCCGTATCGTTTATAATCATGCAGAATACCCTTTACCGCGCTCGCCCACCACGGATAGGTATGCACTGAAATAGCTTCAATTTCGGCAGTTTGCGCCGGGCCAATTGCGGCAAAGAAATCATCCAGCCAGTTATAGGGACTGTTCCATCTGCCGGCAGGAATACCCGGAGGAGTTGGTAATTCTTCTCCGCCTCCGCTGAAATTCATTGCGGGTGAAACAATTCTAAGACCGCCCGGCTTGGCATTTAAGGCCGTATTTCTGAACCGACTCCAGTCATTCGCCGCCGCCTGGGGAGTCAGAGCTGCCTGATGCCGGAAATTGGGTTCATTGTACGCAAGCAGGTATCTGGTATTGGGATGATTGCTGGAAAAAGTGGTTATTCTCTCTATGTTATAACCCGTGTTCCAGGCCATTGGACAGAATTCCAATCCGGATGCGCGAAATGCCGGCAGTATATCATTATCCGGTGCAGGTCCCCAGTTATAGAACCAGCTAATACCGGCGGTGCCGCTCTGCAAAAGAGCCATATCCCGCGCAGCGTGTTTGGAATTTTTGGCAGAACCGCCATAAGCCCCCAAGGTTCTAAAATCATACCCAACACCGCGTTTGGGACTGGTACCCGGTATAAATACATAATCCCCGGGATCAACAAAATAGGTTAACTGCTTAACATCAGCATAGCCGTCATTGTATCCGTCCCTTTTTGCTATTACCAGGACGCTTATCACTTCATTATTGACAAAGCTGGCGCCCGATATGGTACCGGAAGCGTGGACATTGCTTACCAATGTCCCCTGAGCCAGCAGGGTTGCCTGATTTTGAGCGCCCTTCATCCAGCGCAGATCATAGCTTGTTGCAGCAGGAGCCGCAGGGGTATAGTTATACTGGAAGCTGCCTGTTTCCAGAGAAATGGTTACGTTTGGCTTTGTTACGAAATCATTAAGGGGAATAAAATAGGTTGAATATTTGACAGCCGAATAGCCATCCGTATACCCGCTCAATATTGCCACCATCACAACACTTATCCATTCTCCATTGACAAAACTATCGCCTGGTATATCGCCCCAGCCGGACACATTGCTCATCAAAGTTCCCTGGTTCAGCAGGGTCGCCTGGTTACGATCGCCCTTCATCCAGTAGAGATCGTAGCGATCTGCTCGGGGAGTTGAATGGCGTGTTCGCATGAATGAGAAATCACCGGTTTCCGTATCAAAATCTAAACTGAAATCCGGCATTATGGTAAATACCGTTGGATCTCCACTGGTGGTAAAGGTCGCCTGACGAACCGGGGAATAGGTGTCACTGGGTCCAGCCCATTTCGCTATGACAATAACACTGATCACCTCATTATTGGCAAACACTGCAGAAGTGGCACCCGGTATGGTACCGGAAAGGGATACACCGATAACCGGAATTCCTGAACTGAGCAAGGTTGCCTGGTCCAGAGAACCCTTCGCCCAGCGCAGATCATAACCTACTGGAGCGGGAGTGGCGGGAGTGGGAGGCGTAATGGTATACTGGAAATTGCTGGCAGCCTGATTAAAACTTATCTGCAATCCCGGACTTCCGCCGCTGGGAGCGGTATAGGTTGCCTGTCTGGACGGTGACCACGCGGCAATATACCCTTCCCTTTCCGCCATGACAATGATGCTCATTATTTCGTTGTGCAGATAACCGGTACCCGGTATGGTACCCGTAAGGGACACATTGCTTATTAAGGTTCCTTCGTTCATCAGGGTCGTATCACCCGGAGTGCCTTTCATATGGCGTATATGGTAGTTCGTTGCCTGAGGCACTGAATGAGTAATGGTATAGTCGAAATTACTGGTTGCCTGATTAAAGGTAAAGGTTAACCCCGGAGAATCCACAAACGGATCCGGTCCCACAATGATAAAATAGGTTGCCTGACGAGCCTGGGAAACAGCGGTCTCAAACCCGCCCGATGTTGCCACTATTACAGCGCTTATTATTTCCCCGTTGCTATAACCAGCAGCCGGTATGGTATAGGTGTTATTCCGTATGTCTTCTACTTTAGTTCCCCGTTCAAGAAGAGTCGCGCTCGTGTTACTACCCTTTCTATAGTATACATCGTACCGATCTGCCCGGGGCTCTGAATGGTCCCGGGTAAACTGAAAATTGCCTGTTGCTGCGTCAAAACTCAGGTTTAACACCGGTCTTCTTGAGAACTGCTGCAATGGCACAGGACCATCGTCGCTGTTGTCGGGGCAAGAAACCAAAGCCAGGGCTGCCGCCATAGCTCCAATAACCAATAACTTCCTCATGCGTTCCTCCATGTTATCTACCCTAATATAATATACAGCTAAAAAGCTCAAAAAACCAGTGTTTTTTTGAGCTTTTTAGCTGCAAGAAAGCCGGCCTTGCACACCGACCCTCTTGCAGGCAGCGGATTGGTAACCCGCGCATTGTCATGCAAGTTGTTCGGAAACAACCGTTTCCGAACAACTTCTGGTACTAAACCCTATTCCGCTCTGAAGTAGTCCATATAGAACATCCAACCAGCTCCTAAATCAGGCCATGCAAAATGCATTGTAAACTCATTTATTTGCCTAAGGCCATTAGGAATCGGGAATGTTATAATTTGCCAGGTATTAGCAACAGTCGGACCAATATTTATATCAATTCTGCCAACATTGGTATTAAGCTCCAACAGAGGGGGAGCACCTGTGCGATTCGACATAACTCTAATAGCAAAGGTAGAGAAAACCCGTCCATCAACCTGTATCGGGTTATCATAGGTTTGTCCCATGCCGGCCCAGTCATTAATTATTCCATGCCATGTACACTCTAATACCGGCAGTGACGTAGCACCTTCTATCGTATCACTAAATACTCCCCATGGAGTACCCATGTGTACCCAAGCTTCAAGAGTTTGTCCATCTTTTATGCTTTCATGGAAACCTCCCGTTGGTCCAGGCGTTCGATCCAGGAAGTTTTCAATCCATACGATTGGGGTGGTAAATACCTGCACGGTCATTTCATTGCTGACCCTTGTATCAAATTGAACGGTCAGCGGGAAATTCGACACACCTGCATTAGGCGTGAGCATACCGGTCGCATAGGCCTGTGCGGAAAGGGTCGCGTTGGTAACCGTATAGGTTGTATTATACCAGTTATCAAACTTAACCCTGTTAATGTATAAGCTGCGCGTTGTGCCGTTAACACTATAAGTTGCTCTTGAGCCTCCCAGAACAACATTTAACCTTGTTTGCGTTGGACTCATTTCAATCGGTCCGTTCATATCAGGAATAATAAGATTGGTCATGCTTACGGTCGCGGGAATAAACCTGATGTCATGCAGATACAGTTCGGCGCCATTAATATTCGAGCCGGTAATACCGATCTGGAACGCAGAGTAGATAGTACCGTCTATCCGTTTTGGAAGCGGTATAATAAGCTGTTGCCAGGTTGTAGTGGCTACAAACCCCTGATTATTTTCGCCGGCATAATCAACCCCATACGGATCGGTCGCCGCGGCGCCGCCAAACCCAATGCGATCTACCGTAACGTTCCTGCCGCGAGCTCTAATCCAGAGCGAAAGCGCGTCTACGGAATTCAGATCAATGCCATCGGGATAGTCAATCGCAAAGCCATGGAAATAGCCGCTAGAGGGAGCAAGGGTAATGGGTGTAATTATACCCTGTCCGGTAGGTCCCATTTCATCATTCACCCACGTAGCCTCATCGCCTTCCCAGTGTATAAAGTCACCGTACATTATCCCATTCAGGAAGATCGGTATGACACCCGCTTCTATAAATGTTGCATTAATGGTGACACTGCTGGGGGGCATATTAAATCGCCAGGTATTGGTGTCCGTTTCCTGAAGAGAAAGATTGTTGCCGTTGCTATCCCAGGTACCAGTCAGGCTTCCCAGTTCTCTGCCTGAAGCCGGAGCTACCGTCAACGTGATTGGTGTACCAGCGGTTATACCACTCGTTGCACTGGCACTGACACTACCTCCGGTCGGTGGAGTCGATGGATTTATGGTAATACTGTAGGTTGGTCCAGTGATTATATTGGGTGTTCCCGTCACAACATTGGAATTAATGGGTGTACGGGTACCATCGGTCGCCCGTACCACCACGCTGTAGAGCTGGCCATTGGTCAGACTGGGAATAGTATAGGTCAGCGCCGTACCGGCATTGAAAGAGTTCGAACCTGCTACCAAATTATCCGCAGATTGCGTTCCCGCTCCCCAGTATACGGTATAGCTGGTCGCCGCAGGAGTTGAATTGCTCCAATTAACGATAAAGGTGGTATCCCCTGCCGTACCGGCAGTCAAGGTTGGCGCCGCGCTAAATACCGGAGGCGGTGCGGCCTGCGGGGTTCCGGTTTGCACTGCAGAATTAACATAGTACGTATTACTGCCAATAACCACGGTTGCCCGTACCACCACGCTGTAGAGCTGGTCATTGGTCAGACTGGGAATAGTATAGGTCAGCGCCGTACCGGCATTGAAAGAGTTTGCACCTGCTACCAAATTATCCGCAGATTGCGTTCCCATTCCCCAGTATACGGTATAGCTGGTCGCCGCAGGCGCTGAAACAGTCCAGGTAGCGGCAAGCGTGTTAACCCCTGCCGTAAGAGCGCTCAAGGTCGGCGCCGTAACAGTGGGGGCCACCGGAGTTCCGGTTTGTGTATTGGAATTGCTATTTACTTGGTTATAGCCTGTTTTATACGCCATGACCACCACGCTATAGGCGGTGCCATTGTTCAAACCCGGTATCGTACCGCTCAATGCCACATTGGTGAGTTGAGTTCCGCCTTTGATCGCTGTTACATCAGTGGTATTTCCCTGTATATGCCATAGGTTGTAGCCATCCGCCACAGGGTCTGAAGCAGTAATGGTATAACCAAGAGTACCATCCCCTGGCGTAAGAACGCTCAGGAACGGCGCCGTAGTGAAAGGATTAACCGGGTCTACAAATTGCGCGACAATCTGAACATCGTAGCCGGGCATTTGGAATTGCCAATATCCAGCCCCGGTATTAGGGTCAGCGCCATCATCTTCAACGACAACGTCCGTGGGGTCTCCATCTTCATCTAAAACCTTGAGTGAATTGGTCACGAGCACCCAACCAGGGGTGGTTATCGTTACCAACAGGTCTACCCATGTCCCTTCTGTCGCCTGAACAGGCTCCGCTTCTACTGTACCTCCGAAAAAGGTCCCAACAACGATATTGTACACCGCCGGGGAACTGGGAGTAGTTCCTCCATCATTTGGACAGGCGGTGAACAAAAACGCACCAATCAGCACACAGATTCCGACAATGTCGAAAAAACGAATGTTCTTTTTCATAAGCTTCTCCTCTACCTTAAGTATAGCACAACTTTTGGCTTATCCAACGGATAAACGCATATTTATAGTAAAAAACCGCAAAATTAATCCAAACGCAGCCAGTTTAAGGCACAGTCACCTTCCACAACGGTCAGCCGCAGGGTATGCCTGCCTGCTTCCAGTTGCACGGGTACTGTGCTGGTTCTCCACGCGGTGGTTGGCGATAAGCTGACCGTCGCGGCCGGCTGTCTGTCTCCGGCAGCTTCGCTGCTCACGGTAATGGCAATTTCGGTTGCCTCCGCGACCATGTTACGCAGGCTGAACGTATAGGCTTTGGCTGCAGGCACGTCCACCTGATACTCTACCCATTTTCCCCTGGAAAAACTATGCATATCCAGGGGCGCCCCGCCCGAATCGGTGCCGGGACGGAACCAAACGCCGGCCCCCTTGCGCCGTTCATTGCGCGGCCAGTGCGGATCATCGTTTTTAAAGATATAGTCCGAAAAGACCATGTCGGTAAAGTCTTTTGCCCAGAATGTTTGCCCGGCAGGAACCCATACGCTTTTGTCGCAGGTGCCCATGTTGACATACACGATGCCAAGGGGAATCAGTTCCGGCGGATTCATATCCGGCCGCACGGTTCTGGAGAGCAATTTATGGTAGGGCTTGTGATCTTCGTGCTCGCTGCCCTTGGGAATAAACCAGGCGTATTTTTCCACATCCGGATCAAGTTCCAGATAGGTAATCGCCTCGCTCAAAAACTTAAGCTGTATTTCATGGCCTTGTTCGTGGGTAAGGCTGTCCCAGTTAATGCCGTCCCAAGCGCAGAATTCAGTCAGCCAGATTGGCTTGCCGTATTCTTTGAATCGGGCGATGTACCCTTTCAGGGCGCCTGCATCCGGCATATAGGAATGAACGGATATGGCGTCAATATCATTAAGGGATACGCCCTTAAAACCCCGGTTCTTATAGGTTTTACCTTCTTCTTCGTTATACCAATCCATGCCAAAAAACTCATGCAGCCATTTCCAGGGGTTCCCATAGTCTTGCAAAGTGCCGTAGTTCATTGCCGGTGACAAGACTTTCAGGTTGTGTTTTTTGGCAAGCGCAATCAGTTTGGGCCAGGTTTTGGCTGCCTGACGGGGGGTCATATTGGCCTGATCCGTCAGGTTTGGCTCGTTATAACCCATAATCCACTCAATCTGGGGATTCTCCGTCAGATAGGCATCCAGCATTTCTATATGCCTTGGATAGGGGCTCCATGCCATGGGGTAGAACAGTACATTGTGTTCCGCTGCCGCTGCGGCTACTTCCTCATGGGGCTGAACGCCCCAGTTATAGAACCATCTAACCGATGGAGCAAGCAGTTCGACATCTTCCCGGTAGGTTTTATCCTGTTCAAAGGCGTATGAAACGCCCCGCTTGTCGGTAAAGGGCCCAGTTCTTTTTTCTGTTTCAACCGGGCTGCCTGCCGTACCACAGGACATTATCACTGCAGCCAATGTGAGAATAGTTATACTTATTACCACAAACTTTCCTTTCACGTATATACTCCTTTATTCTGCCGTTATTGAATGAACTTCAATGAAGAATTCGCTGCCATCGAACGCGCCTACCGGCAGCCCTGTGTTCAATCCTGCCCCTTCCGTAAAGAAGGTATATCCCGTGACGCAGCTCAGATTAACACCGGCGTTCCTAAAGTCGCTCAATTGGAGCACATACGCCTGAGATGAGAAACCTCTTCCCGTAAGCGTTACGGTATGCGAGAATTTCCCGCCGTCCGCTTTGTTGCCCACCAGTGTTGACGCTACTCCCGGATATCCGCTTTCCAGGCCAAAGGTGTATTTTACCCCTACATTCAGGGCCATATTGACGGTAATCGTGGTGAGGGTGCTCAGATCGTGATTAAGCCCCCATGTTCCCAGTTCATACCAGTCGTCACGCTGCCTGCCGCTATCCACATAAGACGGCGACCTCATTAAGTCGTCAACATAGCCAAACAAGATGGGTGGGGTTCCACGGCTCTGACTGTCACCAGCCCAGCCACCCCAGAAATACGGAGACTGCACATGCCCGCTCGCCAGCACAGGAACATTGGCAAAGTCATCAATCAGCATAGTACCGCCAACTGGTGTCTGAGGCAGACCCAATACCCTGAATTCCATGGAGTTTTCACTCGCAACGCCGTCATAGGTGGCAACCAGCCTGTGTACAGCACCGCTGAGTACACCGCCGCCAGGCCCGGTTGGAGTAATGGTATGGGTACCATTGTTAACGGTTAGACCGCCGCCAACCACATTGTAGACAATGTCACCAGGGTTCACAAAGAAATCGGTGAACCTGTTGTAGAATCGGGTTACTTCAGGATCGCCGTCCTTGCCAAACAGGGATACACTCGAAGTGCCTATCCGGTACACCAGTCTGGTATCCATAGTCAGCACATGCGCGCAGGTTGCAAAAGTAGTGCTGCCGCCATTCAGCCTGTAGGGAACCGTAGGTCTATAGGGCGATGTTTCCAAATCTTCGGGCAGCCACACTTGTTCCAATACCGCTCCGCCTTCCATAAACCGTATTTGGTCAATGAAAATCTCAAAGGTTTGAGGCGGCAGATTCGGGTTGGCAACATACAATTGCCGCGGAGCAAAATACAGCATGACGGTGTTGATCTCGTGATCGATAGCTTTGGGTACCGGCACCAGTATTTCGCGGTAATTGGGACCCAGTTGGATACCATCGCCGTTGTTCAGTTCACCGGCATACCAAACCGATTTTACCCAATCCGGCTCGGCAAGCGTTTCATCATAATCTCCAAAAACGACACTGTTAATTGCCGGACGGAAATAGGATTCTGTCACAGCCCCTGTATACTGATACGAACTTCGTACATACAGAGAAAGCCATTGGACATCCTGCATATTCAGCGGGTCATCCAGAGTAATTTTTAAGCCAAAATAGTCACTTACACTGGTAAAGGCCACCTTAATCGCCGCGCCTCTGCCGCCTACCCCTGCGCCGGGCGCCAGAGAATTCTGCGGCAACAGCCAGGTATCTATAGGAGGAACAGTGTCACCTTTCTCAAATTCGGTCTCTCCGCCCAGGATACCATTGTTAAACCCGCCGCTAAAGATAACGCGGGGACTGTTTATACTAAAGGATGATGTTACCAGAGTATCGGTCGTCAGAGTGAAGCTGTATACGCCGTCATCATCCGGTAACTCAAGCGCACCGTTTACTAAAATCGAATCAAGCCGGAAGCCCTGATCAATAAGCGGCGTAATCACTATCCTCTGACCGCTTTGTCCCGCTCCCGGAGAAACAGATACCGTTCCGCCGCCGCCGATGGGGGGGATAACCGTCACGGCAAAGGTACTGGCTTGCAGCTTAAAGCCCCCCATTACAACGGCATTGGCCGTCAGTTGGAATTGGTACTGGTTGTTATTGTCCAGATCCACAGGCTCACCGTCCACACTGACCCAGTCTATATCATAGCCGGCAGCAGCAGCCGCGGTAACGGTTACCTGCTCGTGCCTTCCCGTTGTCGGTACCGCAGAGATAGTTCCGCCTACTGAGGGCGGGATAACCGTAACGGTAAATAACGGTACAAATAACGCGCTTATAATGGTACTGTCTTCCAGAGTAAATTGGTATACACCCTCAGCATCCGGATCCAGTTCATCATCGTTCACTTTAATCCATTCCAGCTTATAACCAGGAACAGGCTCCGGCAGAAGCACTATATCTACACCCTTATCCATTCGAGGTTCAATCTGTATCCCGTCTACAGAAGCCATTATCGTTCCGCCTTCCGGGGTCAAAGAAACCACCCTAACCATAACCTGCTGGTTAGTATTTATAGGTGTAGGGGTAAACAATGCGGTTACCGTGGTATCTCTTGTCAAGTTGAATCGATAGTCGCCGTGAGTTGGATCCGTCTCCAGAATCTCATCGTTCACCAGAACCCACTTTGTAGAATGTTGGGAAGGAGGACTCAAGAAAAATGTTACTATTGTGTTCTTCGGCACATCATCGTATCCGGTTAAACTATACTCACCGCCACCATCAATAGAAACCCTGACCATCCCACTTCCTGTGGGGGGTGGGATAACCGTAAGGTTAAACGGACCGTCAACATTTATGACTACTACCGGCTTAAAGAACGCGGCTACCGTGGCATTGGCGGTTAAAGTAAAGGTGTTCACGCCTGAACCCAGACGGACACCGTTTACGGCAATATAGTCCAGTTCCCAATCCGCATCATCAGGAGTCGCGGTAATCGTTACCAGATCATCTCTGGCTCCATCCAGTATCGTCGTAGAGCTGTTTCCGTCTATCGCAACAGACACCGTTCCGCCTGCGTCCGGCTGACGAACGGTAACTGTATACATACCATCGTCAAGCTTAAACGCTGCCATTACCGTAGTATTATTGAGCAGAGTGAATTCGTACACATCGGGACTAACCGGATTCCGGGGAACGCCGTACACGCTTACCCACTCCAGTATATAGTCGGGATCGGGTATTGCGGTAACCGTTATTACCTGACCCTTGTTTGCCTCATCACCAGAATCAAGGGGTACTCCATTTACCGCAAACGTAAGAGTCCCGCCTGTTCCTCCGACAATTCCTTCCGTAACCGTAAACGGACCAGGGCCTCCGCTGAAGAATCCGGTTACAACAGAATTGCCAAATAAAGTGAACTGGCTACCCTGTATTGCCGCGCCGTTCACTAAAATATAGTCAACCTCCCAGCTTATGTCATTAGAGTTCGGAAGAACCGTTATTAATGAGCCATTGGGCGCCGCTGAAGAATCGACCTTAAAAGTCCCGCCTATAGCAGGCTGTTCAATCGTAACCGTATAATAACCAAAATAGGATTGTTTAACCTCGTAGTTTGGACCTGGACAGGCAGCAAAAACCACCAGCGCAGCCATTATCAGAGCTGCTATCGCTATTTTCTTCATACAATCCCCCTATTCAATAACAATTTCATCCACAAACACTCTGCCGCTGTTTGGCGGAAGGCCAATACTCCATTGCTTAAGCGCCTCGCCTTTTGGAAATGGAACCCGAGCATACACCGTGATCGTCTTGCTCGTATCTTCAGGATCAGGTATCGTCACCGGAGCAAGGATACTCGTGTCCAATTGAACCGTATGCCGGTACCATTGCTGATTCCGTTGATTATTCGGTATTGCAAGAGATGCATTTGCGATGCGATAACCGCTGCTCGAATATGCCTGAAAGCCCACGTTACACGAATGAGCATTAAAGGCAACACCTGGCACCGGTTGTACATACTTGACCCATAAAGTAACCTGCGTCTTACCGTCCAGGAAAATGGGCTTAGTATCAAACAGGGTGAATCGCCATTCCTGCCTCTGACCGCCGCCAATATCATTACCGGGCAGGTCCATTCGCCATTCCATTGATGATATACCATTGGTATTATACCGTGATGCATACTGCGAAGCGGGGTTGGCGGAATCCAAGCCCCTGCCTCCGGCAAACCATTGGCCTTTCGTACTCATGCTGGTAAACAAGCCGCCTCCGGCTGGAGTTTCGGCGGGGTTTATAGCCAATTCAATACCGTCATATTTTGCTGTATAGTCAAAGTTATAGACCGAGCCGTTTACAAACAGGGTAACGGATCCATCCGGATTCGGCCCCGGAGACGGCAGCGGATCTTCGCCGAGATTGCTGCAGCCGGAAAAACCGAGTAATAAAGCCGCTAATGTAACGATTATTATGTTCTTCATAATATACTTACCTCCGTGTTATTTCCGGTACACTCGTATCCAGTCCACCATAAAGCAGCGATCTTCATAAGGGGCATCATCCTCGAAGACTGAGTCATCGGGGGTTTTGCCGCCAGAGAAGGCGCCGGCAATGGCGAGGTTCAGGTTAATGACGAAGCCTGTTTTGGCATTGAATGCTTCCTTAACGTAGAACTCTTTGCCGTTATCGTCATGGAGCTGCTGCATATCAATGGAATACCAAATTTCGCCGTCAAACAAAAAGTGCATGAACTTACTGTCCCAGGTAACACCGTATACATGAAAGTCATCGGCAAGGTTAATATCTATTTTCTGGGACTTGCCATCGGCCCGGTTCAGCGGCCAATAGGGACCAAAATGGACGGTGGACATCAGTTGGTTTTCCTGACCGCCCCTGATTTCCAAAACATCAATTTCACCAGCGCGCGGCCAGCCGTATACTTTTTTGGTGTCGCCATATTTGTTTGTGGTCGCGCCGATAAGCCAGAAAGCCGGCCAGAAACCAACGCCGCGGGTGGAACGAATGCGCGCTTCTACCCGGTCACCAGGCAGCGCCACAAATTTTTGGGTACCGGTGGTCAGACCATCATGCGACAAATTGCCGCCGGTGGTGATTTTTCCCGAAGTAAACACAACGCCGCCCGCCGTATCCCTTTTGTCATAGTCGGCATTGTCTTTGCGCGATTCAAGGTACAGGATGCCGTCTTTTACCACGACATTTTCCGGCCGGTAGAACTGCAATTCATTGTTGCCCCAGCCGGTCAAACCGTACTGAGCGCCGGTGCCGGTATCGATATTCCATTTGGTTAAGTCCAGCGAATCGCCGTCAAACTCATCGCTCCATACCAGAGTTCCCCCGGTTACAAAAGGCTCATCGTGCGCCACCAGCATCATATTGCTCGCGCATGCACCCGCCATAATTAATGCAATACCACAAAAAATTATAATCCATTTGTTGTTCTTCATCGTCTTCTCCTTGTTAATTAAAATGTATAGTTAAAGTACAGTATCAATTCCTGCGAATCTCTGCCCTGGCTTGCGTTGGGGGAGAACCGGTCGCGGATTACCCCATTCCAGCGAATGCCAACCCTGTTCGACGAGTCCATCAACGATGGTCTGTGGGTAAGGCCCCAGGCTAAATCAAAGCCCCAGCGCATGGGGTAGGTTTGGTTATTTTCCCGATCGGAGCTTACCGGCCCCCACAGGTCAAAGGCTACCAAACCGGAGAATACTACCCGCTTGTAGCGGAACCGGAGCGATTCCTGCCAGCCGGTAATGACTTCCCGCTCAGCATCGGCGCTGTCCGGTATGCCGTTCCAGGCAAAACCACGGGTAAAGTCCAGCGAATTGGCAACACGGATATCATTTTTGGGATTCCAGAAAACCATCCAGCCCAGTTCGTAGTTACCGTATGTTTCCGGATAGCCGCTGTAGTCAGACCGGAACTTCCCATCGGCGCCTTTGCGGGTTCCGGGGTCGGAGAGTCCCTCAAAGATATTGTAGCGCCCCCGTACTCTGGTGGCAAATAAAGCACCTTCGGTATCCCACACATTCCATTCCCAGAGCCATGACGCCGGCTCAAGGTCAAAGGAGAATATGGCTTCCAGACTCAGCATTTCACGATTTCCGCCAACCGCAAAGGGCTCGACGGGTCTGTTGATACTATGTATCGCCCCAGCTCCTATATACTTGCTGGTAACCGGACCCTGCAAAGGTTTCCGGTACAGGCCGTTCAGGGCAGCGCCGTAGTTTCTGTATGTGCCGTTTACGCCGCCTTTTATTTCAAAGCGGTTTCCCGTGCCAATATCGGCAAAAATCGTACTCATAAGGGGCGGTACCCAGTTGCTGTTCGCCACCAGACCGGCGTGTATGATTTCCGTTTGGAAACCTAAAATTCGTCCCGTCCGGTATTCAACCCGCAACTTGGTCGCAAGGGTATCAAGGGCGGTTATTTCCCCTTCTTTAAGGAGATATCCATCTTTATCAAGACCAGGGTAGTAATTTACATCGGTGTTCCGCAAGAAATACCCTTCGCCGATTTTCTGGAAATTGGTTCCCATTATGCCCACTTGTACCTGGAAAAACGGCGCGGCCACCCAACCAATGGGCGGTGTCGCCGCGCTTCGGGTAGGTGTCCAGGAGAACCACAGTGAACCGGTCGTATTGGGTTTTTCATAGACACCAAGGTCCTCATATTCGCCCTTTTCTTCATTAAGGTGCGAGAATGACTGGCCGACCATAACCGAATAGGCCATATAATGACCTTTTACCCATTCACCTTCTTTGTACCATTTTCCCAAAATCATGGGAGGGGCGCCGGCATAAATTTTGGGGCCCATGATAACCGCAAGCCCCTGCCTTCCCTGCATCCCAAAGTTATATCTTCCTTCTACGGCGATGGGGGACTTTACGTTCCATATATCATCGCTGTACAAGTCATATTTTTCTGTATTTAAATTGAAGAAGTCGCCTTCACCCAGCCAGCTGCCTTTGCCATGGTGGTAGTGGGCGTTTATTTCCGCGCCAAAACCTTTCCAGGTGAACCAGCCCTGATACACATCGAAGGGCCGTTCCGCCAGTCCCATTTCCTGCGTCCGGTAAATGTCTGACCGTACCGGTCCTTCTCCGGTAACCATATCATGCCGCATATACACGGTGGCTCCGCCTTCAAGTTTGCCGCCGCTAATGGTTCCCAGTTCAGTTTGGCCCCAGAAGGTCGTTGACAGTTTAACGCCGTATTGGGTGTCTTTGAATGCGGTAAAGAAATTTTCACCGTCTTCTTTCATGGTTTTTTGCACATCATCGCCGGTTTGCATGGCAAGAACATTCACCTCATTGGTTACTCTCCAATTGGGTGGTTTCTCAACGGCGTCCCGGCCGCGAGCCAGCGCATAGGCATAATCCAGTTTGGCAAAATGGGAATCGATGGTGGCGGCGCCTTCATCGGCTGAATCGGCGAGCCTCCAGGGATCAGCGCTCCAGATATGCTGTAACGTATAATAAGACGCGCGGGGTATCTTTTCGCGGAACCAGGCGACATATTTACGCTCTCCCTGGCTGGTAATACCCATCCATTCAGGAGTCATGTTCGCGTGCCGCGGCGTATGAGAAAATGTGTAATCCGGCACTTCGCCGGTCGGCTCGGTATTGTGGATATGTATTTGCGCTCCGCCTGCCGAACCATAGTCATTTTTATACCATTGGTCGGTCCATTCACTGACAAAACCGCCAATATTGTTTGATTGGCCCTTGCCGTAGGCATTGCCGTACATATCCTTCCATTGATTGACAATCCACAGGGCCTGATTGTATTGATCTTCCCGCATATGCTTGGCGTTCCAGGCCGGCGCTCCAAACGAGCCAATGATAACCGGCTTGTTCAGTTTTTGCCTGGCCTCACGCCAAAAATCCGGGTTTGTCCGCATAGCCGCCCAATCGTAGAACTGACCCAGGGTACACGCGATGAAATCCAGACTGGGACATTCATCGGCAATAAGGTCAATCGAGCTAAGGCCGTTGGTCAAAAACCCTACCGGACGGTCGGGATCAAGGTCTTTTGTTTGTTGAAATACATCTTCGGTTAGAGAGAAAAGGGCCCGGGCTTTGCGCAAGCCCGGATTGGACCCGTATTTTCTGGCAACATCGGGGTCGTTGTCATGGTATTTGCCCGACCCTTCATAGTAAAGACCCTCCGGATTCCCGTCTCCAAACAAGTAGCCGAGTATACCGCTTGCGTCTTTATACCGGTTGACCATATTATAGGCCTTTTTCATGACATTTTGACGCACTTCGGGGTCATAGTAATTGGCAGTATGGCCATAGATGCCAGACCAGCGCTCAAGATCATAGTTGACAAGGGTAAGAATGTCGAAATTGTTGTACAGATATTCTACCCATCTTCGTGGGATATCCGGACCGGTTCTAATTGCATTAATACCCGCCGCCCGCATCAGCTCGCCTTCATAGTCGAGTACTCTGCGGATAGTTGTATCACCTTCATTCCATAGGTTGTATGTAAAGCTGGTTCCCGGCGGATTAACGGCAAAAACAACCCCTTTTACAAACATCTGTTTGCCATCAACAAGGAGTTCCCAGCCGTCATTGCTGTTCTGGACAACCTTAACAACCTGTGCCCATGCCCCAGCCAAAACAACTAAAAATAGAACAAATAACAGCGCTGTTCTTTTCATCTCTAACCTTCCTTTACTGGGGAAACATTATCTTTTAACCACTGTCCCGTAAGACCAAGTGCTCGGATCTTTCCACGCATTATCGGTGGGTGTCCGCCAGTTTACGATAAATTCGCGCGCCATTTCTGGCTCTTCTTCTTCGGATTTGGCGGTATTGATTCGGAATTCAAGCATTACCGTTTGATTTGCTTTCAAAGGCTTTTTCATGCTCAGCGCATCCAGAGAGATGCTCATATCAAGAATGTAGGAATTTTCGGTCCATTCGACGACCGCACCCTTAAATTGCCGGCTGTTGAATCGCCCTATTTGAACCCTCAGGTCGCCGTCTTCTTCTTCCGGCTGCACTACAAACATTTGCAGGCCAACATCGCCGTCCGTATATTCGGTGCGTTTTTTGGTATTGGTACCAAAGAACACCTGCAGAGAGGTTCCATTCCATACCGAACCCAGCTCAAAATCATGCGGCCAGGCTCTGAGGGACTTGTCAAAGATATCAGCGCGGACATACAGGTTGCCTGTGTCTGCGGCAAGGTAGAATGTACCGTATACTTCTTCTCTGCTTCCGCCCCAGGGATGCCTGCTGACCGAAACCCCATCAAGGCCGTCAAAGAAATCGCCGAATTCGCCAACGGTAAGGGCTTTATCCGTCAGATATATTTTCGCCATCTCGTAGTTTACCTTGGGCTGCGAAGCGCAGGAAACAAGGGCGAAAACCGACACCGCGCACAAAGCTATGATCATTGTGCGGACCGAAAGAATTTGTGTTTTATGACTTGACATACATCTATAATACAGGTACTCTTAAGGCTATGTCAACACTTTTTTTTAATAATATCATAATTAGGTTAGGCGTATGAGAATTAACCAACCAAATCTGTGGAAACGGTTCCGGCAAGAAAAATACCTGCAAATAATGGCCCTTTTTGGGCTTCTTTGGATGGTCATTTTTAACTACGCCCCCATGTATGGCTTATTGATAGCTTTCAAGCAAAACTTCAGGCCAACCGAAAGTATATTCAGCCTTTCCTTTTTGACCTCGGGTTGGGCCTCACACGGCGGGTTTAATCACTTTATTGCCTTTATCAAAGACCCTGAATTTGCGCATATTCTCCAAAATACCCTGGGAATCAGCCTGTTGCGGCTCTTTGTGGTCTTTCCGCTGCCCATTATTTTCGCATTGTTGCTCAATGAAGTGCATTTACCGCAGTTTAAGCGCTTTGTACAGACCATTTCCTACCTGCCCCACTTCCTTTCATGGGTAGTTTTAGGCGGTATTTTGACCACATGGCTCTCTGAAACCGGCTTTTTCAATGATATATTGGTCAAAATGGGCGTATTAAAGCAGGGAGTCACCTTTCTGGCGTTTCCCCAGTACTTTTGGGGTATTATTACGATATCCTCAATATGGAAGGAACTTGGCTGGTCGGCGATTATCTACCTTGCCGCCATAAGCGGTATTGATCAGGATATGTACGAAGCCGCGGAAATTGACGGGGTAGGACGCCTCCAAAAAATATGGCATATTACCCTGCCCTGCATTATGGGAACCATTACGATTCTGTTCATTCTTGCGGTTGGCGGGCTGTTAAACTCGAATTTTGACCAAATTCTGGTATTATGGAACCCACTTAATGCTCCCCGCAGTAACGTGATAGACATATATACCTATCACTCAGCCATGCGGAGTATGCGGTTTTCTTATGCCGCCGCGATTGGCTTCTTTAAGTCTATTGTTGCCTTTGGCCTTCTGTTTGGAGCCAACAGGATAACCAAGAAACTCAACGATGTGTCGCTCTTTTAGAGCGCTGTTTTAGGAGACCTGTTATGGAAAAGCCCTTAGGCATCAGCGATTTTATCATTATTGCGATAATGGTGTTAATTTGTATTGTTACCCTGTATCCGGTATGGAATGTCACGGTTATTTCGTTCAATGACTCCCAGGACACCATGATGGGCAATATATACCTGTGGCCCCGGAAATTTTCACTGGAAAGCTACCGTATGGTGTTTATGGACAAGGCTATCGTACAGGCTTTCACCATTACCGTGCTTCGTACCCTGATTGGGACGGCAACCGGCGTGTTTTTTACCTCCATGGTTGCCTATGCGTTCTCCAAAAGGTACATTCTGGGCAGCCGGTTTTACCTGACCGTTGGTACGATTACCATGTTCTTCGGCGGCGGGCTTATTCCCTACTTTATTTTGCTGCGGAGCCTTGGATTGTACGATACGTTCCTGGTATATATCATTCCCGGCCTGTTTAATTTCTTCTATTGTATCATTTTCATGACCTTTTTCCGGGAATTACCGGCCAGTTTGGAAGAATCGGCAAAAATCGACGGGGCTAACGACTTTTTTATCTTTATTCGCATCATTTTGCCCCTGTCCATGCCGGTTATCGCGACTATTACCCTTTTTGCCGGCGTTGGCCACTGGAATGACTACTTTGCGGGGGTCATGTTTGTGAATAACCCCGATTTACAGCCGATTCAGACCTTTTTGTATCGCGTTATTGCCAGCTCATCGCAAACAAGGTCCATTGTCGGGATGCCTGCGAGTGTATCGGCCCAGGCGGTCAGTTCCACATCGGTACAGTTGGCAACAATGGTGGTAACCACCGCACCGATTATTTGTATCTATCCATTCCTGCAGCGCTACTTTGTGAAGGGCGTTATGATTGGAGCGATTAAAGGATAAGGAAAAAATATTTATATCATTTGAGGAGGAAAGAGATGAGAAAGAGTGTGATGTTAGTGTTGGTTGTCGCCATTGTAACGGCGATGGCATTGGTTGCCTGTAAGAATAGAGATTCGTTTATTCCTGCAGTAGCAAGCACCTCGGCGGATGTTCCGGGATGGACGTTAAATACCGAAAAACCCATCCGGTTTGACTGGTACATCCATTTTAACTGGTTTAGCCGGCAATGGGGCGATTCCCGGGTATCGAAGTACATTACCGAGAAAACAGGCGTGGATGTCCGCTTTATCGTACCGGCAGGAGCCGAAGATGACCGGCTTAACGCAATGATCGCTGGTCAGGTATTGCCCGATTTTATCACCCTGGGCCATTGGGCGGTTCAAATCCCCATGATGATCGATGCGGGATTGCTTTTGCCGCTGGAAGAACTTGCCGATCAGTATGATCCCTACTTCTTTGAAGTAGCAAATCCGCAAAGACTGGGCTGGTTCCGCCACAATAACAACAATGTCTATGGGTATCCCAATGCGTCTTTTACCCCCACTGACATTGAACGGTACAGAGGTTTACTGGATTCCAACCAGACCTTCCTGGTTCGCAAGGATATGTATGAAGCTATTGGCAGCCCCGACATGACCACGCCGGAAGGTTTCCTGAATGCGCTGCGCAAAGCGCGGGATACATTCCCCGTCATAAACGGCCAACCCATTATTCCGATGGGCTTTGGTGAATTTAACGCCACCGGCAACGTAACACTCCACGACTATCTTCTTAACTTCCTGGCTATACCGCGGGAAAACGCAAATGGCGTATTTGAAAACCCGGATCTGGGCTATAACCACCCCGAATATGTGCGCTGGCTGAAAGTATTCCGCCAGGCCACCGAAGATGGGCTTATCCCCATGGACACATTTGTTGACAATCGTCCGCAGATTGAAGAAAAAGCCGCACAGGGACGTTTCTTTGCCATGCTCTATCAGAACTGGGATATGCAGGCTCCTCAAAATGCCCGCTACAATATTGACCCCAATACGATTTACATAGCGGTTCCCGGCCCCAAAAACAGCCGCGGCGATGATCCCAGGCTTGCTTCCGGCGGAATTTCCGGCTGGACATTAACGCTGATTTCCAAAAACGTAAAAGACAAGGCCCGCGCCATTCAGTTCATGAGTTACCTCTTGAGCGAAGAAGGCCAGATGGACCTCTTCTTTGGCGTTCCCGAAGGCAATCCCTTTGGTATTGAGCCGACTTACTCCATTGTTGACGGCGTACCCACCCTGCTTCCCGAAATTAAAGATATGGACAAGTTCGACAAGAACCGCCAGGAAATTGAAATTGGCGTTCAGTACACCTACTGGATGCTGATGAACAACCCCTGGACCTATCAGTTCCCCCGTGAATTTTCTCCGGCACTGGAACAACCGCAGTTGTGGACACGGCCTTATGTGACTTCGTACACCATGTACGACCGGCTTGATATGGAAGCCGGCAGTGAAGAAGCCCTTATTAAAGACAATATTGCCCGCCGCTGGGGAAGAGACCTGCCCCGGCTGTTCCTGGCAAAAACGAATGCGGAATTTGACCAAATCTGGGTTGACTTCCAGAAGTTTAAAGTTGACCAGGGTTATAGCAAGCTGCAAGCCAAACAAATGGAATTGGTGAACCAGAACAAAGCAAAACTGGGCGTACACTAAGCCAAAGGTTCATTGTAAACGAGGGCTGCTCTTTCGGGCAGCCCTTTTTTTTATATAATATGCTATAATTATAAAACATGGATGCATCGTACTATATAGGTCTTATCGCGGCGCTGGCAGTGCTATTGGGACTAAGCGCTTTTTTTTCTTCCTGTGAAACATCTTTTTCATCGTTAAGCAAAATAAAACTGAAAAATATGGCGGCAAAACACAAACCGGGCGGCAAGGCGAACCGGCTATCGGCAAAGACGCCGGTGCGGGCGCGGCTTACCCTTGCGTTACTGAACGTATACGATACAATTCTTTCTACCATACTGGTGGGGAACACACTGGTTAATATTGCCGCTTCGGCGCTTGCCACCATGCTTTGCATTGGCCTTTTGGGCGCAAAGGGAGTAAGTATTGCGACCATTACCATGACGGTGATTATTCTGGTCTTTACCGAAATTACCCCCAAGACTTTGGCAAAAGAATCACCGGAACTGACCGCGCTGAGAGTTGCGCCATTGCTGCGTTTTTTTATGGCGATATTTGCCCCGTTTAACTATCTTGCCGGAGCATGGAAAAAAGTTATTGTCAAAATTTTTCCGGTAAAAACAGACAGGACAGTAACCGAAGATGAGCTGTTAACGTTTGTGGAGGAAGTACGGCAGGAAGGGGGAATCAACAAGCAGGAAGAACAAATGATCCGCCAGGTTATTGCATTCGATAATATTACCGCAGCGGATATTGTGACCCCCCGCATTGATGTGGCGGCCATTTCCGAAAACAGCTCTGCCGGGGAGATTGATCGGGCATTTGCCGAAACCGGATTTTCCCGCCTGCCGGTTTTCCGTGAAAACATTGATACCATAAGCGGCGTTATCCTGTTCAAGGATTTTCATTATGAAGTGATAAAAAAAGGCAGGCCGCCTTTGGAAATTATCAAACCGGTTGTCTTTGTGACCAAAACAATGAAAATATCCCGGCTGCTGCAAACGCTGCAAAAGAAACAGTCGCATCTGGCGGTTTTGGTGGATGAATTCGGCGGCACTTTGGGCATAGTTACCATAGAGGATATTCTGGAAGAGCTGGTTGGCGAGATATGGGACGAGCATGACGAAATAGTGGAACCAATCAGGCGTAATGCCAACGGCAGTTATACCGTACTGGGCAGCGTAAAATTCCAGGAAATGCTGGAGTACATTGACGGTGAACATACGCCCGAAGAAATACCCAATACCACCATTGGCAGCTGGATACTGGAAACCGCAGGCACCCCACCCCGCATCAACGACCAATTCACCTGGAATAGCTTGCGCATAACGGTATCAAGAATGCAACGCCAACGGATTTTAGAAACAATATTAACCACAAACCACACGAACACCACGAACCCGTAGTCCTAAGTATTCTTATTGTTCGTGTTGGTTCGTGTTGGTTTGTGGTAGAAATTTATTTTTCATTTTTTAACGTTTCTTCGTATAACTCGATGTATTGTTTGGCGGAATTTTCCCAGGAAAAATCTTGCTGCATGGCGCGTTTTTGCATGGCATGGATGTGTTCGGGGTTGTTGTACCAGGTGTGGACAGCCCAGCCGACCGTATTGTAAATTGCCCCCGGGGTTAAATCATCGAACATAAAGCCGGTGCCGGTGCCTTTTGCTGCATTGTAATTTTCGACCGTGTCGGTAAGGCCGCCGGTTCTGCGTACAATGGGAAGGGTGCCATACACCAGAGAATACATCTGGTTAAGGCCGCAGGGCTCATAACGGCTGGGCATAAGGAAGAAATCGGCGCCGGCCTCAATGAGATGGCTGACAACTTCGCTATACCCGATATATGCCCTAAAATTGGGAATTCGGAGCGGCAGACTGCGTATTTCCTGCTCGCACCATGCTTCACCTTCGCCAATCAGTATAAATTGCAGTTTAATGTCATTGCAGATTGACCACACACAGCCATAACCAGGGCCGAACAATTCCCCTATGCCTTTTTGTTCGGCAAGCCGCGTTACCATACCGATTATGGGTACGTTGGGATCTTCGGGAAGATTAAAATACCGCTGCAGGGCCTTTTTTGCCGCCGCCTTTCCTTCCATTTTGCCAACCGAATATTGCTCAGGGATAAGGGTATCCTTTTTGGGATTCCATACATCGGTGTCAATGCCGTTCAGAATACCGGAATAGTCGGCGGAGCGATAACGCAATACCCCGTCAAGCCGGAAGCCGTGGACCTGCAGCTTTGTTTCTTCGGCATAGTTAGGCGAAACGGTATTCAGTTTGTCCGCGCTGTACAGACCGGCTTTGAGCAAATTAAGCATATTCCAGTCTTCAAAGCCCGCATTGTAAAAGACATCCCAGCCCATGCCGGTATAGTCAAAATTATCTTTGCTGTAAATGCCCTGGTATCCAAGGTTGTGGATAGTAAGCACGGAAACGGTTTTTTCGAAACCGCTGACAAGGTCCTTCTCCTTGCGGGGAACCCGTTCGGCATATTTCAGGTACACCGGCGCAAGGGCGGTGGGCCAGTCATGGGAATGCAATACATCGGGGTACCAGGCCAGTTTCCGGCACAACTGAAAAGCGGCGCGGCAAAAAAAGGTAAAGCGGCGCGGGTTGTCAATAAAGTCCGGTTCATAGGGCGTTCCGTAAATGCCGTCCCTGCCAAAATAAATTTCATGATCGATAAAGTATACCTGTACCGGATTTTTTTTGGGCGCTCCCGGCAATGAGGTAGTGTACACAGCGCACCATTCTTCTCCGCCGCCAACAGGAACGCCCATTTCTCCCGGAAGCATCTTGAGTTTGCCTTTGTCTATCGAGTAGTAGCGGGGGATAACAATTTTAACCTCATGGTCCAACTTTGCCAGACTAATCGAAAGGGCAGAAACCATGTCGGCAAGGCCGCCGGTTTTTGCAAAAGGGACCGCTTCGCTGGTAACCATCAGTATATTCATATTAACCTCTTTACTATTTTAGAAATTCTTCGGCATTGTTAAGCCGTTTTTTTCAAGGAGCGTTTTGCCTTTTTCGTGGTCTTCAAGTTTGAAAATAACCACTGCCTTACCCTCTTTACCTTCAAGCGAGGCGTACAGGTACTCGATATTTATGCCCGATTTCTGGAAAAGCTCCATGAGCGAGGCAAGGCTTCCCGGCACGTCTTCGATTTCGACTGCAGCGACCTCCGTTTGCCGGCAGGTAAAACCTGCGGCAACAAGGACACTGGTCGCCACATCGGTTTTATCGACAATGAGCCTGAGTATCCCAAAGTCCGCCGTGTCGGCAATGCTGATTGCCCGCAGATTGACGTCCGCTTCCGCCAGAGTCCGCGTAACCTCGCAAATTCTGCCGGTGGTATTTTCCAAAAAAACCGATATCTGATTGATTCCCATTATATCCTCCTGTTATCAATAACCCGTTTTGCCTTGCCTATTGACCGCTCAATGGTCTTGGGCTCCACCAATTTTACCTTCAGTACAATCTGAAGTTTTGATTTCATTACATTTTCGATGCGATTGCGCAGCTTTTCAAGGTTCCGCACCTCATCGCTGAACAATTCCTTTTTTACCTCAACCTGCAGTTCTATCTCGTCCAGATAATCATCGCCGCGGTTAACCACAATAAGGTACTGCGGCTCGATTCCCTCGATGCCGATAAGGGCATGTTCGATCTGGCTGGGGAATATATTCACTCCCCGGATGATCAACATATCGTCGGTGCGGCCAAAGAGCCGATGCATACGCACCGTGGTACGCCCGCAGGTGCATGGTTCCGGCATGAGGTAGGTAATGTCCCGTGTGCGGTAGCGAAGCAGCGGCGTTCCCTCTTTGGTGAGGGTGGTAAAAACCAGTTCGCCCCGTTCGCCGTACGGCAGGGGATTACCGGTATCGGGATCGATGACCTCCGGGTAAAATAAATCTTCGTTGACGTGCAGGCCATTCTGGGCCTCGCACTCAAAGGCAACACCCGGTCCAATGATCTCGGTAAGGCCGTAGATGTCGTAGGCCTTCATGTGGTAACGGGCCTCGATCTCCTTACGCATATTCTCGCTCCAGGGCTCCGCGCCAAAACAGCCTTTGTGCAAAGGCAATGCCCGAAGATCCACTCCCGCTTCCGCCGCTTCCTCTGCCATATACAGGGCATAAGACGGCGTACAGGCAAGCATGGTACTGCCAAAGTCCTGCATAACCATGAGCTGCCGGTCGGTGTTGCCGCTGGACATGGGAAGCACCTGCGCGCCTATGGTAAGCGCCCCATAATGCGCCCCCAGGCCGCCGGTAAACAGGCCGTATCCATAACAGTTTTGCACAATATCGTCCTTGGTACAACCGGCTGCCGCCAAAGTTCTGGCCATGGATTCTTTCCATATTTCAATGTCTTTATTGGTGTATTCGTCAACGATAGGCTTTCCGGTAGTGCCTGAACTCATGTGTACTTCTATGATTCGGTCGGCAGGGCAGGCCCGCAGACCGTGGGGATAGTTATCCCGCAGGTCATCTTTGGTGGTAAAGGGCAGTTTTTGTATATCGCTCAGCGCATTAATATTGCCGGGCTGTATACCAGCCTCGTCCATTTTCTTCCGGTAAAAAGGAACATGGGAGTACAGTATTTCCGCCAAATTTTTCAGGCTGGCAAGCTGTAATTTTTGCCGAGCCTGAATTTCCATACATTCAGATACAGAATTGAAAATCATACCGTATATATTATACGCTATTTCTTAAAAAAAGTTAACCCTTAAACCAACAGTCAATCTAAATATTGTTGCCGCCTGCACATCGGAAGAGGCAAACCACAGTTCCGGCCCCAAATACAGGGCAAAATTACTGCAATACCTCCAATTGGGATAGAAATGGCGCATATCAATATTGGCTATATCCCACTGCCCCACTATGGCGCCCATAAACAAGGGCTCCCGCAGTGTATCCATGGTGAAATAGGAGAAATTTGCCCCTAACGCGAAATTCATTGAGAAGAAGGCCCAATCCAGCCCAAATAAATAGTCAAAGGGCAGGTAGAAAATATTCGCCATCAGTTTTATGCCATATACATACCCGTTATACCGTCCGCCGCTGGTGAACAGGGATTCCACTCCGTCCGCCGGCGCCAGGCCAAATTGCGCCTGTAAACGTACATTATTATCGAAGAAACTAAGGCCCAGGCCTACGTCAAAGTAGGTCGCGCCAAGTCCCTTTATATCAAAGTACAGACCCTGCAGGGCGCCGGGAACGGCATAAAAGAATTTGTCGCCCGGACGCAGGCTTATGGCAACATTGGCCAGTTCGGCATTGTCACTGGCAGTACCGTAAATCAGAACATTGTCACGATGGAAGCTGTCTTCCTGCGGGGCAAGCGTTTCGAGCTGCGGAAGCGTGGTATCCACATTAATCAATACACGGCGAATCGCTTCACTGCCATTGGCGAAGACTGCTTTGACGACCACCGGCTGCGGTCCCGGATGCAGTTCGCTGGTTTCCATGCGGAACTTCCATTCACTGCCGCCGCTTGCCCGCCTGAATGTGCGGCCATTGTCGTGGCTTACGGTTATTTCCTTTACGTTATATTCCGCCTTCTGGCGGCGGGTCAGCGGCGCTTCTCCTTCGGCTGGTTCGGGAAGAGCAACCCAGGCACGTCCTGTTAACCAGGGCCGTTGCGTAATAACATCGCCGTCCTGATGACTCTCTATCAATAATATGGGGCCGTAGGGAGAATAATACACCATATGCTCCGGACTGGTTATTCTGGCGCCTGCCTGCGATTCATAGTATACCGATACTTTGAATGATTTTTCTTCCTGCAGCATTTCTTCGGGGATGGTATAGGAGAATATTCCCGAGAAACGATCCACCGGCGCGGAATCCATTCGGGTGTCATTCATCATAATATTCACCGTTTGCGGCCGGAATACTCCGGTAACGCGTCCGACCACATTGATCTGACCCGAATGTATTTCGCCCGGCATTGGATTAAACAGGGCGACTTGCGCAGATGTATCATCCGCATCATAGACAATTTGCCGTGACACAAGGGTTTCATTATCCGCAAGGTCTTTTGCAACAACCCGTACGATATACTCGCCCTGGGGAAAACCATCCAGACTGATGCGCCGGGAAATGAGCATTTGCGGGTCCAGTTCCACGGTCCGCCGGTAACTGGAGTTTGTCGCGTTGATAAGCTGCACCGACAGGCTTTTCAAAGCGACATTATCAAGTACCTGACCGGTTAACAGCATATCGGTACCAACGTACTGGCCATCGACCGGAGCGCTGATATACAGTTCCGGCGGCGTATTGTCTATGTTAATCATCGCGGTGGATAACGCCATAACATCATAGCCATCGGTGGTGCGTATCAATACCGAGTAACTGCCGTCGGCATAATTGGCCGAGTTCAACACAACTTCCCATGTTCCGTCGGCCTGTACCACTGTATTCTGCCAGGTATTGCCATTGTCCATCGAAAGGGACACTTCCTTTATGCCGTTGGCATCAATGGAAGTACCCTGTACCTTAATGGCCTTGCGGTTGTAGTCCGTGGTTACCGGCGAAACTATTCTGGTTACCGGCAGGGCGGTACTGACTCTGATTGTACGGGAAACGGTTTCGCTCTGCAGTCCGTATATATCGGTGGCATATATCTCAAGGGTATATTCGCCATTGGTAACCATCGTGAAATCAACCGGAATCAGGAAATCCCTGCTGGTGGACAATTCGCGGAAAGGAATCTCTTCCTGTGACGCTCCCTGAAGCCGCCAGTAGACAGCGTTAATATCAATATCATAATACGCCAGACCGGAAATTTCAAAAGCGCTGGTAATGGTTTGGCCATCATCGGGGGAATTGACAATAATGGTAGGGATGGGCGGATTCGGTTCAAAGTCATAGTTACAGGCCATGTCGTACGAGCCGGTGGAATCGGTAACCCGGAATACAAGCCGGCCATTGTTAGCTGAAAGAGCGGTAAAATCGCAGAAGTAGCTGAACCATGCCTTGTCATAGCGCGAGGCAAAATCCAGCGGGGTAAAATTCACACCGTCAAGGGCATAGGCAATAGTTTGTACCGGCGCGGTAAGATCGACAACGCCCATGACTGTTTTGCTGCCATACGCCGGATTTTCAAATGCCGGAGCAATAATCTGAATCTCCGGCCGGGTCAATGCGGCATTGTACGCAGGCGCTTTAACCTTGCGGCGATCTTCGACTTTACTGGTAACGCTGGTAACGTTACCGGCTATATCCACCGCAACTACTTTGATATTTTTCGGCGGTTTTGGACCGAGTTCCAGCGTTACATTCCAGTAAGGATCGCCCGGACGCAGTTCAATATCCGTTTTTACTTTGCCCCATTCATAGTACAGTTTGGAAAGGCCAATGGTATGATACGCGCGGCCGGAGAGGAAGAGGGTTTCATACACATCTTCGCCTTTTACCGGCGTATACACTTCAAGTTCGGGTCCGCTGTTGGTTACAAAAAACAGGAAGGGCTTAACGATAGCCAGGCCGGTTGTATCTACTGCCCGCAGATAATATACCAGCGAGCCGTCTTTGGGCATCAGTTTTTTGGTGTTGATGGAAAAGTTAAATTCAACCGCGGTAGAATCGCGCCGCCGCTTTACGGACAAGGGGCTAAAGGTAACGCCGTCTGTGCTGAATTCCATTGACTGTATGCCGTTGAGATCATCTGCCGTTCCCTTAATTTTGGTATTGCCGGTAATAATATCGCCAATACCATGGGAGCTGAGCAGAATCTCCGGCGGCGCCCTGTCAAGCGTAAAGTCGATGCTTTGCACCGGACCGGAAAAACCTTTGTCGTCAAAGGCCTGCACAAAAAAGGTATATTTGCCATCGGGAACGCCGGTTAAATCGACCAGCTTGTTCCAGTATTCGGCTCCGTCGGCCACGACACCATCGTCAAGATCGCCCAGGCGTATCAATACTCTTTCCACACCGTAGTACCCTGACGCAACGCCCAAAAGGTTAATATTATCCCGGATTATCATATTATTTTCCGGGTATATTATCCGCACTGCGGGAAGGCCGGCGCTGGGATCAATGTGCAGGTTAAAGGGGCCTGACACTGCTTCATTGCCGGCAGTATCCTGCGCGTGTATAATGAAGTTATACGGGCCCGGTTTTCGTTCGGAAATATCAAACTCATGCGACCATATTTCGGCGCCGTCAACCGTGATTGTTTCGATCTGGTCTTTTTTTCCTCCAGCCCACACCGCCGATGCCAACAACACAAACAGAACAGAAAAAAATAAGAATTTACCACGAACCACACTAACCATCACGAACAACAGTTTACATATCAAAGCAAAGGTTCGTGTTGGTTTGTGTTGGTTTGTGGTAAAAATATTAGAGCTTTTGTTATTCATTTGTTCCTCCTAGAACAGGCTGATGCGCCCGCCAAATGCAATAGTAAATTTGGTGCGCCATGCCTGTTCGGAACTGACATCCGAAGGGGCAAACCAAAGACCGGGTTCTACATATAACGAAAATGTTTTAAAGTATTTCCATTTGGGGAAGAAGTAAGACAAATCTGCCTTGACAATTTCCCACTGTCCTATGAGCTGGCTCATCCACAGGGAATCCTCGCTTTCATCCATCATGTAATACAGGAACTGGGCGCCAATCGCAATGCTGGTCGTGTAGAAACTCCAGTCCGGTCCGAACCAGTCGCCCAGATTTTTGGCAAAGATATTGGCAATAATTTTTCCGCCGAATGCCCAGCCGGAATAACGGGTTTCGGGAGGAGCCTTGGCGGCATTAACCTGAACCTTGACATTATCGTCAAAGAAGGTCAGACCCAGACCGTTTGAAAAGACAAGACCGCCCAGGAAACTGGTATCCACATACAGGCCCTGAATAAAGGCAGGCGTTGCATAATTGAACTTGTCGCCTGAACGCAGACTGACCTCGATGGTATCCATGTCAAATTCATCACTGGAGGAACCGTATACCAGCACACTTGTGCGGTGGGAACTGTTCTCCGGCGGACCTATGGTATGCACCATCGGCGCATTGGTATCTACCGTAATAAGCATACGGCGTACGGCAACAGTGCCGTTGTCAAAGGTGGCCTTAATGACCAGCGGCAACATTCCGGTTTCCATACCGCCGGTTTCCAGCCGGTATTTCCAGTTACTGGTGCCGCTTGCCTGCACAAAAGTACGGCCATTGTTCAAACTGATTTCCACTTTGCTTGCCGCGGGATCTTTCAGCAGTTTTGCGGCCTTGCGGGAAACTTTTACATTATCCATTTCATCTGTTTCGGGCGCGGGGGGGGATACATACAATGCCCTGCCCATAATCCACGGCCGATGGGTTACGACATCACCGTCATGGTGGCTGTCTACCAGCAATACCGGCCCGACATTCTGTACGGTTACCGCGCTTTCGAATGAGTCAATCTGCTCCCCGCCGGGGGTTTGGAATGACGCGGAAAACACCAGCGGCCCATCCGCTGACTGCGCGACATCATCCGGCAGCTCATACCGGAAAATGCCGTAACGGTTTACTTCCACGCTGGCCAAAGACCGCTGGTTCATCATCAAGGTGACGGTATCGGGAATAACCGCGCCGGAGATTCTGCCGCTGACTACCAGCGGTCCGCAGTGATCGATGCCGGGCAGCGGATTCATCAGGGCTATTTCAGACGCCGCAGCGGCTTTGAGTATGGTAACATTGCGAATAACGGAAGTTTCATTTTCCGCCTGATCCCGCGCGGTAATTTTAAGCGTGTATTCGCCGTCGGGGAAGGCGGAAACATCAATTGATTCCATGATAACCACATCTTTGGACAGGTCGTACGCCTGCTGCCGGGTGGCGCTTGCAATGTTGATAAACTGTATTGAAGCAGAAGCAAGTTCGATATTGTCATACACCTGTCCGGTAACAAAAAGCGTTACGCCTATCCGGTCGCCATTGCGGGGAGACCCTATGTCCAGTACCGGCGCAGTGTTATCGATATTGATGATGCAGTTGGAGAATGAGCTTACGCCGGCTGTATCTATGGTGCGAATCAGCATGGAATACATCCCGTCCGCATAGGCTTTGGTGTTCAGGCTAAAATCCCATTCAACAGTGTCATCCTGAACGCTGGTAAAATTCGCCCTTTGGTAACTTATGCCGTTGTCCATTGACAGGAGCAGTTCGGCAATGCCGTTACGGTCAGCGCTGGTACCGCGAACCATGATGTTTCCCCGGTTCCATGATGTCATTACCGGTTCGGCAACTCTGGTTTCCGGCGGCGCGGTACTGACCTTAAACACCTGCTGAATCGTTTCGCCGGTAACGCCGTAAACGTCTTCGGCATATATCTCCAGTATATTTTCACCGTCACTGACGTCTCCCAGAGGGAGCGAGACGCTGAAATTCTGGTTTGTATCCAGCCGGTTAAATTCCACGCCGCTATTTTGGGCAATGGTTTGCGCAACGGTGTCCCGCGGGTTTGCCGGAACCAGTACGCGCCAATGCACCGCGGCAATGCCGCTCGCGCTAAAGGCAATACCCCTAACGGCAAAATCTCTGGTTATCAGCTCATCCTTCACCGGCGAGGTGAGTATGACTGTAGGGTTATCGACTGCATTGTCTTCGGCTTGATTATTCACTACGAAGAGCAGGAAGGGGCTGGTTATGGTGCGGCCGGCGCCGTTTACTGCCCGGAGGTAGTAGACCAGCGGGCCGTCATGGTGCCGTTTGCTTGGGATGGAAAATTGGAAATAACCGTTGTCGTCATTGCGTTTGCTGCTCAGGCGCAGGGGGGTAAATTTTTGCCCGTCTGTGCTGAAAGACAGGGACTGCACCTTGTTGGCATCGTATATTGTGCCGCTTATTTTTGCCGTGCCGGAAATACGATCGCCCATGGCATGACTGGTAATTTCTATATCAGACGGATTAATGTCCAGTATAAATTCTGTTTTTGATTCAGGCCCGGTAAAATCCTGAACGTCTACGGCCCGGACAAAGATGGTATGTTTTCCTTCCGGCAAATCTGCCGCAGGCACACGGAAGCTCCAAAACTCTTCGCCTGCAAGCTCCTGATATTCACCATCATTGATTTTAATCTCGATACGCTTAAGGCCATAGCGGGAGGCGGCAACGCCGACAATGGTTAGATCTTCGCGGACAACCTGGCCCTGATCGGGATACACAACCCGCACTTCGGGAAGGCCGGCCTGCGGATCGATCTTGACATTGAAGGGGCCGCTGGTACCCACATTGCCTGCCGCGTCTTTGGCATTGACAATGATATTGTAGGTTCCCGGTTTAAGGCCGGAAACATCAAATTCTTTTTGCCATATATCTATGCCGTCTGCGGTTTCGGTGATTACCTGCTTCTCGCCCCTTGCATACGCCATCACCGGCAGCAGGAGTACGAGTACAAAGACTATCACCCGTTTATTTAACCACGAACCATACGAACGACACGAACGTTTTGTATTTGTTCGTGTTGGTTTGTGTTGGTTCGTGGTAAAAATCTTGTTATTCTTTATTGTGTGCATCATTTACTCCTTGCCATATAAATAGACTTCGTACCCAAGCCATTTGAGTCTCCCATGAAATAGTATTGTACGGAACCCCCGAAGGATGCGCGGGAATCCACTCGATTGTATTTGCTATAAACGTTTGTGTTTTGGAATCTTTCAGCCATTTTTCGGCGGTTTCAAGCTGGTGTATCCGCCGCTGTTTTCCGTCGTTATGCGCTTTTGCCCACAGAATGTCCGCCTGTAATCCATACCGGTTCCAGTGTTCCGGTTCCGGAAAACGGCTGGCGCCCAGGCGGCCGGAACGTTCCGGAGCCAGAGCCCGCGCCTGACTAAGCGGCGCATAGAGTACCGCAGTATTATCGCGAAACACCAGCGGCCAGACCTGCATCCATGCATAGGAAAAGGCGCCGCTCTGGAAGGGATAATCCCGTACCAGGTCCCTGCCCTGCTCCTGCCATACTCTGCTGTCCGATGTAAATACACCCGGCGCGGTTTGCAGCAGCTGACAAAGCCAGGCGTGCGCCGCGCGGCTGTCGGCACCGGGAAGCAGGATAGAGCCCCGTTCATTATGCAGGTTTATAAACGACCGATCCGGCTCCGGGTCCTGATGTTTCCGAAACACCATCCAGGGATCCAGAGCCAAAGCCATCCAGTCCTGATATTCTCTGGTGCGCGACAGATTGGGATACATAACTACCGGCGCGCCGTCCGCCCGTTCCCCTTCCGGGCCATTGCGGCCTACAATAAAACCGAATCGCCCTTTGGGGAAAGAGGTGTCTCCCGGTTCCAGAGCAGCTGGACGGGACTGCACTTCATACCGGGAAAAAGGCGGGGCATTGTCCCGCAGAATACGGTTCCAGGCAGCGGAAAAATCTTCGTCCACATACCACAGTAATGTGGGACGGCTGAGAAATAATACCAACAAGACCAATAGGGCGGCGCCCAGTACGATGGCTCCACCGTACAGAAAACGCCGAAAATCCCTTTTGGTTACGTTACCTTTTTTCATCAAATCTTCCTTGTTTACCAGCCGCTCATAATGCCGGCGGCAGGCTTAAAGAAATAAGCCAAGCGGAACATATCGCTGCCATAACCAACGGCCGCATCCCAGGAATGCAAGTCTCCAGTCGGACGAGTACCAAGGGTATGGGCGGCCGGTATTCGCGGCGGCCAGGCCGCAATGTTCAGGCGGTCATCGTTGACCACATAATTCGCCGGCATGGTTATCGCTTCCCAGCCCGTCAAATGCGCCAAATCGGTGATGGGATTTCCATCCGCATCATTCATTGTCCTGGTAAACGCGGCAGCATCGCGGTATGCGATACGCGCGCCGTCCCGGTTTCCGGTACGACTGGTATCCGCGTACACAATCCAGGGATTGGCGCCGCTATCCAGCGAAATATCCGTCCAGGTTCCGCCGCTGACTACATTGTCAACGGTATAGGCGGTAAAGTCTCCGTCATACCGGCCAGTTGCATACACCAGAGAATTACTAATTCTGTTGAAGAAGGCAAGATGTACGGTGACACCATCGTTGCGGTCAACCACCATACTCACATAGGTACCAGAGCCCCGGTAGAAATCATCGGTGGGTTTAAATACATAACGTCTGGTCCAGTTTGTTGCTGTTGTGAGAGTAGTATTTTGAGTAGTATTAGCGTCGGTAAGGCTTAAGTCACCTTGATGATTATACACCAGGCGGACCGTATCATTCGCTTCATCATAGTAGGCGATTATGGGTCTGTTTACACCGGTGCTTAAGGTAATATAATCAATCGCGGTGTATCTGCCTGCCCTGCCCGATGTGGGGGCTGCATAATTATGATCGCCAACATCCAGAGCAGTGTTGATGGCAACGCCATTTAGACCATCAAGCAGCATTACTGGAGTACTAGTGGCAGTAGCAGCAGCAGTATCAGAACCAGACACTCGCGCGCCAAACCACAAGCTCCTTCTTACGGAATCGTAAGCGCTTACATACATTCTTCGCGCAACACTAGCATTTGTCGATGTATTGGGCGCAGCCATACTCACCCGTACACTCTGCCAACGATCGGTAGAAGATGGATTTAAGCCTGTGCCAATAGTAGTAAAGAAATTGACTGCTGAATTATCACCAGGAGCAGTAGCCCAACCGGTTCCCAATCTAATGTTAATACCAAGCCGGGCTTGTCCATCTATCTGGTAGACATGCGCAATGCCGACATTCGCGGCAACGGCATTAGCGGAATTAAAATAATCAATAGCCGGATCGACAAACGGTTCGGCATCGCCAGCAGCCAGATCAATTCTGGCACCGGCGTTATTTTGTCCATAGTAGGTACCTTCGGTACCATAGACCGCCCATGCTCCATGGAGCCGGCCAACCCGATCCGCGCTGCCGGTATCACCGTCGGCAAGATACTGCAGCGACATACTGGGTCTTTGCAGACTGGTACTGCCGGCAAAGTAGGTTGCCGGCAAATCGCTGCTGTTTTCGGAGCGCCAGATATGGGCATAGGGTTTATTGACCCACAGTTCAGAGCCGCTGATGTAGTCACTCGCTTCTGTGTTCCATACGTTTGTATGGTCACTGGTATGATTGTACACCGGTATACTGCCAACACTCATGTTTATTCTGCCGCTCTTTGCATCAGCGGGTATGCTGAAGGTAAAGAGGTTTTTGCTATAAGCCGCATTGGTATTGGGCTTGTGGGCCGGAGCAAGATCAAAGGAGTCCGTGTCATCAAACAAGTTCATGGTAACGGCGTTGCCAGAACCGCCCGCGCCAAAGTTATACCCCAGTACGGTGATGTTTTGTTCGCCCTGATAGAAGCTGTACCAGCCCTGCCGTGAACGCCGGGTTACAAAACGCGGGGTTTCCCGCTCAAAGCCCGTGATGTACGGCACAATGTCAACGGTTTTTGTAAAGTTCGAAGCGTTATTTTTCCGGTCATTGGCACGTACGATTATGTTCAGACCAGTGACAGGAACACCCGCGCTGCTGGGTTCTTCTTCGGTATCCCAGACATAGGCCCATTCAACAATATGGCCTGTCTGCCAGTGCAGGGTTTCTGTCACATACGCCAGTACACCGTCAGACGGCACCATTATACCGTCCTCCAGCTCAAGGATGGTCTTTACCGGATTACTCCCTATCTGAATCGAGATGGTATCGATAAGCTGGTTATCCGCAACTCTGCCGCGCAGAATAACTTTGCCGCTGACTTTATCATTGCCGCTGGCAGGCACATCAATATACCCTGACTTTATGGGGTTCCGTTCGGTGCCCACATTAAAGAGGCCGCCCCGCGTTCGATTAAAGTCAATATTGATGGGATCGGCAGCGTTATCTCTGGTTAACAGACGGTCTGCCGGATCGATATTATTCCTGACCACATCCATTATGGTATCGGGATTCAGGGGATGGAGCGTTATCACCGGAGCCGTTTGGTCATGTAAAAATATTTGCATGCCGACAACGACCGCGTCATAGAGCATATCGTCTTCCGTACTGGTAGGCCTTGTATCTACGCTGTCCCAGACTTTAATCAGGAAGAATGCCGTTTGACCGGCTTCAGTTTCATTGATAAAGCCCGGACCATCTCCAAAATATGTATTGCCGTCGAAGCGCAAATGATCGTCATCGTCATAAATCGTATTTCCGGAATTCAGCCATTCCTGACTAAGGTTTTCTCCCAATAGGGTATAGGCCCACACATAGCTATTAAGGAAGCCCGATTCTGTTAATTGCGCAACAGTATCTTCATCCGCCTGAAATACAAAATGCGTACCCACTGCATTGCCCAGAACCGCGCCCAGCGCAGTCCATTGGGCGTCGTTCATACCGGAGTTGGTCTCGATGGTATACAGGTTCAGATATTTCGGCTTACCCGGATTTTCCGAATCCGGGGGCCACTTTGCTGCCATATCATCCAGATTTGCCCTGTTCAGCTGTATCCGTTGTCTTGCAACATGCTGTACACGGTAGTGCAGGTCTCCGTTGCCAAAACTGGTTTCAACGCCAAAACCCAGCGCCATATTTTTGACAATGAAATTGGTGTTCAGATAACCGGACGCATTGGTACTGACCTCGTATTGTCTGGATACTGATTCATCATCTTCAAAACCTGAGAATGCCGCGCCTTCACCCACATTGCTGGTGCGCAGGCTTATCCGGTCAATTTTGGGATAATTGTTCATGACCACTATGTCCTGCTGGTAATAACTGGCATTACCGGCGGTGTCAATAACCAGATAGTTCAGATAGATTAATCCATCCGGCATATTCGTTGTATCGGCCTCAAAGCTCCAGGTAATATCCTCATTATTCCCGCTGTTCGACTGCCACATCATCCTGTTTTCCTGTTTGGCGGCGTTCGATTCATTAATTATCTTTACATATTCATTGCCTACAAGCCCGGAACCGGGATTGGGATAGGTGCGGGTTTCGGGAATACCCTGACTGCCAATAACAATGGTGCCTGCCCTTTCAGAACCTGCTTCATACAGGCTGGAGGTTGTGCGCCCTTCCATTGCCGTCATTGCCAATGTGGAAACACTCAGCGCAGGGGTGTCTTTGGCATTCATGTTAATGTAGCCGCTATTACCGCTCGAATGCTGGGTAAACCATGCGTAAACGGTTTTTATATTGCGATTGATCGGCTGCGAGGCATTTTCCAGTCCCGGCCGTATGTTCAGGTTTCCTTGATAGTCAAAAACCCTGCCCATGAATGTTTCATTGGAGCCTGCCACTTTACCCCGCGTTCTTATTTTTTCCTGATCAGCTACCGGCGCAAAGTTATCGATGTTTACTTCAAAGATATATTCAGCCTGTCCGGGCGGATCCACATTGTCGCGGATGCGGATGGCAATGGTATATCTGCCGCCCAGGTGTCTCCATTCTCCATCCCGTACTGCCGCAAAGCCATTGGCCGCAGATGGTATAGCCGGATCAAAGGCATAGACCATTTCGGCAGCGGTAAAGCTGGTGGCAAGGCTGCCATCAAGGGCCTTCAGATGCAGACCCGTTGGCGGAGTAACCGCTGCATTGCCGCGGACATATACCTGCTGCCAGCCGGTATTTTCCGTTTCATTGCGCAGCTGCATGGCAATTTGCGTAATGGGCGAACCGGCACCGTCCAGTTTTGCTTTAATGGCAAATTTACCATTCAGCAATGTACTGCTGGCATACGGAGCAAAAGTCCCGCCAACAACACCATCAACACCATCAACACCACTAATGGAATCGATATCCGTATTGATCGCTCGTTCGCTTATGGCCGGGGCGCTGTCTTTCAGGTAGAACACCCGAATATTCGGCAATGGATTTTCGGGATCGTCTGACGCGCCAATGCTGATACGATTGAAATCGCCGCCGTTTCCGGACGCAAGCATTCCGTCTAAGACAAACACTTCTACCCATACGCGGATCATGTCGTTAAAGCCCCATTCTTCTATTACTGCATTGATCTCGCTGTGCGCATTGATCATGAAATTCCAGGGTCTGGTTGCCGCAAGTCCTGTTTCAAAATTGGCCCGGTACCAGCCGGTAGTTTGGTAATCCGACGGCAGTTTGCCATATTCGGGATCCCCACTGGCTACAGGGGTTAGACCGGGTACTATAATGATCTGGTCATCAATAGGAGCGGTAACCTGCCAACCTGGCGCGGTACTTTGCGTATTATCTACTTTAACGCGGTAGAGCACTTCCTTGACGCTCCGGTTATCGCTGGCCATGCCATCAACACTGACCACACCGCCTCTTGCCTCGGTTTGAGGGGTATTATTCTGCGGGTTAATGAAGACAGTGCTGGGAATGTCGCCGTTGGGATATATCCATATATCGTGGGAGAAATAATTCACATTGCCAACGGTATCAACAACCCGAATCCACAGCGGCAGATTGTACAGACCATCCATCGGACCATCTGTTACTTTCTGCGTTATCCAAACACCACCACCGTTATTATAACTGGTTCCTCCTGTTTTTAGGACTGCACCTGGTTTGGTGTAATATACCAGGCCGCCATCCCTTGCCGGTGTTGCCACTGTTGCCAATGTCCAGCTTAACAGATCGGGGTTTGCCGGAATGTCGGCAAACCCGGGCGGGAGAAGTCCGCCGGCGGTGCCTGAGGTAGCGTACGCATATTTGAACCAGTTATTGTCATTCCTTTCCGCAGCAGCGTCGAATGCGTCATTATTGGCTGTGCCGCCCGCATCGGTTCCGGATCCCAGCGCCGCATTAATTACTTGTGTTTGGCTGGGGATGCTTGCGCCCACATCACCGATCGCGCCCAGATACCCCAGGTGGTACCAGATGCCGGCAACACCGCTGGCGCTGCCGGAAACACCGGTATCCTCGGTTACGCCCGATATCTCAAAGTCTTCGCCGCCAAAGATAACTTGTTCCTGCCGCGGCCATTCAACTCTGCCGGTGGGCAGCGTATTATCCAGGGTAATGGTACGATCCCGTGTCTGTTTCCCGCCCGCCAAATCCGTTATGGTAAAGCTGATCTTATAGTTACCATCGCTCCAGCTGGTTGGGAAGTCAATTTCCGCAGCCCAGTCCCAGGTATCCCCGTATGAAGCTTCTGGCCAGGGAATGGTCTGTTCAGAACGTTCAACACCGCCAAAACTGACGCTTACCACCAGTTTATCAAAGCTATTATTACTGGTCGCTGTTCCCGCAAATGCCAATTTGCCATTGGAGACCCGTGAGGAGAAATTGCGGTTACTGGTATCATCAAGATCCAGCACCGGCGCGTTAACTGCATAGAAGAAATAATAATAATCGGAATAATCGGCGTTACCGTCATTGCCGGTAGTCCAGTTAAATGCAGTGTCATCTATAATGGCAGAATCTTTTGCCCGTAACCGGATACGGTAGAAGCCATCGGTCAGACCGGTGGCAGCGCCGACGGGCTGGAGCCAGGTTTTTTCCTGCAGCCGCTCGCCGGGTGCCAGTATTTCTGTCCAGTCCTGCAATTGCGTCCATGGATTACTCGCGGCCGCATAATCGAATCGTTCGATGCGCCACTGGACCGATGTAAGGTTACTGTGCGTATCACTGATAGTGCCCTGAATCGGCGCAGTTGCACTCCTGAATACAACGGGAGTCACGCCGGGAGCCACTCCTCCGGGACTAAGGTCATCTCTTGATTCCGGAGTCATATCAACAACAGCAAATTCCGGTTTTACCGTATCAATGGTAAAGGTCCATGTCCGGGGCTCTGCTTCCAAATCAATATCCACGCCGACAGGCGTTAATACCAGTTCATAGATTCCGCTGGTCATTGGATCGGTATCAACCTTGCCAACCGCGCTATTGACCATTGCTCTGGTAATAGCCAGATTGGTCCATGTCAGTTCTTCCATATCACCGGCAGCATTACCGGTAAAATCCCAATCACCACTAGTTCCCAAAGACAGAACCGGCGACATGGTATTGCCCTGCCGAAGTCGCAATTCTGCATTCTGCAGATTAGCTCCCCACGCCTTGCCGCTTATCGTAAAGAGAGTGCCGGCTTTGTCTCCGTATACCGCATTGGGGGTAAACCCGGTTAAATCAACAGACGGCGGAGCGGAGCTAATCCTGAAACCATAGAATATGGGGTCGCCGTCTTCGTCTTCATAGTCAATAGCGTTTTCTCGTTCATCAGCTACGGTAAACCGTATGCTATAGATGCCATCGGGGAGCGGCGTTCCATCGTGCCTGCCGGTATCGGTAAGGTACACTGTCCAGCGAACGCTTTTGCCGCTGCCGGTGAATACCGCTCGTCCAGCATTGTAGGTGTCAACCGGATCACCTTTCAAACCGTAGCTAAACGATGCGATATCAATGTCAGAAATATCATCATCAAAAGTACCAATCAGCATGGGCGGCGTACCGCCCCGTTGATACTGAATGATCGGTATCGAATAGTAGCCCGCCCATGCCCGTTTTGCCTCATAGGATGACTCCCACCAATCATGGGGAAGACGTTCCGCATCAATACTGGTAAAACTGAAATCCGGCGGATCGATATCCATGATAAAGTCGTAACGCCTGTCGCCCGTTTTGCCGCTATCGTCATAGACCATAAAGATAAGGGTATTGCTGCCCGACTGCAGTGTTAACGTATTATAGAACCGATCAGCTGTTATCTCGAACGTTATCCTTAAACCATTGTGTCCGGGCTCGGCAGGAATATTAACCGTTATACCAGACAGTTCTCCGTCCAATATAAACCGTTCCGGCTGCTCGCCTTCCAGGTAGTAGTCAAAATAATATTTGCCGTCTTCGGTCAGACTCAGGTTGGCATCTTCCATGTAGCCGCTCAGCGTAAAGTCTTTATCAAAGCTCAAGCCATGAATTTCCGGCGGCAATGTATCGTAGATAAAGGAGAAGACATCGGATGTACGCGACACACGGTAATCGTCTTTATTGGTGACAGAGGGATCCTGCGCCAAAACCCACGCGCCGTTGTGCAATACCGGTTTATTAAAATAACTGTCGGTCGCGGTGATTCTATAATATTTATGACCGTCAGTATTAAAAATGGTATCACGGAACAGGGGAATACTTCTAAGCGGTATCGCAATGTTAAGATTTTTGCCTGAAGCGGCAAAATTACCAACGGGAGCAATTTGTTCCGGAGTCCAGGTGGTACCGTCATTGCTCATTGCTATTTTGATTGAATCCGGCAGAATCTCGCCGCCGGCAATAACAAAACCGTCATCCTCGAACACCATACCGCTGACCGTTAATCGGGATTCGGAATCGCCGATTACCATTAACGATGACGGGGTCATGGAGCCGAACCAGGGTTTATCCTGATCATCCAGAATATAAATCGTCTGCTGGTGGCGGGTATCAAGTTCGTTTATATTGCCCGCCGAGTCCCTTGCCAATACATGGAGCCGGTACTCACCGTCCTCAAGTTTGGGACCAAACAATCCGGCGGCATCAATATACTGTACCGCGCCAAAGTCGCCTCTTATTTCCCCGTATCTGATAGTAGTCTCGTCATAAGCTGCCGCTCCGCGGGGATACGCATTAAAACTTGCCACTTGTCCCCAGAGCGGTTCTTCTGCATTCAGGGTGCTGCCTTCGACTGCGCTTATATTTGCCTTAAGCAGCCACCAGCGAACTTCGGTTACTTCAAAGTTGTCGGTAGCGATAACGCGGAAAGCAAGTGTCCCATTGCTCAAACGATCTTTGTTCGCGACAGGGTCTGACGAAGAAACCGCAGGTATTGTTACGCTGTCGGTAATGCCGGGTATATCGCGTACAAAGGTTTCGATATTCTGCCGCATACCCACGCTGGGAGGTTCTTCGTCCAGATTGTACTTTAGTTCCGCCATTTGGGAATTACCAAAGCGGTCGGCAATACTGAATGTGATAACGTATCGTCCCGAAGGAAGATTCATGTTTATGATGGGGATTTCAAAGGCACATTCCCACTGCGCAGTGCTGGTGGAATTTCCTCTTCGTATATCGCCCACGTTCACGGCCGCATCAAAATCCGGATCGGCAGTACCTGCGTCGCCGGTTAAACGTATACTGTTTTTTATGAAATCCGGATCAAAAGGACCGTTTTGGTCGGATACTATTCCTTCTATGGTCACACCGGTCGATGACATATAACCGCCTGAACGGGGCATTACATCGCTTATTTCGGGACGGATTGTGTCGACGACAACCCAGAAACTGGTACTTGCCGTTGCTTTTTGGGGATCGTCACCCGACATTCCCAGCTTAAATGCGGGGTCGTCCGCTATTTCGATGGTGATTTCATATATGCCGTCGGGCAGGCTGACGGCGCTGGAACCTGGTGTCAGCGCATCCAGCAACATTCTTTGGGTTATTATACCCGCCTGTTCCGTTATCCTTCGCCCATTCGGTTCGTAGGAAAAAACTTGTCTTATTGCGGCATTGCTTAACGGAAACCGCTCACCGGCGACGATGGTTCCATTGACCAATGTGGAGCCGGCAATAGAAATTTTGACAGCATCTATATCAAGGCTGTCATCGTCCCGTATCCGGAAATTAATCGTTGTGGTGGTGCCCAGTCTGTTTCGGACAGCGCCGTTGGTATCGACAAATCCGTTTTCTGTTCCATCGGCTGCCTGATTGGGATCGGTGACCTTATCGGTAAACAGGCCGGCGCTAAAGTCAAAGACAGGGAAGTCGCTGCGGTGATCTACTTCGAGTTTAATACTGGTATGCCCCACATTAAACGCATTGTCACGGGCAAATACATACAGATAGTATTCGCCGTCCGGCAAGGCGTCCAGTTCATCTGCAAGAGCACTGTCATAATCAGCTTCACTGGTAATTTCAGTATTAACCGGAGAGGTCTTAAATGTACAAGTGCCGCCAAAAATCGGTCCGTGCTTAAGCGCGGTTATTCCCGGTATATCCAAATCGTCCGTTGCGGCTGCCGGAACCGGCGGCCACCAGTTATTGGCAATAAGCCCGTCCAATGCCGTCTTATCCGCCTCGCTTACCAGTATGTAGCGCTGTTCAAAGCCAAATGCGGAACTTGCCGGATTCTGGAAATAGGGTTCTATTGCCCTGCGCAAACCGGAATCCTGCGATCTGGAATCTTCAAAACGGAATCGGGGGGTAATGACCCCGTTTACCACGGCATCATCGGTCAGATTCTGAATTTCCACTGCGGGCGGTCCAAAATCAAGCTGCACAAAGCAGAGCAAGGGCGCGTCCGCCAGAGTGCCGCCGCTGCTGGCGGCAGATACGGTAATGCGGTATGTTCCTTCGGACAATGTGCCGCTATTATGGTCATAGGTAAAAATAAAGGTACGAGTACCGGGAAGATTCGGATCATTGTCGCTGGAAGTCCAGGTAACACTTACGGGCGGATCCCATTCCATTGTCGCAGCGCTAATGCCTTCGGGATGGGAAGCCTTTACCCTCAGGGTAAAATCGCCGTTTTTGGTTACCGACAGTTTGTGTACATAGGGATGAGCGCGGGTATCGTCAATGTCAAGCATACCGTACGCGCCGTTATCCCAATTGTCTAAATCTTCCAGCCCCCACAGTTCTACCGTGGGAGGAACCTGTTCATCGGGATTGATATAGAATAATACATACCGGTTTTCCTTTTCGAAATCCGGATTGGCTGCAAGTTCGTCCCAATTTGCCCAGGAATCGCGGGGATAGTAAAACTCGGTGCCATCTTCACTTTGCGCCCGTATTTCGAATCCATAATATTTGCCGGCATCTGAGGGAAGCTCATAGGTAAACATATAATTACCCGATTCCAGCTCAAACAGCGGCCCGCCGCCAAAGGTTAACGGTACCCAGGGCTTTTCTGTTTCACTGGGCCATACTCCCGGCTGATAACCAGAAGCGCCGACTTCCCACAGACGAATCTGCGGAGGGAATTTTCCATTTGCCTCGGTTCCCCGGTATATACCTCTGTCATCGCGGATGGTACCAATCACGGAAACATCGCGATCAATGCGGCGGTCATAAGCGCTGGCGGGCAGCGTATCAATAACGCCAAAATTCAGATTAACGCCGCCCAGTTTACCTGTCTCGTTGCTCTGACCCCGATCCACCACCGGCATGGATACGCTAATCGCCGGCGGCGCGTTTTTAATATTAAACAGTATCTCGTCTGTTTCGGCGGTTTTGCCTGCCGCATCCAGCGCCCTCACCTGCACCTTTAATTCGCCGTCTGCAAATTTGGTGGTATCAACAGGCCAGTTCCAGGTACCGTTGCTGTTCAGGTTTACCCGCGTGTATTCCCGCAAATAGTCCTCATCGTCAGAATTCTTGACATTGGGACTGCTGGTTATGCGAATCCACACTGAGTCCAGTTTATAGTCGTCTTCGGCAAAACCCGTAAATGTCCGGTTCCCGCCGAAAATGTATTCACCGGCGCCCGGGCTGTCCAGCCTGACCGTAGGGGGTCTGGTATCCACAATGGGACCAAGGCCGGACTTAAACGGCTGCTCGCAGGCAAGCGCGAGGGCTATGACGATTACCCCAAAACCAATTTTTTTCACGATATTCATGGTTATATTCCTTTTCATTTCCAGCCCCTTATTCCACATAGTACGCAATGCGATAGTAATCCTGACTAAGATAGCCAACCGCTCCCTTCCAGAATCTGGCTGCCCCGGTAGCGGTGATATTCCTGGTGGGGAAATTCTCCATACCAAAGCGGGCATCTTCTACCCGGTACATGGTGGGAATATGCATATTTTCCCAGCCGGCAACTGACACGCCATATATATCCCGATCGTCTTTATAGAATACATCTTCATTCAGGAAGGCTACTTTAACCCCGTCGCGGGCACCCACCCGGCTTCTGTCCAGATAGGCAATCCAGGGATTGCCGTCCTTGTCCAGTGATATTTCCGCCCGGCTGCCCACGCTGCCCACACTGTCAACCACCTGCACTGTATCAAAGACAAAGGTTCTGGCGTCAGTATCAATTTCTCCGCTTATATATACCAGATTGCCGTCTATTGCATTTAACGCGGTGATATGGGCTATATCAGCACCATTAACCGTATCTATTCTCATACTGACAAATTCACCGGTACCAACACGGTTCAGGTTGCCCTCGGGAATGACATTATCGACTATATTCCAGTCATTCGCGACAGTGGGCCTTTCCGAATTGCTGATTGCCATTTTAAGTATCTGGTTCGTTTGGTCATAGTAGGCAATAACCGGATAACCCTCGTGGGTAACTGCTATGGCGCTGTGATAACCGGCATTGGGGCGATTTGATACACTTACATTATTTCGTTCTGTATAATTGACCACCCTGTCATTAAGAGAAGTAATAGTAAACACATTGACAGTAAGGGCTTGATTGGTACCGCTAGGTGCCAAGAGGCCGGTAATTGTCCCTGATATTGGGGCGTAAATTAATGTTAGGTTAGTATTAGTACCAGACCCAAATGTATATATCAGATCACCTTGCGTTACCTCAGCACCGTTAGCGACATGAACTTGCCGAACTTGTCTATTACCAGCGGTACCTATGTTACCTGTTCCAATACCATTATTTGCCTGTTGGAGCGTGAATGTCATCGCAGGCGTTTCCCGATCATCCGCATCAAAACCGCCGTCCAGATTAATCCATCTTCGGGGCGCGGTAGTGGCATTAATTACACCAGGTAAACCCCGCCGATTATACGCATATTTCATTGCACCGTCTTTACTATCGTAGTAACTCACATGAATATGTTCATCATTTTGATCCGCACTAAACCGATGGGTAACAATACGGGGGTTTTTGAACTGGTCGGTGGGTTTAGGGGTTGCAAATGCGCCAGGGGGATTGGCACTGGCATTGTAATAGGCACTTTCTACATAATAATGCGATGTTGTAGCGCCCATGCCACTTGTAAGAGCAGGGTTAGCGCCATTTGGCCCATGGACATACAGACCGCCAAGTTGGGCCCATGTTAAATTAGATTGCGCATTGCTTGCCTGGCCTATAATACTGAAAGCGGTAAATTGTTCGCCCCTTTCATTCACATAGATGTCGCTGTAGCGGAACGGGTCAATAAATTCAGCAACGCGGGTAGGAGGAGTGCCAGCATTGAAATTATTACTTATCAGGTTAACACCGGTATTTTGAGATGTTGGGCTGCTTCCACCTTCGATATGACTTGACCAGAGCTGACCATTAAGCGGATTAATCGACATGGCGGGATAGCCGATATTAAAGGGCTGGCCGCCATGAGTTGTTTGCATCGTTACCGTAAACCTGCCCCGGTTAATATCGACACCGGTGCCGGTAGCGGTGTTATCATTCGACTGCCAGATATGCACCATGGTATAGTCGTCCCACAGGTCGGAGCCGTCTATACCCGGAGAACGTTCGGTGTTCCAGGGCTGGAGGACCGGGCGATCATCTTCATCAAGCCGGTCTGCAATGGTGTTCACCGCCGCATAGGTGTGAGCGCCGCGGGTAACGGTTAAGGTTACCAGACCGGTGCCGCTTACGGCAGCTGCCGGTACCGTGAAAAACCGGTAACGGGCTGCATTGTCAGAACTCAATACAAAGTTTGTCACCTGAGTTGCCGTTACCGCAGCGGGAGCGGGATCCGCGGACGCACCGGGCAGGTTAATCGCCGTAGCCGTAGTGCCTGCGCCGCCCAGGTTAAAGCCGCTGACCACTACGCCTTCCCCGCGGGCAAGCAGGTAGCGGCCCTGGCGGGAACGGGTATCATGGGCGAAGTCTGTCTTGTTCCGCTTAAAGCCGGTAATGTACGGCCTAATCTCGACCGCAATTTGATTGTACCGTTTCAGCTCATTCGGGAAATCGGGGTTAAAATAATTATACGTGTCTACCACAGCACCCGCCTGCGCCATTCCTTCGCTGGCCGCAGGAGCAGTATTCGCGTTATACGCTATAACGCTGACGGTAATATCGCCTACCACTGTATTTACGGGAAGGGCCTGGGTATCCCAGAGATACGCCCATTCCACGCGGTGGCGATCCAGTTCGATTTCTTCGGCAAATCGAACTCTGCCTGTCATAGCGGGCGGTATTACCATGTTGGTAGCAGCGCCGTCGGACGTTAAAATGGTAACGGTATCAGCCGGCACATCGGAGAATCGCAGATCGATTCTTCCTATCCGCTGATCGTCTTCGGCATAGCCGCGCAGGATAACCTCGCCGCTGACCGTGTCGGCATCAAAGAAATAATCGGGATCGGCTACCGGCCTGAATATGGTAGCCTGAGCTTCTGTTAATGCGCCGCCCATTTGAATATTGCTTAAACTGGTGCCTTTCCGCGGTTCAATGTGGCCGGATTTTACCACTTCCCGCACTGAGTTTTCGTTCCACAGGCCGCCGCGGGTGCGGTTTTCGCCCATGACTGGCTGCAGCGCAGCTGCCTGCCGCGCGGCAGGCGTTGTTCCGGTCAATGCCGTATACTGCCCTTCAGTTCCCGGGTTAAGGTCGTAGAGCTGGGCATAGGGTTTCGTTTTGTCATCATTATTGACCCGAATGGAAAGCAGAGCAAAGTCGCCAAACAGCTCGTATTCCGGGCCGTCAAATACTTTCACGATAAACAGCGAATGGTTTATCCAGGGATTACCCGTTCCCGGATAATCGCCGGGACGGCCGTCGGTATTCAATATAGGAGCAAAATCAATTATCGTGGTGCCTGCCGCTGTTCCAAAAGCGCCTGTGCGGTACGCAAATTCGGCGCTTGAGGCAGCCGCGCCGGCACTTGTTAGATAATGAATGTCAGGAAGCGCCAAAGCGGATGGTAAAGTACGCAAGAGCCTGTTATTGGTAACGCCGCCGCCGTGAGGATTGGATATGGAAGTAATATCCCCGCTCAGATTATAGTAAGAGCTGTTTAGTTCCCACACCGAAGGATTACCGTAATCACCTTCCGGTATATCCAGAGTGGGGTTATCGCCGTCTTCTATAGCCATAAACGCAAGGCCGCGCCGCGGTGTTTCACCCGGCATACCAAAGCTGCCCCAGGGGAAGCGGTATTCTTCCGGTCCCGGATTAAGATGGCCGGGGTTGTTAATGATATATACCTTGCCCGCCCTGATTCGCTGATACGTTGTTTCATCCAGGATTATTTCCGTTGCATTGGAAACATATTCAACACGGAAATTCCGGGGTTTGTCGACTATAGCCTGTGATGTTTCCACCTTCATGGCCAGCAGGCCATTCCGCACATTAAACGCTTCGTCATACACTACGTTGTATGTGTTAAGGGTTCTGGTATCAATGACAATTTCTTCGCTGACACCATCGCCAAGCGTAGCAATGGTTGCCGATCCATTGTCCGCAGTGCCAAGGATGTCGGTACCCAGAGTAATGTGGGATATGCGGGGAATATCGTTCAGGATCATCAGCCGTTGGTTAATGTAGTTCACATTGCCTGCCGTATCGTATACCAGAACGTGCGCGGTAACGCGGCCCGATTCCAGAGCCGTGCTGTCCAGCGTTACATACCAGGACTGGCTTAAAACGCCGCCGACCGTGGCATAACCGATGGGCCGCCGGTGACCGTAGCGGGTTTGTGTTCCCATTGGGTCGTTGCGGTCAATAACAATACA
>Ga0123356_10000312_pt1 | contig 55710 bp, 58 predicted proteins | sample TergutEmb28metaG_2_FD_92546 | JGI IMG/M metagenome (GOLD analysis project Ga0123356, IMG submission 92546) | Embiratermes neotenicus P3 segment gut microbial communities from Petit-Saut dam, French Guiana - Emb289 P3 | ecosystem: Host-associated > Arthropoda: Insects > Digestive system > Gut ...
CAGCAGCGCGAGCTTGACTCAATCAGTAACAACGTCATGAACATCAACACCCCCGGCTACCGCAAAGACCGCATAGTCAAGAATACGTTCATGGAAGAGTTAATCTTAGTGCGCGGACGGACAAGACTGAGCGGGACGTTCCATCAGACTTATATTGAAAACAACCGCGTGAACTTAGAGCAGTCGAACTTTGAGTTCACCGAGAGCAGATTCGATATGGCGATTTGGGGTAATGTTTACTTTAATATTCGTACAACGAACGAAATCCCGAACGTTTATCAAACGCGCAACGGGCAGTTCGAGCTTGACAGTGAGGGCTATTTGGTTCTTGGCAGAGCGGGACGCGTTCAAGGGCAGAACGGCGACATTTATATAGGTCACGACGACTTCGTTGTGCACGACGACGGGACTATTAGAAACGACGGCGGCGTGATTGACGTGCTTCTGCTGACTTATATTCCGGAAGATGCAGATGTGCGCAAGATTTCCGACACGCTGTTCCGTTATGACGGTGACGCCGAAATGCCCGCAGACGAGGTTTTCGCGGTGATTCAGGGCGGCTTCGAGAAGTCTAACGTTGACGCGAACATGGAAATGGCACGCGCAATGGAGGTTCAGCGGCTTTATGAAGCTAACAGCCAAATACTTAAATACATAGATACAATGAACTCGCGCTCAACTTCGCTCGCGAAATCGGGAAGCGCAGGGTAAATGCATAATTCATAATGCATAATGCATAATGAATTGAACTTATTAAAAAGAAAGAAAACTTATAACGCATAATAAATTATGAATTATGAATTATGCATTATGAATTGGAAAGGGAAGATATGAACATATCATTCTACACCGGCAGGTCGGGCATGATTGCCCAGCAGGAAGGGCTTAACATCTACTCAAATAACATAGCCAACATAAACACCGTCGGCTTCAAAGCCATGCGTCCGTCCTTCGCGGAGTGCCTTTATGTGCAATACCGCGGAACCGAGCCGCGCTGGGAAACAGGGCACGGGCAGTATCTCATGAAAACCGATTTAATGTGGCAGGAGGGGCAGTTCGTCGCGACTGAACAGCCGCTTGATTTCGCGCTCCCGAACGACGGCTTCTTCATGGTGATTGACAGAAACGGCGATACATATTTAACTCGCGACGGCGCGTTTTCGATTACGTTTAATGCTGATGCCGAGGTATGGCAGTTAGTCAGTGCGGCGGGCGAGTACGTTTTGGACTACGACGGGAATCATATCGACATTCCTTTTGAAGTCGTGACTAACGCGGACGGCGAGGACGTAGTCACTACAATCGTTGATTATGTCGAGCTTCATGATATGATTGGCGTGTTTACAGTTCCTAATAACTGGGGATTAGACAACATGGATAAAAACAGGTTCGCGGTGACTCTGCGCTCCGGCGAAGCCGTTCCCGCGCCCGAATACGATAAAGTCCGCATGGCACTCGAAATGTCTACTGTTGACCTTGCGGGCGACATGGTAAGGATTATCGAAACTCAGCGCGCGTATCAATTAGCGGCAAAATTAGTGCAAACCTCTGACGAATTTATCAGAATTGCGAATAATTTAAGATAACCGTAGGGAACGGATTTATCCGTTCCGACAAAAACCCGAACGGAACTGCATTTCGGCGTTTTCTGCGGAAACCGCCATGCGTTCCCTACAATAACAACGAAAGGATTTAAACCCATGATTCAAAAATTTGAAGACCTGAACGATATGCACTTAGACGTGCTGACGGAAATCGGAAACATTGGCTCAAGCAACGCTTCTACTGCGCTGTCGAGCATGATTGGCAGAACAATTAACATTAAGCTGCCGCAGGTAATGACGCTCGATTTTCAAGACGCGATTGAACACTGCGGCGCTCCCGAGGACTTGCGGGCGGCTGTTTTGATTCGCCTTAAAGACGAGGTTGAAGGCATGATTCTGCTCATGGTCACGAAGGAGCTCGCGGAAATCATTCTCAACATCTTCTTCCAAAAAACAGACATCGACATATTAAATCTTGACGAGGGCGATATTTCCGCGCTGTCCGAAATCGGAAACATAATGGGCAGCTGTTATATCAACGCAATCAGCGCGCTTGCGGGACTTAAAATCGGCGTTGAAGCTCCTGTTTTCACGGCGGATATGCTCGGCGCAATCATGAGCGTGCCTGTTATTGAGTTCGGCGAGGTCGGCGACAAGCTTCTCTGCATAGACAAATCAATTGAAATCGACGGCGTTTGTATTAAATCCAACATGATGCTGATTCCTACTGTTGATTCATTATCCATGTTGTTTTCAAGGTTAGGTATAGTATGACAAAGCCTTCATTAAACGTCGGAATATCCGACTGGAAAGTAAATAAAGGCGAGGGCTCAATCGTTACCTACGCCCTCGGCTCCTGCGTGGGAATCTGCCTTTGGGACAAGGCGTCCTTAATCGGCGGATTATCGCATATTATGCTCCCCGACAGTAAGAGCGTTGCACCGGGCGCGGCGATGAACCGCATGAAGTTCGCGGACACCGCGATTCCCGATATGCTCACGAAAATGCTGACTATGGGTGCTATAAAGTCGCGCGTAACCGCGAAAATCGCAGGCGGCGCGCAGATGTTCCAAACCTCGAACGAAAAGTTCAACATCGGAGACCGTAACGTTGCGGCGGTTAAAGACGCGCTGAGACTGTTACAAATACCGATTGTTGCAAGCGACACGGGGCTGAACTTCGGGCGGACGGTTTTCTTTTACACCGAAGACGGCAAAATGGAGGTAAAATCCAGTACAAAAGGAGTGAAGATTTTATAAAACTCTTAACTCTTATCGAAAACACAGCCGCGAGCGACAAGCTTTTCACCGAGCACGGGCTTTCCTTCTACATAGAACACATGGGGAAGAAGCTTTTGTTTGACGCAGGCGCGTCGGGGCTTTTCGCGAAAAACGCTTCAAGAATGTTAATAGATTTAAAAAAGCTTGACGCGGCGGTTCTTTCTCATAATCATAATGACCATGCGGGTGGCTTAGACACCCTGCTCGGTTATCAGCCGAATATTAAAATTTATGCTAAAAAAGCCGTCTTAGAGGGCTTTTTTAAAAAGACGGGAGTTTTCCGTATTCCTGTCGGTCTCGGGCGGGACTATTTTGAAAAGCGGGCAGAAAACTTCGTGCTTTTCAATAGCTTCCAGCAGATTACCGACGGGCTTTTTCTGATGTCTAATGAGGTTTCGGGCGACTGCTTCACGGACAAGACCCTGCTAATGAAAAAAGACGGCAAAGCCGCTCCCGATGATTATTCGCACGAGCTGTTTATGGTGGTTTTTCCGAGCGGCGAGCCGGAGGACGGCATTGTCGTGATTTCGAGCTGCAGTCACAGCGGCGTTGTAAATATACTCAACACTGTGCGCCTTACCTGGGAGGGCGCGCCGATTCTCGGTTTTGTCGGCGGGATTCACCTCACGGCGAACGGTGGGAAGAAGCTTCTCGCTTCCTTCGATGAAATTGAAAAAATCGCCGCCGAAATTAAGGAGATGGATATAGGCACGATTTACGTCTGCCACTGCACAGGGCAAAAGGGCTACGAACGGCTGAAAATCCACTTAGGCGACCAGGTGCAGTATCTGAGGGCGGGCGAGGAATTGGAGTTTTAATATAACAACAGCCACAACGTTAATGTTTTCGGAGGTTTTCATGAAAAAGCGGGTTTTATCTTTAGTCTTAGCTTTAAGTCTTGTGCTTGCGCTCGTGCCGTTAATGACCTTAACTGCTTCCGCCGGCACCTTCACGCCGGTCACAGGCATGGAAATGATGGAGAAGCTCGGGCTCGGCATAAATATCGGCAATACCTTAGAAGCGCGCCCGTGGTCGGGCGGTGCGCCGCTCGCGAACCCTATGGACGCAGAAACCATATGGGGTGCACCGAGAATCGAGAAGTGGCACTTTGAATCAATAGCCATGAAAGGCTTTGATAACGTGCGTATTCCCGTTTCGTGGGAGCCGCACATGGACGCAAACGGCAAGGTTTCCGCCGCGTTCATGAACAGGGTTCAGCAGTGCGTTGACTGGGCGTTGGAGGCTGGGCTGATTGTCACGCTTAATACTCACCATGAGAGCGGCTTCTATGACCTTATGCTCGAGGATTACCCAAAAGCTAAGGACTGGCTCATTAACGTCTGGACGCAGATTGCAGAACGCTTCAAGGACTATCCCGAAACGCTTATTTTCGAGCCGATGAACGAGCCGCGCCCGGGTGAGGACGGCTGGTACTGGGATTATACACGCTTCGCGGCGGAAATTCCGCTCCTCGCGGAAACCGCAAATAAGCTTAACCGCGACGCGCTGAATTTAATCCGCAGAAGCGGCGGTAATAACGACAAGCGCGTTGTCGCGCTGACTATAGTTCAGGCTGACCCGAATTTGCTCCACCTCTACGAGCACCCCGAAAACGACCCCTACACAATGGTTGGCGTTTTCTTTTATCCCGCGTCTGCCGCGCTTGAAAAAAACGCGCTTGAGCAAATCAAAGCCGCGCTTGATAAGAACATTCCCGTGGTTATAAAAGAAACCTCGCCGATTGAACGGCAGGGAAGCAATGCTTTAAACTGGAGCAGGAATGCTCACAAGGAGCTCGCCGCGCTCGGCGTACCGCCGATGTGGTGGAACTGCACGGGCTACAGCGACGAAGAGCTTTTTATTCGTGCGACAGGCGAGTGGAACGATGCGCTCGTGAATGTTTTCTTCTCGGCTTACGGCAGACGCGCGGGTGCAACCTTTACACCGCCACCGCCGCCGCTTCCTTACGAGCTCGCGGGCCCTTTCACCGACCTTGATTTTACATTTTGGAACAACATCGACCTCAGAGCACTCGCAAGTGCGGAAAAGATGGTTGTAGAGTATGCAGGAACGATTAACCACATTTATGCATTTACAAGGTTTTCCTCGCAATGGGTGCAATTTGATAACGGGGACAGCCGCATTACCACAGAGCCGGGGAAAATTATCTTCGATATACGCGGATTAGAGGGGACAACGCTTGGGCTCGGTATGTGGAACGCGGGCGACGCCGCGAAGATTACCCGCGCTTATCTTGACACATGGGAGGGTGGCGTTGTAAGTAATTCTGACTTCTCCACGGCAGACGCGCTTAACATTCTGCGTAGTGTTGCAGGTGTAATCGCATTAACCTCAGAGCAGAAGAGCCGCTACGACCTCAACAGCGACGGCGCGATTACCTCGGCAGACGCGCTCTTGGTGCTTAGAAAAGTGGCGGGGGTTTGACGTTGCCTGCATTATACATGATGCTTCCTTTTGTCAACAATTTTCACAAATTTCCATTAAAGTTATTTTTTACACTTGAAAAAAAGAAAGAAATGTAGTATAATAATCATAACTACATAAAAGTCAGATAAAAAATTCTCAAATATGAAAGGACACTAAGATGAAATCACCATTAACAAAGGCGGAGCTGAAAAAACAGCTCTACGGAGTATTAGAGTTTGACTTGCGCATTTCTCCAAAAGAAGCGAATATGAACCAGATTTACAAAGCGTTGTCAATCATCATATTCAACTACTTAAAAGGCAAGCGGCATAAGTTCCTCACGGAGCGCAATTCTGCGGGCGCGAAGCAGGTTTATTACATATCCATGGAATTTTTAATGGGGCGTTCGCTCAAAACGAACCTCTTTAACCTCGGCATGGACGAGGTGGTCAGCGATGTTCTGAAGGATTCGCTCGGAATCAGCGCGGATAAAATTTTTGAAATGGAGCCCGACGCAGGGCTCGGCAACGGCGGTCTCGGGCGACTCGCCGCTTGCTACATGGACGCGCTCGCGACCTGCGAATTCCCCGCGACAGGCTATTCCTTGCTGTACGAATACGGCATTTTCAAGCAGAAGCTTGAAGACGGCTGGCAGGTGGAATATCCCGATGACTGGCTGTCGGGCGGCGATGTTTGGCTGAACTCTATTCCCGACCAGGCGATTGAAGTCCGCTTCGACGGTGAAATCAAGGAATACTGGGAAGAAGGCTATCACCATGTTGCACACGTTAATTATTCCACGGTTCATGCCGTGCCTTTCGATATGTACGTTTCCGGCTATGACAGCAAGGGTACGTCTAAGCTTCGCCTTTGGAAAGCGCAGGCGATGTCCTTCAACATGGGCGAATTTAATAAAGGTAACTACGATGTCGCGCTCGGCGCGAATAATATAGCTAACGCAATCACAAAGGTGCTTTATCCGAACGAGAATCACTTAGAGGGTAAGGCTCTGCGTCTGCGTCAGCAGTACTTTATGTGCGCGGCGTCTATCGGCGATATAGTCATGCGGCATATGAATATTTACGGCGTGCTTGATAACCTGCATGAAAAAGTAGCGATTCACATTAACGACACCCACCCGACGCTTGCGATTCCCGAATTAATGAGAATCCTGCTTGACGACTGCGGCTACAGCTGGTCAAAGGCGTGGCATATTATCACCAACACCTTCGCTTACACCAACCACACAGTTATGGCGGAGGCTCTCGAAACCTGGGATAAGGATTTAGTTCAAAGAATCCTGCCGAGAATTTACTCAATTATCTGCGAGATTAACAGGCGTTACTGCGAGGGGCTTCTCAACCGACTCGGCGACCAAGGTAAGGTTGACCGCCTTTCGATTATCGGTAAAAATAAAGTTAAGATGGCGAATTTATGCATAGACGGCTCGCACTCGGTCAACGGCGTGTCGAAGCTTCACTCTGAAATAATTAAAGAATCGGTTTTCAAAGACCAGTACGAGGACAGACCTGTTAAGTTCAAGAACGTCACGAACGGTATTGCTTATCGCCGCTGGCTTCTGCAGTCTAACAAAGGGCTCACAAAGCTTCTCACAACCCTCATCGGTGAAGGCTTCAAGAAAAACGGGAAAGAGCTTCAAAAGCTGCGCGTTTTTGAAAAGGACAATAAGGTACTCGACCAGCTCGCGAAAATCAAGCGCGAGAACAAAGAACTCTTCTCGAATTACGTCAAAAAACAATACGGCATATCGCTTAACCCCGACAGCATTTTCGATGTACAGGCGAAGCGTCTGCATGAGTATAAGCGTCAGCAGCTCAACGCGCTGAATATCATCGCTGACTACAATATGCTGCTCGAAAACCCCGACATGGACTTCACGCCGAAAACTTATATTTTTGCGGCGAAAGCCGCTCCCGGATATTATTTAGCAAAGCAAATCATTAAGATGATTTGGTGCCTCGGCGAGGAGCTCAAAAAGCACCCGAAAATCAGCGAGAAATTAGCAGTTGCGTTCCTTGAAGACTACAGCGTTTCGCTGTCTGAAATCATGATGCCCGCTTCTGAGGTTAGCGAGCAGATTTCACTCGCGGGAACAGAAGCGAGCGGAACAGGCAACATGAAGTTTATGCTTAATGGCGCGCTGACGCTCGGGACTTACGACGGCGCGAACGTTGAGATTCACGAGTGTGTTGGTGACGATAATATGTTCCAGTTTGGCATGAGCACGCCCGAAGCGAATATTATGGCGGCGAACGGCTACTCACCCGAGGGCTATTACGAGAATAATCAGATTATAAAAGCCGCAGTCAACCGTATTTACAACGGTATTAACGGTGTTAAATTCGATGAAATCGGCGACTCACTCAAGCAAGTTGACCGTTATATGTGCCTTGCGGACTTCGACAGCTACCGCGCGGCGCAGAACAAGGTCAGTGAAACCTACCGTAACGCGAAGCTGTGGAACAAGATGTCGCTCGTGAATATCGCGGAAGCGGGCTTCTTCTCGGCTGACCGCTCGGTGACGGAGTATGCTATGAATATTTGGAATTTGATATAATTTAATGGGTAGGGAACGGATTTATCCGTTCCGCAGTAGAGGAACGCATAAATGCGTTCCCTACAATTGCACATTAATAACAAGTCAAAGGAGCAATCTTTATGCAAACCAACCCAATCCCTCTCCCCCTCTACGATTCATTCAGAAAAGAATATAAGCAGCCTTTCGGAGCCGTGAAGCGGCTCCAAAGCTGCGTGTTTACGCTGCGCTTCCCGACCTACATACAGGTCGAGCGGGTTACGCTTGTCATGTCGCGCCCGGGACATAAGGAAAAACACGCCGCGTTTGAATATCATTCAAACGAAAATGGCGTTTATAACCTTTACACCTGCACCTACACGCCGCAGGACTTAGGTCTGCACCAGTATTACTTCATGGTGACCCGCGGCGGCGCGAACAGTATGATTAAGCGTCATGCGCACTCTGCGAGCGAGGGAAAATTCGACGGAACTGAGCTTTTTCATCTCACGGTTTTCGACGAGAACACCAAGGACATTGACTGGCTCAAGGGCGGGATTATGTATCAGATATTCCCCGACCGCTTCTTTAAATATATTCCTGATGAAGACGACGACGCGGAACGCCCGACGCTCCCGATTGGCAGAACCTTGCACAATGACTGGCGGACTCAGCCCGACTGGCGTCCGAATTCCGAAGGTATAGTCACCAACAGCGACTACTTCGGCGGGAATCTTCGCGGAATCGAAGAAAAATTAGATTATCTCAGCTCGCTCGGCGTGACCTGCATATATCTGAATCCTATTTTTGAAGCGCACGAGAATCATCGTTATAATACTGCCAACTACGAAAAGGTAGATATACTGCTCGGGAACGAAGCGGATTTTAAAAGGCTCTGCGAGCGCGCAAAAGCGCGCGGAATGGGCGTAATTCTTGACGGCGTTTTCAGTCATACGGGCGCGGACAGCATTTATTTTAACAAGTACGGACGCTACGGTAACGACAAGGGTGCGTATCGCGACGCTGAAAGCCCGTTCAGAAACTGGTATAATTTCACTCATTATCCTAATGTTTACGAGTCGTGGTGGGGCTTCGAGAGCCTGCCGAACGTTAACGAAAATGACCCGAACTACACGAATTATATCTGCGGCGATGACGGAATTTTACAAAAATGGCTGAAGCTCGGCGCGTCCGGCTGGCGGCTTGACGTGGTTGACGAGCTTCCCGATGAATTTATCGACAGCCTCAACAAAGCTGTTAAGGGCGTGGGCGATGATAAAGTTATATATGGCGAGGTTTGGGAGGACGCGACCACCAAGGAGGCTTACGGACAGAGGAGACGTTACCTCATCGGCGGACAGCTTGACAGCGTGATGAATTATCCTTTTAAGGAAGCGATTCTTCGTTATATCAGATACGGCGACTCGCAGATACTGCGCGACGGCGTTATGGGGATTTTGGAACGCTATCCTAAGCCGAGCGCGGATATTTTGATGAACTTCCTGTCCACGCACGACATTGAGCGCGCGCTGACGCGTCTTGCGGGCGCGGAAATCGGCGAGAACGACCGCGAATGGCAGGAGCGCAACACGCTTTCGGACGCGGAATATATGTACGGGATTGCACTGCTCAAATGTGCAATGGTTCTGCAGTTTTTCCTGCCGGGAATCCCCTGCGTTTACTACGGGGACGAAGCAGGCGCAGAGGGCTACAAGGACCCGTTCAACCGCAAGACCTATCCGTGGGGCAGAGAGAATACAGATTTGCTTGAATTCACGCGGGAGCTGGCGTCAATCAGAAGAGGTTGTCGGGTGTTTGCGGAGGGTGAGCTTGAATTTGTTGACGTGGGTAAGGACTACTGCGTGTTTATTCGCAAGGATATAAGCCTCATGCAGGGCGCGGTGATTTTCCTTAATAAATCGAAAAGCCCGCGAAGCTTTAAATTATCCTCTGTAATCGGAACAGGCAGAAAGCCGCATTTCGTGAGGGCTCGCGCGGCGGCAGACGACAACAGAAATGTTTACGTTTCGCCTTATGACTACGCGGTTGTGAAGTATGAGCTCTGTGAACTCGACAAGGTTGACACTGACATAAGAGAGGAAATTATCATTTATGAATAAGACTAAAGTAGTATGTACGTTAGGGCCTGCGACTGCTGAGGACTCGGTTCTTCGGGAGCTGATGAAAAGCGGCATGAACGTGGCGCGGCAAAACTTCTCGCACGGCGACCACGACAGCCACCGCAAGACCTTTGAGCAGGTGAAGAGAATCCGCGAGGAGCTGAATCTTCCGATTGCCTCCCTGCTTGATACTAACGGACCGGAAGTCCGCGTAAAGACCTTCAAAGAGGGTAAAGTAACTTTGGTTGACAAGCAGGTTTTCACGCTTACCTCGGAGGATGTCGAGGGCTCGTCCGAGGTTGTTTCAATAACCTACAGAGGGCTCGCGAATGATATTGGCGTCGGCGCGCGGATTCTGCTTGATGACGGCATGATAGAGCTGAAGGTTACAGATATTGTTCAGCTTGAAAGCGGCGAGGACTGGGACATTGTGACTGTCGTAATTCACGGCGGCGTGCTGTCTAACCGCAAGTCCGCGAATATCCCCGGCGTCAGCCTTTCACTGCCTTATATTTCAAAGCGGGACAGAGAGGATATAATTTTCGGGGCACAGCTCGGCTTCGATTATATCGCGGCTTCGTTCGTTGAAAACGACGGTGATATATTTGAAATCCGCAAGATTTTGGCGGACTGCGGCTGTCCCGATGTGCGTATTATAGCGAAAATCGAGAACCAGGAGGGCGTTGACAATATCGACGATATTATCCGCGCTTCCGATGGAATCATGATAGCGCGCGGCGATATGGGGGTTGAAATCGCCTTTGAAGAGCTGCCGCGTATTCAAAAGGAACTGATTAAAAAGGCCTACTTCGCAGGGAAGCCTGTTATAACAGCCACGCAGATGCTTGAATCAATGGTTAAGAACCCGCGACCTACCCGCGCCGAAACCACCGACGTCGCAAACGCTGTCTACGACGGCACGAGCGCGATTATGCTTTCGGGGGAAACCGCCGCAGGCGCGCACCCTGTCGAAGCACTTAGGACAATGGTAAAAATAGCTGAAAGAACCGAAAAAAACATAGATTATACCCAGCGTTTCCGCACGTTAGAGTGCGACCTCGGCGTTAATGTCACTAACGCGATTGCTCACGCGACAGTAACGACTGCGCTTGACTTAAACGCGGAAGCGATTCTGACGCTGACTCACGGCGGGAACACCGCGCGGCTTCTCTCGAAGTTCCGCCCCTGCCGCCGCGTGCTCGGCTGTACGCCGAGCGAAAAAACCTGGCGTCAGCTCGGACTAAGCTGGGGTGTCAGCCCTGTTCTGACGGAAGAAAAGCACGGGACTTACGACGAGCTTCTGCACCACGCGGTTGACCGCGCGGTTGAAGAAGGCTTCCTTGAAAACGGTGACTTAGTGGTTATTACCGCGGGTGTTCCGCTCGGAGTTTCGGGAACTACGAACCTCATGAAGGTGCAGACTGTCGGCGATGTTTTAGTTTCGGGAACGGGCGCGACGCAAAAGAGCGTAACTGCACCGCTTTGCGTAGTTATGAACGACGACGAAGCGTTCAATCAATTTGAAAAAGGCGATATTTTGGTAATTCCGAAGACTGACAACGCGCTGATGAGGGTTCTGCGCTCGGCGAGCGGGTTAATAGTTGAAGAAGAGGGCTTGGAAAGTCACGCGGCGATTGTTGGGCTGACGCTTGATATTCCCGTAATCGTAGGCGCGAAGAACGCGACGAAAATACTTAAAAGCGGCGTGACGGTGACTATGGACGCGAAGAAGGGCATGGTTTTGAATTAAGTAGCCAAAATTTAAAGGCGGGCTTTAAAAGCCCGCCTTGTTTTTGTTTATATGAAGCTTGACAACATTTGACAAAATGTGTTATAATCATCGTGTCGTTGGCTCTTTCCCAATCTTAAACGATAGGGAGGAGGTGAAACACTTGTCCTACATAATCCAATTCGTTGCGAATGTCATAGCACAGTTTGTTGGCAGCTTACTGTGCAAGTGGCTTGACAGACGCAGGCACAACGACAAATAAGCACACCCCCGCAAAAAAGAAACGCCGAGAGTTGGCAGCTCCGGCATTTCGCTTCGCGTGAAACACAGTCCTTTTCACGTGAAATTATAATCCAATTCGTTTGGTTACTTTATTATTGTATCACATTTCTTCTGCTGTGTCAACCCGTTTTTTATTTACTTCGTCAAATGCTCATTAAGTGCCGCAATCAGCTCACCTATTTGGCTTCTCGCGAACTGTCCGTCTGCGCCTGCGGAGTCGCCGCGTCCGCGCATATTCTCGTGAATCAGCGACGAGAACATGAAGACGGGAACGTTTTTGAGCTCCTTGTCTTCTTTAATCAGACGCGTCAGCGTGTGACCGTCCATCTGCGGCATTTCAATATCGCTGATGACAGCGGCAACCTCGTTTTTGAGGTTCGGCTGACCCTTCTTGGAGCAGATGTAATCCCACGCTTCCAAGCCGTTGTAGAACGCGTGAATATTCTTGAAGCCGACGTTTCTGAGCGCGTCAATCAGAACCTTGCACAGGAACGGGCTGTCCTCCGCTATAATCAGGTGCTTGCTTAAATCAAGCTCGTCGGGAATATCAATGTTATCAAAGTTATCATTTTCAAAATCGTCGGTAAGGCTGAGGTCGCAGATGATTTTCTCAAAGTCGAGAATCATGATAATCTTGTCGTCGAGCTTCGCCATACCTGTCGTAATCCCGTCGTCGGAGCTCTTGCTCACGGACGGCGGTTTCTCAATTGAAGACCATGTCAGCCGCTGTATACCTAAAACGGTTGACACGTGAAAAGCAACGCTGAACTGCTCAAAATCGCAGACGATGAAGAGTCCGTTGCCGTGCTCCTCCTCGTTTCGCGGGAGACCGAGCACTACATGAAGGTCAATAACCGTGACCAACTTGTCGCGGTGCATGAAGACGCCTTCGATTGCCTCCGGCGACGACGGAACAGGCGTAAGCTCAGTGAATCTGATGATTTCACTGACCTTCGCGATGTTTATGCCGAAAAATTCTTCCCCTACTAAAAACTCAAGCAGCTGAAGCTCATTAATTGAAGAATCAAAAATGATTTCATTATCCATAATATGCCTTTTCCTTTCCGTTCGCGATTTTGCCTGAACAGACTATTCCTCAAATTACATTATAACACAAAACATAAAACAAAAGCAAGGGGTTTGGTAAAAAATTTTATTGCTATTTTATTTTATGTATGTTATAATATATATGTTATGTAGCGATTATGTGCAAAGGGGTGTGCAAAATGAACACGAATGTTTATATCGACAATGAATTAATCACGCAGGCAATAGATTTATCCGAGTTCAAAACCAAAAAGGAAATTATAAATCTTGCGCTTAAAGAATACGTTGAGCGGCGAAAGAAAAAAAATCTCGCCGAGCTTAAAGGGAAAATTGAATTCGCTGACGGATATGATTATAAGGATTTGAGGTGCGGCGAATGATTTTAGTTGAAACCTCGGTTATAATTGATTATCTCAAAGGGAACGAAACCCCGAAGTCGCTGTTGTTCGATAAAATAATAACTAACGATTTAGATTTTTGCATTTCAGCTTTGACTTACCAAGAAGTTTTACAAGGTGCGAAAAACGAAAAAGAATTTGAACAACTCAAAAGCTTCTTCTCCACGCAGATAATTATAAGTCTTCCGGCTGAAAAAAGCTTTTTTGAGCAAGCGGCAGGGATTTATTTCTCACTGCGCCGAGCAGGAAAAACAGTGCGAAGCACAATAGACGTGATTATCGCCATGCAAGCTATTGACGGCAAGCATATTTTATTGCACGACGATAGAGATTTTGATGCGATTGCAGAAATGCTTCCCGATTTGAAGACGCTGAATGAATTACAATAGTAAAACCCCCGCCTTTTCAGCGGGGATTATTTATGCATAAACCTCTGCACAATCTGCGCCAGCTCGCCCTTGTCAATCCTCTCGCGGATAAACAAAACCGTCGCCGCGTCTGTTTTATACTCGAACTCTTCAATTTCCTCAACAACCTGCCGCGCTTCGCTCACGCTGTTAATATTGCAAGCGTTAATCAGCCGCATAATCAAAACGCCGTCCATTCTGTCTTTTTCGGGCTTTATGCTTTTCATTGACGCGATTCCTTTCGCTTTTTACTATATTATACCTTTTTGCACATATATTGTCAAGTGATTTATACACTTATAAATATATGCGTACAAACACCGTGTTTTCAATATTCGTTTTTACATCTATAATTATATGTAAAAACGGAGATAAAAATTATGTTTGATGTGAGCCGCCCCGAAAAGGTAAACAAAACCTTCAGTATGCCCCTGTCGTTAGTCAAAAGATTGCAGGAGGTCGCGCAGGCTAAAGATGTTTCATTGAATTATTTGGTTATCCGCTGCTGCGAATACGCTCTGGAGGACTTGAATAAGGACAGTAAAAATAACAGCGGCTGAGAATTTTCTCAGCCGCGTTCCTATTCTCACTCCCTCGAAATCTCCGAGCTCACCACCGCTAAAACTCTGTCCAAAACATCATCGCTCATTCGCTCTATGAACTGCGGCTTCCTCGCGTTTATATCAATTGTCGCCACCTGCTCGCAAATCACGAAGCCTTGTGTTTTCGTTTTTTCATCAAGCGGAATCCGCGTGGGATAAGGGCGTTTTGAATTTGTTACAGGGCAGACAATAATCAGCTTTGTCCTTTGGTTAAAAACCTCGCGGCTTATTACAACCGCGGGGCGATAGCCCGCCTGCTCATGTCCGAGCGCAGGGTCGAAATTAAATTTAACGATGTCGCCTTGCTTGAACGTCATAAAATTTCACTCCCCTGCGGCTTCATATTTAACCATGCTTTGTCCTCGTCGTCTAATTCATATTCGCCGTCGAACCCCTCGAAAAGCTCTTCAAGCGTGATTTTAGACTGAACCTTTGCGCGAGTGATGATAATGCGGTCTTCCTCAACGTCTAAATCTAAAATCGTCTTTTCATCTATGCGGAATTTTTCCAGCACGGGATTAGTGAGCCTGATGCCGAGCGCGGCTCCCCAGCGGTTAGCTTTTGTCGTCATAAAAAACACCTGCTTTCCGATATTAAAATATCTTAATATCAGTATATCTTATTTTTTTATTTTTGTCAATGATTTATTATTCAAAAACCCTTGTATTTTAAACCAATTTATGTTAAACTTATACTATCTATATAGAAATAGCAGGAGAAACAAAAAATGAACGTCTATTCGGACAGGATAAAAAACCTCAAACCCTCGATAATTCGCGAGATTTTCAAGTTCACGGCTGACCCTACGGTTATACCCTTTGCGGCGGGGAATCCCGCGCCTGAGGTCTTCCCTGCTGAAAAGCTTGCGGAGCTTGCCGCTGATATATTCCGCGAAGAGCCTGTCACGGCTTTGCAGTACTCGGTTTCCGAGGGTTACCCTAAGCTTCGCGACTGGGTGAAAGCCGACATGGAGGCGAAAAATGTTTTCCGTCCCGAAGACGACGACTTAATTATAACAGCAGGCGCACAGCAGGTCATGGAGCTGACCACCAAAGCAATCTGCAATGAAGGTGAGGTTATTATCTGCGAGAATCCGTCGTTCATAGGCTCGCTGAATACTTTTCGGTCTTATGCGGCGAAGCTTGTCGGCGTTGACATGGACGATGAGGGAATGATTCCCGACAGGCTCGAAGCCGCGCTGAAAGCCAATCCGCGCACTGCGTTCATTTATGTAATCCCGAACTTTCATAACCCGACAGGCAAAACTACATCACTACAGCGCAGAAAAGATATTTTGTCGTTAGCTTATAAATACAACGTCCTGGTTCTTGAGGATAACCCTTACGGCGATTTGCGCTTTACGGGCGTTGATATTCCCTCAATTAAGTCTATGGACAAAAAAGGTCACGTGATTTATGCGGGCTCGTTCTCGAAGACTCTCGCGCCGGGACTCCGCGTAGGCTTCATGTGTGCGCCTGCTAATATAGTGCAGAAGTGTGTCGCCGCGCTCCAGTGCAGTACCGTGCATACGAATATTTTGGCGCAGATGTTGGCTTATCGCTTTGTGACAGGCGTTAATTTTGAGGAATATCTCCACGGACTTCGGCAGGTTTACAAGCGCAAGCGCGACTTAATGCTCGGTACGCTCAACTTCGCCTTCCCCTCGCAGGTGAAGTTCACCGAGCCCGAGGGCGGGCTGTTCATCTGGGGGACTCTGCCCTTCGGCGACGCTGTTGAGTTTTCGCGCAAGGCAGTGAAAAACAAGGTCGCGATTGTCCCCGGAAATGCTTTCTGCATTGACGAAAACGAGAAAAGCGTCTGCTTCCGCATGACCTACGCAACGCCTACGGACGAGCAAATTGAAAAAGGCGTAGAATTATTAAAAGAATGTTATTATAAAATATAGGGGGAAATTCCATGAAAACTTTTGCGGTACAAATTGAGGAAATAAGAGAGTCGATTAACATTCGCCTTGAAAACTACAAGGAGGCTGTCGAGAAATACCACGCGGAGCGCGCCCGCCTGCGTGAGAAGTATTTCAGCGAGGGCTTCCGTGAGGACATTGCTGAGCAGAAAGCAGAAGAAGAAACACAGAAAATTAAGCATAAAGTCGAAGCGATTGATAAAGAGCTCGACAAGATGGTTGTGGTTCTGCGTAATATCGACCCCGATAAAATTAAGGAAGAGCAGAACGCAATTGCAAGAAAGTACCGCGCGCGCGAAAGCACCGTTGCGGCAGGCGACCGCAAGAAGGGCGTGCTCATTGTTGAGGACGCAAAGTTCATGCGGGAGCTGCTCCGTAATACCCTCTCTGCCGCGAAAATCAATATCGTTGACGAAGCCGAGAATGGCAAGATTGCCGTTGAAAAATACAAAGACCTTCTCCCCGAGCTGGTAATCATGGACATCGCCATGCCCGAAATGGACGGACTTGAAGCGTTAAAAGCCATAAGGGAATTTGACCCCGACGCAAAAATCATCATGTGCTCGCAGGTCAGCAAGCAGGCGACAGTAGACGAAGCGATTAAGCTCGGCGCGATGAACTTCATAGCAAAGCCGTTTAAGCCCGACAGGCTTTTAGTCATCGTGAAGTCACTTTTGGGGGCGAAGTAATAATGGCGAAAAAAACCTTTCTAAGCGGCATACAGCCGACGAATATCCCGCACATCGGAAACTATTTCGGTGCGGTTAAAAACTGGGTAGAATCGCAGAACACAGGCGAAATGGAATCGTTTTACTTCCTTGCGGATTTGCACGCGATTACAGTTCGGCAAGACCCTAAGCTGTTCAAACAGCAGACCTTGGACTGTTTTGCATTATTTTTAGCAATGGGCTTAGACCCCGAAAAATCCGCGCTGTTCGTGCAGAGCCACGTTCCGGAGCACTCGGAGCTTGCGTGGATTCTCGGCTGCTACGCGCAGTTCGGCGAGCTTAGCCGCATGACGCAGTTCAAGGAAAAAGGCGAGAAGCAAAAAGAAGGCGAAGTGAATGTCGGCTTGTTCAGCTATCCCGTGCTTCAGGCGGCGGATATACTGATTTACAACGCGGACTTCGTGCCTGTCGGCAAAGACCAAAAACAGCACCTTGAATTAGCGCGCAATATTGCGCAAAGATTTAACTCCGCGCACGGCGAGACGTTTAAGCTCCCCGCGCCCGATATAAGAAAAAGCACAGGGAAAATCATGTCGCTCTCCGAGCCCGCGAAGAAAATGTCGAAGTCGGACTCTAACGCAAACGCTACGGTTTTTGTTTTGGACAGCCGCGATACTATTATAAAGAAGTTCAAGCGCGCCGTTACAGACAGCGAGGCTTTAGTTGAATACCGTGAGGACGACGAAGCAAAGGCGGGAATCAACAGCCTTATGTCGATTTACTCGGCAGTAACAGGCAAAGGCTTCGACGAGATTAAAAGCGAATTTGCCGGCAAGGGCTACGGCGATTTCAAAACAGCAGTCGGCGAAAGCGTCGCGGATATTTTAGCGCCGATACAGGAAAAATACACAGCGATTAGAAATGACAATCATTTTCTCGAAGCCTGCATGAAGCAAGGTGCAGAGCGCGCAAGCGCGAAAGCAAGACCGCTTCTGCATGAGGTTAGAGAGAAAATAGGCTTTTTGCAACTTTAAACCACCCCGCCCCTACGGGGCACCCCTCCACAGAGGGGAATTGCCGCTCCTTTTATAGGTTTCTTATTCCCCTCCGTGGAGGGGTGGCGGCGAAGCCGACGGGGTGGTTAAATAAACAGGAGGAACGACTATGGACGACCGTCAGCGTATTATTAATGTACTTAAAGAGGGCTTGCAGGACGACGAAAACGTATACGCGCTTTGGCTTGAAGGCGCGGACGGCTTGGGGCGCACCGACAGCTTTTCAGACTTGGACTTCTGGCTTGACGTTGAGGACGGCAGAGAAGAGCAGGTTTTGGATAAGTGTCAGCAGCTTTTGTCGAGCCTCGGAAACTTAGATTTCATCGAGACAATTGAGCACCCGCACCGTCAGTTTTATCAGCGGAACCTGCACGTTGAGGGTATGTCCGAGTATCTCATTGCAGACATTTGCGTACAGACTCACAGCAGAGGAAGCACCTGGAGCACCTTCTATACTGACGATATTGCCGAGTTCCCGCTTGTGCTGTTTGACAAAGCAGGAGTCGTTATTATCTTGCCGCCCGAGAAGATGTCTGTCGAGACCCTGAAGCCTATTTTTGAGCAGTGCGTTTCAAGATTCAATCAGCGTCCGAGACTCACGAAGTACATTAAACGTGAGCGGTTCTTGGAGGCTAACAGATACTTTGAGAACTATGTGCGGCGTCCGATTATAGATATGCTTCGGCTGATTTATACGCCGCGGCACTATGAATACGGGTATTCGCACCTTTCAAGACACCTGCCGAAAAAGGTTGTAAAGGAGCTTGAAGAGCTTTATGTAATCACCTGTGTAGAGGATATTGAGGCACTTCTCGAAAAAGCTGACGAAATCTATTATGACGCATATAACACGCTAAAGGATATGTTGTCTGAATAGGGCGGAATAAAAAGAAAAACATGGAAACAGCTTGACATTTTAAACATTTTGTACTATAATTCAATTATATGCTAAAAAGCAACACTCAACATTAGGGGGAAGTAAAAAAATGAAAAACCGTAAAGTTTCAGAAAAGCTTATTCTAAGCTTTTTAATCGTAATTGTATTGTCTGTAATTGTCGGCGTCGCGGGGGTAGTCGCTATTCTCATTAACAGAGACTCGCTCTACGATATGTACAACGACCAGCTCCTGCCGCTCGAAGAGCTTGCAGAGGTAAAGGAAACTTTAGTAAGTATGCGTATGTATGTGCGCGAAATGATTATCGCTTCCGGTGACGGCGACCAAAACGGAGTTGAAACGTCCTTTGCGCGGATTGCAGCTTACATACCGGAAATGGAACACGCTATGAACCTTTATGAAGCGTCGCTTTATAAAGGCTCGGACGCCGAGAAGCTTTTCTTAGAGGCGCGCCGCCTTTATGAAAACGATTTAACTCCTGTTGTTCTCTCGATTTACGCGGCGGCACAGACAGAAGACGCGGCACGGCTTCAATCCCTGCTTGTTGACTGTAAGCGGATTAGCGCGGTAATTACGTCTAACTTAGACGAGTGTATGGCTATAAAAATAGAAAGCGCAGAGGAATCAAAGCTTCAAGCGATTAACCTTTCGATGGTTCTTCTCTGGGTAATCGTCGGCGTGTTAATAGTAGTAATTGCGGTTTCTATGTTCCTCGCCTTCTATATTTCGGGGCTCATCGCAAGACCGCTTAAGGTCTTAACCGCATTCATGAAAAAAGCAGGAACTACAGGCGATATTACAATCACTCCCGAGGACGCTCAAATCATCGGTGAATACGCGCAGATTAAAGACGAAATCGGGCAGACTATCTCGGGCGCGTCGGCGTTTGTACATCATGTTACTAACGTAGCGAACGACCTTGAGGTTATTGCAAGCGGCGACCTTACTGTTGAGGTTGAGCAGCTGTCCGCTTCGGACACTATGGCGATTTCAATGGTTAAAATGGTTAAGAGCCTTAACGAAATGTTCGGCGAGATTAACTCTTCTACCTCGCAGGTTTCCTCCGGCTCGAAGCAAATCGCAGACAGCGCGCAGGCACTTGCAAGCGGCTCGACACAGCAAGCGGCAAGCGTTGAAGAGCTTTCCGCGTCGATTGCAGACATTGCCGACAAAACCAAGCTCAACGCCGACATGGCAGACAAAGCGGCGAACCTCGCAAACGCGATTAAAGACAAAGCCGAAACAGGCAGCCGTCAGATGGACGACATGGTAAGCGCGGTTAACGAAATCAACCAAGCAAGCCAGAGTATCGGCAAGGTTATAAAGGTTATTGACGACATTGCGTTCCAAACGAATATCTTAGCGCTCAACGCAGCAGTTGAAGCGGCGCGCGCAGGTCAGCACGGTAAGGGCTTCGCGGTTGTAGCGGAGGAAGTGCGTAACTTAGCGGCGAAATCCGCAGAAGCGGCGAAGGACACAGGCGGACTGATTGCAAACTCAATTGAAAAAGCAGAGCTCGGCGCGAGAATAGCGCAGGACACTGCATCGAGTCTCGCGGAAATCGTAACAGGCATAAACGAAAGCTCGCAAATCGTAGCCGAAATCGCAAGCTCGTCCGAGGAGCAGTCGTCAGCAGTTGAGCAGATTAACATCGGGCTCAATCAGGTTTCGACAGTTATTCAGCAGAACAGCGCGACAGCAGAGGAAAGCGCGGCGGCGAGCGAGGAAATGAGCGGTCAGTCGAATATGCTTGAAGACTTGGTAGCGCAGTTTAAGTTAAAATAATATAATAAATGTAGGGAACGCATTAATGCGTTCCCTACTGAAAACAAAGGAGAACATCGAAAAATGGCGAAACATTTATTTACATCAGAGAGCGTGACCGAGGGGCATCCCGACAAAATATGCGACCAGATTTCCGACGCGGTGCTTGACGCGCTGTTAGAAAAAGACCCCATGTCCCGTGTGGCTTGCGAAACCTGCACAACTACAGGCATGGTGCTTGTTATGGGCGAAATTACAACTAAGGCTTACGCCGATATTCCAAAGTTAGTGCGCGGTGTAGTTAATGATATAGGCTACAATAATGCCGCCTTCGGCTTTGACTGCAACACCTGCGCGGTACTTACTACGATTGACGAGCAGTCGGGCGATATAGCTATGGGCGTTAATGATTCTTATGAAACAAAAAATGCAACCGAAAACGACACGGGAGCGGGCGACCAAGGTATGATGTTCGGCTTTGCCTGTGATGAAACTCCCGAGCTTATGCCGCTTCCGATTGCGCTTGCGCACAAGCTTGCATTGAAATTAACAGCAGTCCGCAAAAGCGGCGAGCTTGATTATCTTCTGCCCGACGGAAAGTCGCAGGTAACTGTCGAATATATCAACGGTAAACCTGCAAGAGTTGACGCTGTTGTAATTTCCTCACAGCATAAGGACAGCGTGACCTTAGAGCAAATCCGTGCAGACGTGGAAGCGAAAATCATCAGAACTACAGTCCCTGCGAATCTGCTTGACGCGGATACGAAGTTCTATGTAAACCCGACAGGACGCTTCGTTATCGGCGGTCCGCAAGGCGACTCGGGACTCACAGGCAGAAAAATCATCGTTGATACTTACGGCGGATATTCCCGTCACGGCGGCGGCGCGTTCTCGGGCAAAGACCCGACCAAGGTTGACCGCAGTGCCGCTTATATGGCGCGCTACGCCGCGAAAAACGTTGTAGCCGCAGGGCTCGCCGCAAAGTGCGAGGTGCAGCTTGCGTATGCTATCGGCGTTGCGAAGCCTGTTTCCGTGCTTGTTGACACCTTCGGCACAGGCAAGGTCAGCGACGATAAAATCGCAGACGCGCTGAACCAAGTTTTCGACTTCAGACCCGCCGCGATTATAGAAACGCTGGAGCTTCGCAAGCCGCAATACCGCGCGCTTGCCGCTTATGGGCATATGGGGCGCGAGGATTTGGCTGTAAAGTGGGAGAAGACGGATAAGGTTGAGCTACTCAAAAAGGCTATAGGTTAATAAAATTAAGTCCCCCCGCTTCAAGCGGGGGGTTCCTGCGCTCACGCGCAAAATTTGACAAAATTGAACATTTGTGTTAAAATAAACCTGTGGCGTGGAAACGCCCACTAAGGCAGACCAATAACTACGGTTATAAAACAGCGGGCAGCCAAAACCCCAATCAACGGCAAAATCCTCGCCTCTAAAGGGGCTGAAAGGGGGGCTGTGTATATGATTATGCTCTGGAGCGACTTTTGGCAAATGCTGACAGCGGTGGGAACACTTTTGTTGGCTTACCTAACATATAAGTTACTCCGCAAAAAAAGCAAAAAGTAACCGCTGGCTTAAAGACGGTTACTTTTTAGTTTCCAATTCTTAGGCTGACCGCTGTGGTCTGCCTTTCTTATTCATTATTATACCACAAGCTTAACCCTTTGTCAAGAACAAAAACAAACCTCCGAACCCCCGCTTCAAGCGGGGGGTTCCTGCGCTCACGCGCAAAATTTGACAAAAACTTGCAAAAATGCTACAATTACAACATCACCGGTGTCTCCGACGGAGGGGAGGTGAATTTGTGGGGTACATAATTTCTCTTTTAACATCTGTAATTGCAAACTTAGTCAGCGACTTTGTGAGCAAGCGGTTGGGCAGACGCAACAAATAGCCCGGTGACCAACCAAAAAGAATCTCCCGAGAAGGCAAACTCTCGGGAGATTCGATTTTTGGTGAACTTGTGAACACAAATCCTCTTTTAACAATTTCATTATATCACATACATTCCAATTTGTCAAGCAAAAAAAGAAACCCCCGAAAGGGGATTTCTTTAAACTGCTTTTGCAGAGATATTATGTGGTTGATTTCGGAGCTGTACCAACGATTTCACGAGTTGCCGGTACTCTACCGTTAACGATTCCTGTAACGCCGTCTTGGTCAACAACAGGAACTGCCAGAGCAGCACCGCCGCCGCCGGTAGTGTCAGATACATAAGCAACGGAGTTAGCACTGTTGCGGGAAATCCAAATTCTGTAGCCTGCATCGGGGAGTGTGTCGGGCATAGTATCATCTAAGTAAATTCTTAAATGGTCTGCCGCGTCAGTTGCACCTGATGCTGTCAGCAATGCTGTAGGAACAGTTGCGGGGTTGGTAGCTACAACGTGTACGCCTCTTGCAGTACCGCCGCCGCCGTCAACAGTGATTTCTAATCCTGCGGGGTCATCATATCCGCCGTTGTTCTGAGCGAGTTCGGACAGATAGTATGTGATTTGGTTTCTCATGCTGGACGCCGCGCTGTCTGCGCTGGAGATACGAGCGTTGCCGAGGAAGTTCGCCATCAGCGGAATAAGTATAGCCGCGAGAACGCCGATAATAGCGATAACGACCATGAGTTCAACGAGGGTAAAGCCTTTTTTTGCTTTTAAAGCTTGAAGTTTACGAATCATAATAGGGTAATCCTCCTTAAAAATATGTCGGTTTTCAGCCGGATTCTTTTAATCCGGCGTCTTACACGAGCTTGCAAATACTATTATATATGAAAGCTATCACAAAGTCAATACTTTTTTCATAAAACTTTCACATAAGCTGACAATTCGTTACTAACTTACTAATATATGGTATTTGTTTTGTGCAAATTGGCTATATTGCCGTGCCGTTTGTGACGGTTGGGTGAAGAGTTGGAGATGAGACCTATCTTGATTTATAATTAAAAATCAAGGAGGATTTTTTAAATGGATTATTTTTACATGCGTGTGTCGAAGCGTGAGCAATGTGAGGACAGACAGCTGCTGGAAGCGCGGAAGCTGCAAATCCCGCCGGAGCAGATTTACACCGACAAAAAATCAGGCAAAAATTTTGAGCGCGACGGATATGAGTCGCTTTTGCGTGTTCTGCGGAAAAACGATGTGATTTATATTAAAAGCATAGACAGGCTCGGGCGCAATTACTTAGAAATTCAAAATCAATGGCGGATATTAACCAAGGAAATGGGGGTAGATATAGCTGTCATTGATATGCCGTTGTTAGACACGCGCCTGAACAAAGACCTTATGGGGACATTTATCGCCGATTTGGTGTTGCAAATCCTTTCGTTTGTCAGCCAAAGCGAACGCGATATGCTCCGTTCGCGAGTCATTGACGGCTTGACCGCCGCGCGCGAGCGGGGCGTTCGCTTCGGGCGTCCTGTTATCGCCGCGCCCGCCAACTTCGGACGCTTAGTTCATAAATGGGAAAACGGAAGCCTGCACTTTAATGATGCATTAGCCAAAAGCGGACTGACAAAAGCTACGTTTTATCGACGTTTACGAGAATATCGCGAAGCGCAGAAGCAGTGAGTTACTATCAAAAAGCATAGTATTTGCAAGCTCGGGAAAGATGTCGGGTTAGAGTATCCGACTGAAAACCGACATAATTTTAAGGAGGAAACCCTATTATGATTCGTAAACTTCAAGCTTTAAAAGCAAAAAAAGGCTTTACCCTTGTTGAGCTTATGGTCGTTATCGCGATTATCGGCGTATTAGCAGCCATACTTATTCCGCTGATGGCGAACTTCCTCGGCAACGCTCGTATCTCCAGCGCAAACAGCGCAGCGGCAAGCATGAGAAATCAAGTTACCTATTGGCTCTCTGAGCTTTCGCAAATGAACACCGGTTATGAAGGTGCTCCCTCAGAGATTCTAATTGAAGCATCCACCGGAAGAGGTAGACATGATGTTTCCAACTTACCGACAATAGCTCCACCTCCGAGTGGCTGGCAGAACGTAGACACTGACGGAACAACAGCAGCAACCACCGAACAAGAAGACTTGGAATATTTCTTAAATGAATCCATGCCCGATACAGTTCAAGGTTCAGGTTATAAAGTCGTTATCGCTCGCGGCAGTGCTACTCTTACTATTTACTGCCCTGTCGGTGACTTTGACGGCGTAGACTTCGATGGAAACCTTCTTTCGATTGATTCCGGTACTTTAACCGCTCGCGGCAGAGGTGCAAACCGTAACATCATAGGCACATCACCGGAAGCTTTGCCGTAAACCAATATTTAAGAAAAGATTTAAAGACCCCCCGAAGGGGGGTTCTTTTTGTATAGTCAGAAGTCCGTATAATGTAAATCACATTGTATCACAAATTAAAATGTCAGACAAAACCCTACTCAAAAGAATCCTCTTCGTCTCTTTCGTTAAACAGCTTCACTAAGGCTTCCATTTCCTCCTCGTTCAGCGTTATGCCTTTGCCCATGCGTTCGCGGTCAGGCGACCAGTTGCGAATGTCGTATTTCGGCGGGTTGTCGTTCCAGCTGACCATGTTCAGCTCGATTTTCCAGCCCTTTGCGTTCTCGGACATAACGCCGAGCTCCTTTGTGATTTCATACTTAATTTCTGCCATGATGTTTTCTCCTTTTTTTATATTTAATTAAATTTTATGACCTCATCTGCTCTCATAACCCTGTCGAACAGCGCGTAATACTTGCTCGGAATCAGCTTGTTTATATGATGCTGTCCGAAGAACCACCGCTCGAAGGTGCAGCTGTCGCCGAGTATGTCAAGGTAGGCGTTCGGGCGACTCTTGTCGGAATTCGGCAGCTCCAAAAGCTCTGCGATTTTGCTTGGTGCTCCGTGGCTGACGATGTAATCAACCCTGCCGCCGTGCTTTGCGAGCGCACGTAAGCCGTTGCGGTATTCCGCGTCTGTCGGGATTTCGGGGTGCTCGGAAGCTATATCGGGAACATCGCCGCTTTGTGCGCTGTCCGCTTCGCTTGCGTCAAGCTGACCGCCGCCGCCGAAAGCGAGCAGGGTCTTCCTGCCAAGCGTGAAAACCTCGCCGCGCATGAGATAGCGCAGGTTTCCGCTGATGTGCCGCGTGTTGCCGCCGTTCCACTCCTGCTCGGGATAGCTGTTCAGCTCTGCGAAGTTCTCATGAATACCGTCAACAAAAAGAAGGTGATACTTTCGCTTGCCGAGCCGTTTCAAGAGGGCTTTTTCTTTTTTGCAACCGTTCCAGATAAAACCGAAGTCGCCGCAGATAATGAGAAAATCGCCTTTTTTCAGCAGCTTGCACTTTTTGAAGCGCGCCAAATCGCCGTGAGTATCGCCGGTTATATAAATTGTGGGTTCGTGTTTTTTCATTTTTTACCTTTGTTTGTTTTTGTAGGGGCGACCCTGCGTGGTCGCCCGTTAATCGGGACGCCACATAGGGCGTCCCCTACAGAATTATTTCGATAACGCCTGTTCCAAATCGCCGATTATATCCGTAATCGTTTCGAGCCCTACGGAAATCCGCACCGTGCCTTCTCTTACGCCTGCCGCTTCGAGCGCGTCCTTGGAAAGCTGGCTGTGCGTGGTGGTTGCAGGGTGAACTACCTGCGTGCGTATATCGCCGAGGTTCGCGACGTTTTGAATTAAAGTCAGCGCATCCATGAACTTAGCGGCGCGCGCGCGGTCGCCTTTTATGTTGAACGTGAAGACGTTCGCTGTGCCCTTCGGGAGGTATTTTTTGTGAAGCTCGTAGTATTTATTGCTTTCGAGCGCAGGATAATTTACGTTTTCGATTTCGGGGTGCGCTTCAAGGAATATTGCGACTGCAAGCGCGTTTTCCGAGGCGCGTTCAACGCGCAGTGAAAGCGTTTCCACGCCGAGCAACACCATCCACGCGTTAAAAGGTGCAAGGCAAGAGCCATAGTCGCGCATAATCAGTGCGCGTAATCGCAGTATAAACGCCATCTTGCCGAGGTCAGCGAAGACTACGCCGTGATAAGAAACATCCGGCTCATTGAACAGCGGGAAGCGCGGGTTATTTTTATAATCGAAGCCGCCGCAGACGACGATTCCCGCCATGACGTGACCGTGACCGGAAAGCATTTTTGTCGCGCTGTGCACGACTATATCTGCGCCGTGCTTCAGCGGCTGACAGAGGTAGGGCGTGTTGAATGTCCCGTCAACCATGAAAGGAATCCCGTGCTTGTGCGCGATTTCCGCGATTTTTTCAATGTCGCTGATGTTAGCGTTTGGGTTGCCGATGAGTTCAGTGAAAAACAATCTTGTTTTGTCGGTGACTGCGTTTTCCCAAGCTGTCAGGTCGTCGGGATTGACAAACTTTACGTTGATTCCGAGACGGCGGAGACTCACGTCCATCATGTTTATTGCGCCGCCGTAAATGTCGGAAGACGAAACGATTTCGTCACCCGCTTGACAAAGATTAACAAACACGTTGAACATCGCCGCGTGTCCCGACGAGAACGCTAATGCGCCTACGCCGCCTTCAAGGGCAGTAATCCTCTCTTCTAAGAAGCCTGTGGTCGGGTTCATGAGGCGCGTGTAAATATTACCCGCCTGCGAAAGCTCAAAAAGGCTTTTTGCGTGGTCAACGCTGTCGAAATAATAAGCGTTAGTCTGATAAAGCGGCGGTGCGACTGCGTGCGTGGCATCGTCACCATGATAGCCCGCATGAATCATATTAGTTTCAAATCCGTAGTTTTTATTTTCCATATTGTAATGTTATTGTTCCTTTCGTGAAATTTTAGTTATATTTTTATAAAAAGACTTTTTTTTTAAGTTAATTTATGGTAGAATAGAAATAGAGGACAAGCAGTATTTTTCTATTATACAATACAACAGGGGGTTTTGTCAAATATGCGGAACGTAAAAAAAGCGGTTTTTTCTTTGGTTATTATTTTAACAATCGCTCTGAACATAGATACAGCCGCGGTTTTAAAGGCTTCGGCTTTTGACGCGGGGATTGAGGAAATTTATTCCGACGGCGTTTTTATGGTGCATTTGGAAACAGAAATTCCTGTTTTCCGCCGAAATGAATTCGAGCGGATTGTCCCTGCTTCCACTGCGAAAATCATGACCGCGCTGCTTGTTCTCGATAATGTTGAGAATCTTAACAGCTTTGTAACCGTGACCGACGAGATGAACAGCCGCTTTCAGTCGAACCCGAACTTTGACGGCGCGCAGGCGGGCGATATTCAAATAGGGCAGACGAATTTGACCTACATGGACTGCCTTTACGCGCTGATGCTTTGGTCAGCCTGCGATGCGGCGAACGTTTTGGCGTACAGCGTGGGCGGAACGATTGACAACTTTGTTGTCATGATGAACCAAAAAGCAAAGGAAATCGGCGCGGTGAACACGAACTTCACGAATCCGCACGGGCTTCACGAAAAAAACAACTACACCAGTGCCTATGATATGTATAAAATCACGCAGTATGTTTATGACAACCACCCTATTTTCATGGAAATCGTGAGCAAGCGCGACCACCGTATGCCTGCGAACAGCAGAAACTCCGCGGGTGAAATCCTCCCGAATACCAACAGAATGTTACACAGGGACAGCAGTTATTATTACGAGCCTGTCATCGGCGTGAAAACAGGAAGCTTGGACGAGCTTTATGACGTGGACACAGGCGAGCGCACACCGGGGCTGTTCAATCTCGTTTCGATTGCAACCCGCGACGGGCACACCTATATGATTGTTACGCTCGGCGCGCCTTATCACACCGAGCCCGGCAACAGAGGCTATTTTACCTATACTGACCATTTGGCGTTATACGACTGGGCGTTCAGCTCGCTTGAATATAAGTTAGTACTGCCCGAGAATGATATTGTCGCGCAGGGAGGGGTTCAGGGCGGCTTGGAAGACCGCGTACAGTTGCGTCCGGCAGGGGATTTCAGCTATCTGCTTCCTACGAACCTTGACAGAAACGCCGTTCGCCGCGAAATAACGATTAACTGGCATGACCCTGAGGAGCAGGTGTTCCACGCGCCGATTGAGCGCGGCGAAATCCTCGGCTATGTCGAGCTTATGCTCGCGGGAGAAGTGCTGACGAGAATAGATTTAATCGCCGTGAGTGAAATTCAGCCGTCGCTTGAATCGCGGCTTCTCGGCAATATAACAGGGATTTTCAACGAGTGGTGGTTTCAGACGGGGGTCGCGCTTGTCGCCGCGCTGACGATATTTATAATTATTCTGCGGTTGATTAATAATCAGCGCGAGAAAAACCGCAGAATGGCTAACCGCAGAAGACCGCGCCCGTAACGCCCATGAACGTAAATATAATCACGCTCGGCAAGCTGAAGGAAGAGCATTATAAAAAAGCAAGCGCGGAATATGAAAAGCGGCTTTTTGCATACTGCAAGCTGAGAATAATCGAGCTTGAGCCCGATAAGCGCGGCTCGCTTGAAGCGGAAGCCCTGCAAATAAGTGCAAAGACGCCGAAGTCGTTCAGAATCGCGCTTTGCGCGGAGGGCGAAAAGCTCACGAGCGAGCGGTTCGCGCAGAAGCTGCTCGAAGCCCAGAGCGATTTAAGCTTTATTATCGGCAGCTCGACAGGAATGGCGGAAAGCGTGAAAAACAGTGCAGACTTGAAGCTGTCGCTGTCGGACATGACGTTTCCGTATCAGCTTGCGAGGATTATGCTGTTGGAGCAGGTTTATCGGGCGTTTTCGATTAATAATAACGGGAAGTATCATAAGTAGTAGGGAACGCATTTATGCGTTCCGATATTAGCCAACGTTGACATAATTACACACGTTGATATAAACAAGGAACGCATAAATGCGTTCCCTACAAGCGAAAGGACATATATTTTATGGCACGTGAAATCACTGCGCGTGAAAGATATGAGGGCGCGCTGCTCGGCTTTGTAATCGGCGACGCCTTCGGGCATCCCATCAGAACTATGGAGTTCAGCGAGATTTGCGAACGCTTCGAGAAGCACGGCTGTCTTGAGCTTGCTGTCAGCAAGCAGACGGAAACTGCGCTGTTCACCGACGCTACGCAGATGGCGCTGTTCACTGCTGACGGGATTATCTGGGCGGACAGAGAAGCTAAGGGCGGCGAGATTAATTATACAACGTATGTGTTTTATGCGTATCAGTACTGGCTTTTCACGCAGACGAATACGATTGCAGGCAAGGAATACGCCTGGCTTTTCGACACGGAAACAAAACGTCGTCCCTGCCGCCTGCTGAAAGCCAAGGGGCTTTACAAGAACCGCTACTTAGACCGCGTGAGCATAGAAGCCCTGCTTCGGGCGCGGGATAATCAGTACGGCAGACTGATTAACCGTGTGAATAATAACAGCGATAACGGCGGCTTGAAGCGAGTGCTTCCTGCGGGGCTGTACTTTAATTATGACTCGGAAACTGCGTTCCGTGCGGGCGCGGACTTCGCGGCAATCACGCATACCTCGCCCGGCGGCTATCTTTCGGCGGGCTGTTACTGCGCAGTAATCGCGGAGCTCATGAACGGCGAAAGCTTAGAAAACGCGATTAATATTTCTATGCGGATTCTCAAAGAATACGAGGGGCATGAAAATGTTTCGCTCGCGCTTGACGAAATGTTAGAGCTTTTAACCGACGAAACAGTAACGCCGCGCGTTGCGGTGAGCAGGCTCGGCGACGGCAAAAACGCGGAGTCCGCGCTGGCGATTGCGCTGTTTTGCGTGTCCTTGCACAATGAGGACTTCGTGAATGCAATGCGGTTAGCCGCTAATCACGACGGCGAAAGCGATGTCTGCGCCGCGCTTTGCGGAGGGCTTTTCGGGGCGTACAGAGGCGTTGCTTCTGTTCCGAAGCGGTGGATTAAAAAAATGCAGTATTATAATTTAATTATGGATATGGGTGAGGAGCTTTTCGGCGTGACGGTTTTCAGAGAGCCGAAGGAGGAATCGGGCTATTCGGAAAGTCAAGAGGAAGCGGCGATTCCGCAAATGCCCGAAAAACCAAAAGTTAAAACGAAGGAGGAGCTGCGGGAGGAAGACGAGGGCTTCTTGGGGGACGATGAGGAGTTTAGGTTTGAGTAGAAAAGACTTGACAAAATGGTTATAATATGTTAAAATAAAAGCAGACAAGGGCGAACCTACTCAGACGGTTAGCTTTTATGTATAGTTATTGAAAAATAACCGCACACTTTAGCAGGAGGGCGGTTATTTTTTCATTTTGTCGATTATTAAAGCTACTGCGCACAGTATCAGAAATACAAATATCAACTCCATGGCGTCACCTCCTTTCGGAGATTCAGCTAACCACCGCACGGTCATTTCTGACCGTGTTTGTCTTTTTGGTTTTTACCCTTGTCTTTATTCATTTTATCATATTTGTAAATTTTTGTCAAATTAGAAAAAATATTTTTCAAAAACCTATTGACATTGACATAGTGTCATAGTTTATAATGGTGTTATTGGAGAGTGAAGGTATGGAATACACAATTAATAATCTATCGAAAATGTCGGGAGTAAGCACCCGAATGTTGCGGCATTACGACAAAATTAATCTGTTGAAGCCGTCAAGAGTCGCCGAGTCAAGGTATCGCTTTTACGGACAGGAGCAAGTTGATATTTTGCAACAAATCTTGTTTTACAGAGAGCTTGATTTTTCTTTGGAGGAGATAAAGGCTCTGCTGTCGGCTTCCGATTTTGACAGGGGAAACGCTTTTATTTCACATCTTTTTATGCTTCAAAATAAACGAGAGCGGTTGGACACGCTGATTTTAAACGTCACGAAGTCTATAACCGCCATGAAAGGAGAAATTTCAATGTCAAATCAGGAGAAATTCGAGGGCTTCAAGCAGTCGCTTATTGACGAGAACGAACAACAGTACGGCGAAGAAATCCGCGCGAAGTACGGCGATACTGCGATTGATGAGTCTAACGCAAACCTGAAGGGATTAACGCAGGAGCAGTACGACGAGAGCGAACGACTGCGCACCTTGTTCGAGCAAGCTATTATCGCCGCACTCGAAATAGGCGACCCTGCGGGTGAATTAGCGCAAAACGCCTGCGACCTGCACAGGCGATGGCTCATGGTGTTTTATCCCGCTTACAGCAAGGAATATCATATGGGGTTAGCTGAAATGTACATCGCTGATGAGCGGTTCAAGGCGCACTACGAAAAGCTCGCTGTTGGCTGTACGGAGTTTTTACACAAGGCGATAAGCGTCTATTGCAAAAACTAAACAAAAACGCACGCTGTTCATTTCAGCGTGCGTTTTTTATTTTATTTATACTTTAAAATCAACGTCCTTGACGTCTTCGCCCTCTACCTTTTCAGCTTCCTTGGCTTCTGCGAGCTGCTTTCGGATTTTTTCGAGCTCTTCTAAAAGCCCCTCTTTTGTACCGGAGAGAATGTTTTTGCTCTTGGAATCAGAATTATTGCCGATTTTATCCCAAATGCTGTCCTTAAGAATCGCCGAGAAGCTCCATGTTCCGTCTTCGTTAAGCTTAATTCCGTAGTTCGCGACTAAGTGACCCATGCCTTTTGCTTCAACCTGCGCTTTTAAGTCGTCAACCTGCACGACTGCGTCTTTAATTACGCCCTCGTACTTTGCGGCAGTTTCTTCGCAGTTTGCCATTTGTTCAAGCAAATCAGCGTCGATAAAGCAGTTGTAGCTCTTGCTCGGGCAGGTTGCACCGTTTTGCTTTTCGCCGCGCGTGACGACGAAGTTCATGTCGGTGAACTTTTCCTTCAGCGTTTCTAAGTAAGCAAGTGCGCGCTCGCTGAGCCCCTGCGTGTTTGCGTTTGCATTGCTTTGCACGCTCGGAAGCCTGTCGGTGTTCGGCTTTTTCGCGGCTTGTGATTCGGGCTTTTTGTCTGCTTGCTTTGCCTTGTCTGCTTTGTTCTTGTCGGACTTAATTCCGTTTATTAGCGTGTTGTTCTTCAACTGGGTTTTCGTGAAACCTTTGATAATCGGATTAACAGCCATTGTGAACCTCCTTTAAAGTGAAAAAATACTTCATATATTATATCGGCAGAAAAGCGCGAAAGTTTAGCAGAAATATTGACAAATCAATATTTTTATATTATAATTAAGGTAACAGGGAGGTGACGGGAATGGCAAGTAATGTTGAAATCAGAGTTATCCAAAAAACAGAGCTTTATGACTTACTGGCTTTGAAAAAACAGAACGACAAGAACGGAATCAAGGTTGGCGGGTTAAATGAACTTATTAACAAAAAGAAAGCCACTATGGAAGCCGAGGACGTGGCTTATGTTGAGAAAATGATAGCAGAGCTTGATTAACAGGAGGTGACAATCATGGGAATGACCGACAGACAGTTTGTTTCATACCGCAAGGAGCAGTTGGAAGACTATGAGGATATGCTTGAGCTTGCGAAAAAAACAAACGCAGATAAAGAATTAATTATTAAGCTTGAAAAGAATGTAACAAAAGCTAAAACGGATATTGAGGCATAGGAGGTGACAATTATGAGTCAGCACGATACACGCAGAAACGATAAAAGCGTACTTTTCCAGGCATTGAAGGCACAGTACAACGCTCAAACAAAAAAAGATTTTAACGAATTCATATCTTGGACTAAAGCAAAAATGGAGCCCGAAGACGTAAAGTTAGTTTTGCAGGAGTTTGAGGAATGGAAGAAGGATAATTAATAATAACCTTAATAAAAAAACGCCCCCGAAAGGGGGCGTTTTTCTTTTGCGCCTTGGCGCAAATATTGGAAATATTAACCGAGTAACTGGAGAATAGCCTGAGGAGCCTGGTTAGCTTGAGCGAGCATCGCCTGTGCAGCCTGCTGAAGAATGCTGAACTTCGTGTACTCAATCATTTCTTTAGCCATGTCGGTGTCGCGAATCTGAGATTCAGCTGCAGTTAAGTTTTCTTGAGTTACTGTTAAGTTGTTAACTGTAGACTCGAGACGGTTCTGCAGTGCACCGAGAGCAGCTCTCTGGAAGGAAACTGTGCTAACTGCTTTGTCGATTGTTTCAATCGCGAGGTTAGCCATATCCTGTGTGGAAACGTCAGCACTTGCAACGCCGAGAGCAGCCGCGCTCATGTTTTGAACAGAAAGAGAAACTCTCTGGTCAGCAACGCCGTTTGCGCCGATTTGGAATGTTAAGCCTCTGCCGCTGCCGAGATTAGCATCAGCACCTACGCCTGCACCTGCACGGCCTGCGCCCATAGTAGCTGTTAAAGCAGTTGCTAATGAGCGAGAAAGATAAAGTGTTTCGCTTCCTCTTTCCTGTTCCCAACCGTTAGCTGTACCGTAGTGAACGGTGTAATCAAGACCGCCTCTGCGGAGGATGGACTCGATATCAGACTCGGAGTAGGTTCTGTTAGTAGCTAAATGGAGTGTGAAAACGCCGTCTTTAGAGTTTGCTGCGTCTCTTGTGTTGGTTTCAACCCATTCAGAGCCGGGGGAAACAGTTGCGTTAACTTTGATTGTACGAGTGTCAAGACCGAAGTTATTAGCCTGGAACTGGATTTGGCTAACTGAGCCGAGAGTTGTGCCTGCTGTGACGTCGGTCAGCATAGTTTTTAAATCCACTGCTCCGGACATTGCTCTGATACCTGCTGTAGTAGCGGCGATGTTTGCTGTCTGACCGCCAACTATTGTGCCTGTGCCGAGAGTAATGGTGATTTCAGCGGGAGCAGCTGTCTGAGTCGCGTCTGCCTGAGTTGCTCTTGCAATCAAGTCATTGATTTGAGACTGGTTGTAAGCTTCGCCTGCTGCAAGGTGGATAGTAAGAGTTCTGCCTGTGAGGTCCCAGGTTGCTGTTTCGCCGCCAACGTCAGATGCAACGTTGTCAGTAAAGTTAACAGCTACGCCTGTTACGTTAGAGGTGAGAACTGTTCCTGCCATTGTGCCGGTGGTTACGAGAGTACCAAAGTTAGGACCGAAGTTGGAAGCGCCTGTGCCGCCGCCGCCGAGAGAACCGTCGAGTAACTTAATTTTGTTGTACTCTGTGGAGCTTGCGATTCTGTCGATTTCGCTCTTGAGAGCGTCAACTTCGAGCTGGATAGCTTCTCTGTCTAAGTCGTCATGGTATGTTCCGTTTGCCGACTGAACAGCGAGTTCTCTCATTCTCTGAAGAATCGCGTGAGTTTCGTTCAAACCGCCTTCTGCAGTTTGGATAAGGCTGATAGCGTCGTTAGCGTTTCTAATCGCTTGACCTAAGCCTCTGATTTGGCTTCTCATTTTTTCAGAGATTGCCAGTCCTGCCGCGTTGTCGCCGGCTCTGTTAATGGAAAGACCCGAAGATAATTTTTCGGTAGCTTTCTTAACGCCGAGGACGTTTGTGCTAAGCTTGTTGTTAGCATTAATCGCGTTTAGGTTGTGTTGTACTACTAATGCCATAGTGATTTCCTCCTTGAAATCTTCTCACGAAGTCCTTTTCGTGAGTGTTTTTTTACTCGGGAAGTATTTCCCTGTTTTTGCACGCCGTTTCCGACGCTTGCAGATATAATATCGGCTTCTTTTCGGGAAACTTTAGGGGGTAGATGAAAAATTATTGACGAAAAAAAGAGAGGAATTTGTGCAGGGTGCACAAAAAGCGCGGGTTCTATTGACATTTGGCAGAAAAAGCTTTATAATAAAAGCAGACAAAGGCAACACCTACACAGACGGTTAGCTTTTTATGTTTGGTTAAAAATAACCGCGCACTTTGCTATGAGGGCGGTTATTTTTTCGTTTTGTTGAGCCTATCTATTATAGCGATAATCGCGCATAATATAAGGAATACAAATATCAACTCCACAGCGTCACCCCCTTTCGGAAGTTCAGCTAACCGCCTATGTCTTTTCAGTTGTCACCCTTGTCTGTTATAATTGTAGCATAGATGTAGAATTTTGTCAATAAAAAAAGCAGGGTTTAACCCTGCTTTTCTGTTTTTTTAGTCCGCCCTGCCAAGAGCGTAACCCCCGCGCCGAGCGCGAACGCGCAGATTCCTGCGACGAGTGTTGCGTTAAATTGCACTCCTTCGGGGAAAATCACGAACACCGAGCCGAGCACGAGCCCTGTGATTACGCTGTAGGTAGCAGTGTAGAAGCGGGCGAGCAGAAGCTTTATTCCCCGCGCGCCGAGCACGACGCCTGCGGCGATTCCGAGACAGGCGGGGAGGATGACGCTGAGGTTCAACTCCTTGAGCGCATTAGTAATAGTATAGTAAGTCCCGAAGAGCAGAAGCATGAACGCGCCGGAAATGCCGGGGATAATCATGGCGGCGGCAGCGGCAAAGCTGCTGAGGATAATTAAAATAGTGTAGGGAACGCCACCGCTTGCGATAGCAAGCGGATGCCCTCCGGCGTTCCGTTCTTCTGCGATTTGCGGAGTGCCGGGGGCGTCACTCCCTACAAAGCCGAGCGCGACTACAAGCGCGAGCGCGGCTATAATTAAAACGACGTGAAGAGCTTTAGGCTTGCTTTTAAGTTGTAAGTTTTTAAATATAAGCGGCAGGCTTCCTGCAATCAGCCCGATGAAGAAGAGGAAAGTAGGAATCGGGTGGTTTTTTAAGAGAAACGCCGCCGCAAAAACAGCCCCGCCTAATCCCGCTACCGCGCCGATTCCGAACGGGAGCAGGAAGAAGAAGTGCTTTTTTATATGCTTGAAGTCGAGCGCAAGCGCGCCGCAGATGATGTCGTAGCAACCGAAGACGACCATCATCGTGCCTGTTGAAACGCCGGGGATTACGTTTACCGCGCCGAAAACCGCGCCGCTTAAAAAAGGAGTAAAAAGCTTCAATAGTTTTTTCATTTATAATCCCTTATTTTCGGTATTTCAACCCAGCCCTGGCTTATGAGTCCGAGCAGGAATGCCGTTATAAAGCGAAGCGGATTGATTGCGGTCAGCCCGAAGGCAGTGTTCACGGCGGGCAGGTAAATAAGCAGAATAACAAGCAGAAAAACTGCGCTTACTATCACAAGCGCGTTAATACGCTTCATGGAAATAAGCTTATAAATAGGTATAGTGGCGGAGAGGTTCACGAGAGTCGCGCCGATTAAGCCGCCTGTAATCGCGGCTAAGAAGAGCGCGTTCAGCACTTCGGAAGCTTCGCCTATGTAGTTGAGACGGAAAATCAAAATTGCAAACGAAACGCAGAAGCCCTGCGTAAGCGCGCGGAGCAGAAACCGCAGGTCAAGCTTACCGCGCCCGACGAAGCCCGAGGCAGACATTACGCTTTTTATATCCGCTCTGTTGCCGAAGAAGCAGAGCGACAGCAGAGGAAGAAGCACAACCGCCGAAAGCGAAACCGTAGCGGGAGAAAGCGAAGCTCCTGTGCTTGAGAATAAGCAGAACAGTGCAAACATTACCATTGCGGTAATCGCGGTCATAATCATTCCGATTGTCTGTTTTATGTTAAAGTGAATCTGCCGCGTTTCTTTTAATGCGTCTACCACGGAGTTGAAGTCGTCATCGGCAAGGACAAGCCCGCAGACTTCTTTCGCCGCACCGGAAGTCTCCTGCGGCAGTGCCACGCCTACGTCGGAGCGTTTAAGTGCGTCTACGTCTGCCGCGCCTATGCCTGTAGCGGCGACGAACTCGCCCTCGTTCTGCAGTAATTCTATTATATAAGGCTTTTGGTCGGGGGTGACGCGGGCGAAGATGTTCACGCCTTTTATGTCGGGCTTTATGCCCTCAAGCTGACACTCGCGCAGCTCATCGCCTGTGATTGCCTTGGGGTCGTTGAGTCCGATTTTTCTGCCGATTGCAACGGCGGCGTCTGCGCTGTCGCCTGTTGTCATTATGACCTTTACGCCTGCTTTATAACAGCTTCTGACGGCGGCGGGCGCGCTGTCGCGGGTTTCATTGGCGAAGGCGCAAAGCCCTACAAACGTATAGTCTAAGTCGTGAGCGAATTCCGGCAGGTTATTCTCGTCGGCGATACGGGCGTAAGCCACGGCGACGACTCTGTGCCCCAGCTCTGCATACTTTTGCTGTTTCTGCTGAACTGAAAAGAGATTATCGGGAACGAGGTCGCACTTGGTCAGTATAGTTTCGGGCGAGCCTTTCACGCAGAGGAGAAGCGCGCCGTTGATGTTCCAAAGGTTTCCGCCGAGCTTAGTCTCTTCTGTGAAGGGATAGCGGCAGACGAGTTTATTTTCCTGCAGTGCCTTTACGTCCACGCTCTTGAACGCCGCGCCGAGAATAATCGCACGGTCAAGCGCAGAGGAATCGGCAGGGTCACAGGAAAGCACGGAAATTCTCGCAAGAGTTTCGGGGTCAGCGGAATATTCGTCTATTAAAGAGGTGTGATTCTTGGTGATTATGCCTGTTTTGTCAACGCAGACAGCAGTAATCGCTGAAAGGCTTTCCATAGCCGCGAGGTCTTTAACCACGCAGTTTCTTTTAAGCAGGGAATACGCGCCGAAAAGATAATGCGCGCGGACAAGGCGGGGGGCTTCCGCCGGCATAAGGCAGAGCGCGAACGCGAAAGCGGGAAGCACCGCAATGTGCGGGAACGCTTCAAGGGTCAAGTCGCTCCCTGTTAAAATCGTGATTACAAAGTAGAGCAGTAAAAACACAGCCGACAAAGCCCAGAAGAAAGGCGTAGCCTTGCTTGCGGCGTTTTCGATTTCGGTCATGTAGGTTGCGGAGGGTTCGGCTTCACCGAACTCGCGGCATTTCTTCGTATCTATGCCTGTCGCTGAGACGCGGGCGATTGCGTTGCCTGCGAGCAGTCTCGTACCTTTATATATACAGGTTTGTTTAATCTCGTTTTTAGAGTCCGCGCCTGTCCGCTTCATGACGGGCGTATTATCGTTTGTGAAAAGGCTCTCGTCCACCATAAGTCCCACCGCTTCAAGCAGGTGCGCGTCAGCGGGGACGCTTTCACCCTCCTGCAGTATTATTATATCGTCGGGGACGATGTATTCACGGCGCAGAAGCGCGATTTCGCTGTTGCGCAGTACGCGGAAGCGCATACTTGACATACGGCGAAGCTCCTTAAAGGAATCGCGGCACTTGTAGCCCTTGAAGATTTCAACCGCTGAGTAAACAAAGGCGAGCAGAAGCATGACGAAGCCTTCGCCGATTCTCCCGCAAATCATTACAGCCGCCGCCGCTAAAATCATTATAAGGAATCTGTACGAAAAAAGAATCCGCGCGGGCTTGAAGTCGCCTGCGGTGTCGAGCTTGCGCGACTCGCCGTTGTAGCCGTACATGGAAATCCTTTCGGCAACCTCGTCTGAGGTCAAGCCGCGGTAGTTATCTATTCTTTCTGCAAATTTATCCATAATTATCCCCAATATTATTATAATTTACCACTATATATCGTACCATAAACAGGTGAGCTTGTCAATACGCTGTACATTCTATTGTCATTTCCTACAAAATAAGGGCGATAAAACATCTTCTTTTTTACTTGATAAATTTGCCGAAATAAGGTAGAATTAATATTGTAGGGGCGGACGAGCCTGTCCGCCCGCTCGGAAAGGCTCGGTGATTTTTAAATGCTTGATAAAATACGCGAGGAATGCGGCGTTTTCGGAATCTACACTAAAACAAACACAAATGTCTCGATGTCTGCCTATGCCGCGCTTTATGCGCTCCAGCACAGAGGGCAGGAAAGCTGCGGCATAGCCGTAAACAACAGCGGGATAATAAACTACAAGCGCGGCATGGGATTAGTCAACGAGGTTTTTAAAAAGGAGCACCTTGAACAGCTTAACGGAGGGAAAATAGCTATAGGGCACGTGCGGTATTCCGCTTCGGGAACAGCGCACCACCATAATACCCTGCCTTTAGTTGTGAAGCACGTGAAGGGACCTATGGCGCTTTCTTACAACGGCAATTTAATTAATGCGCCCGAGCTTCGCGAGGATTACGAGAACAAAGGCGCGATTTTCCACACTATGAGCGGCGCGGAGGTTTTGGCTTACGCCGTGACTGAGCAGCGGCTTGTCTGCAATTCGATAGAAGAATCGCTTGAAAAAGCGATGTATAAGATAAAAGGCGCGTATTCTCTCGCAATTATGTCGCCTAAGAAGCTAATCGCCGCCCGCGACCCTAACGGAATCCGTCCGCTTTGTCTCGGCGAGCTGCCGGACGGTGCAGGCTATGTCGTTGCGAGCGAGAGCTGCGCACTTAATGCAGTCGGCGCAAGCTTCACGCGGGACATTTTGCCGGGCGAAATCGTTGTTATTTCTGACGAGGGGATTAACAGCATTACAACCCACTGCGGAAACAAATCCGCGCTCTGCGTCTTTGAATATATTTACTTTGCCCGCCCCGACAGTATTATTGAGGGCGTTTCAGTGCATGAAGCGCGAATCCGCGCAGGCGAGTTCTTAGCGGACGAGCACCCTGTTGACGCTGATGTAGTCATCGGCGTGCCCGAAAGCGGGCTTGACGCGGCTTTGGGCTATGCGCAGAGGTCGGGGATTCCTTACGGAATAGGCTTAATCAAAAACCGCTATGTCGGGCGGACTTTTATCCAGCTGTCGCAGGAAACGCGGGAATCAAGCGTCAAAATAAAGCTTTCCGCGATGAAGTCGGTAATAAGCGGCAAGCGGGTGGTAGTCATTGACGACAGCATAGTCCGCGGGACAACCATGAGGTTAATTATAAAAATCCTGCGCGAAGCGGGCGCGAAGGAAATACATATTCGGCTTTCCTCGCCGCCGTTTAAAAACACCTGCTTCTTCGGCGCGGACATAAACAGCAAAGGCGCGTTAATCGCCAATCAAAAAACGCACGAGGAAATAAGACAGGAAATCGGCGCGGACACGCTCGGCTATTTAAGCATAGAAAGCGTTGGAAAAATCGCGCGAAGCGCAAACTGCGAGTTCTGCACGGGCTGCTTCTCGGGGAAATATCCGATTGAAGTACCGGACGAGCTCCCGCAGGATAAGTTTGATTTGAAATTAAATTCATAATTCATAATGCATAATGCATAATTATTTTGAAGCTTTTTAAGTTATCTTTAATTATGAATTATGAATTATGCATTATGCATTAAAAACCGGAGGTTTTATGAAAAACAGTCATTCGGAAAGTTATAAATCAGCAGGCGTTGACGTTGTCGCGGGCTATGAGAGCGTAGAGCTTATGAAGGGCGCTGTCAAAAGAACTTACAACAAGGGCGTTCTCGGCGAGTTCGGCGGCTTCGGCGGTATGTTTCAGCCGGATTTGACGGGAATCAGCGAGCCTGTTTTCGTTTCGGGCACTGACGGCGTCGGCACGAAAATTAAGCTCGCAATGCTTCTTGACAAGCATGACACTATCGGTATTGACGCGGTTGCGATGTGCGCGAATGATATTATCTGCTCGGGCGCAAAGCCGTTGTATTTCCTTGACTATATCGCTTGCGGCAAGAATATTCCCGAGCGAATCGCTTCGATAGTAAGCGGCGTTGCAGAGGGCTGCATTAGAGCGGGCTGTGCGCTGATTGGCGGCGAAACCGCCGAGCACCCGGGGCTGATGGGAGAAGACGAGTATGACATTGCAGGGTTTTGCACGGGCGTAGTTGACAAGAGCAAAATTATCGACCGAAAGAAAGTCAAAAGCGGCGACGTTATAATCGGATTAGCTTCGAGCGGCGTACATTCAAATGGCTTTTCGCTGATTCGCAAGGTTTTCGGAATCGTTGAAAGAAAGCCGCTCGAGGAGTTTATTCCCTCGCTCGGCAAGACGCTCGGCGAAGAGCTTCTCACGCCGACCGAAATCTACGTAAAGCCTTTGCTCACGCTGATTTCCGAGGTTGAAGTAAAAGGAATCGCGAATATATCGGGCGGCGGATTTTACGAAAATATTCCGCGCTGTCTGCCTGACGGAACCTGCGCTAAAATTAATAAAAGCTCTTTTGAGATTCCGCCGATTTTCAAGCATATTCAGGAAAAAGGCAATATCCCCGAGCGCGATATGTTCAATACTTTTAATATGGGAATCGGCATGGTTTGCGTGGTGAGCGCGAAGGACGCGGATTCGGCTGTCGCAGTGCTTGAAAAGGCGGGTGTGAAGGCGTTTTGTATCGGGACGGTTGAAGAGGGGGAAGAGGCAGGCGTGGTGCTTATATGAAAAAAGTAGCAGTCTTAGTCTCCGGCGGCGGCACGAATTTGCAAGCGTTAATCGACACGGGAATCGACATTAAACTCGTGATTTCCTCGAACCCGAACGCGTATGCTTTGACCCGCGCCGAGAATAATAATATCAAAACCGAAATTGTTCCGTGGGCTGATTTTAAGCCGGATAGAAAAGCGTTCAGCGCGGAAATTCTGCGGCTTTTGCGGGAGAACAGCATTGACCTTGTAGTCTACGCGGGGTTCATGATTATTCTTGATGAGTGCGTTGTTGAGGCTTTTCCCGACAAGATGATTAACGTCCACCCGTCGTTGATTCCCGCGTTTAGCGGCGAGGGGTTTTATGGCTTAAAAGTGCATGAAGCCGCGCTTGCAAGAGGTGTGAAGCTGACGGGCGCGACGGTGCATTTCGTGAATGAAATCTGCGACGGCGGGAAGATAATCATGCAGAAGGCTGTCGAGGTTAATGACGGCGATACCCCTGAAAGCTTGCAAAAACGCGTAATGGAAGCCGAGCGGGAAATATTGCCGCAGGCGGTGAAAATGTTGATGATGTAGGGTGGTTATATGGTTAAAGACAATTTGGACGATTTAATTGAAAAATATAAAGTTCAGCCTATAGGTCATGGATACATAGACTGCATTATTTCCTTAGACAATGTTTTCAATTTTATCAATGATTTATCAAAAATGAAATTCAACGTCTACGGACTTACATGGTGGTGTCATTGTAAGGATGAAAATTCAGATTGTCCTCATGGCATGGGTGGTTCAAAGAGTAAATTTTATCAAGGTTGGTTTAGTGAAATGCAACTTCCATTGATTAAATTTGAAGATAATGAACAAGTAAAAACATATATTAAAACTCCAAATGATGATAGAATATTAAAATGTTTTGTGCCAGCTTTATGGATTGATGTTCCTGACTATTGGCGAAACAATTTGTAACAACCATTATAAACATTACACGAAATTAAAAAGGAGCAAAGCTATGCAAAAAACGCAGAATTTAAACGAGCTTTTAAAGTCTAACCCCTACCCCGGGCGCGGGATTATTATCGGCAAAAGTGCAGATAGCAACAGCGCAGTCGCGGCGTATTTTATTATGGGCAGAAGCGAGAATTCACGCAATCGAATTTTCACTGAAAACGATTTCGGCGGGATTAAAACTAAGGCTTTCGATGAAGCAAAAATGACCGACCCGAGCCTTGTAATTTACAACGCTGTGAGGGTTATGGGCAGTAAGCTGATTGTTACGAACGGCGACCAAACCGACACGATTTGCGAGCTCATGGACAGACAGCAGACGTTTGAGCAGTCGCTTCGCACGCGCGAATATGAGCCTGACGCGCCGAATTTCACGCCGCGAATTTCGGGGATTCTTCATTTCGGCGATGATAATTTCAATTACGCAATGTCGATTTTGAAAAAAGATGGCGATTCCTGCCTGCGTTATAATTTTGCTTATAACAATCCAACTGCGGGCGCAGGGCGGTTTCTGCACACTTATCAAGCTGACGGCGAACCGCTTCCAAGCTTTGAGGGTGAGCCTGTTAAGGTTGAAATCGCGGGTGGCATTGACGAGTTCACGAGCGCGCTGTGGAGCGCGCTGAACGACGAAAATAAAGTTTCGCTTTGGACAAGGTTTATAGACTTAAAAACATTAAAAACAGAAAGTAGAATTGTGAATAAAAATGGCAATTAGATATTTTAAAGCAGTTATGGGCGATATTCCCGAATTAGTGCGGCTACGCTTAGAGTTTTCGGAAATATCGAGCAGATATTTCAAGCGGGAATTTTCTGACGAAACGCGGGAGATTCTGCGGGTGACGAACACTGATTATTTCACTGCGGGGTTGCTTGACGGCTCGCTTGTTGTGTTTTTAGCAGAAGATTCCGAGTCGGGAAAAATCGTGGGTACGAGCGGAATTATGTTCTGGCGGCACTTGCCGTCACCTGTGTCATTAGACGGCAGAAAAGCCGTAATCGCTAATATGTACACGCTCCCCGAATACCGAAAAAGAGGCATTGCGACTGAATTAATGAAGCTTCAAATTGAAGAAGCCAAGATGCGCGGTGTGAAGGTAATTAATTTATCGGCGACCGATATGGGGCGGGCGGTGTATGAAAAATTAGGCTTTAAAGCCGATGAAAATGAGATGGTAATAAGGCTGTAGGGAACGCATTTATGCGTTCCGATATTTGCCAACGTTGATAAAGCTTATTCACGTTGATATAAACACGGAACGCATAAATGCGTTCCCTACGAAATAAAAGGAGAAAACATGACAGAATTAGAACTCAAATACGGCTGTAACCCGAATCAGAAGCCGTCGCGGATATTTATGGACACCACCCCGCCCTTCGGGCACCCCTCCACGGAGGGGAATCTCGATTTGCCCATTGAAATACTCGGCGGCAAGCCGGGGTATATTAATTTCATGGACGCGCTGAACGGCTGGCAGCTTGTAAAGGAATTAAAACAAGCGACAGGTCAGCCTGCGGCGGCAAGCTTCAAGCACGTTTCACCCGCAGGTGCGGCAATCGGCGCAACGCTTCTCGAAGCCTATCAAAAGGCACGCAACTCCGACCCTGTGTCGAGCTACGGCGACTTCATCGCGCTGTCCGATAAGTGCGACGCCGAAACCGCGAATTTCATCAAGCCGTATGTTTCAGACGGCGTGATTGCGCCTGATTTTGAATCCGAAGCATTGGAAATTCTGAAAGCAAAGCGAAACGGCAGTTATAACGTGATTAAAATAGCTTCAGATTATATCCCGAAGCCTATAGAAAGGCGCGACATTTACGGCATTACGTTTGAGCAGGGACGCAATGAGCTTCTTATAAACGACACACTTTTGCAGAATGTCGTTACTGCGAATAAGGACATACCCGACAGTGCGAAAGCTGATTTATTAATCGCGCTGATTACGCTGAAATACACGCAGAGCAACTCGGTTGCGTATGCTTTCGGCGGGCAGGCGATTGGCATAGGCGCGGGTCAGCAGTCGCGGATTCACTGCACTCGACTTGCAGGGCAGAAAGCGGACAACTGGTACTTACGTCAGCACGAGAAGGTGCTTGGCTTGCCGTTTGCCGCGGGCTTGAAGCCTGCGGATAAGGACAATGCGATTGACATTTATATCAGCGACGACTACGAGGATATACTCGATGACGGCGCGTGGCAGAGGGTGTTTACGCGCAAGCCCGACGCGTTCATGCGGGAGGAGAAGCGGGCGTGGCTGGGTACTATGAGCGGGATTGCGCTCGGTTCTGACGCGTTTTTCCCGTTCGGGGATAATATCGAGCGGGCGAGCAAGAGCGGCGTGAAGTATATTGCACAGCCCGGCGGGTCTGTGAGGGACGATAATGTAATTGAGGTGTGCAATAAATACGGCATGGCGATGGCGTTTACAGGGATTCGACTGTTTCATCATTAAAAAGGAGGCAATAATTATGCCCTTTATTTCATCATTTTACGGTGTAATTATCAGAATGTATTTCAATGATGACGAGCGGCATCACACACCGCATTTTCATGCGGTTTACGGTGAATACAAAGCATCGTTTGATTTTGAAGGAAACATTATAGCAGGCAAGTTTCCGCCAAAGCAAACAAAATATATTGTTGCATGGGCTGACATTCATAAAGATGAATTAGTCGCATTATGGAGTATTATGCAGACAGACGGCGAATATTTTAAAATAAAGGGGTTGGAATAAATGAAGATATATCCGCTATTAACAGAAGTAGAACCGCTCCATGATTACAAGCTTGTGTTAACATTTGGCGAAAACGAAAAACGTATTTATGATTTTGCACCAAACTTAAATCACAAGTTTTATAACCCTCTGACAGATACAAAAATTTTTAAAAATGTTTCTGTAATTGACGGGCAAATAGAATGGGTAACGGGGCAGGATTTTTGCCCGCATACACTTTATGATAAGAGCGTTCCGCTTATAAATTAAAACCAAAAGGAGAAAAACAAAATGACAACAACAAAAAAACTATTAACCGCGCTGATTATTCTAACTTTGAGCTTGGCGCTCTTTGCGGGCTGTGCCGATAAAAACGGCAATAACGGCGATAACGAAATCGAAAAACCCGGCGCGCCGTCGAATCCGGCGAACACAGAAATTCCCGAGAGCGACCCGGGCGAGGCGAATTACGCAATTATAAGCGTGCGCGGCTTCGGCGAAATTACGATTCGTCTGCACCCCGAATACGCGCCGAATACAGTTCCGCGCTTTGTTGAAAACGTCCGCACGGGCTTTTATAACGGCAGGAATTTTCATCGCGTGGTTACGAACTTTATGATTCAGGGCGGCTCTTTTGACGGGCAGGGCGGCGGCGACCCTACGGTTGAGGGAATATTCACCGAAGTACACCCCGACGCGCGACATTATTACGGTGCGATTTGCCTTTCGTCTAATTCAATGGGCTACGGAAGTGACTCTTTCTATATTGTTAACAACAAGGACACGCAGGCTTTTGAAGCGCATATAGATAATATTCATGCGGCGATTGATTATTACCAAACGGGCTTCGATGATATAAGCATGAATGCGCAGGAATATGTAATTGAATACGGTCAGGAAGCGGTTGATGAAACACTGTGGGAATTAGAGCAAATGATTATCGAGCTGAATGAAATGCTGGGCGATGTTCCGAGCGAGGTAAGAGCGCGGTATGCGGAGGTCGGCGGTGCGCCGCAGTTAGACGACAATTATACGGTTTTCGGATATACTATCGACGGCTTTGACGTTATTGACGCTATTTCTGCTGTTGAAAGGGTTTTCCCGCTGAATGGCGGCATTGACAGGGAACCCAGCCAGCCCGTAGAAGAAATCATAATCGAGTGGATTATCGTAAAAACAACTTTAGATTAACAGGGGGACATAACAGTGGCAAAAAAACAGTTTAAGGCAGAATCAAAGCGGCTTTTGGAGCTGATGATTAACTCTATTTACACGCACAAGGAAATATTTCTGCGCGAGCTTATTTCCAACGCGAGCGACGCGATGGACAAGCTGTATTTTAAATCTATGACCGAGAATATCGGACTTTCGCGCGGGGATTTTGAAATCTTCATTGAAGCTGACGGCGAAAGTCGGACGCTGACGATTACCGACAACGGAATCGGCATGACCAAGGACGAGCTTGAAGCGAACCTCGGCGTAATCGCGAAGTCGGGGACTAATGAATTTAGGAAACAAGTAGGGGACGGCGTCCCCGACGTCCCGTCAGAAGAAGATGAAATGAGCGTAATAGGGCAGTTCGGTGTTGGGTTTTATTCGGCGTTTATGGTTGCGAACAAGGTCGAAGTGCGCTCGAAATTCTACGGCTCTGATGAAGCGTTCCTGTGGACTTCCTCCGGCGCGGACGGCTACACGATTGAAGCGTGTGAAAAAGAAAACCACGGCTCGGAAATCAAGCTTTATATCAAGGAAAATCCCGCTTCCGATGACGAAAATCATGAGGACTACGAAGAGTTTCTGCTTGAATATAAAGTCCGCAGTATCGTGAAAAAATACTCGGATTATATCCGCTATCCGATTAAAATGGAAAGCTTACAGCGCAAGAAAAAAGAGGACTCGGAAGAGTTTGAAGAAGTCAAGGAAATTCAAACACTGAACAGCATGGTGCCGATATGGAAGAAGAATAAAAGCGAGCTGAAGGACGAGAATTACAACGAGTTATATAAGAGCAAGTTTCATGATTTTGTCGACCCGATTGCACATATTCATTCCAAAACAGAGGGGACTGCGACTTACAACGCGCTGATTTTCATACCGAAAAAGCCGCCCTATGACTTCTATACAAAAGAGTACGAAAAAGGGCTCCAGCTCTATACAAACGGCGTCATGATTATGGAAAAATGCGGCGATTTACTGCCGGATTATTTCAGCTTCGCGCGCGGACTCGTGGACAGCGAAGACCTGTCGCTGAATATTTCACGCGAGATGCTGCAGCATGACAGGCAGCTTAAAATCATCGCGAAAAGTATCGAGCGCAGCATTAAAAACGAGCTGAAAAAAATGCTCAGCAACGAGCGCGAAAAGTACGAGGAATTCTGGAAGGAATTCGGCGCGCAGATTAAGTTCGGGATTTATAATACCTACGGGCAGGCGAAGGACGGCTTGCAGGATTTGCTGATGTTTTATTCATCGAGCGAGGAAAAAAACACGACGCTTGAAGAGTATGTCGTCAGAATGAAGGAAGACCAAAAGAGCATTTATTTTGCTTCGGGCGAGAGCATTACGCGCATAAATGCACTGCCGCAGGTTGAGGCGGTGAAGGACAAGGGCTTCGAGATTTTATACTTGACAGACAACGTGGACGAGTTCTGTTTGCAAATGCTCGTTGAGTATAACGAGAAGAATTTCATGTCGGTGCAGAGCGCGGATTTAGACCTTGAAACCGAGGACGAAAAAGCAGAAATTAAGCAGAAAAACACCGACAACAAACAGCTTTTCGAGCTTATGAGGGAAGCACTCGCGGACAAGGTTCAGGACGTGCGCTTCTCGCAGAAGCTGAAAACCCTGCCCGTCTGCGTTTCGGGCGCGGGCGCGCTGTCGGTTGAAATGGAGAAAATACTTTCGCAAATGCCCGGAGACAAGAAAGCAAAGGCGGATAAAATTCTCGAGATTAACGCCAATCACGCGATTTGCGACAAGTTGCAATTCTTATATGATAACGATAAGGAAATGCTGAAGACTTACGCGGAAATTCTGTACAGCCAGGCGATGCTGATTGAAGGAATCAACCTTGAAAATCCGGCGGAGTTTGTCGGGCAGATTGCGGAGTTGATGACGAGGTAAAATTTACGTAGCGGGAAAGCGCACTGCGCTTTCCCGCTCTTGACAAAATATTACAGGATATGTTATAATAAATATGCATAAAGGTTGTGCCACGCAACAAATTGCGGAAAATAGGCGACTTAGCTGAACCCCATCTTAACAGAAAGGGGGGATGCACTATGGAAATGGTTTTGACGTTACTTGCATTATACTTAATGTTTCGGATAATCCAAGATATAGAAAAAAGACCGCCTACCAGCTAAAGTATCGGTCTTTTGACTTTACGCTCAGCTAACCGCTTATCTTCACGGTACAGCCTTTATCACTTGTATTATAACATGAAAATTTATATATGTCAAGCATCTATTTAATATAGGGGTAATATTATGAAAAAAATTATATCAAACAAGGTATTTTTATATTTCATTCCTCCTGTCTTTTGCCTGTTGACTATCATTTTTTGGGTTTTAGAAAACAAATATGACGACATTGACTTTATTTCAATATTCAGTATTATATACGTTACTTTTCTTGTTCCTGTATATTTGATTGTGTTAAATATACGCATAAAAGATATGAAGATAATCTTAAAAATTATTTTTAGTTTCACGTTAAGCATTTTAAGCACAGTGATTAGTTATTTCAATTATGGCATAACAACAAGCACACTTTTCACGCCAGACCTTGGAACAAGAGGCATTGTCTTTTATGAATTTATTATTTCTTGCGGAATATTAGCAATATTTTTCGTTTTTTACTTTATATCTAAACTAATGAATTACGAAAAGCAATAAAAATAAGGAAGTATAAAACATGAAAGCTTTTTCAAACGGCACATTCGGGAAAGTCCATGTCCTTCGGCTTGACAGCGGCGATTTTCTTCTTGAAAGTATTGAAGAATTCGTGAAAACGCAGGGGATTAAAAACGCTGTGGTTCTTTCGGGAATCGGCACGCTTGATTATTGCACGATTTACATGGTTTTAACGACAGATTTTCCGGTTGAGAAGCACTTTGCGAAATGGGAAAACAAGCCTTTAGAATTAGTGTCCGTTGACGGCGTAATCGCTGATGGTCACATACATTTGCACGCGGTCGTTTCTGATTGCAAGGGCGCGTATGCGGGGCATTTGGAGCAGGGGTGCAGGATTTCTTATTTGGGCGAGATTGTTATTGCGGAAATGGACGGATTCAATTTTGAACGCAGATTAAACGAACAGGGAACTAATTTATTGGAGGATAAATCATGAGCGGTTTAAACAGAGCAGAAATTCTCGAAATGTACAAGGACTTCCGCGTGACCGACGTGCGCGACGGCATGGACTGGTGCGGTTATCACCATTACGGCTCAATGCACCACAGCATAAAACCGCTTTGGAGAAGCCTCAAGACTTACGCAGGCTTTGCGCGGACTGCGCGTTATCTGCCTTTTGAAGGTCCGCTTCCGAAGGTTACGGGCGACGAATACACCGAGTGGTCAAACTGGTACTACGGCAACGTTTGCACCGATAAGTGGACTGACGATATTATCCCCGGCGATTTCATCGCGCTTGATGTTTGCGGGATTGACGTTGGGCTCCTCGGCTCGAATAACACGCTCAACTGCGTGAATAAAGGCGCGGTCGGCTTCGTGCTTAACGGCGGCGGGGTGCGTGATACAGACGAGGTGATTTTGCAAAAGATTCCTGTGTTCACCGGTCATGTTTCGCAGGGTATGGACCAGGCGCGGATTCGGTACTTAGAAAAAGATATTCCTGTTGCTATCGGCGGGGTTGCGGTTTATCCCGAGGACTTGATTGTCGCGGACGGCGACGGGGTAATCGTAGTGCCGCAGAAGCTGATTTATGACGTGTATAAGTACGCTTACAAGGAGCTCAAAAACGACAGAGTCGCGCGCCGCGCGCTGTATGAAGCGGGTGGGCGTGAGCTTGATGAAACTGTGGAGATATTAGAGAAGTAGCGGGTGAAAAATGAAAATAGTTATAATAAATGCAAGTCCGCGCAAGGCAGGCGCAACCGCGAAAATACTTAATGAGTTCGCAGAAAATCTGTCTGCGAAAAGCGGCGTTGAAATCCAAAATATAAATCTTTCGGATTATAAGCTTGAATTTTGCGCGGGCTGTTGTAACTGTTACAAAACAGGAGTCTGCCACATAGACGACGATGCAGAGTTGATTTCCGCGTTTATAGACAAAGCGGACGGCGTAATAATCGGAACGCCGAATTACGTCAGCAATGTTTCGGGGCAATTGAAAACACTGATTGACCGCGGACATTTTGTGATTGAGCAGCTTCTGAAAAACAAGCGTGCAATCGGCGTTGTAACTTACGAAAACGCTGAGGGAAACGCCGCATTAAAAGTATTGAAAAAGCTCTGCGTTTTTTCGGGCGCGAGGACGTTTGCAGGGCTTGTTGTTAAACTGCCGTTTGGTGCAAAGCCGCTGGTAAGCGGGAAAATCAGGCGCATGAGCAATCGTTTCTATAAAAATAAATCTGCAAGCTTTATAAATTCTGTAGTGCATTTCTTTGTTTTTAACTTCGGAATCAAGCCCTTTGTTTTGCGGAAAGGCGAGCAGTACAGCGGCGTAAAAGAGCATTGGCAGAGGAGAAATATATGCTAATCTTTTACTTCTCAGGCACGGGAAATTCAAAATACATAGCGCAATTATTCGCGCAGAATATGAACTGCGCGTGTTGCTCAATTGAACAGCACGCGCAGTTTGATATGCTGATAAAATCTGCGGAAACGATTGCGTTTTGCTACCCTGTTTATTTCTCGCGAGTGCCGCGTATTATGCGCGAGTTTGTGCAAAAATATATGAGCTCATTTGAAAATAAAAAGCTGATTATTTTCTGCACACAGCATATGTTTTCGGGGGACGGTGCGCGGGCGTTTTACGCGCTGTTTCCGAAGAATTATCTGCGTGTTATTTACGCCGAGCATTTTTTCATGCCGAGCAATGTTACGCCTGTCACAACTGACGACAAAAAAATCAAGAGCTACATAAAAAAAGCCGCGCCGAAAATGCAAAAAGTATGCGACAATATCAAAAGCGGAAGAAGCTACAAACGCGGATTTAATATAGCTTCGCGTGCGCTCGGTTTAATTCAGGCACCGCTCCTTGCGCCTGCCGAAAGGAAAGCGTGCAGAGACATAAAAATTACACACGACTGCACACTTTGCGGAATTTGCGTTTCTTCATGTCCTATGCAGAACTTGAAAATCGAGAGCGGTGCAGTTGCTCATAAAAACAACTGCACGGTTTGCTACCGCTGTATCAATAAATGCCCGCAGAAAGCAATTAATTTTTTCAGTGCAAGAATAAAAAAGCAGTATTATTTCAAGGAGGAATTGAAGTGAAAAAGCCGAAGAACTTTCAAGAGGGGATTCATACTGCGGACTTCTGGGATTTTTATAAAGAAAAGCTGATACAGGATTCGGTCATCGCCGACTTTTCTCGTGAGAAAATAAGCCTTAACGGCGACTGGAAATACGGGATTGACCAGTACGACACCTGCCTGCGGAATCGTTGGTGGAGCGAGCACGAGTATGACGGCGGCGGGCGCGCGCTTCCGCTTGACTACAGCTTTGACGAGTGGGAAAGCGTTGAAATCCCCTGCTGCTGGAACTTGCAAAGTGAGAAGCTGTTTTTGTACGAGGGCGGCATGGTTTATACGCGGAAATTCACTACTCCCCCCATATCCCCCCTCGAAGAGGGGGGCGTAAATGAGCGCGTGTTTATAAAATTCGGCGGAGTCAGCGGGCGCGCCGCGGTGTTTGTGAACAAAGCCTTCATGGGGCTTCATGAGGGTAGCAGTACGCCGTTTTGCGTTGAGGTCACCGATGTTTTGCAACCCGAAAACCGTATTCTTGTCGCGGTGAACAACACTCGCCGCGCGGACGGCGTTCCTATGGACAACACCGACTGGTTCAACTACGGCGGGATTTACCGCGATGTAGAGCTGATTCGCCTGCCTGAGGTTTTTATAAAAGCTTTTCATGCCGGCTTTAAGGCGGGGAATATTTTCGCGAGAGTTTCAGTTGACGGAGCAGAATCGGGAACAGCAGTTCTGCGAATCCGCGAGCTTGGGATTGAAGCAGAATTTGATATTAAAAACGGCGTTTCTGTTCCTGCAAGTCCCGAGCTTTGGGACGTTGATAATCCTAAGCTTTACGATGTCGAAATTGAATTCGGCGGCGATAAAATTTCCGATAAAATAGGCTTCCGCGAGATTAGTGTGCAGGGGCGTGAGATTCTTTTAAACGGCAGAAGTATCTTTCTTAGAGGTATCAGCGCGCACGAGGAAAGCGTGAAAAACGGCAAGGCTGTGACCGAGGAAGAAATCCGCGAGAACTACGCTTTAGCCAAGGAAATGAACTGCAATTTCATGCGGCTTGCGCATTATCCGCACTCAGAAGCCGCCGCGAGAATCGCCGATGAAGTCGGGATTTTGCTGTGGGAGGAGATTCCTGTTTACTGGGCGATTGAGTTTCACAATCCCGAAACGTATGATAACGCAGAAAATCAGCTGACAGAGCTGATTACGCGGGATATAAACCGTGCGAGCGTAGTCGTTTGGTCGGTCGGAAACGAGAACCCCGATACCGATTCGCGCTTTGAATTTATGGGCAGGCTCGCGGACAAGGCGCGGGAAATCGACGGTACGCGCCCGATAACTGCGGCTTGCCTTGTTGACCACGGCACGCTGAGGATTGCGGACAGACTGATTGAAAAGCTTGATATAATCGGCATTAACGAGTATTACGGCTGGTATGACCCCGATTTCTCGAAGCCGCCGAAGGTCTTTGAAAACAGCAGTCCGGAAAAACCTGTTATAATCAGCGAATTCGGCGCGGACTGCAAGGCGGGTTTCACACAAAAGCGCGGCACACGCGATGATATGTTCAGCGAGGAATTTCAGCTTGATGTCTACAAAAAGCAAATCGAAACGCTGTCCGCAATTGAGTATATAAAAGGCATCAGCCCGTGGATTTTTTACGACTTCCGATGCCCGCGCAGACTGCATTATATGCAGGATTATTACAACATTAAAGGCTTGCTGTCGGCGGATAAGAAATATAAAAAGAAGGCTTTTTATGCCATGCAGAAATTTTATGAGAAGAAAGAAAAAGACGCTCTGTGAGCGTCTTTTTCTGTTTGCGGATAACAGGACTTGAACCTGCAAGTCATTACTGACATACGGACCTGAAACTCACAGCTCAAAATTACCGTAGAAAACTTTGAAGTCTTTAAGGTGATTTTAGAGACCGGCAAATTCAGTGTGCAAAAGGTTTTAAGTCTATTTTCCGCTTAATTCCGCCACTTATCGTATATGGTGATTTTCGGGTCTGCCAAAACATTTTGGCAGACATTCGGCAGACAGGGGGCTATTTTTAATAATTTTAGAATGCGACTGTTTAAGCAGTCGTGATTCTTATTTATAATTAATCATGAACCCTCAGTCATGTTGAATTCATTCTGGGTGTCCACCCAAATAAAAATATTGTTTATTTACATCTAAGGTCCAATCTTTAAGTGAGGAAAGCCTATTAAAGATAACAATTCCTCGCCCGTGCCCCCCAAAGATGTATCTATTATAATTCTCTATTGGATATTGAATCCCATAGCTACCCTCGGGTCTTTATTAGGCTCTGTTGTATGAATTTCAGCTTCTATTTCTATTCGATGCTCTTTCTGAGTGGCGAGCAATCGCTCATAGTAAAAGGAGTTCACCTGCCGCTCAAGCTGTCTAATCGTCCAACTCTCATCCGCACATTCTTTCAAATAGAACTCGCGATGCTGTGGTTCTTCCACCCGCATAAGAATACGATAATGTGACCAACTCAATTCGGTACGCAGTGTGGACCGAATTGGAAACGCTTGATAAAATTGTCGCATATTCCTTAAACTACGCACCGCAAATCCTTTTCCAAACTCGGCTGTCAGCCGTTCGGATAGATATTGCAAGAGGTTCTTGCCGTATTCGGCACGCTCGCCAATTGCTTCGGCGATTTGCTGACCAATTTCCCAATAAGCCACGACCATTGTAGAATTAATGGCTTTTACTACGCTTGTCCGCGCCAACTCAAGGGTATTTCTTATATCTTCATACACTTTTGAATTAGATTGTCAAGGGGTTTTGAGAGATTTTTAAAAAAATTGCCGTACTATTTAGAGTACAGCAAATTATATGAGTCAAAACTATGATAATAGAAAAGCAATCACGAATTGTTAAAATCTATTACCTTATTATATCTCCCATCATTTCACCAGTAATATGAATTTCACCATATACACTTCCGTTAATAATAACATCGCCCATCATCACGCCAATAATACGAATTTCACCATGAATAATTTTATTAATAATAATGTCGCCCATAACAGTTCCTCTCACTATAATATCTCCTTCAACATTACTTTTAATAAATATATCGCCCATAACAACGCCATCTATTACTATTTCTGAAACATCATTTGAAATCGTTACGTCTCCCATTACGACACTTGCGATTCTGTGCGTAGACAGCACTTGAGGAGATGTCGTTTGAGTTGTCGTTGTTGGTCGAGGTGTTGTGGTTGTAGTGGGTGTTGTCGGTAAGGTTACGATACGCTCACTCCATCTTGCCGTTAAGGTTTGTGTGCCATTGGAAGCAGTTGAGACTATTGTAGCAGATATAACTTTTTCTCCTCGCTCATTATACCATCCATCAAAATAATATCCTTTTCTGATATATAACTGGAAAAAACATTTTTAACAATTTGATTTAAATAGGGACGAATCAACTCTACGATGTCTGAAATTTTTACGTTATCACCAATACCTGCTGTTTTTTCTAAAAGCACCTTTGAGTTTCGCACACTAAAACCCCAGTCTCCATGTACGCCAAAATTTAATTTCTTATTGCTTTCATTGGGTTGAAGTGGAATCGCACCAACTCCCCAAGTGTCTATATTTTTTATCTGCATTCTTGCATAACGCACATCAACGAGTTTCTTTGATATTTTTTCTGAATCTTCAAAAATTGTTTCAATATCACCATAACTGTTTTTTGTAATCGCTTCAAAACCAAGAGGTACAATGATTTTGCATATATTTTTGACTGTGGTATCCGAGTATTTCCATAAAATTATATCTTCATCAATATTCCCAAGTGAGATTATCTGCATATAATATTTATCCCTTTCAAAATTGATTTAATTTTATTTGGAAATATTCCTATCACACTTTATAAAAAGGTAAG
>Ga0123356_10000313_pt1 | contig 55648 bp, 48 predicted proteins | sample TergutEmb28metaG_2_FD_92546 | JGI IMG/M metagenome (GOLD analysis project Ga0123356, IMG submission 92546) | Embiratermes neotenicus P3 segment gut microbial communities from Petit-Saut dam, French Guiana - Emb289 P3 | ecosystem: Host-associated > Arthropoda: Insects > Digestive system > Gut ...
ACGCCGGTTGGTTTTTCTTGCTTCTGGGCGATCTATCCTCGATTTGCGACATTTCTAGGATTTTTTGGGATTTATTTAATCAATCCTGGATTTGCGATTGCACTGATATTTTTTGAGATTATTTATTATTCTCGCAAACGCGACTTAGCTGGGATTTTTTGAGATTTATTTAATCTATCCTCGATTTCGACTGGGTTGGCTTGTTGGTAAATTATTGTGTGCGTTGACCGCTGCAACCTCGCTAATGCACATATCAAAAAATCCGCCAATAACGCGAATTTTTTGTATGCTTATAAGCTTGGTTTGCGATTGCACTGATATTTTTTGGAATTGTTATTACTTCATCAGTGGGAACAGGATCACGTCGCGGACGGTGGGCTGGTCGGCAAGCATGGTCATCAGACGGTCAATCCCAAGTCCAAGCCCGGATTGCGGCGGCATTCCGTGCTCCATGGCTTTGATGAAATCTTCGTCCAGGTCGAAACCTTCCTCTTCTCCGGCGGCCTTGTTGTCCATCTGCTCTTCGAACGCGCGGCGCTGTTCAACCGGGTCCACAAGTTCCGAGTAAGCCTTGACCAGTTCCGCCGTGCTGACGACCAGCTGGAATATGTCGATTCTGCGGGGGTCTTTGTCGCTGCGCCGCGCAAGCGGTATCATATAGGCCGGATAGTTGAACACAATCGTCGGCTGGATGAGGTTCGCACGGATTTTCTTTTTCCATATCTGATCGACCAGGCTCATCACCGATTTGATGTCCTTTATTTCGCCCATGCCGAACAGGCCCTTGTCGGCGACGATCTTTTTTGCCGCGTCCAGGTCCTTCCATTCAAGTATGTCCGAGCCGGTAAGCTTATTAATCTCGTCTATATAATTCAGGCGCGCAAAGTTCGAAAAGTCAAGTTCGATTCCCTGGTACGGAATCTTTAGCGTGCCTTTCAAGGTCATAAGCATTTCTTGAAAAAACTTGATCAGGAATTCTATATTGTCGTTGAAATCCCAGTAGGCCGCGTACCATTCGATCATGGTGAATTCCTGCAAGTGCTGAGGGCTCATGCCTTCGTTGCGGAAGTCCTTTGCGATTTCAAACACGCGGTCAAAGCCCGCCGCCACGGCCTGCTTTAAAAACAGCTCGGGAGAAATGCGCAGGAAGAAGTCCGCGTCCAAAGCGTTGTGGTGCGTGACGAACGGAGCCGCCGCCGCGCCCGAGGCGACGTTTTGCAGTATCGGGGTTTCAAGTTCGATAAAATCGTGCCTGTGCATGAAATCGCGGATAAAGCGGAGCAGGCGGAAGCGTAGCTTCATAGTTTCGCGCGCTTCGGGATTCGATATTATGTCCAGGTAGCGCTGGCGGTAGCGGGTTTCAATGTCGGTAAGTCCGTGCCATTTTTCAGGCAGGCCGCGAAGGGCTTTGGACAATATCACGGTATTTTGTCCGTTTATCGTAAGCTCGCCCTGCGTTGTCGTATAAATCGTTCCTTCGATTCCTATAAAGTCGCCTATGTCCAGGTTCGCCTTCATGAATTTGAACTGTTCCTCGCCCAGGTCGGCCATGGACAAAGAAAACTGTATGTCGCCGTCGATGTCGTAGATGCGGCCGAACATAAGTTTGCCCATCCAGCGCGCGGCCGTGACGCGGCCAGCGGTTTTTACGGTTGCGCCTTCGCCGGCTTGGCGCGCGGCGACTATCGTGTGCGTGCGGTCGAACCTGTCTTTCCAGACTATGCCGTCGCGTTCGCGGATCGCGGCGACTTTTGCAAGTCTTGATTCGGCTTCGTTAAGCTGGTTGGGCTGCGTTGTGTTGGACATTTTTTACTCCTTGTTGTTGCGTAAAAAAGACGGGCACAAAAATGTGCCCGCCTATGATTAATAGTGGGCTTTTTGATTAAGGTTTTTTCGACATATTCATTTTATTTTTCCCGGTTGGTTCAAGTGTATATGTTCTTGGCGAAAATTTCAAGCATTTTATTAACGAGGCCTACAGCGCGTCCAACCAATCAAAGATTGGGGACGCTATTCGAACGGAAAAACATGACACCCGTCATGTTTTTTACGAAAGTTTTCATTAATGAAAACTTTCTATCCGTTCTTACATACGAAAATCCTCGCCTAGGTAGACCGAGCGGACCTTGGGGTCTTCGACGATTTCGGATGTAGTGCCTTCCTTGATGATTTTTCCGTTATGCAGAATATAGGCGCGGTCGGTGATGCCAAGAGTTTCGCGCACGTTGTGATCCGTTATGATAACCCCAAGGCCGCGGTTTTTCAGATGCGCCACAAGCTCGCGGATGTCGGCGACCGCGATCGGATCTATTCCCGCGAACGGTTCGTCCAGCAGTATGAATTTAGGGTTGGTTGTCAGAGTTCTTGCGATTTCTACGCGGCGGCGTTCCCCGCCCGACAGGCTGTTGGCGGACGCCTTGCGAAGATGCGATATGGAAAATTCCTTAAGCAAATCATCAAGTCGTTTTCTGCGCACCTTCGGGTCTTTTTCGGACACTTCCAGGATCGACATTATATTATCTTCGACGGACAGACCGCGGAAGATTGAGTTTTCCTGAGGTAGGTAACCGATTCTAAGACGCGCTCGCTGATAAAAGGGCAGGCTTGTAATGTCTTGCGAATCAAGAAAAATCTGTCCGCTGGATGCGGCGATCTGGCCCGTGATGCAATAAAAGCACGTGGTCTTACCGGCTCCGTTAGGGCCAAGCAATCCTATGGACTCGCCCTGTTTGACGGATATATTCACGCCTGAAAATATTACGCGCTTGCCGTATGATTTGGATAGATTCACAGCCTTTAAAGTGCTTGCTGTTTTTTTCATATTAGTTCCTTAGTTGAATAGTCATTCTTTTGGTCCGAACCTTGTCACCATCGTCCGAGTCGACTTTAACATTGCCAGTCAGAACCAGCAGTCCTGTCGACTTTGTGTATTCTCCATCGTCCGAAGTTATATCCATGGCCACATCTTTATCGTCTTTGTTCTGGATCACGTTCGCGCGGACGGTTTGCAGGCGGATTATATCGGGCTCGTCGTAAGTCTGCCATATCTTTGCGGCTTTCATGCTGAACGGATTGTTTCTGGAATCAAGGCCGGCGAAGTCGCCGTTTCTGATACGGAACTGGTCGAATTGAATGCCGGACAGGTCTATTACCTCGAGATTCGCCCAAAGCAGGCTGCGGTAAATAAGCGGAGCTACGGCCATGATCATGACGAAAACAAGTCCCCAGCCCATAAATACGCTCCGCAATACGGCGGTGGCGCGGCTGTGCTTGCGCGAAATTATAAGGTGGCGTTTGCTCATGACCTAGATTCTACAAGAAAGATTTTAATTGTGCAAGTTATTGATTTGTGGTAGAATTAATCCATGAGAATGAGGGAATTTCTATTAATTTCGGTTGCGGCGCTTGCGGCTTTCGACGCAGAGGCATATACTCCGCGCAGGGCGGATGTCGTTGCCGCGCAGGCCCCGGCCGCCGCAAGTCCCATGACCGCCGGGTCTTTATTGGCGACCGCTATAAATCTTGGCATCGGCGCGATGGCTTTGCAGAATCAGTTAAAGGCCACGGCCGCGGCCTGCGTCCCAAGCGTAAGCGATGTCAATTTTGTTCAGCGCATGGTTTTGGAAGTGGCCAAAACCGGCGTCAAAGCCAGCGAATTTACTAAATCCGCAGGCGGTTCCTGCTTGGAAAACGTCGGCAACGACTTCAAAACCCGGGCGCAGAATATACATGACGGCCAGGCCCAGCGCGGCGAGGGGAAATGCGCCGATACGGTTCCGACTGGTGATTCGATTTGGGACGGCACGAACGTGCGGCTTGCGGCAAACTGCACGATCAACGGAATTTCTTTTTGCACAGGCACCGGCGACAGCAGGGTCATCACTATGGACGGGGCTTTGTTGAAAGGCTTTCCGATCGTTTCAAACGAAAATGTGCAAAGGACCGCCAATCAGGCGAACCGCGCGAACTTTACGAATATTCACGACATATTCGCGGCAGCTATGGGATATTTCCAACCGGACGATCTTCTTGAAAGCGAAATAAACCAGGCGCACCGCCTGTCCCAGCTGTCCGAGCAGTGTTCCGAAACCAGGCTGCGCGCCCAGCAAAGACAACTTTGGATGAATTTCGCCGGCGGCGCGATAATGGGGCTTGGCGAAGGCAATATGCAGGCGGATATAGGAATGGCGATGCAGGCGGCGCAGGGCGCGGCGGGCGGCGCAGGGGTAACCGGCACGCTGCTTCAGATGGCTCCTATGTTCCTGGGCGCGCAATAATATGATCATCCAGGACTTCCGTGAATACCTGTTGACCGTTCGCGGTTATTCGGTGCATACGGCCGAATCTTATTGCCTGGATATAAAAAACTTTCTTAACTTTTTCGAAGACTATTCCGGCGAAGAGGCCAGTGCGGAAGTTTTGGCAAACGCCGAACTAACGGCATTTCGCGCGTGGCTTTCTTCGCGGGCGGCAAAAGGCACGGCAAAAGCGTCAAGCGCAAGGGCTTTGTCCGCGCTTAAGATGTTTTACAAATTCATAGCGAAGAGGTTCGGAATAAAAAATTCCGCTATTGCCCTTATGCAGTCCCCGAGAGTGCCGCGGAAATTATCCAAAGCCGTCTCGGGCGAGGATGCGCTTGCGCTTTTGAAAACCGCGGACGAAATGCACCCCGAAGATCCATGGCTTGCGGCGCGGGACAAGGCTTTGATGACATTGCTGTACGGATGCGGACTGCGAATATCCGAAGCCTTGAACTTGAAAGACGGCAACATATCGGGCGCGCCGGAAGTGGTTAGGGTGCGCGGTAAGGGCGGTAAGGATCGCCTTGTGCCGATCATGCCGGCAGTGCACGCCGCTATCGCGCAATATATGAAACTGCGTCCGTACGGATTCGATGCGGGCCGCGCTTTGTTTAGGTCAAGCAAGGGAACTGCGCTTGGGGCGCGGGCCGCGCAACGCATGACGGAACAGGCGCGCAATCTGCTGATGCTTCCAGATTACGTGACGCCGCACGCGTTGCGCCATTCGTTTGCCACCGTGCTGCTGTCAAACGGAGTCGATCTTCGCACATTGCAGGAACTGCTTGGGCATTCTTCGCTTTCGACTACTCAGCTTTATACGAAGGTGGATATGTCGACGCTAACCGAAATCTACGAATCCGCCCATCCCCGCGCAAAGAGATAAGGACAAAAAATATCATGCAATTTTTCAAATCGGTCTAAATCATTGACTGCCTTCGAAAAACCTCCTTACAGGGACTTAGATGTCCACGTTCCAGTCGGTTTTTCTTGGCATTGAATGATTTATCCTCGATTTGCGATTGCACTGATATTTTTTGAGATTATTAATTATCCTTGCAAACGCGACCTTGGTGGGATTTTTTGAGATTATTATTAATTATTAAATACGATTGCGTGGATATTTTTTGAGCAGTTATTTTAGTTGACAAAATAGGTTGAGAGAGGTATTATGTCAATATGAATGATGTGACTATAAATTTTCTTAACCATCCTATGCTTAGACTTGAAAGCAACTGTTATAGCTATGCTTTAGGAAATTGGTATAAATTCACGCACGATGGGATAGGTCTTAACCCCGGAGATATACACGCCGGGTTTATGTATCCCAAGCACACGGATAAAGAAGTAGAACAAGGCCTTATTGCAGACGGTCTTCTACCGCTTGAAGATCCGGGCGAAGAGCTGCCGGGAGCGCCCGAGGGACACTACGTTATAGCGGCATATTGCGGAACGGAAAAAGAAAAAGGCGCTCATGACGTACATTTTATAAAAATCGAAGGTATGTGTGAAAAAGGGGTCATGTTCTCTGAAAAAAGCGGATATTGCGGTTTCTTTGATTATAACGGATGCAAGGCTTGGGTAAGAAACCGGGTATTGACTTTGGAAGAATTGCGGAGTTTCAATAGGGATAACTTTTGGCTTGAAAGTAGATTCATGGGGTTTTATGCGGTTCCAGATTCTGGCATAAATCTGTCCACTCAAAAAATCGTTTATGATATTTGGTCAAGCAATCCGAAATGTATTGAAGCGGTACGTCAGCCTTTTGTCGAGATTGAATTAGAATTTTACAACGCCGTAAAAGATTTGCCCGTCAGAGAATTCGAGTCGACAGATCAAGCCGAATCCGTATTCGAAAGCTATGCCAAGGCAGTAATGATTTATTCCGGGAAATGGAATAAAATGGCAATATCCGCAGGAATGCAAGGCAGAGCGGTCGCCGAAGGAATCGTAAAAATATGGCAGGAAATGAAAAGGGAACAACTATGCAAAAAGTTATGAAAAATGTTTATACAATTGGCGGCTTGGAAATATTGCCAGTGACGGTTCCGGAATCAATCGCAGCGGACGCCATGAAGTTTTTTGATCCGACGGATTCGTTGTCTGTAATAGTAGTCGAGTATTTGGATAAAGACGGACGGTCCGTAGTATGGCTTTCGCGAAACGTCATCTGGTCGGATTGGTGGGCGTGTTCCAGCATGCTGGACGACGCTACGCGCGAAGATTATTTCCAACAGAGAGATTTGCGCATTCAAAACCGCCCGAAGGAAATAGCGCGGTAGTTAAAGGTTTTTATATCGGAAGGATTACCCGGGTGCGGAGGCCGCCAAGAGGCGAGTTTTCCAGCAGCAGTTGTCCGCCGTGATTTTCGACCGCTTGTTTTGCGATAGTCAGTCCAAGTCCCGTTCCGCCGTCGCCTCCGCGGGCGGAATCAAGCCGCACGAACGGCTGTAACGCCTCGGTTCGTTTGTCCGCCGGAATGCCTTTGCCATCGTCATCTATCGTCACTTCCACAAATTCTTCCGAATCCGTTTCCGTTATAACTACTTTCGATTTCGCGTGCGCGATCGCGTTCTGCAGCAGGTTCGTAAACGCCCGCGCAAGCGCCGTCGGCCTGGCGTAAAACAGCACCGAATTTTCCGGCGTATTCAGCTTGATCTTAACTTTCCCATTGTCCAGATCGCGCGCCAGACGCGCAAGCATCGGGGCCAGGGACACGTCCTGTTCCTCTTCGGGAAGTTCGCCGCGGGCAAATGCTAGATAGCCTCCGATCATGCCGCTCATGCTGTCGATTTCGGCCAGCAGTTTTTCTTTTTTGATATTGTCCGTTTCGACGCCAAGGCGCATTCTTGCAAGCGGAGTTTTCAGATCGTGGCTGACCGCGTTCAGCATATCGCTGCGGGTTCTGTTATATCTGTCCAGACGTTCCTTCATGGATATAAGCGCGTTAGCCGCAGCGCGGATTTCCTTGGTTCCGGTAGGGACGAATCCCGGCAGGTCCATGCCGCGGCCGAAATAATTCGCCGCCTTGGCTATACGCCGGATCGATCTTGTGTGCATTATTATAAACGGAGTCACGGCCAAAGACGCAATCAGCAAAGATATGAACAGCCACAGCACGAACGCGTCGACGCTGCTTGAATAGACGCGGCGCAGGCTGGTGGCAAAGGTCAGTATTTCCGCGCCAGGGCGATGCACGTCCACGAACAGCAGGCGGTCGCCGGAATCTATGTAGATTTTGACCGGGTGTTTTATCATGCCTTGCAGCAGCTCGCCCAGCTCGCGGACTTTGGGCGAATTGTTAGAAGTTTTGGCAGGGCGGTTCAGCTTGGCGTGGCGCGTCATATTGATACGAGTGTCGCGCATCATCGCTTCGGCCAGCGCGGTCGTATGGTCGTCGTATTCGGCCAGGCGCACGAAGGCCGCGATTTCCCCGGCCAGGGTTCTGCTCATGGTGGAATGCACGCGGCTCCAATGATTGTCGAAGAACGCGAAGGCCATCATAGCCTGCACCAGCAGCATCGGCGCCAGTATTATCAATATCGTTCTGCCTAAAAAGCTTTTGGGTATCAATCGCATTTTATAATCCTATATCCTTTTCCGTGCACCGTGGTTACGGTGATGTTACACCCGGATAATTTTTCGCGCAACCTTTTTATCGTCATAGGCGCAGCCCTTGCGATTGCGCCGATCGGAGAGGTTAATTCGCGCAGCGCGGCTTTTTCATTTTCCGAGAGCGGTATCGCGCGGCCTTCGAATAAAAATTCGCCGTCCAGCCATTCGAAGTTGTTTTCGGTTTTCTTCGCACCGCTTCGGGAAAGAAGGTTCTTCATGCGCAGGGTAAGCTCTTTAACGGAAAACGGTTTGCCCATATAGTCGTCCGCCCCGCATGAAAGCCCTTGGATCGTGTTGTCCGTATCGCCAAGCGCGGTCAGCATCAGCACCGGCGTTTTGATATTTTTCGCGCGCATAAGCTTCAACAATTCCACTCCGTCCATGCCGGGCATCATTCGGTCCAGCACAAGCGCGTCGAACAGGAATAGTTTCATAAATTCAAGCGCCCGTTCCGCGTTCGCGGCGGAAGTCACCGCATATCCTTGGGCGCGCAGCGCTTTGGACACGCCTTCGTTCAAAACGGGATCGTCATCTACTACAAGTATCGTATGTTGCATTATTGTCGGATCGCGTCGCCCAAGTTGATGTTGTTGTGCACTTCGACGGTTCTTCTGTCCAATGGCCGTACGCGGACTTCGCCTTCCTGTATTGAATTCATATCCTGGCTTTGCCACATTTCGGTCGGGGATTGCGTGCCTTCGGCGTATCTAATTCCGCCCGAGTCGCCGCCGCCCACCTGGCGCGCCGAGTTAGCGTGTTCAAGCTTCATAAGGGCGTAACCCGTTCCGCCGCCCTGGGCGGGCCCCTGCATTCCGAACGAATAGTATCCGCCCAAAATTCCGAAATCCAAATCTATATAGTCTATGCTTAGCAGCAGGGACACGTTGGACGGGCCGTCATGAGTAAGATTGCATGAAAAATTACGGCTGGCCAAAGTCGCCGATTCTTCGTTAGGCACTATTATTTCCGCCGTGGTCGAAGCGCATTGAACTTCCATACCGTTGACAAGCACAAAGTACGACAGCGACAGTCTTGCCTGAGAAAGACCGGTCGATACCGACACCTGACGGATAGTCGCGCTTGGGACCATGATCAGCGCGTTCGCTATGCCGACGGACGCTGGAAATGAAATGCCCGACTGCAGGCAGGATCTTGTGAACGGGTCCGCCTCGCAGATAGACATTTTCGAGTGCGAGTTCAGCATAAACAAGTTCGACAGCGTGTTGAACAGGTACGTTCTTGTGATACGGTCGTTCAACCGCGAGCATCTTGCCTGGCGGCATATAACCGCCGGCCTGTTGCCAAAGCGCGCCGGGATTCCCGTGTGGTCAACCAAAGCCTGTCTTGCAAAATGTATGTTCGCGTCGTTGTTCACGGAATCGGCCCTAAGCATGAATTCCGTCGCCGGGATAAAATTATTGTCCTGCGGGAAGGCCATATAGGATTGCACCGGGATATTTTGATACTGCACTTGTAAAAAGCGGTTTGGTTGCTGCGCGCCGAACGAATAGGCCGCCACAGGCGCCAGCGCCGCCGCCAAAATCATAAGATTCTTGCCTAATTTCATAGAACTTCCCCTTCTTGTCATTGAATTTAGCAAATTTAGCCGCATCAAGGCAAGAAGATTTTTGTTGAAAATGGTAAATGGTAAATGGTAGAAGGTAAATGATTGGAAAAAGGATTATCAGATGATAGATATTATTGTACAAGGTTCGGCTGGGAAACTTCACGGGGTTTATTCCAAGGGAGTTGCTTTGAATTCACCGATGGCCGTCATAATTTCAGGCAGTTCAAGCAAAGGCCGCCACATGAACGACCGCATAAGCTACGCCATGTTCCGCGCTTTCGCGGACCTGGGTTTCGCAACTTTGCGATTTAACTTCCGCGGGAACGGCATGTCTCAGGGCAATCTTGGCGGAGTCGAGGAAGAGATAATGGACACCGCGACAATCCTGGACTGGATACAGAACCAAAACGAAGAGTCCGACAAGATTTGGATCGCGGGATACGACACCGGAGTCATGGTCACGTTGCAGTCCCTGATGAGGCGGCCCGAGATAAACGGCTTTGTGCTGGTGTCTCCGGACACTACCAGCACCGACGTGTCGTTTCTGTCATCAAGGCCGAACAAGGGTCTGCTTATCCAAGGCGCGGACGAGCCGTACGCGGCTTTGGAATTCGGGACCTATCTTTCCAAGACGCTTAAGTCCAAGGGGAATATTGACGTCGAGACGCTTAAGCTGAAAGGCAACGATGAAAAATACGCGACCGGGTTGAAGTCTTTATACGACAATATAAAAGGCTATGTAGCGCGCGAAACATCAGGCGGGTTGCTGTAAATGGCAGAATGCAGAAGCAAAATTTTGGACGGCTCCGGAATAGATGAAATCGCAGCCACGGTAAGGCCCAAGCAGCTTGACGATTTTGTGGGACAGGATTCGCTTAAGGAAAACCTGTCGGTGTTCGTGAGGGCAGCAAAGTCGCGTCTCGAGGCCATGGATCACGTTTTGTTTTCGGGCCCTCCGGGGCTTGGCAAGACGACATTGGCTAATATAGTCGCGAACGAACTTGGCGTCGGATTCAGGTCCACTTCGGCGCCGATGCTTACCAAGCAGGGCGACTTGGCCGCTATACTGACCGGGTTGGAAGCGCGCGACGTTCTGTTTATCGACGAAATTCATAGACTTAGCCCTGCTATTGAAGAGGTTTTGTATTCAGCTATGGAGGACTTTAAGCTGGACATAATGATAGGGGAAGGGCCGACCGCAAAATCCATAAAGATCGATTTGCCGCCGTTTACTTTGGTAGGCGCGACTACGCGCACCGGGTTGTTGTCCGGGCCTTTGCGCGATCGCTTCGGCATAGACCTGCGTCTTAATTTTTACGACGAGGGGGCGTTGACGCGCATCATCTCGCGGTCGGCCGGAATACTTGGCTATGATATTTCGATTGACGCCGCGGGCCGGTTGGCGGTCAGCGCGCGCGGAACTCCGCGCATCGCCAACCGCATACTGAAACGCGCGCGCGATTTCGCCACCGTCATGGGACGGCCCGACATTTCTCCCGAGGTGGCCGAAACGACTTTGGCGCGGCTGGATATAGACGCGCGCGGTCTTGACGAGATGGATAAAAAATACATGCGCGCGATCATCAAGCATTACGCCGGAGGACCGGTCGGAATCGAAACCATATCCGCTTTGATCGCGGAACCCGTCGACACGATCGAGGATATAATCGAGCCTTATTTAATGCAGCAGGGGTTTATGCAAAGGACTCCGAGAGGGCGCGTTATAACAGATGCCGCGCGCAAACATTTAGGAGAAACAAATGCATAAGTTTAGATTTCAGATCGCTTTCGCCGACACCGACGCCGGCGGGATCGTATATCACGCAAGACATATCGAAATTTGCGAACGCGCACGGATGAACATGATGAACGGCTGGGATTACAACAGGGACGGCGGGTTCGTTCTGCGAGGTTTGGCGGCAGAATATAAAAATCCGATTCTGCTTGGCGAGTTAGTGGACATTGAAACGGAATTTATCGAAGTAGGCAACGCTTCTTGCAAGGCGCGGCAGACTTTGAAAGTCGGCGACGAAGTCCGGTCCGTAATAACGGTTGACGTAGTGTTCGTAAATGCTATGCTAAGGCCGATCCGATTGACGGACCAATTGGTTGAATTCTTGAAACAAAAAGGTATAAAACTATGAAAGGAAACTTCTCGCTGTTGGCGCTGTTCGGCGGCAACGACATTATGATACTGCTGTGCTCGGCCGTTCTTGTTCTGGCGTCCGTGGTCAGCTGGGCGATAATAATAGGCAAGATACGCATGTGGATGCAGCAGTCGAAAAATCCTCCGCAGATTTCAAGCAACGACAATCCCGACACGGTCGCGGAAAAGATCGTCGCGCCTTACGACCGGAACTTGTACTTTCTTGCTATGGCGGGGGCGACCGCTCCGTTCATAGGGTTGTTCGGCACGATCTGGGGAATCATACGCGCGTTCTCGGCGATCGGAGCCACCGGATCGACCAGCATCAGTGTTATCGCTCCGGGACTTGCCATGGCGCTTGGCACGACTGCGCTTGGTCTTATGGTCGCTATACCTTCGACGATCGCGTACTACTATTTTTCCAAGAAGGCCGACGATTTGTTCGACCAGGTCGACATTATGAAAAGAGACCTTGTTAAAAACGGATTCTTCAAATGAGAGTAAAAGGCCGTTGCCGCAAATTCGATTTCTCGTTCGCGCTGGTGCCGATGATCGACGTCATGACGGTGCTGCTTGCAGTGTTTATGGTGACCGCGCCGATGATGACAAGCGGGATTGATCTTGAACTGCCCAAAGCCGGACGCGGAGCGCTGGCCGGCCAGGATCGCGCCGCGCAGATCAGCGTGACCAAGGACGGCAAGTATCATCTTGCCAAAGCGCAGCTGCCGCTGCCCGATCTGATCCGCAGGCTGTCCGCCATGCAACGCGAGAATCCAAAACTTGAAATCGTAATCAGCGGCGACAAGGACGCGACTTACGGCGGAGTCATGACGCTGATGGGCGCGTTGCGCGACGCGGGATTCTCCAAGGTGGGGCTGCGCACCGAACATGCGGATTAAATCAATATTTTCTTTGGAAAATTCCGGCGCGTCCGTTCTAATACATCTTGTCGTGATCGGCGTAATGCTGACCACGTTTCACAGACTGCCCGATAAGATCATCGCTCCGGAAGTCCCCAAGATCATGGTCGTGGATTTGACCCAGGTAAAGATCACGCGCGAGCCGACGCGCGCGAACACCCGCCAGGAACCCGTGGCCGTTCCGACGCCGCGAGGGCAAGAGGCAAAACCGGCCGCGCAGGTTCAGCCCGCGCCAGAGGCGCCCCAGCCGGTGGTGCGCACGGTGACCGTTCAGCGCGACCGCGGCGCGCTTCACAGGAATGTAAACGTTTCGATCATAGACGCTTTGCGCGTCGCGATGACGCGGTGCTGGCAGATCGACACCGGTATGCCGGGCTTGGACGGAATTGTGGCAAGCGCGCATCTTGCCATGGCGCGCGGCGGCTTCGTGCGCGAGATGATGATCGAAAACGAAGACGCGATCGCCGCAACCGAATCCGGGTTGTATGTTTTGGACACGATCCGCACGGCCATAGCAAACTGCCAGCCGTTCACCATGCTTCCCGACGAGGATTTCGGCGCCTGGCGCAGCATCAAGCTTAACTTTTTCCCGCTTCAGGGCGCGGTGAATTAAATGAACAAAGAAACGATTGAAATATTTTTGGCGCGTGAATTTCCAAACTATAACATAGAGTTCATAGGACAGGGTTGGTGGTCTTTGGCGTTCAGGGTGGAGAATAGTATTTTCAGATTTCCAAAAGACGTTCGTATGGGTATTGAAATCTATGAATTCGAACAATACGCAACCGATTTCATCCGCGATAAAATATCATTTCAAGTGCCTGCGATAGAGATAGTCAAAGGAACAGAATATACATATGGAAAGCATAAAAGAATCGCCGGCGACACGTGGTATGATTCTGATTTCGTTAAGGGACTTCCGTCAGGGACATATAACAACTTGGTGAAAAGTTGCGCAAAATTTATGCATGAACTTCATCAAATCAATATCGCCGAAGCCCAGGAGCATATTCCGAAATTAGGGCAGGTGAAATTTTTGGAAGTTCCGTTCGACGCCTTGAACAAGGGATTGCAGGGGCATTTTTCCGCCGATGAAATCAAAACGATTTATGCGAAATACGAAAGGTTCAAATCGCGCGAAGCAAAAGACTTGGTTTTGCTTCACAGAGATTTTCAAGGATCAAATTCGGTGATGGATAAAGACGGAAATATCGTAGGGGTGTTCGATTGGGCCAACTTTCATATCGGGGAACGCGCGAATGAATTTTATAAATTTTTTAAACCGGGTTTGGAAAAGTTTTTAGACGATTTGATAGACGCGTACGAGAGCATATCGGGAATCCGAGCAGATATAGAACGCATCAAAGAAATAATTTTTATAAACACCGTATGCGATGTATTTTGGTTGAACGATTATGAAAGTCTGGCGCCGTTAAAGGATAAGGAAATGGCAAAAGTCATAGGCAGATTCAAGATGCTTTTATAATCGTTAGGATTATTAGGGAAAAAAGATTATAATCCTTTGATATGAATCCGATTTATGCGATATTGCTAAGCCTGGTGCCGCCGATATTCTACGGCATGGGCAATATGATGGACAACAAGCTGACTCGCTTCGGCGTGTTCAGGCGGACAAGCACTCTTGTCTTCATAGGCAATACCACGACTTTGCTGTTTCTGCCGCTGCTGCTTGTATTCGGGCCGATTTCATGGCCTCCGGTCGCCATGATTCCGCTTTTGGCCACGGTAGGAATAATCGAATTCTATTACCTGTTTCCCTATTATAAATCGTTCAAGTATTTGGACACTTCGGTCGTAGCCGGATTGTTTTCCATCGCCAAGGTTCTGACTCCGATTTTGGCGTTTTTCGTATTAGGCGAAGCTTTAAGCGCGTGGCAGTATCTTGGATTTATGATAGTGATCGCCGCCGCCGTCGTTCTTGCTTTGGAAAAAAGCAAAAAGATCAAGATAAACAAGGGATTTTGGCTGATGCTTTTCGCAAGCGTAATGATCATGTCGCAGGTCGTAGTTCTGGCCAAGATAAGCGAGTCGATGGATTGGGTAAGTCTTTTCTTTTGGTTCGCGGTGATGACGACCGGAGCTTCAAGCAGTTTGCTTTTATGGAAAGAAAATCGCAAAAATATAATGAAAGCGTTGCGAAGCCGTTCGTTCGGAAGCTATGTTCCCGCGCTTTTGATCAACGAAGTTTTCAGTTCCATGGCCAAGCTGTCGCTGGTATTTATAATAACTCTTTTGCCTGTGACTTTGATCGAGGCGGGCGACGCGGTTCAGCCCATACTTGTGCTGATGATGTCGTATGTCGCGTTCAAGGTGTTCGGCATAAAGGTTTGGGAGGATAAAACTCCGATCCTGCGCAAGTCGATATGTTTCGCCTTTATGGTATTGGGGATATTTATGCTTGTTTAGAAAGTTCTTGATAGGGCGCAGGGCGTTTTAGTAACATTGCGTTCGAGGGAAAGTCATGCAAGCGCAGTTATTAGTATTTTTAGGATTGATGTTCGGGTTGGTTTATTTGCTTAGACTGGCCAAGATAGGGTCTTTGTTGGCGTTTTTATTAGCGGGCGCGGTCGCCGGACCTCACGCCCTTGGGATATATCAGACCACCGAAACCTGGGAGTTTTTAGGGCAGGTCGGAATCGCGTTTTTATGGTTCACAATGGGGCTCGAGCTGAATATGCGGCGCATCTGGCGGATGCGGGGCATGATATTCGGATTCGGCGGGTCGCAGGTTTTGGTCGTAGTAATGTTCATGATGCCGGTGTTTTTCCTTTTCACCGACTGGCCGTTTCTTTCGATCATTATGGCCGCTTTGCTTCTTGCCATGAGCTCGACTTCCGGGGACCTTCAAATTCTTGCCGACAAGAACGAGCTGCAGTCGTCATTCGGCAGGCAGTCGTTTTCGATATTATTGTTCCAGGATCTGCTGTCGATTCCGCTGCTTGCCATGCTTCCGATTTTTGCGGGCAAGTCGCTTAACGTCGGCGGCGGAGTAGTGGACATATTCGTTCTGTCCATAGGGCTTGTCATAGGCGCGGTATTCATCGGGCGCGTGGTGCTGAATCCGATCATGCGCGCGGCGTCAAAACTTAAATCGCGCGAAGCGTTTATTTTAATAATACTTCTGAATATAGTTTTGTGGTCGGTGATAATGGGGCTGATCGGACTGCCGCCCGCGATAGGCGCGTTTTTGGCCGGTATGTTAATGTCCGAGACGGTGTACCGCCATCAGGTTCAGGCCGACATAGCTCCGTACCAAGCGATGTTTCTTGCGTTCTTTTTTATTCTTTTGGGCTTAAATCTTAACCTGCCCCTGCTGCGGGACAGCTGGATGCTGGTCGCGTTGAGCGTCATAGGCCTTATAGCCCTTAAATCCGGGGCGCTGTATTTCGTGGGGCGCATGCGCGGAGTCAGCTCGCGCGAGTCGCTTAAAATCGCCATACTGCTTTCGCAGGGCGGAGAGTTCGGGCTGCTGATGCTTCACACAATATTGTCCGGAGGCTTCGACGTTATACCGCGCCACCACGCCCAGATCATGACGGCGGTCATAGTCATATCCATGATGATGACTCCGATACTGGTCAAGGTTTATGATTTGCTTGAAAAGAAGGGCGTGCTGTTTCCCGGTCAGACAAACGCGCGGATCAGAAAAGAGGAAGACGAAGACGACGTTCCGCTGATCAAACCGACGGCCGTGATATGCGGATTCGGACGAGTGGGGCAGACCATCGCAAAAATGTTCCAGGCCCAGGGCATACCTTATGTCGCTATAGACGTAGACGCCGACCAGGTGGTCATGGGACGGCGCGAGGGATACAACGTATACTACGGCGATTCCACGCGCGAGGATGTGTTGCGGTCGCTTGGTATCGGGAATGTCAAGACCTGCGTGCTGGCGCTGGACAATATGGCGGTGATTAAACGCACTGTTCGCGCCATGAAGGGAGTTTCCCCGCGCGTCAAGATTTTCGCGCGGTCGAGGAATCTTATGGAGGCCGACGCGCTGATGAAGCAGGGAGTTGCGGTAGCTCTGCCCGAAACGATCGAGTCAAGCTTTGTGCTGGGCCAGGAAGTCCTGCTTAAACTTGGCGTGCCCGAGGCCGCTATAAATTCCATGCTTGACGGTTTGCGTCGCGACAGCTATGCAGCGCTTGCCGAAATATTAGAGCGCAACGATCCCAATTACTTCAAGCGCCACCGCAAGCAGATCCGCGAGCTGCAGCATATACTTTTGAAGGGCGAAGTTCCCGAGAAAAGGAAGACGTTGGAAGATACGATAGAAAGTTCAAGGGCAAAAGTTCGAGGGAAGAAGTAAGAGGATTTATATATTCTCGGCGGCGGCGCGGGCAAGGGCGTCCACAAGCTCGTTCATTTCGTTTCCGACATGGCCGCGGACCCAAGTCCAGGATACTTTGTGTTTTGCCGCCTGCTCGTCCAGTTGAATCCATAAATCCTGATTTTTAATTTTATCCCCCTGCGAATTACGGAATCCGCGGCGCTTCCAATTTTTTATCCAAAGCTCCATCCCGTTTTTAACATACTGGCTGTCGGTGTTGATTTCGACTTCGGATCCGGCGGGCAGATCGGCAAGCGCGTTTATCACCGCCAGCAGTTCCATTCGATTATTCGTAGTCATTTTTTCGCCACCGCTTTTTTGCGCGCAGTTCGTGGCGTAAGCCCAGCCGCCCGGCCCGGGATTGCCCAGACATGAACCGTCCGTGAAAATTACTATTTTAGACATCGCTTTTTTCCTTATTCATTTTATGATATAATAGCACAAATGGGATTTACTTCAAAGCAACTTAAGTTAATGGCGAATTCGGCGCGACGATTGTCGCTGTTCCAGATTCAGGGCGCTAATTCCGGGCATCCGGGCGCGGCGCTTGGCGCGGCCGATATTATGACCACCATCTTCGCCAACCATTTGCGGTTTGATCCCAAGCATCCCGACTGGCCCGAACGCGATAGGTTTGTTCTGTCCATGGGTCATGCAAGCGCGCTGTTGTATTCGGTGCTTCATTTGTCGGGCTATGACATTTCCATGGAAGACCTTAAAAAATTCAGGCGGATAAATTCCAAAACCCCCGGTCATCCCGAAGTCGGCACACCAGGAGTGGAAGCCGCCACCGGGCCGCTTGGCCAGGGTTTCGCCATGGGCGCGGGCATGGCTTTGGCCGCGCGGCATCAGGGCATTAAGAATCATACTTATATAATGTGTTCGGACGGCGATCTTATGGAGGGCGTTACGCAGGAAGCGATATCGATCGCGGGTCTGCAAAAGTTGAATCGCTTGATAGTGCTTTGGGACGACAACGAAATTTCGATCGACGGGCGCGCGCAGATGAACGAAGATCAGGTCGCGCGGTTCCGCGCCGCCGGATGGAACTCCGTGCGCATCGACGGCCATGACTGCGGGGCTATCGACAAAGCCATTGCAGCGGCCAAAAAATCCGACAAGCCAACATTCATAGCGTGCCGCACCATCATAGGCATAGGATCAAAATGGCAGGGCGCCGCAACCGTTCACGGAAATCCGCTTGAAGATTCCGACGCGGTGCGTTTGGTCGGAAAACTTACAAAAGAATCAGACGACGGGTTATGGAAGAAGATAAAAACGGCGAAGGCAAACGGTAAACGGAAAAAGGCAAATGGAAGGATAAAAGTTATTATTCCGAAAGTTAAGGATATCGAGTCGACGCGCGCCGTGTCAGGAGTGGCGTTGGAATCCATTGTGAAAAAATACGGCGGCAGTATAATCGGAGCGACCGCCGATCTTGCCGGCAGCACAAGTGTTCTTACAAGCCACAATAAAAACATCACTTCGAAAAATCCATCAGGCAACTTTATAGAATTCGGCGTGCGCGAGCATGCCATGGCCGCCGCCATGAACGGCATCGCGCTGTGCGGGATAAAGACTTTCTGCAGCACGTTTCTTGTATTTTCCGACTATATGCGTCCGGCGATCAGGCTTGCCGCGATAATGAAAGTTCCGCAGATATTTGCGCTTACCCACGACAGCATAGGGCTTGGCGAAGACGGCGAGACGCATCAGCCGGTCGAACATTTGGAATCATTGCGCGCCATGCCGAACATCAACCTGTTCCGGCCTTGTTCCGCGGCCGAAGTCGCGTTCGCGTGGGAGTATGCGTTGAATAGCAAGACCATTCCGACCGCCATCGCATTGTCGCGTCAAAAGTTTCAGATTGGGCCCGCCGCGCCGCGATCTATGATAGAAAAAGGCGGCTATGTGATAGACGGAAAGGAATTAAATCGCAGACACGTCACCATAATTGCGACAGGCAGCGAAGTCGCGATCGCCATTGCCGCAAGAAAGCTTCTTGCCGCCCAAAAAATATCCGCCGCGGTCGTGTCCATGCATTGCGTGGAATTGTTTCGCGCCCAGTCCGACAAGTACCGCGAGTCCGTATTGCGCAGGGATTCCAGCATAGTGATTTCCCTAGAAGCCGGAGCCGCCAACGGTTGGCACGAGTTTGCGGATTTCTGCATAGGCGTAGATAAGTTCGGTTTGTCCGGCAGCGGTGCGGCGGTGATGGAAGCCTTCGGATTTACCCCTGAAAAAGTTGCGTCCCGGATAATCGGGTTCATATCAAAATGATTTTCATGATGCCAAACGGCGAGGAAATCCCCATAGAAATAACCGTGCGCCGCGGATCAAAAAACATAGTGATCCGGCCAAAGTTTTCGCCCGCACGCAGAATTTCCGTATCGAAACCGTGGCATGCTTCCAATTCCAGTGTTATGGAATTTTTAGAGCGCAAACGCAGCTGGCTAGAGAATGCGTTTGCAAAAAACGAAAAGCAGGAAATAGCGGTCGGCGGCAAGGTCATGATTTTGGATGAAGAACATATAGTTCAGCACCCAAGCCGCGCCCGGCTAGAGCGTTTTGTAAAGCAGAAATTTTTGGAATATGCAAAGCGCCGCGTCGCGGAGTATGGCGGCGCGATCGAAAAAAAGCCATCGCGCATAACTGTTCGCGACACCAGTTCCAGATGGGGCAGCTGCTCGGCCGCGGGCGCGCTGTCGTTTTCTTTTCGGTTGGCTTTCGCCCCGGAATATGTCGCACGGTATGTTATAGCGCACGAGATGGCGCATTTACTGCACTTTGACCATTCGCCTCGGTTTTGGGCCGACGTCGGACGCATATACGGCCCCGGCTGGCAAAGGGCGAAAGATTGGCTTACAAAGAACGGGCAGACGTTGCATAAGTATTTATGACAAAAAATGCTGGCGAAAATACGACTTCGCTAATATTTTTGAAATTAATTTATTTTTTAACGTATTTATGATATAATTATTTAACTAGTTCGGAGAGGGCGTCATGTCAAGATTAATTATATTTGCGTTTATTGCGGTTGGTTTCGTTCATATCGCCGAGGCACAGCCGGTGCGCCGCGATCCGCGGCAGACCATGCTTCACAGCGCGGGCCAAGGCGCGGGGGCAGGAAGGCAGACGGTTTCGTTCGTTAACGCCCCTAATCCCGAAGACCGAGGCGCAGGCGGCGTAAACCTTGTGACCGAAATGCCGCTTATACTGCAGCAACAGTTCGAGACCGAGCTGGCCGCCGAGGAAGCCTTGCTTGCCATGCCGCTGCCGGTGCGCGTCGCAAGTCGCGAGCTTGAGATGATGATAAGGACCGGCGATATTGAGGGTTCGGGCGGGGTGGACATGGACACCCTTACCATGTGCGCGGCTGTGAATCCGGGCGCCATGATCGCTTGGGACAGGCCGACTTACCGCGGAGTCCGAGGCGGAGTCGGAATCGAACAATACACTTGCGTAATGGAGGTTGAATTAGTAGGCATGCTTGGCACGCAGCAGTTGGTTTTGGCACGCATGAATGTTCCCGCCAATTCCAGTTTCGTCTGCAATCTTGAAAGTTTTCCGCCCGAAGGATTTTTGCCAGCGATTGAACGAGTCGAACTTCCGCCCGATCGCGAGCCCACAATGGACGACGTGCGAAGCGCCATGGATCGCGAGCGTAGGCGCGGCGGCGGCATGAGGACCGTCACCGGAGTTATAGGCGGAGCTTTGATGGGTAATATTATGGGTGCTCCGGCGGCAGGCGACGAAGGAAAATTCATAAGCGGCGGGCGCGATCGCATAATAACCACCGTTGCCGGAGCCGCAGTCGGAGGAGGCGCGATGTACGCCACAGGCCAAGTAGGTCACACGGCGGGCGTCGCGATGGAAAGCGCTTTGATCAGCGGCGCGGGCGGCGCGGTGTTGGGCAACATGGCGGCCGGAGCGTTCGGCAGCGGATCGACTTTGGCCATACGCAAATGCACGGTATTAAATCAGGACGGCGAATTCAACTGCCTTATGGGAGTTGTCAGTAAAGGCGATACGGAACACTCTGCAAGATGCCGCGTCGACGAGGGGAATTTCAGGACAAGCTGTTGGGTGGCAAATGAAGAAAACGGGCCATGGACGCGTAGAAATTGCCGTAATTTTAAAAGCAAGGAAGGCTGTGTGAATGTCGCCACAAGCACTTTTGAAACCGGCAAATGTTCCAATGCAGAAAAATTCAACGCCGCCGAGAATCCAAATGCCAGGATGCCGGACGGAGTGTACTTGGAAGGAACCTGCATGGCCGGAGGAACCGAGACGCGGCTTGTCATGACCATCGATAAGACTTCCGCTACTCTGAAAGATTTCAAGGACAACTGCAAAACCTGGGTCAGGGATATTTGGAACGTGAACAGTCTTGGCAACGGCACCACGTTATTTTCTGAGCTTACAAGGGAACAGTGCGGCACGATTGAGCCATTTATCAAGGAAGCCGCCGACGGAGGAATAGTCGACTTTAACAATCGCGCAAGGCTTGGCGGCACAGTCACCGGCGCCGGAATGGGAGCGGGAGTCGGAGCTTTCGCGGGCTATCAGCGCGCCGAACAGGAAGTCGCGGACAGATATTTTGCCGCCGTGCAGGAATATGCCGACGTGCTGCGCAAGTTTCATTGTCGAAGCGGAAACGCTGATGGCACGATCAACCGTTATCTGGGTCAGTACAACGAAACGGTTATAGTTCCTGCAATGATAATGCCATAAAGTATTTAAAAAAAGCCCCGCGGAAACGGGGCTTTTGATTTTATCTATTAAAACGGGATGTCATCGTCTATTTGGGCGGGTTGTTCGGGAGCGCGGTTGTCCGATCCGCCGCCTGCGCCCGCTTCACCGGCCGAACGGCCGCCGCTTAACAGCACCAAGCTTGCGCCTATCGTATTAAGGGTGACTTCCGTCGAGTATTGATCCTGGCCCTGCTGATTCTGCCATTTGCGGGTTCTTAGCTGGCCTTCAAGATAGACCTTAGATCCTTTGCTTAGAAACCTTTCGGCGACTTGCGCCAGGCCCTGATTGAAGATCACAACGCGGTGCCATTCTGTTTGCTCTTTCCGTTCGCCCGTGGCTTTGTCCGTCCATGATTCCGACGTCGCTACGCGCAAGTTAACGACTTTGTTGCCGTTATTCAGCGTTCTTGCTTCCGGATCCGCGCCCAGATTTCCCACCAATATTACCTTGTTTATGCTTCCAGCCATGTCTAGTTCTCCTTGATTTCCAACAAGTTATAGTATAGATTGAGTCCGAAAGCAAGAAGAAATAGGAACAGAATAATGGCGAACAGCTATAAAGAGCTTGAGACCGGCGAACGCCCATGGGGCGGGTGGCAGGTCATTTCAATCGGCAGAAACTATGTGATCAAAAAGGTCGAAGTAAATCCAGAGCACCGACTGTCCCTGCAATACCACAATCATAGGGCGGAAGTCTGGGCTATAGTCAGCGGATTGGGCGAAGTTGTTATTGGCGAAGAATCCAGGCAGGTCAAGTCCGGCGATTGCGTCGGCATACCCCAAGGCGTGACGCATAGAATCACCAATATAGGCGAAGACTTGTTGGTGTTTATCGAAACTCAGAACGGCAATATCTTGGACGAATCCGATATAGTCCGCATCCACGACGATTATCAAAGGATTAAATAAGGGAACCGTTAAGATAATTAGACCAAGCATTTATTTAACTTCCGATTCTTTCCTTGATTTTTTAGGTATTTTGTGATATAATGCACAAAACGAACCGATGACCGCTTGCGGTCATTTTTTTATATAAAAAAGGGAAATTCCATGAAACAAATTTATGAAAATATATTTATAGGAGATGATAACGACTGTATGAAATACGCAAGAAATCATGAAATTGCAATAATTCATGCTTGCAAAACATGTCATAAAAAAGAGCTTGGATACCATGGCTCTTTATCGGCGGAACACCCGCATTATCTGGTTTATGAAAAAGAAAATCACTTGTTTTTAAATATGGTGGATGCGCCGGTGGAGTTCTTGCCAAAGTTCGCCAATCCGATGTTCAAGGAAGCCATGAATTTTATAACAGCTAAAAAAATCTTAATTCATTGCAATCAAGGGTTATCGCGCTCGCCGTCAATCGGAATGCTTTATCTTGCCACAAAAAACATTATTCCTGATGGCGACTATGAATCTGCCGCAAATGCTTTTATTGCGATATATCCTGATTTTTCCCCGGGAAATGGCATAAAACAATATATGAAAAATAATTGGGATTATTTAATTCGTTTGAATTCATAAGTATTTTTGATGTTTTTATGAAAATATTTTCCTTTTGACTTTGCCTTCATTAATTCCGAATGGACGTTTGCAGGAACATCAGAATATTCATAAATGCTGCCGCTTTTGAATTCAATAACAAGAACGCCGGAATCAAACCCGACGCTTTTAAGGTTGCTGGATTCTACGGGTATTCTGTCGGCATAAGCCGATAGAAACACAAAAGCAAATAAGAATAAAACCGCAATCTTTTTCATAAATCGATTTTATTGGGTTTTACGCCATAAGTCAACTTATGGTCTAATATCTTAACAGTTACCCAAATAAAACTTGAAAACTTGCACACGGGTGCTATAATCGGGCGTAACTTCCGGAGAGATGGCAGAGTGGTTGATCGCGCCCGCTTGGAAAGCGTGTATACTCGCAAGGGTATCGGGGGTTCGAATCCCCCTCTCTCCGCCATTAAAATATCGTCTAAAATCAATGAGTTGTATTGTTACTAAACCAACTAAAGGACAAAACTATGAGCAGCGCAAGCGACGCGATATTCAAACAAGCATACGACTACCACACCATGACTCCCGATCAGCAGCGCGCCGCAAGTTTAGCGCGCAAGCTTGATGAGATTCAGGCAATAGACGAAGGGCGGGCAAGGATACTTTCTCCAGGCGAAGCGCGCGAGGCAATGGCCGCGGCGGCCGAGGGGATACAAGCCGCCAAGCGCAATTCGTCAGGCCGAACAAAATATTTCTTTTTTCCCAACAATCCGCTTGCGAAATCCCTTGTATACGACACGAATTTTAATCCGGCAAGAAACGGGGCTTTCTGCGCGCTTATAGACACTTTTCTTGTAACCGAAGGCCGTCCCGTGACCGAGGTCGAGTTTCGCGATTTATGGCTGCAGAAGATATTTTCGCGCGGTTTGATCGCGGAAGGCTGGTATTCTCCGCCCCCGTTCGGCGCGGCGGTACTTTTCGGCCGCAACGACGATCCCGCCCGCATAAGCTATACGCGACTTAGATACGAAGAATTTTGGCCCAGGTCCGAAAACGTAGTAGACTGGAAAAGCGGATTTATGTACGCGTACTGCTCGCCCGTTCATAAGGAAACCGGAATAATCGGCGATATGTCCGTCTGTCTGTATTTCGGCGAAGACGAACGGCTTCGCGCGCATTTCATCAACGCGTACCGCGCCACGGCCGAGCTTTTGGAACAACTGCCAAAGGTTTCAAATTCAAAAGAGCTGTTTGAAAAATCAAACAGCGTATTCCAAAAATACAATCTTGCGAACAATATCGACAGCATGAACGATCCTTTGAACAACAATGTCGGACACACGTTTCCTTCGATTGGGAAAATAGACGCGGACAGCCTGACCGACGAACAGAAAGACCAGCTTAGCGGCGCGCGCATATTTATAAACGGAGGCGAGCCGCTTGAATTCACAGACGGAATGCAGTTTACGATCGAGCCGCAGTTGGTATCTACGCTTGATTCATCGCTGCCAAAAGTGACGTTTCATTACGTGGCGAAAAAGGTTCCTGAAGGCTATCGCCTTTGCAACATAATCAATATCCTGTCTGCAAAATACAGGCTAATTTGACAATTCCCCCAGAATAGTTTAGACTGAAGTACAGCAAGCGAGAGTTTATCATGGAAAACATTGAAATATTGAAAGAAATAATACGGTCTAATGTCTTTATGGGGACCGCCGCGTCGTTCGTCACGATCGTGGGAGCGCTTTGGGGAATCGGGGCATGGGCGCAAAGGAGGGGTGAAAAGAAGCGCGGTGAAGAACAAAAGAAGCGCGATGAAGAACAAAAGAAGCGCGATGAAGAACAAAAGAAGCGCGATGATAAAATATTTAACAAAATAGATCAGGTCAGCAATGATGTCAAGGTTCTTGCCCAAAAAGTCGACAATAACCGGGACGAGGCTAAAAATAGAGACGACGCCCTGGCGAATCAGATCGGCGCGCTTAGAAACGATTTCGATAAAAAGTTCACCGGGCTTGAAAATAAGTTCGGCACGCTTGAAGCAGAAGTAACAGAGATTAAGAAATCCCTGCCCGAACATAGAACATGTTATGATCTTCAACTTTTGGCCAAGCAGGTTGCATCTAATATTACTTCGCATAATAATCTTACCGGAGTAGTCAATACCATGCAAATGGAAATAACGAAAGGCATGACTGAAGAGGAATTTAAAGAATATGAAAGAAAAATGAATGAAAGCGTAAGGGCAGTTCATAAGGCAATGGATCCAAGAAACGCCGGTAAACCGTAATGTTACTTATATGCTAATCCCAATCCAGCGTTAGATCAGCGAAATATGTTCGTCCAGTATCGCGAAGATTTGCTTTATGCGTTCGCGGCCCGATTCAACCGCTTTCTTAAACAAGCCAAGCACGTATATTTCCGTATCGGTTATATTGTCGCCTTTGTCCACGTATCTTCCCAAAATATCAAAAATAATATACATACCCTTTTGCGAGATGTTAAGTTTTTCGAAAACGGCCCGATCCATTACGCCATTAGGAAGGTTCTTGTCCCGGCTCCATACGACGACGCATTCCTTGTACACCAGCCCCGTGCCTTTTTTCGAACATTCCGCGATTACTTTCCTATCCCTTGCCAGTTGGTCTATGTCGGTACAGCATTTCCTAAATTCAAGAAGCAGATCTTTAAGTTTTTCGTCGACCGGAAAGGCAAAGCCTATGTCGTTGCAGATTTTCGTTATGTTGACCGCGGGAAGATTAATCTCTTCGTCCAAATCCTGATTTTTTGCGGACAGTATAAAGGTAAATTCCTTGTAAAGTTCGTTTCTTAGGTTTACCCGCATTTGGAAAACGTCGAAGTCGTACTGTTTCTGAGCGATGTTTTTTTGTTCTTCAAGAATACGCTCTTGCTTGTCGAATGATTTTTCCGAAAGCTCTTTCTGTTGGTTCATAGTGCCCAGCTGAAACGAATAGATAAGGGCGGTACCCAGCAACGCTATCAAGGTAAGCTTGGATTCCGGGCCGGAGCCTTCGAAGAACAGCGCCACGCAAATCAGCGCAACGCCAAGCACGGCGGATATTAAATAATGATAATTTTTCAGCAAGGGATTCATATCAATCATTATATTGCGGGTCCTTGGAAAGTCAAATATTTCCTGTATAATTTTATACGTATGTTTTTTCTTTGATTTATGGTATAATCTTTCAACAGGGAGAGCATCATGAAGAAAACCATTCTATTAGGCGCGGCGGTATGTTTTATCGCGGGGCAGACCGCAGCCGCGGACAAGAATTTTTACATAGGCGCCAAGGGAATGGCGAACTTCGTCAGCCATAATTTTTACGCGACCATTCCGGCGTACGATATTTCAAGCGAGAAAGTAGCCGACGCGGACGTGTCGTTCGGAATGCAGCAGGGGTTGGAACTTTCCCTTGGAAAATATCTTAGTCGCAATTGGCGCGCGCAGGTAGATTTGGGAGCGTTGGCCAGACGCGACGAAAAGCTTGTGCCTTCGCAGGGGCTTGGATTTTTCGAGTCGGCTTATTACGCCACTTTGAACGGAATATACGGCACAGGACAGGGATTCTATATCGGCGCGGGCGCGGGCGCGGCTTATCTTAAAACCGGAATCGAAGACTATGCCGGCGGCAGCAACCGCGCTTCGGGCGCGTCGCCCATGGGCGCGGTGATGATCGGGTTCGAGAGAGACATGTCCGGAGGCCTGACCTTCGACGCCGGAGTAAAGACTTTCGCATGGTACGGCAAAGAACATAGGTATGAACAATTAGCCGAACCTCCGATCGGCGTCGAGGGGATCGGCACCGGACTTGTTTGGAACTTGGCGTTAACTTTAGGAGTGAGGTATAATTTCTGATGAAAAAATATTACATACTTTTATTGGCTTTGATTTTTGCGCCGCTTTGCGCGGACGCCGCCGTGATCGGCGCGCGTAACGCCGCTCAGAGACCGGTTATCGCAACTCCTCAGCGTTCGGCGGTTACGGCGCGCGCCGTGTCATTAGGCGGTCATATAAACACTAAAACCGGAGGGACGGGCGCGCCAGTAAGATTGACGCCGCCCACCGGCCAAGGCGGCGGAGTTTCAGGCCCAGGGGTAGCCGCTTTGGAAGCGCGCGTAGACAGTCTTGAGGCGCAGATATTGGATTTCTTGGATAATCACACCGGCGGTTCGCCCATGCCCGCGGACGTTTACACGATCTCGGAAGTGGACGGTCTATTGGACGGCAAACAGGACGTTTTGCCGGCGGGCGGATTCTGGGGGCAGGTTCTTATGCGCGGCAGCGGCGACGAGTTGGTATGGACTACGCCCGACAGCGGAGGAGATATATGGATTCACGGAAACACTATTCTTGGAAATAATTTGGGATGGATTTCCGCAGCGACCGGGCTGACCAACCACCAAGTCGCCGGCATGCTTGCGGGGACCAGCGTAGTTACTACCTCTGGAAATTACAACATAACCGGAATTTTAAACGTTCCTACTCCTCTGCTACCGTTGCCATGAAAAAGTATTTTGCATCAATATTAGTTGCCGTTGCGATAATTTTGCCGCCGGGCATTCGCGCAAGCGGGCAGCTGGCAAATGTCGAGTATGTCCACCTGGCGATAGAACAAGCCAGCGGAATATCAATACCTTGGCATCCGGCGGTTTCCTCGAAACAAGTCGCCAATTTAGAATATCTGCTTAGCGTCATCGATATGGCTAATTTGGAAGCCGGCAAATTGACCCAGTACAGATTTCACACCTCGTCGATGAAGCAGGCGGTTAATACCACAGCCGTACATATGGCTATAGACAGCCTGCTTGCGGCCGATCCTGAAAATCCAAGAACTCCCGGAAGCGTGATACTCATGATAGGCGACGGCATGGGCATAAACCATGTGAACTGCTCGGGCGGATATATTTCGACCTTGCCTGTTTCGGCTTGGGTTTCGACTGATCCGGCAGACTGCACGCAATGGTGGTGCATAACCGACTCGGCCGCGGCCACCACCGCTTATTCATGCGGCATAAAAACAAACAACAACTTCCTTGCTATGAACCCATCCAAAATTCCTTGCGAAACGGTGGCCCAGCGGGCGGCGCGGGCGGGATACAGATCGGTCATAGCATCAAACGATTCATTGACCGGAGCCACGCCGGCCGCGTTCTTCGCGCATACCACAAGGCACGAGCCCGAGGTTATATTAGAATGGCTTGCCTTGGCGCCGCCCATGATAACAGTGGGCAGCTTGGTAAGTCCGGCAGCTTATACAGAGCAGCTGATCAGCCAATACAATTCGGGCGAGGGGGAAAACGGCCTAATAAACGGCAAGCCGTTCTTTTGGATGATCGAGGAGGCCGCGATAGACTGGACTTCGCACTACAACGATTTACCGGCCATGTTGGCCCGTATGGACGACTTTAATGACGCGGTTCAGGCAGCCGTGGCCTTCGTCGGGCAAAATCCCGAAATAACTCTTATCATAGCCGGCGACCACGAAACCGGCGGCCTTACCGAAAACTGCGTGTTCACGGATTTGGGCCACACGGGCGTCGATGTTCCGCTTTACGCTTTTGGCGAGCATGCAGCGCTTTTCACCGGAGGAGTAATACCAAACGACGAAGTGGGCCGCCGTATCCGCCGCATAATATTCCCTTGAAAACCGTCGGCGGGGGGGGGTATAGTAGCGGGCATGAGCGCCAATGAATATATTTTAAATGAATTAAATCAGCTTAAAAAGCCGTTTGGTTTAGCCGTTCCGAAAACCGACTCCGAGATGGAGGATGAAATAGTCCGCCTGATCATGTCCCAAAAATTCCGCAACAACGCCGCCAATGACGAAACCAAGGCGCATGTTAGGGAAGCGGTGCGACGTAGCGTATCGCAAAAAGCTCCGATAAATTTTGTCTGGCCCGGGAACTACTGGAAGCTGTGGAGGCTCGACGAAGCTCCGGAAGCGGATTTCGCCGAGTTGTTCGCATTTATGTATTTTACCGAATATCTAAAGCGTATTTGCGAAATATACAAACCCGGAGTTTGGTTCGATTTCTTCAGCGACGATTTGATCATTACAAAACTCAATAATTATAAGCGGCCGGATATCGAAAAACATGAAGCTTCCGTACGTCGCATAATCGAATTTTTACGACCGTACCAGCCGGACAATCTTAAGTTCACAACGACGCCCGTTCTCAGCCAGTTCAAAAACGAGGGCGATTTTTGGCAGGCCGTGGACAGAAACTTGGAAAAGATAAAACAAGGGCCGCCGCGCGTTATTACCGACCGAGAGAGAAGCGCTATGAACCTAAACGTGCGCCTTTTGCCAGGGCAGATCGACGATCCGCTGTGGCGTGACAAGGTAATACATCTTCATGACGCCTATCTTATCGCAAAGGCCGAACCCAAGTACCACAAAAACAATCCGGATAAAATAGGACTGTTCGCAAACGCATTACCCGGATTCATAGGAATCGGGGTAACCAAGCTGTCCGTCATAAGGCTTGGAGTCGGAGCAGGTGTTTTGGTAAGGAAAGGGGATAGTTTCGGAATGACCGTAATGTCAAAGAACCAAATCGATAACGCCAAGTTCGAATGGCAGCCGGTAAATCTGCCCGGCCTTGCCGGAAAAAACTTTTCAAAAATAAGAGTGATCGCGTGAAAATAAAAGTCATCGGATCGGATTCGGCGTTCGAAGGATTGAATTCCAGCCTGTTTTTCACGGAAGACAGGGGGGGGTAGAACGCGGAGTTTTGGTCGACTGCGGATTCACGGTGTTTCCGGAACTAACCCGATTGTCTTTGCGCGAAAAAGTGGACGTAGTTTTAATTTCGCACTTGCATCCCGATCATACAGGCTCACTCTGCACTCTGGCCATATGGTCTATTATATTTAGAAAGAAAAAAATATTCGTCGGAGGCGAAGACGCAGCCGAACTTTTCATAGTTCAGGGAATCCGCCCGAACGATTTCGAACCCTTGCCCTCGGACGATCCATTGAACATCAAGACTATTAGGACCGCGCATATTCCCGGAAGCGGCCACAACAAGGCTCTTTTCATCGCGGATACAATTTTATGGTCCGGAGATACGAACGAGAGCATTCTGGACAGCGATTACGCGCGCCAAGCCAAGATCATTTTTCACGAAGCAGTCATGGAACCGCGCACCGGAGCCCATACCGGCATAGAAATATTAAACCAGGCCGCGCCCGATATAAAAGCCAAAACCTGGCTGATACACATACCAGAAAAAGAAAGGGCTGAAATCGAAAGGCTGGCGGCTGAAATGGGCTTTGCCGGAGTATGTTATAACGGCCAGGAAATAGAATTGTAATCAAAAATTATTTCGCGGGCTTTTTCTTTTTCGGTTTGGGGATCTTCGTGACCCGCGCAAGCGTCCCGGTCATTTCGGTCGCAAGGCTTGGGTCCTCCATATCCAATATGTAATGGGGTTTTGCTCCCTTATAAGGTTGTCCGGATTCCGGCGCGGCGCCGTATTGTTCGAACACGTACAGAGTTTCGGGAAGCTGCTTCACATATACCGTATTGTCGCAGACCAGCAGCACGGGTCGGGCGTCGCAGTACACCATATATTCTCCGAACATTTTTTTGAATGATATGTCGCCAGCGGTTCGCACAGAATCACAGACAAAATTTATAAAATCAATATCCGTCGCCATCAGCTTATCAGTTCCTTCATCGCAAGATATATCCGGCCTATGTCGGTTTTAAGTAAGGTCGCGGTGATCGCGTCCTTGTTTTCGTCCTGAGACGCATCAAGCAGCATCTTATGGAATCCGCGCATGAACTGCGTCGCGTTTCCGCGAAACGCCGCGTCGGTTTTGAACAAATTTTGAAATTTCTTTTTGTCCGCGGTCGAAACCAGTTTTGCGAACCATTTCGAAAAGACAGTCTTGTCGCCGGCCTTGTAGCGATCCCAAACCTGATCCGGGATTTCGGAATTCGCAGCCTGCACCAGATCCAGTGATATTTCGTTCAGCTTTTCTATCATACCGCTTGCCTGGGTCATGAATACTCCGGAAGCTTCGGGGCGGGCGGGGATAGGCGCGCGTTTTGCGACGGTCTTGCGCGCGGTTTCCATGCCTTGGGTCAGCTTTTCCATTTTCGACAGCGCGTCGGAATAATCGGTAAGCAGTTCGATCATCATCTGCCTTGACTGCTCGGTAAGCTTCTCAAGCTTCATGCTTGAATCCGTCATGCCGACGACGGATTCCGAAGTAGTTTTGCTTAGCAATTTAAGCTTGCCTGAAATCTCCTCGGAATTCTGACCCAGTTCAGGCAGCACTTGCTTATAGCTTGCGATAAGCTGAGTAAGCGGCTGCAGATGCGCCGTCACGTCGCGCGACATTTCTATCATGCCCGACGCCTGTCCGGTCATTTTGGAATTCATGTTGTCCAGCTCGGCCAGCGTATCCTTTATGCCGCCGCTCATCAGCGCGACGCTGTCCGCGAACGCGGCTTGCGCGGATCCGGTATCGCTTAACGCGCTGTTCGCCTTTTCCGAAATCTGCGTCAGGCTTTCCAGCATGCCGCTTATCATTTCTTTCACTTCGTTCTGCAGGCGTCCGGTCAAAGTCGTGATCTGGCTTGATATTCCTTTTACAAAGCCTTCGGTGTCGGTCGCGTGCTCCATCAAAGTCTGCACGGATTTTTCCAATATCTGCTGCTGCTTGTCGATGCTGCTTTCGGCAAGCCTGATCTGGCTTCCGACGGCGCTGGCGGTGTTGGTAAGCCCGCCCAGCTGCTGATCAAGAAGCGTTTTCGACTGGCGCGTATAAGTCTCGATTTTATTCATGTGCGCGTCCACGGATTTTTCGTTGCTCTCCAGCATCTCGAAAAGTCCGGCGGAATCATCGCGCATTTTTCCAAACTTCTCGACCGTGTCGACAAGAAGCTTGCCAAGGGTCCCGGCAAGCGCGTCGCCCTCGATCGTAAAGGAATTCATTTGCGCCGTGTTGCTTTCAAGCCCGGCGGCCAATGACGCCGTGATTTTTTTCGATCCTTCAAGCCATTCGTCGAAGCATCCGCGTATCCTGTCCACGCGATCCGAAATTTCGGTCGATACGGCGTCCGCGTTCGCAAACAGCTCGGCCACTTTTGCGCCGAACTCTTTCGAGCTGGTCATAAGATCGCCCCAGCTGTCCGAAACCACTATCTTTGCAAAGCCGTCCATGCGGGTTTCAAGCACGCCCGTCATGTCGGCCAGTTTGTCGGTGCTTTTGGTCAGGCTGCCCGCGATCTGTTCGGCCCGCGCGGTTTGTGATTCTATGTTTTGCGACATTTTCGAAAGCGCCGCGCCTATGGCGGCCAGGTGTTTGGCCGTCAACTGATCAATCAGAGATTTAGCTTCCTCAAGCTTGGCTTGGGACGGATCAAGCAGGATTTTAGCCAAAGCTCGATTGGCCTTGGCTGATTTCATCAAGGCGTATACGGCAAAGGCCGCGACGCAGCCCATAAAAATCAAAACCACCAGCGATAAAATCATAAATTCATTCATCTAGACTTTCCTTTCCACGGGGATTATAATACAAAGGTGATGAAAAACAAGACTATTTTACAATCGGGCGGCAAACCGGGTTTGTCCAAAGAACAGTCCGCCGCCGCAGACCCCGCGTCGCACGTATGGGTGCAGGCCAACGCGGGCACAGGAAAGACTACCGTTTTAATCAGACGCCTGTTGAAACTTATGCTGGACGGCGCGGATATGGGGTCGATTTTGTGCCTTACTTACACGAACGCCGCAGCGGCGGAAATAAGGGAAAGGATTCTTAATTCCCTTAAAGGATTCGTCACCATGAACGACGACGCGCTGCAGGAAAAACTGACCGATATAGGCAGCGGAACTATTGAAAAGGCAAGGTCGCTTTTCTATGAGTACATCGACGGCATGGATTCGCTTAAAATACAAACAATCCACGGTTTCTGTCAGGAAATTTTACGACGCTTTCCACTTGAAGCCGGGCTTGATCCATCCTGGTCGCCGATGGGGGATTCCGACAAGAACCGCATGATCCGGGACGTGTTCAAAAAACTGTGGGAGAACAGCGAAGACGCCGAACTTCGGGACGCGCTTGTTCACATAATGGACCGGCTTTCCGAGTACGGGTTCACAAGTGTGCAAAAACTGGTCGCAGGGCTATATTCAAATTTTTTCACATTAGATTTTAACATTAATAATACAGTGCAATTCATTGAAACTATTAAAGAAAATTTAAAAATATATAATTTCGATAAAAATGACTTTTTATCCCCCCAGCGTATGAAACTAAGGCAAATATACGGCGCAAAATTGATCAAAGCTGCGGGTGACGCCAAGTACGCTTACGGTATTGGCGAAGGCATGTTAATGTTCGTAAAAGGAGAGATAGATTTTGAAGAATACAAGTCAAAATTCATAACTTTGAAACTTACGAAAAGCAAGCACGCCATTTTGTCCGAGAAAAAATACGGCATGGAAATTTCCATGTTCGTCGCGGCTGAACAGACGGATATTTATAACGCAGCGCAAGCCGCAGCGCAAGAGGAACTGCTGCGCGACACCGCCGCTCTTTATATAGCAGCCGCCAAATTTTCCGCGGAATTCCGCCATGCCAAGGAACAAGCCGCAAGACTGCACTACGACGATCTCATACTGTACACTTCGCGGTTATTTTCATCCACGGATATGATGGGATGGGTTATTTCGCAGCTGGATTCCAAAGTTCGCCACATTATGGTCGACGAAGCGCAGGACACAAGCCCCGCGCAATGGGATATAATCAGAAGCATTTTGACCGACTTCTTCATTGCCGCGGGAAGACCTTCGCTTTTTGTGGTCGGAGATCCCAAACAATCGATATATTCCTTCCAGGGGGCAAGCATAGACAGCTTTTATTCGGCCGAGGAATATATCGGACGCCAGGTACGGGAAAATTTGATGGAATTTCAACAAATCGACTTCCAAAAATCCTATCGGACGGCGCAAACCATTCTTGACGTAGTAGATTACTTTTTTAATCAAGAATCAACGACCGGCGTCATTAACTGGAAGAAAAAGTCCAAGCATATTTCGGGCCGAAACAGCGACTTGGGCAAGGTGGTTCTTTACCCGCTTACAACCGAGGCCACCGACGTGGAAAATAATTACGCCAATCAGATAGCCGGGCATATAAAAAGTCGCGCCGATATTGATCCTTCGGACATTATGGTATTGGTCAAAAAACGTTACCCTCATGCGGCGAATATTATAAAGGCGCTTACCGAAGCCGGAGTGCCCGTCGCAGGCAGCGACCGGGTCGAGCTGGCACAAGCTTTGGCCGTGAAAGATCTACTTGCCGCGCTTAGGTTCTGTTTGGACAATAGCGATGATTTTTCGCTGGCTTGCATTTTGCGCTCTCCGCTATTTGAAATCACCGAGCCTGAATTATTTAATTTATGCTATGGGCGCGAAGGGACTCTGTTAGATAATATCGAAAACGCGGAACTGCGCGACAAGCTTTTGCAAATAATCGAATGGTCCAAGGAATACGGAGTTTATTCGTTTCTTATGAAACTGCTTGATTCGCGCGGACGCCGCGAAAATATGCTAAAGCGTATGGGCGCGTCCATAATCGAACCGCTGGAAGAATTTCTAACTTTGGCACTGTCTTTCGAACGCACCCAAAGCGGCGGCATCGCGCAGTTCATCGACTGGTTTATGCGCGGAGAATCCACCGTAAAGCGCGATATGCAGTCCGCGTCCGGCGTCAGGGTCATGACGGTTTACGCCGCAAAAGGGCTAGAGTCAAAGGCAGTGTTCCTTGTAGACACGACTTTGATCCGCGGAAAATCCGAAGCCAATCCGGTAATTCCAATCAAAGGGCGTCGGCATTGGATTTGGAGTTTGGGACAGGGAAAACTGTCCGCGGATTATTGCGAAATAAAAGAGGCCTACGACGCCAAATATATGGAAGAATATTACCGGCTGCTTTACGTCGCCATGACCCGCGCAAGGGACGAACTTCATATATTCGGATGCGCCGGCGCCCGGGGCCCGAACGAAGGCAGCTGGTTTGATCAATTGTCCAAAGTTCTTCCCGAATTTCCAGGCGCAAAAATCGATGACGGCCGCGTTACAATAGAAAACCAAAAAGGATCGGAAAATGGATAACGGATTCAGACAACTGGCGCTGGCCGCCGACAAGAAATACGGCACCCAGTCGCAGATAGACCTTTGCATAGAAGAGATGAGCGAACTGACCAAAGAGCTTATAAAACGATCGCGCGGCAAAGACAACTTTGACGCTATAGCCGAAGAAGTGGCCGATGTTCAGATAATGATCAATCAATTAAAAGTGTCTTTGGATATGGAAGACGCAGTTCGGAAACATTTCGACGCAAAGTTGAAAAAATTAAAGACCATTTTAAGCGCAAGGATTTAACATGCTTTTGGAAAAAGACGTAGCCGCATTTTTAGAAGAAAAGTATCGTAATCAAAAAATAAAATTCATCGGAGGAATATGGAGCTCGTTCGCATTTCTTGTCGGCGACCAGGTATTTAGATTTCCAAAAGAGGACGTGGAAGAATATAAAACCGAGGCGCAGCTTTTGAAATTTATCCGAGGCAGGATCAGCTTTCCGATCCCCGATCTAAGCGTATTCACGGATCAAAAATACCCTTATTCAGTGCATAAATATTTGGAAGGCAGCATTTGGAGCGTCAAAGAAATCGAGAAGGGCGAGTTTGCCGAGCTTGCCCGGGACGCGGCGCGCTTCTTGCATGAACTTCACAGCATACCCATGGATGAAATTTCGGCGGCGGTTCCAACGGTCAAAGCAAAATTCAAAAGACATCAGCATAATAAAGACGTTATTTACGGTTATCTGAAAGACCATGTGCCTTTTGACGATTTTAATAAAATATATGAAAAATACCAATCGGCCTGCCAACAAACGCCGGGCGATTTCGTATTCTGTCACGGGGATTTTACCGGGACCAACTCGCTTATCAGCGAGGACAGGCGTTTGGCGGGCGTAATAGACTGGACAACTTCGGGCTGGGCGGAACGAGAGTACGAGTTTTGGCGATTTTTGACCGACGACAACATCATGGCGAAAGCGGTCATAGCAGAGTATGAAAAATTATCCGGCGCAAAGATTAACTTCGATCGCGTCATGCAGATTCTTTTAATGGATCATATCAGCGTCGTATTTCATCTTAATACAGCCGAGCGCCTGTTTCCCTTCAGAGAAAGCCTTATGAAGGACTATATAATACCGCACTTGAAATGGTTTATTTAATTGGTTGACAAAAAGCATAACGCATTGTAGGCTTGCCTTGTAATTGATACAAGGATTCCAACATGGTTGCTTTAAATAAATTTCAGGGCGAGATCCCGTCCGAGAAAACGCAGACAAACGATAAAGACTATAAAGATACGACGCCTTCTAAAGAACAGATAGAAGAAATAAAGGCGCACATCATGATTTCGCTGGACTATATGTGCAGCGACGCATGCGGCTATACAAAAGCAAAACTTACCCGCGAAAATATAGCTCATACAAGCGATTGCATTCACAACACCATACAAACACTGGGTAATTTTTACGTAGGTTACGCCCGAAGATTAATAGCTCCGGGATCGCCCGAAGCAAATACAATCACCGCGATGTTTCGCGGCGTGCAGGCCGATTTTAAAGGGCTTGACGCAGATTCGGTAGCGCGGCTTGCGGGGGAATACGACGCTTTGCTGAGTGATCCTGAAAGGACCGTCAGCCATGATGAAAAGTATTTGTCCGAAACAGCTTGGGCGCATGCGTGGACCATGATGGAAGGCGAAATGAAGGCTCATAGAAATGTTCGTGAAATAATGGGCCAGCTGAAGGAATTGAAAAACAAACAGACAAAGGACGATGAAATGGACACCACTAAAGATAAAGACATGGCCGCCATCGCGAACGACTTCATTCCGGAAGAGCATGTAACGAAAGGCATAATGGTGCTTGCGATAAACCACATGACCGGAGGCCTTACCGAAAAGTGCATTTTCGACGCCGTCGCGACTTTGTCTTTATTAGAAGCCGGCGGCATAACTCCGGGAGGCGCCGACAATGCACCGCCTGCGAAAGCCATGCAGATCGCGTATACCGAATTCTATAGTTTCGACATCAGCGTGCAGGCCACGCTTACGCATCGATACAATACAATCAAGACCGATTATGAAAAGAACGAAGATCCGCAAGACTGGGAGAACGCCAGGCTTTTCGTGGAATCGACCATAGCCGCGCTTGCGATAATTGAACTGGGCAACCAGCAGTAGGAGGCTTGCGCCGGCGGACGGTTTGTGCTATAATTTTGGGCATGAGCACCAAAGAAAAAGCATTTAAATTTCTATTCGATAATTTCCCGGGCATGAAAATTTCATTCTTCGGAGAAGGATGGACCTCCGTTGCGTTTTTAGTGGGCGATTATATTTTCAGATTTGCAAAAGAACCCGAATATCTGGAAAAATACAAGACCGCCGCCAAAGTCATTTCCCTTGTCCGCCCGTCGTTAGATATTCCGATATCGGGAATCACCATAGTCGAAGGCCAAGACCTTATATACACCTCGCATCATTACCTGAGGGGCAACCATTGGTCACAAGACGAATTCGCAAAACTACCCGCCGACAAGCAGGACGCATTCGTAAGCGACTGCGCCAGGTTTTTGTATAAAATGCATTCCATGAAAATAGACCCGTTCACGAACGACAAATCGGGAAAAAAGCCAAAGACGCCCAACGTAGTGCCGTTCGATGTTTTGGAAAACCTGATGGACGGCAGAATTCCCAAGGAAGACCTTAAAAAAATATATAAGAAATACGAGGACATAGCAGGGCTTCCCGCCAACGGCGACAAGGTTCTTCTACACGGAGATTTCAAGGGAACCAACGCCGTTGTAAACGACGACTATCGCCTGATCGGAGTGTTCGATTTCGAAAACGCAAAAGTCGGGGAAAGGGCGTCCGAATTCAAATATTTTTACAGCCCTAAAAATTCGATGTTTTTGGAAAAACTTTTGGCCGAATATAAAAAATTATCCGGCATAGAAATCGACGTGCAGCGGTTGCGCGATCTTTGTCTGCGCGATTGTATAAACGGCATGAAGAACATTGGTCGGGAAAGCCTTGACGATATCCGAAAATCAGCCCTTGATTCCCGGGCCGAACGCCTGCTGCGCTTTGTATAATATTTGCGTTGATTATTGAAAATCCTAAGTGTATAGTGGGCTTTGGTAAAAACCAGTCGGAGCCTTGATATGAAGAAAAAACCAGCAAAAAACACAAAGAATCCCAAAAACAACAAAGTCATAGCGAACGCGTTCAAAGTCGAATATAAAAGACAGCTTAGGCTTTTCGGGATATTGGCGGCGGTCGCCGTTACGGTCACGGCGCTTGCGATCGGGGTTAGAAAGTATCCTTCAAGCATCAATATCGATATACCGGACATAATCGGCATAATCGAAAAAGGCGAACGCAAGGGAAGCCAGTGGGGCGAATTCCTGGCAGGCATTCACGCCATGAACGTGGGCGACTTCGAAGCCATGCGCAGGTTTTCCGAAGCCAAAGCCGAAACCGAATCCAAAGTAGTGCGCGAGGCGGTGATGAGGGCGGCATTCATGTCGGGCGGAGATTTATCCGGGATCGGCACAACCGGAGAGCGCACTTTGGTGCCGCTTGCGATAGAATTCGCTGCCGCCGCGCAGCGCGACGATTGGGCAGCCGCATGGAAAAGCGTCGGGAAACACGACATATTCATACTGACTCCGGCCAGGATAGTCGCCGCAACCGCTACAGGCCGCCCGGACGAAGCGCAGAAAATTGCGCGCGCGCAAAAGAATTTTCCTGATCTTCGGAACTTTAACATAGGCTTCGCCTATGCAATCGCCGGGTATCCGCGCAGCGCACGCAAATACTTCCGCATGCTGCCCGACGAATTCCTGAATCTGAACGACTTCCTATTCATACGCGCGTTCTATCTAAGGCACAATATGCAGGCCGACGCCGACGCCTTGACCGAGCGGTTCCGATCAATCCCACGCGGCAGCTTCATCGCCGACATCCGGGAGCTTCCCGACTGGTCGAATTACAACACCCGCGCCAAGCAGGCCAGATACGGTCTGACTTCGATCGTTGCGCAGCATCCGTTCATGCTTGGCACGGGCTGGGGTTTGGTCGCGCTCCGCACCGCTGAAAATTCGGCAAGCGGAAACGCCGACGACGCGCTGAATTATTATTTGGGCGTGAATTTTTCAGAGCAGGGACGCGGAAAATATTTTTTCAACAAGATTCCAGACAGCAGCCCGTTCAAACCGTTCGTCATGATTCACCTTAGCGACTCGTCCATAAAATCAATGGAGAAAGTCGTCAGGAAATTTCCTTCGTTCGTGCCTGCGACGGCCAGGCTTGCGCTGATGAAGGCCGCGGACAACGATCTACGCGGGGCGCTGGCCGCAGCGGACCGCGCGCTTGACAACGCCGTCGACGCGTCGCCCGCCACCACCGCCTATCTATTGAAGCTGCGCGCGCACGTGAACTTTTTGTCGGGCGAACTGCACGCCGCCCTTAACGATATAAACGAAGCGTCCATACTGGCGCCGAAAGACCGCGGCCTGATGGCCGATAAAGTTCGAATATGGTCGGCGATGGGAACAAATCTGGACGAGGCGTACGCACTGGCCGGCGCGCTTATCCGCAGTAATCCGCTTGCGTCCGATTATTGGGACGCTATGGGAGTAGTGCTAACCGCCCGGGGCGAGATCGAGGAAGCGTTGCGCATACTTGAACGCGTTCAGCGCGCCGAACCCGACGTATCCAGCTATGCAGAAAACTTCGGCGACGCGCTGGCGGCGGACGGGCAGATTAAACGCGCCAAAGAGGCTTACCGCCGCGCGATTTCGCTGGCAAGCGACGGTCAGATCAACGCGCGCGCGGTCCGCAAAAAAATGAACAAGTTGAAATAATGAGAAATACTACCCCCCCCCCGCCGAATAAAGCCGCGCCCAAGCGCGAGGAGAGCATGACGCTTCCCAAGACAATCTGGGGATTCTGGTTCAGGTACGGATTTAAATTCATACCGCTGACCATGCTTGCGTGGGCGGTTATGCTTGCCGCGTACGAGGTCGCCAACACGGTCATGTGGCCGCTGATCAACAAATGGTTCATAGCGATATTCGAAAACGGCATACCCGAAGGAATGTCATGGACTTCATACGCCTTGCCCACTATAGTTTTTCTTGGACTGCTTGGCCTGTCGATAGACTTGGCGTATTTAATAAGATATTTAATTCAAGCGCGGCTATGGCCCAGGGCGCAAAAACATCTTAATGAAAAAATCTACGATTACCTTTATCTGCAGTCCAGTCAATTCTTCCACAACACTTTGGTCGGCAAGATAAATTCGCAGGCGAACTATATCTCGGCCGGGATGGAGAAAGTGATGAAAGGCGCGATCGTATTCTTGATGGGCATGATCGCAATAGGCATAAACCTGACACTGGTCATATCGTTAAATTGGAAGATAGCCGCGCTGCTGCTGCTCCTTTTCGCGTTTCATCTGATATGGAGTTTATGGCGCGTCGGCCCCCTTAGCAGGGCGTGGGAGAAATCATCCAACCAGCAAAGCCTGGTCAACGGAAAACTAACCGACAGCCTGTCCAACTTTTCCATCGTCAGGCTTTTCTCGGCAAGCAGGCGCGAAAAGAGGTACGTGTCCGAGGCAAGGCAGGAACTGACCCGCGCGCAGATACATTCCAACAACGCCTTGAATCTGTTCTGGGCCGTGCCTTCTATGCTGAACACCGCTTCGTTCACGATTCTGATGCTGCTGTTGGCGGCGATGTTTTTCAACGGCACATTGACGCTGGCCGAAGCCGTGTTCACGCAAACCGTATTCTGGCTTAATTCCGAAGCGGTGGACAGGATCGTATGGACTCTGCCCGATTTTCTCGAGGCGCGCAGCTCGGCCAAGCAGGCTTATGCGGAACTTAACAAACCCATAACCATATTGGACAAACCGGGCGCTAAAATATTAAAAGCGAAACGCGGAAAGATCGAAATCAAAAACGTGTCGTTCAAATACGGCCGCGCCAAGGCCGGAAAACGCAAAGACGTTATAACCGATTTTTCATTAACCATCAAACCCGGAGAAAAGGTCGGAATAGTCGGAAGAAGCGGAGCGGGAAAAACGACGCTGGTAAATCTGATCCTGCGTTTGTACGAACCGACGCGCGGCAAAATCATGATAGACGGGCAGGACATATCATTTGTCACTCAGGATTCGCTTCACGACGCGATCGCGTTCATTCCGCAGGACGCGACCATGTTCAACCGCAAGCTGTGCGAAAATATAGGATACGGAAAGGAATGCGCCATGCCCGACGAGATAACCGACGCCGCGATAAGCGCATCCGCACATAAATTCATAATGGATGCGCCCGACAAGTTCGAAACTTACGTCGGCGACCGCGGCATAAAATTATCCGGCGGCCAGCGTCAGCGAATCGCCATCGCGCGCGCATTTCTTAAGGACGCCCCGATCCTTGTGTTGGACGAAGCCACAAGCGCCCTGGATTCCGAGACCGAAGTGGCGGTGCAAAAAGCCATCGCAAAACTGTCGGGAGGACGCACGACGATCGCAATCGCGCACCGCTTGTCTACGCTTCGTAATATGGACCGCATCATAGTTATGGAGAACGGCCGTATAGCCGAGCAGGGCCCGCACAACAAACTGTTAAAAAAGAAAGACGGAATTTACGCGAAACTGTGGAAAATGCAGTCCGGAGGATTTATTAAAGACTGAAGAAATCTTCAATTGCGGCGCGAAGGGCGGCCTTGTCCTTCAGCTCGTTTATCTTGGCGCGAAAATCGGACGCGCCGGGCATTCCGGAGGTATACCAGGCAAGATGTTTTCTGAACATATAAAGGCCGTTCGGGGAATCATAATATTCCAAAGAATATTCGAAATGCTTCAAGACAAGATTCGCAATATCCTTCTGCGTTTCTCCGATCAAAGCCCAAGGATTGCCCATGATCGCGCGGCCTATCATAACTCCGTCACAGTCGGTTATTTCTTTCGCCTTTGCTATATCGTCCGCCGTTTTTATATCCCCGTTCGCGACAACGGGAATATTTGATGCCGCTTTTATCTTGGCAATCTCGTTCCAGTCGGCGGTTCCGGCATAACCCTGAGCGCGCGTCCTTCCATGGATCGTGGCCCAATCCGCTCCGTTATCGGCGCATATTTTCACAAGCTGGGCACTGTTCATAGTCGACGCGTCCCAGCCGGTCCGCGTTTTAACCGAAACCGGAATTTTAACAGCATTCCGAATGGCCGCCACGATTTTGCCGGCCAGTTGATGATCGCGCATAAGGTTCGCGCCTGCCAGCGCGCGGGTCGCTACTTTCGGCACGGGGCAGCCCATATTTATATCGATCCATTTTGCTCCGCGCGATTCTAAAATTTTCGCGCCCTCGGCCATCGCCGGGACATTTGATCCGAATATCTGCGCGCCTATCAAACCTTCCTGCGTAAAATCGTCCGCATTGCGTTTGGCCTTGGCATTCCGTATCAGGCTGTGACACGAATTCATTTCAGTAAGCAGAGGCAGATCGGGCGCGATTTCGCGCAATATTTTCCTGTAAGGCAAGTCAGTAACCCCGGCCAAAGGCGCGGCGAAAATCGGAGCATCCATCAGTTGCAAGGGCTTGAACATTTTGTTATAATCGCATTATGACTGGAAAAATCAAGCAATTATTCGAGTTTCTACGGTTGGCCCTGCGCGACGGATGGCGCGGAGCCGTCGGAATACTTGCCATACCTTTGGTTGGCTATCTTATATTAAACGCGGTTTTGGCCGAAGGCGGATTAATTCAGCTGGTAAAAAACACCAAGACCGAGACGCACATGGCCCGAGTGGTAGCGGAAAAAACCGCAAGACTGGACGAGATTAATCTTCGTATAGATTTAATAAAAAACTACTCGCCCGATTATATAGAAGAGCTGATACAACGGCATCTTAACATGGCCGCGCCGGGGGTTAGGATACTTAGATGACTTACAAATCGATAAAAGATTTTCTATCTGCAATCAACGAACAAAACGCCAAAGTTCAAGAGGGCATAGATTTTCACAAGCTGGCCGAGAAGGGCGAGCTGCCTCCCGGCATTTTCGATAAAACGCCGGAGCTTAGGGAATTTTTCGGACCAAATTCACAAGCCGAAGTTCCTATAGCGGGTTTCATAAATGGAACGGTTCAAAGCCGGCGCATAGACCGCGTCGCAGTTTTTGACGACGAGGTTAGGTTTTTAGACTTCAAGACCGGTTCCGATTTGGGCGACTATGATCAACAGATGTCCGAGTACGGCAAGCTGCTGTCCGAAGTTTATACGAATAAGAAAGTCACGGGCTGGATTTACTGGGTCGAAAAATCCGCCTTGCAACAAGCCTACCCAAAGTTATAATCAAACTATGATACTAAAAAGACTTTACATTAAGAATATAGTTTTAATCGACGATTTGGATTTGGAATTTCATTCCGGGTTGAACGTGATGACGGGCGAAACCGGAAGCGGAAAATCCATACTTATGGACGCTCTTGCGCTGTCCCTGGGCGCGCGGTCGGACGTGGGTCTGCTTCGCGCCGGATGCAAAAACGGCGAGGCCGTGTCGGAATTCGAAGGCGATCTGCCGTCCGAAATAGCAACGATTTTGGAAGAAAACGGAATCGACGCGGAATCCGTTTTGACATTGCGGCGCAGGGTGGATCAAAGCGGAGTCAGCCGCGCATGGCTGAACGGCGTCCCGGTGAACATCGGCACTTTGCGGTCGGTCGGCGACGCCCTGGTCGAAATTCACGGGCAATTCGAAAATCACTCGCTGATGGAATCGGGTACTCACATATTCGCTTTGGACAGGTTCGGAGGACTGGACGATTTGCGCGAAAAGGTCGGCGCGCTATTCGCTAAATTCGTCGCCGCCGCGGACCAGCTTGACGCATTCCGCAAGGCGGCGGCCCAAGCCGAAAAGGAACGCGAATTTTTAGAGCACTGCAGCGAAGAACTGACCGCGCTTAATCCCGTTCCGGGCGAAGAGGACGAGCTTGCGAACACCCGCGCGAAACTGATGGATTCGGAAAAGAACGCGACGACTCTGTCGGACGCTTTCGCCGTTCTGTCCGGCGGAGGAGTTTCAAAATCCGCCGACGAAATTCTGTTTTCGGCGGCGCATATTCTGGAACGCATCAAGGGCGATAACATCTATCAGCCGCAGATCGACCGGCTTTACGAAATCGGGTCCGAAATTTCCGAGCTTGTTGAATTCGTAAAGCCCCAGCAGTTCGACGCCGCAGTGTTAGAGGCCGCCGAAGAGCGGTTGTTCGCGCTTAGAGCCGCCGCGCGAAAGCATCGCATCCAAGTCTCGGAACTACCCGAAAAACTGGCCGAGATAACCGACGCTTTGCAATCCTTAAGCGACGGCGAAGACAAATTGAAAGAGCTTGAGGCGGCCGCGAACGCAAGCGCCGACAAATTCGGCAAAGCAGCGATCGAGCTTTCAGCAAAACGCAAAGCGTCCGCAAGCGAAATGTGCGCGGCCATAACGGCCGAGCTTCCCGACCTTAAACTTGGGCAGGCTGAAATAACCATGACCATAGACGAGGCCGAGCCTTCGTCCAATGGAATAGATTCAGCGGTATTCATGATCAAGACCAATCCGGGAACTCCGGCCGCGCCGTTACATAAAATCGCAAGCGGTGGAGAGCTGGCGCGGCTTATGCTTGCCATGCGCGTCGCGCTGGACAAGGGCCAGTTAAACAAGATATTCGTATTCGACGAAGTGGACACCGGAATTTCAGGCGCGACCGCGGCCGCAGTAGGCGAACGGTTGGCAAAGCTGTCCAAGCTTAATCAGACGATCGTCATAACCCATTCCGCCCAGGTCGCGGGATTCGGCGATCACCACTACCTTATAACCAAGGCGTCAGAATCAGGCCAGACGCGCACCTACGTATCCGAAATCAAGGGCAAAACCCGCGAGTCCGAGGTCGCGCGCATATTGTCCGGAGAAAAGATCACTTCGGAATCGCTTGACGCCGCAAAACAACTTATCAAAAAATAAAAGCTTTTCCAAAATATATTTTTGTGCTATAATGTAGGCAGTTAAACCTATAAATAAGGAGATTATCATGGCACTTGAAAAAACGAACGGGGGGGGGTAGAACAAAGCCTAGATAAACCCCTTGAAGTAACAATACTTGGAAAACCCGACACAATAATCCAATTCGCTTCAACTGAAGACTTTATAAAAGAGTGGCAGAAAGGCAAAATGGGCACGCCCGTTCTTACTGGCGTAAAAATCAGCGGCGACGAGGCCAGGGTGGGTTTCAATGTGGAAAATTCTCCAAGCCTAAGCATCGTGCTTAACGACTGTATACTTGAAGATGTTGAATTCTATACCAACATTTCGATTCAGGCAAACAACTGCTCTATAAAAAGGATATATGTCGAAGGATCAAAGCTAGCTCTTTCCGGTGAAAACTTAAATGTCACAAGGCTGAACATTAATGAAGGCTCGTTAAAGCTTGACCTTAAAAACAGCAATATCATAGGCACCGTGCAGCTTTACAAAGTCCATGTATCGGGAAGTATGAAGGGCGGCAAGTTCGAATTTAAAAACGGCGACCGCACATATCTTGGACAGCGCAACGCGCTTATAATGGAAGACGTGGATTTCGGCAAAAAAGATTATGATCCCGATTACTTCACCCATGAAAACATGACGCTTGTGAGTCCCAAGATGAATCCGTCTGTTCTTGCCAAAGTGAAAAATATCAGGCCGGAATCGGTCAAGGACAGCGCGATGAGTCAAAAGGACAAGGACGCCGCGTATTCCAAGGCTGCCGACAGAGTTAAGGCAGAGCTTCTGGATACAGGAAAGAAGTTCTTCACAAATACCGGAAAGCCCGCGGCGGAAGCCGAACGGCTTGCCGGCGAAATTTACGACAAGCTTGCCAAAAAAGGAAGCGTCGATATGGAGAACTATTCGACCGCGCTGTTGGAACGGCTTATGGGCAAAGAGTTTGGATTATAAATTCTTGCTCAAACTCCCCACTTGGGGAGTTTTTTCTTATATTTAAATAAAAATCATTTGACCCAGTATCATTAATATTGCTAGACTCGACCAAATATGTTCCTAACTGGGAGGAAAAGGAGTATGAGAAAGCTCATACTTTTGATGTTTTTTGGGTTAATCGCGCCGCTTGTATCAATCGCCGCGACGGGTTTCGACGCACTTATACCGTCAAACTCGCTTAGATTCAAGACGGACGCCGGCGCGTATTGGTACATTCAATCCTGCTCGGTCGAAGACAATATGTTCTGGAACGGAAGAATATGCCAAAGCTGCGCTTGGAACGAAGAACTTGACTTTAACTACAACAACCCGTCGGACCTTCACTTCAACGCCCTTACCAATCCTTGCAGATGCGCGGGCGGCAGAAGTTTTGTGCGCAACAACGCCACGGGCGAGTGCATATGCGACGAGGTGAACGGCTTCGTGTTTCTACCGGGTCCCAACGTCTGCATTCAAGGATGCCAGCCGGGAAGATTTTTCGACAGCGGAAATTTAGCCAATCCTTGCACCTTGTGCCCGGTCAGAACTTATCAGCCCGAAGCGGCGTTCCTTGGAGCAAGTTGCAACAACTGCCCTTCGAACACGGACAACGGTCAGGGACTTCCCTGGACCGTCGAAAGCGCGACTTCGACTTCCGACACGCCCGCCACCGGGGCGGCCGCGCGCGCGCAGTGCAGGAAAAGAGTGGCGTTTGAAGTCACCGCCACAATAGGCGGATCGACGCGCGTGATAGGCCGCGGATACAGAACTTGCAATCACAACGGTTCCTCCACAAATACGGACGGGGCGTATAACCAGAACTGCACCTATTCCGTAACTTCATGCGGAGCGGGCCGCAGCGTATGGAGCAGCTTTGTAACCGCGACGACACCTTACGTGCTTCGCGTGACTCCGCGCACTTTGGGATCGGCCACGCGCGTTGACGCAACGCTTAACACGGCCAGATATTTGGAAGCCGTCAACGCCGCTTGCGAGCCATGCGCGGCGGGACGCGTCCAGGCGAACGACAGTCACACGGTATCTCCGTGCCCGGCCTGTTTGGAAGGACAGTTCCAATCCGCCACCGGACAAACGACGTGCGACCAATGCCGCGGAGGGTTTGGACCATCGGACACCGGATTCGCTAATTCAAGCATAAATACTGCCACCACTTCAGGAGCGTTCTCGTCAAGCACGGGCGCCACAAGCTGCAGTTCCTGTCCGTCTAATGCAAACAACGCAGGATCGTGGTTTCCATGGACAATCACGACTGCTGCGCCGACCTCCAACAACGCAACGGCCGGGGCGAACGCGGCGACTTTATGCAGAAAGAGGGTCGCGCACACGTTCACTTTGACCAACGGCACCCAGATAGGCACGGGTTTCAGGATTTGCAACGCAACCGGCACTACGAACAATGACACGGTATACACGACCAACTGCACATACACAGTCGAGTCCTGTATGCTTGGAGTAAATTACGAGCGGATACCAACAGTAGGATTCCCATATAATCATCCTACAGCGGGTGCGCATACCGCCAATTCGACATTGCAGCAGACAGCCGTGCTTGCCGCTTGCAGGCCTTGTTCGGACAGGGGCGCCAATTGGTTCAGTTCAAGCACTCAGGAAACCTGCACCGAGTGCGTCGAAAACGAATTCAGATATTGGAACGGAAGCCAGTGTATAACCTGTCCTTCCGGAGAATTAGTGAACGCGTCAAGATCAGGCTGCGTCGCATGCCCAGCGGTCGGAACGCCCGAACCGTCACGTCCGTTCTTTTTCTGGAACACAAGAACCAACAGCTGTCTGCCTTGCCAGTCCGCCGCCAACAACCGCCTGCTGAACAATATCAACGGAGTGCGCGTCGGCGCGACGTCGTGCTCGTGTCTTGACGGGTTCGCGTTAAGTGAAGTGACCATACCGCCAACCGCCACGGTTTTAACCGGCACTGCCGCACCCGCGAACGCCCTTGGCAGCGTGGGCAACTGGTTCATAAATACAACGAACTGGGCGATCTTTGAAAAAACCGGAGCCGCCGTATGGACTTCGCGCGGACAGACGACCTGCGAAATGTCGGCGTTGACTTGTCCGTCCGCTTCATTCGCCGTGGGCGACGGATTCAGCGAAGGCATGCCTATCACGGCCTGTATGACCTGTATCGCCACGGGTACTCCGACTTGCATGCCCGGCACGGGGGCGGGGCAGTGTCCGGCCTGCGCCGTGTGTCCTATGGTCAACACTCCGACCGGGAACTTCACGCCTATCGCCATGGGCACTCCCACCTCGACTCAGGCGCTTGCGAACGTAACGATAGGCTGGCCTTCGACCATAACGGTCAGCATCGGTGCGGCAACCACCGCGGGAATAGGGGCTACGGCAGTCAGCGAGTGCAGAAAACAAGTTCCGTTTGAAACCAGCCTTGGCGGAAATTTTGCACATAACGCGAATATGCCCACGGCCACTTCAACTCCGGACTCTCTTTGCTTTGGAGTCATGACCTGTTCGGCGGCTGGTACCACCAACAACTTGCAGTCTTACAGAAACTCGTGTTCGAACTTCACGTATTTGGGGCGCAAACCGGGCGCAAGACTTACCAACACGGCCGGCACTATAAGGTGCGAAGTTTGTCCGCACGGATCTTATTCCACAAATTGGGTCTTGGCAAGCACATGGGCAGGAGGTCATTTGCCCATATCCACCGATCTTAACAATCCGTTTTCATGCACCAACTGCGTAATAGGAACTTCGCAATCAAACTCGGACGGTATGTTGCGTGATAGCATAAACACTTGCTTTTCATGCCGCGGAGGATTCAATTCGACCGGCAGTACACCACCGACTTCGGCTACAACAAGCGGAACCTTCGGCGGAGCTGAAGGTAGATCCGACAACACCGCCGGAGTTTGCACATCATGTCCAATCAATACTCAGGCCACTCAAATAACCGGAGTTCCTACAACAGGTTTCCCTTACACCGTCAGCGCAGTTAACGCAACTACCGGCGCGGAAACCTTCTTCCCTCAGAACCCAACAGCCGGATCCGTCGGAGCCAGCGCGTCATGGCAATGCCGCAAACGCATACCGTTTGAAGTTCGCGCGGCAGTCCCGGACGGCACGTTCAATACAGGAGCAAGCGGCAATGGAATGGGCAATACAACACTTCGCTCGATCGGCCGTGGATATAGAACCTGCAGCTATAATACCGGAACGGACGAGTTCGGCTATGGAAGCGATTGCTTTATAGTAGTCACAGCATGCGGATCAGGCCGCCGCGCAGTGGCAGGACGTCTTGGTGTAATTTCTACCGCAAGCGGAACTGTAAACACAAATATTATAGACGCCACACAAGCCGCCAATGCTCATCAAGCCGCCGTAAACTGGGCTTGTGAACCTTGCCCGGGTGGAGCGGGAACAAGCGCACAAGTTCAAAACAGCGAAAACCACACATCGACTTTATGCACGGCCTGCACGGCGGCGCAGTTCGCGGCGGCCGGAGCTTCCGCATGCACAGTCTGCCCCGGATCCGGCTGGCGCTGGACTGGCCCGACGCCGATAGGAAGCCTTCAATCGCCCACGGTCGCAGGATGCTACGAGCCGTTATCATTCTGTAATTCTTGCCCCTCGGGTCAATCCATGGGCGCTAACTGCGCCGGCTGCAACCAAGTTAACTGCGTAGCTGGTCAGTGCCTTGACAACATCACCTGCCGCGGTTGCGCCGTCAACACTTTCCGCACGGAAGCCAGCCATTCGCTGACCTGCCCAAGCGCTACAAATTTCGCTTGCAACAACTGTCCGGCGTTTACCGATAATCCGGCTCTTGCCGTTACGACTTCGACGTTCACCGGATTCACGACAAGCAACTGGGGAACCGCGTGGCGCACGCCGAACACGTTCCAGGTTTCCTTTGCCAACAACACCATAGCTAATGATATAGGGCTTACAACATCGACCGGAGCATCAGGTTGTAGAAAGAACGTTCCATGGCAGACGGTTCCGACGAACACCGCGGGAAGCACCGGCGGCTGCGTCGGATCCCAGATTTGCAGCTATTCCGGGACCGGAACCGCTTGGACTAATTATAACGCCAACTGCGGAAACCAGGTCATATTGGCGGTAGGCCCCGGGTTTAGGGCGACCTCCACCACGGCCTGCGCGGCTTGTGCGGCGGGAACCATGTCGGAAAACACTTGGAACACGACCGTGCCTTCATCAGCGGCCCGGTGTCATGACTGCGCGCTTGGAACATATCAGACCACGACCGGGGCGACAAGCTGCCTTAACTGTCCGGCCATAACCATAGCGACGGAATCAATCAGCACCGGCACAGGCGGAAATCCTGCCAGCATTAGCGTCGCACTTAACAACGCGTCATCGGTATCTCCGTTCAACGCGCTTTCCACATGCCGCAAGGAAAGGGCGCACCTTGAAACCGCAACCGGCTGTTACGGCGCAAGGCTTTGCCTTGGTGCGACGGCCACGACCAACGCATTGGCTTCATATCCTTCGGCGAACTGCACCGGCGCGATCCGCTGGCAGGGAGCCGGACACGGACGTAGATTCGTACCGGCGCAATCAGGCGGCACGGCGGCTCAGGCGTGCGTGGCGTGCGCTGCCGGAACATTCTCGGGCAGCTGGTCTACTTCCGACGCTTGCGAATCCTGCCAGTCCGGAGTAATCGGGGGAGGGACTTCCACAACCTCGGGAACATTCAGCGCGGCGCAGGCGACTTCCTGCACTGCCTGCCCGTCGAACAACAATAACAGCAACGCCGTATGCCCCGTCTTTGGAGCCACCACCCAGCCGTGCGGATTCCCATGGACCGTTGCGAACACCACCACTTACGCGCTGGCCATTCCCGAAGCTTGCGTGTCCAGCTGCATGGGATCCTGCATCGGCAGCTGCATGCCTCCGTGCATAGGCGGCAATCCGGCAAACAGCGGTCCTTGCAATGATTCATGCTCGGCGACCTGCACTCCGCGGTGCAACGCGCAATGCACTTCGATCACGGGACAGGACGCCATAGTCGGAGCCAGCTCGCATCTTAGGTGCAGAAAGAACGTGCCGTTCACAGGAACGAACGGAAACGGATACAGGACTTGCACGGCCAACGCCGCGACCGGCACCGACACCGTATATGTAAGCAACTGTTTCTACACAGTGACATCATGCGTGGCCGGAATGATAGCAAGCAATCCGCTTCCGCTGATTTCAAGCGCATCCGGCACCACTAACGTCACCAACTCGACCACCATACAGAACAACGCCGTCAATTCAATATGCGTCGGCTGCGAATCCGGATCCTTCAGCGCGGGCAACGACGCCTCGACCACATGCACCTTGTGTCCGTCCTATTCGTCGTCGTCCATAACTATAAGCAACACCGATTTGGGGGGCGCAACAACAAACGAAACGTTCGGCAATTTCGGACTGCCTTGGACGACTTCCGGCACAGGATTCACCGCCGCGCAGGCGATCACGATCGGCGATGCGCCGGCCGGCGGCGCGACCTCGCACACCAGGTGCCGCAAGCGCATTCCTTTCGAAGTCCGCGCCCAAGTTCCAAGCGGCGGATTTAATACGGCGGCAAGTCCGCTTGGCAACGGCCTTGCCCAAACTACGAGTCGCACGATCGGACGCGGATACAGAACTTGCAGCGCAAGCGCGGCAACCGGATCGGACGACATATACACCGCCAACTGCATATACACCGTGACTTCGTGCGGTGCGGGCCGCCGCGTCAGATCGGGATTCCTGACCGCGACTTCACCCTACGTTCTAAGGCAGTCGACCTCAACCGTTTCGGCCACCAATTTGGCCGCGGCCATACGCATGGATGCCACCGCAACCGCTACGCAGATGACGGACAGATTCTTGGAAGCCGTTAATCTTGCGTGCGAACCGTGTCCGGGCGGAACCGGCACCGCGGCTCAGGCCGGAACGCTTAACGACACCACTTCGACAAGCTGCAATACAACTTGCGCGGCCACCGCATTCGCCTCGAACGGAGCGTCATGGTGCACGACATGCCCAAGCGGCGCATGGAGATGGACCGGCGCTACACCGATAACCACGCAAAACGGAGTCACGGGGTGCACTACGGCGAACTCGTTCTGCAACACCTGCCCGGCGGGAGAGATGTTAAGCGCAGACTGCGCCGGATGCCGACAGATAATGTGCCCGGCGGGACAGGTAGTAAGCGGAACAAGCTGCGTAGCCTGCACGGGAAGCAACTTTATGGCGGCCGGAACGCTTAACGGAGTAACCGCAACCGGCGCGGCCTGCAACAGCCTGTGCCACGCGAACACCACCTGCACGGCTTGCCCTGCGTTCACCGATAATCCGGCGCTTAACGTCCTGACGGCCACTCATACCGGATTCACAACCACCAACTGGGGGAATGATTGGACCACTTCGTCGACCAAAACATTTGCAGTGTCGCAGCAAGCAAATTCAAGCTTTACGGCGAGCACGGGATGCAGAAAGCGCGTGCCTTATCAAACGGTTCCGACAAGCACCGCGGGCAACGCCGGCGGCTGCGTGGGCGAGCAGATATGCAATTACTCGGGAACGGGAACCGCTTGGTCCAATTACAGCAACAGCTGCGCCAACCGCGTGATCTTGGCTACGGCTCCCGGATTTAGGGCAACTAATGCGACAACTTGCGAAGCTTGTCCGGCCGGAACCGCTTCGCCCAACACTTGGGTGTCTACAATACCTTCGGCAAGCGGACGCTGCACCGCGTGCGGGGACGGTTTGTGGCAGAATCTTACGGGGGCCACATCGTGCCAGGATTGCCCTCAGCGCGCGACCACTTCCCAGACGTTGGCATCGGCCGGCAATACAAGCATAACCATCGCGGCCGCCACTTCGTCGGGATCGCGCAATGCGGTCACCACCTGCAGCAAGCAAGTCGGGCACGTCGATACTAACTGCTATGGCAGGCGGGCATGCTCGGCCGCGTCAACCGCCACTTCGGCAAGCGGATTAGACGTCTACAACGTAAGCTGCGGAGCGGCGACATGGCTTGGATCGGGCCCCGGGCGCAGATTCATATCGGCTCAATCCGGAAGCACGGCGGCGAACGCCTGCCCGCAATGCTTGGCGGGAACATTTAAAAATTCTTGGTCAAGCGCGGATTGCGAAGCCTGCGCAATTGGAACCTCGCAGCCCGCCGCCGGACAGACAAGCTGCGTTGGATGCGGCGACGGATTCTGGCAAAACCAAACTGGACAAGCCAATTGTCAGGAATGCCCGGTCCGGACCACTAATTCCGAAAACTTTACTTCCGGAGGTAATAACGTTAGCGTATCTCTTAACAACGCGACTTCCGTATCGCCGCGCAATGCGGTCGGCAACTGCCGCAAAGAGCGCGCGCATTCGACGACTACATGCTATGGCGCAAGGACTTGCGCCGCAACCTCTGCGACCAACGCACTGGCTTCTTATACAGACTGCACCGGCGGGGCGATCCGCTGGCAGGGAGCGGCACCGGGACATAGGTTTGTTCCCGGCTCGGCCAACGGCACTGAAGGACAAGCTTGCATTGCTTGTACTGCGGGAAATTGGAAGCAAGGATTTAATGACGACACAGAATGCACCGCCTGCCAACCCGGACGAGTACAGCCAAACCCCGGACAGTCTAGTTGCGTGGAATGCGGGAACGGATTATGGCAGAACGCCTCGGGACAAACCGCTTGCAACGACTGTCCGGCGCGCACGACTACAAGTCAAACCTTGGCAACGGCCGGCAACGTAAGCATAACTTTAGCCAACGCGGATTCGGCATCGCCACGCAACGCAGTCACCACCTGCAGCAAGCAGATCGGAACGGTGGACACCGGCGCGGGCTGTTATGGAAGACGCGTATGCTCGGCCGTATCTACGGCGAACGCCACCACCGCGTTAGCGACAGCATACACGCAAAGCTGCGGCACGATAACGTGGCTTGGGTCGGGTCCGGGTCGGAGATTCGTAAGCGGACAATCGACTGCGGCGGCTTCGTGCGTTTCTTGCGCCGGCGGAACTTTCTCGACCGGCTGGGGCACGGAAACGGCCTGCACCAACTGCACCGCCGGAACCGCAAGCAACGACACGGGCCGGACTTCGGCTTGCCCCAACTGCTCTTCGGGAACTTTCCAGGCCAGCGCGGGTCAAACCAGCTGTCCGGACTGCCCGGCGCGCACTACAAACTCGGATTCTGTAAGCACCGGCGGAAGCCCGGCGACGGTCAGCGTATCGCTTAACAACGCGACTTCCGTATCTCCGTTCAACGCGGTCGGCAACTGCCGCAAGGAACGCGGACATATAGACACGGCGGCAGGTTGTTACGGGGCGCGCGAATGCTCGGGCGCGACTACGACGACGAACGCGCTTGCCACATATCCTACCTGCACCGGCGCGATCCGCTGGCAGGGCGCAGGCCCCGGAAGACAGTTTGTTTCGGCGCAATCGGGCGGCACGGCGGCGCAGGCTTGCACTCAGTGCGCGGCCGGAAGATTTTCGGGCACTTGGTCCACCGCAACAAGCTGCGACCAATGCGCCGCCGGTTCATTTAGCGCAGCCGGGGCGTCTAGCTGCTCGTCCTGCCGGGGAGGCGTAGCCGGAGGAGGCGCGGCGGGGACTTCGGGAACATATCATGCAAGCCAAGGACAATCCAGCTGTACGTCTTGCCCATCGAACAACCAGTCCACCCAAGTGACGGGCGTGCCGACTACAGGATTCCCTTACACGGTAAGCGCGGTCAACGCGTTGACCGGGGCAGAGACATTGTTCCCGGCCGCGGCAACCGCTGGCTCGGTCGGCGCGACCGTCGTCGGACGCTGCCGCAAGCGCATACCTTTCACAGTCGCGCTTCCGAATCCGGCTTCCGCACAAACGCTGATCGTCGGACGCGGATACAGGGCCTGCAACGCCGCGGGCACCGCCGACAACGATTCGACTTATTCGGTAGACTGTCATTACTATGTGACTTCATGCGGAGCGGGAAGACGCGCAATAGTCGCGTTGTCATCAACCAATCCCTATCGCGCAGGAGTCGGCGGCTGGGTGACAACCACCGATACGCATGGAAATAATAACAGGCTTGTAGAGATAGTAAATGCGGCGTGTCCGATGACCATCTGCGGTCGCGCGGAATCGCGGACAGATCACACCAACGCGGGAGCGACTACGACAAACACCGCATGCAACACTGGAACACTTATAGCCGCTGAGGGCTCGTCGGCCTGCACCAATTGCGCGAGCCGTCCCCGTCTTTTGGGTTGGGAGGCTGCCGTTGCGAATACAGATCGTTGTTCTTGCAATTATTCCATGTGCGCCGCAAGCGGCAACAGGGCCAACGACAGCGGATTCACC
>Ga0123356_10000314_pt1 | contig 55647 bp, 45 predicted proteins | sample TergutEmb28metaG_2_FD_92546 | JGI IMG/M metagenome (GOLD analysis project Ga0123356, IMG submission 92546) | Embiratermes neotenicus P3 segment gut microbial communities from Petit-Saut dam, French Guiana - Emb289 P3 | ecosystem: Host-associated > Arthropoda: Insects > Digestive system > Gut ...
GAAGCACGTGATAAAGCCTATACTGCTGTTAATTTTTCTATGGTAATAGCGTATTGGCTTATTGGTAAACGAATTGTTGAAGAAATACAACAAGGCGGAAAAAGAGCGAATTACGGGGATCAAATAATAAAAAATGTATCAAAAGCCTTAACTGCCGAATTTGGACGTGGTTATTCAGAAAGAAGCGTTTGGCAATACCGCCAATTTTATCAAATTTTCCCCAAACTTCCAATTATGCGATCAATGATCGCTGAATCTGTAAAATCTGATAAAACTACAAAAATAGCCAAATCAAAAACGAATTCTGCGATCAGCGATCGCAGAATTCAAAAAAATGATTTTTTATTTATACTTCACTGGACACATATCCAACGAATAATGCGGGTTGCTAACCCCGAAGCAAGAACTTGGTATTTACGGGAAGCCGCCGAACAATCATGGGATGTACGCACCCTCGATCGTAATATCAGCACTCAATATTATGAACGTTTGCTTATGTCTCAAGTAAAAAAGCCTGTTGTTAAAGAAATGCAGTCAAAGACTAAAAAATATCAAAAAGAAAAACTGGAATTTATTAAGAACCCGTCAGTTTTGGAATTTCTTGGGTTGCCTGCAAATACAGGGTATAGTGAGGCAGTTCTGGAAAAAGCAATTATAAATCACTTGCAGCATTTTATCCTTGAATTGGGAAAGGGCTTTGCATTTGTTGAACGCCAACAATTAATTCGTACAGAAGCAAGCGATTATTATATCGATTTGGTTTTTTATAATTATATCCTAAAATGTTTTATACTTATTGATTTAAAAACCAACCGTATCACGCATCAAGATGTAGGACAGATGGATATGTATGTTCGAATGTATGACGAACTGAAACGTAATGAAGGAGATAATCCCACTATTGGTATTTTGCTTTGCTCTGAAACCGATAAAGATATTGCCCGTTATTCAATGTTAAAAGGTAATGAGCATTTATTTGCAACAAAGTACAAGCTTTATCTTCCGACAGAAGAAGAGCTTCGCATAGAAATAGAGAGAGAAAAAGAACTTATCCGGCTGCAATTGGAAGATGGTTAACCCTACTCTTCAAGCGTATTTCCCAAATAATAGAATGATCCTAATTGCACGAAACTTGCACCAATTGCACATTCCTCCGTATGTTAATCCACCCCTTGACATCCCCCCGCAAACATAATACCCTATAAGCGTATACTTCAAAGGAAGTGGGGTGCCGGGCTTTGGCTGTTTGCAGCCGGCTTGAAATCCCCCGCTAGCCCGTAACTGTAATTGGGAAGATTCTGCCAGAAACTTTGGTCACTGGGAAACCGGGAAGACCGGCGGAAGAACAGCCCGTAAGCCAGGAAACTTTGGTATACGCGCTTTTGTACAAAAGCGCACATTTTTAGTTAAATTTTATTTGGTAGCTAGATATTATTTAGCAGCTAAATGTAATTTAGCAGGCTTCGAGGAAAAGAGCCAATGAAAAGCCGCCCGTCTGTTACGAATTTCCTGTTATTTACGTAAACTGGTCTTTTCGCCTGTCCTTTTTCCCGAATAGGGAGTGTTTATGAAGTTAAAAGAAAGAATTCGAACTACATCTCTGCGTTCTCAGCGTCTCTGTGTCTCAGCAAAAGTTTCTTTGCAAATTTTATTGTTAGCTGCAATTGTTTTGTTAGCAGGCTGCGAAAATGGCGGAGAAGATGGAGATTTTGTGCTGGAAGGTGTTTGGATTGGAACGGGGGATTATTACATCATTACTGCCGGTTCTGTCTTTCATATCATGGAAGGCGGAGAGTGGGATGGTTTTCCTTTTCCCGATATGGTGCTTATAGGCGATATCAAAGAAATTATTGAATTTTCAGATAACGCAGGAGTATTGATAATTAAAATTACTTATGCTGCTCCTGATTTTACAGATTATAATGTTGGTAAATATACCGGTATTTATTACAGGGACGGCAGTTATTCATCAATCAGAATGGGAAATGCCTATTTGCTGGAAGATCCGTATTTTCCAATAGAAAAAGATTCGATAGAAGATGCCAGATTGAGTTTTACCGCAGGTAATGCGCAAACGCATATTGGTGTGTGGGGTTTATATACAAAATGATTTATTTGCTGCTGTTCCTGCTGCTTCCTTTCTCTTTATTCGCACAGGATTTGGACGATGAATATTTTTTTGCAGAGAGCGGCGGAATCACGATTGTAGGAACAGTGCAAACCAGTCAGCAGATGGGCGTTGTTGAAAAAGAGCAGATAGAACGCAGCAGTGCCGGTGATCTTGCAAACCTTTTGCAGGAGACGCTTGGGCTTAATATTGTCCGTTACGGCGCTTACGGGAATCAGGCGGGAATTAATTTGCGCGGGTTTGATTCAAAACGGGTTGCATTTTTGATAGACGGGATACCGGCGAATTCTTCAATTGACGGAAAATTTGATATTAACCTGATTGATCTTAATTTAATCGAACGTATCGAGGTTATTTACGGCGGATCTGATTCTAAATACAATGTTTCCGGCGCGTTCGGAGGTATTATTAATATTATCACCGTCAGGCGGCAGGAGAAGGGATTTAAAATATCAGCTTCTGTTTCCAATACTTCGGTTATGCCTGCTTCATACCGGAATCGAAGCGGCGAAATGCAAAATCCTCACTGGGAGGATCTTTTTGATACGCAGAATTTTTCGCTTTCCGCAGTTTATGGCGGCAGGAATTTTTCGTTTACAGCGGGCATATTTGCAAACCGCGCGGAAAATCATTTTGTTTTTATTGACTATGCAAACAATCAGCGCCGTAAAGATAACAATGAAATTTGGGATACCGGCGCTTCTGTAACTTTTGTTTGGGAATTAAATGAACTTACAAAACTTATTTCTTCTTCTAAAATTTATTACAGTGACAGAAATATTCCTGTTTCAGGATTTTCTGCCAATTTTGGCAGCCAAAAAGATTTTTCTGTCAGTGAAAATCTAATGCTTGATGTTCCGCGCGCTTTCCACGATAAACTTGCAACGGAGGCTTCTTTTGGCTTTTTGTTTCATCGGCTAAATTATGCTTCGCCTTCCGGTTTGGCATCTGTTCATGATCAATTAAAGCTGACTGTTGTAAACCGCTGGAGCTGGTTTGCAGGAAGCACTGTTACTTTCAGATACGGGATTGATTACCGTTTCACCAGCCTTGATTCTACGGAAATCGGTATCCGTGAAAGGCACGACGGCGGTATTTATTTAACAGCAGAGATTATGCCGCTTAAACAATTGCAAATTATTCCCTCTGCAAAAGCGGTTTTTTCAAGCGGCGCAGGAGGGTATGCGGTAATACCTAAGCTTGGTTTTCTATGGAAAGCAACCGGTAATTTTGCAATAAAGAACAATTTTTTCCGCAGTTTTAAATTTCCCGATTTTGAGGAACTTTACTGGAATAGCGGAGGTATAAATACCGGCGGAGGCTTCGGTAATCCGGATTTAGCTCCTGAAGACGGGTGGGGCGCCGATTTGGGAGTAGAATGGCGCATAACGGAAAATCTGCAAATGGAAAATACGCTTTTTGCGCAGTGGCTGCTTAATTCGATACATTGGTTTTCAAACAGCGGGGTATGGCGGCCTGAAAATGCGGGAGAAGCGGTTTTTTTCGGAATAGACAGTAAAGTTAATTTAACTATTCCTGTTTCTACCGGTTTTATAAATAAAATAACAGTTTCGCTTTCTTATCAATATTTACTTAGCTATCTTTTATGTTACGGATACACCTTCGCTTCCAATAAACGCATTCCATACAATCCGGAACATACAATAAATGGCTCTCTGGAAATATTCTGGAAAACCGGTTCGCTATCAATCAGCGCCCGCTATGAAAGTCTTCGCTACCACGACACCGCAAACATAACAGCATTAAAACCACTTTTTTTGCTTAACGCAGGTGTTAATCAAAACATTGGAAAAAACATAACAATTTTCGGCTCTCTGCGCAATATTCTTAATACTTCATACGAATCATTTTATGATTACCCTATGCCAGGGATTACATTATCTTTAGGCATGAGATTGGAGTTAAAATGAAAGAAACTAGCAGAATCAGAAATATATGCCTCAATGATGTTCTTGAGGGGTGGCAGAGAAAAAAGTGCCGCCTCCGCGCGGTGCTTTTTTCTCTGACAGGACCCCAAGAAAAATTTTTAAGGCATATATTTCTGAGTTTGCTCATAATATTCATTACAATTGCAAACCAAAGTTGTAGCCAAAGTAAAGATAAGGAAATAGTTGATAGAACTGGAAGGGCGGTTGTTATAAAACATCCTATAAATCGGATTGTATCGACCGCGCCTTCCAATACGGAAATTATTGTTGATCTTGGGCGGGCAGATCTGCTTGTTGCTGTGGATCGTCATTCGGCGAATGTTGATGGGGTGCCTGCCGGGTTGCCGCTTTTGGATTTTTTCTATCCTGATGCGGAAGTGATTGTTAATCTTAAACCGGACATTATTATTGCAAGCGGGCATAATGCCACTGGCAGCGGAGAAGACCCATTCCGGCTGTTACGCGAAATGGGAATCCCTGTAGTTTATATTTCCATGAGCAAAAGTATCGAAGATATTTACATGGATATTGCATTTATTGCGCAGTTGCTGCAGGCGCAGGAAGAAGGAGAAGCGCTTGTTGATTTTATAAAGAACCAGGTGCTGCAAATTCAAAATATGGAAATTAAGAATAAAAGGGGGCACCCCAGGACGGTTTACTTTGAAATTTCTGCCGCCCCGCTGATGATGACTTTTGGAAAAGACAGTTTTATCAATGATATGATCTCCGTAATTGGCGCGTTAAATATTTTTGAAAACGAAAACTGGCTTGTTACGCCGGGCGCAGAAGCGGTTATATACCGTAACCCGGATGTAATTCTTACAAGCGTAGATTATATTGATGACCCGGTTGGTGAAATAAAAAAAAGACCCGGCTTTAATCATATCAATGCGGTTATTAATGATCGTGTTTATCAGATTGATAATGATTCTTCATCAAGAACATCTGCAAGAATAGTTTTGGCTTTGCGGCAGATGTCTCAGGCTGTGTATCCGGAGCTGTGGGGGACTCTCCATGAATAAGAAAAAAATAATTATTGGTTTTGTTATCTCGTTAATTTTAATTGTTGCAGCGGCATCTTTGGGAAGTACCGGCATTGGTTTTTTTGATACTGTGCAGATAATTCTGCATAAAATTTTCCGTCTGCCGCTTTCTGCGGATATTGATCCAAGCGCTGTTTCGATTGTTTGGCTTTTACGGCTGCCTCGCGTGCTGCTTGCTTTTCTTGTTGGCGGCAGCCTGGCGATAAGCGGCGCTGTTTGTCAGTCTGTTTTGCGCAATCCGCTTGCCTCTCCGTATATTCTCGGCGTTTCATCGGGCGCTTCTCTTGGCGCCGGAATTATCATTATAAGCGGTATTGCGATTCCTCTGCTTGGCGGTTTTTCACTTCCGTTAACAGGTTTTGTTTTCGGGCTTGCAGCCGTGTTTTTGGTTGTTTCATTTTCTTCCCGCATTGACAATTCAGTGTCGAATAACACGATTATTTTGTGCGGAATGGTGCTTTCGCTCTTTTTAAATGCGCTGCTTACAGCATTAAGCGCGGTCTTTTCCGATGATTTAAGGCGTATTGTTCTTTGGCAAATGGGAAGTTTTGCCATGCGCGGCTGGTTGTATGCAGGGCTGCTTTTGCCGTTTTTATTGATTGGAGTTTTGGGAATTCTGCTTCATTCAAAGGAAATGGATATTTTAAGCTTTGGAGACGATTCGGCAAAATCTGCGGGAGTGGAAGCAGGTTCGCTTCGTAAAAAACTTCTTGCTCTGTGCGCCGTGCTCACGGGTGCATCGGTTGCTCTCAGCGGCGTTATCGGTTTTGTTGACTTAATTGCACCTCACGCAGCGCGCAGAATTATCGGGTCACGCCACAGGCAGCTGATACCCATGTCTTTTCTTCTTGGCGGCTCGTTAATGGTGTGCGCAGACCTTGCTGCCAGAACGATTATCTCGCCGTCGGAATTGCCGGTGGGCGCAATTACTGCGTTGATTGGGGCGCCGTTTTTTGCTTGGGTTTATTTCCGCAGGAAGAGGTTGGGAAAGACTCTCGCGGAGGCGCAGGGGCGCAGAGGACGCGGAGGGGAAGAGGGGGAGAAGAGGGAAGAGAAGAGGGGGAGAAGAGGGAAGAGGGGAGAAGAAAGGGGGGTGGGGTGTTAGAGGTTAGGGAATTGTTTGCGGGGTATGGGTGTACTGATGTTATCTGTAATATTAATTTTCAAATGGGGTTGGGGGAGAGTCTTTGTGTTTTGGGGGCTAATGGGTGCGGGAAGAGTACTTTGCTTAAGGCGGTGGCGCGGATTATTGATTTTCGCGGCAGTGTTTTGATCGGCGGCGCTGATGTTTCGCTGATGCCGCGCAGGGAGCTTGCGAAAAAAATTGCGATGCTGAGTCAAAGCTCATCTGTTTATTTTCCGTATTCTGTTTATGATACTGTTTCTATGGGGCGTTATGCTTATTCGCAGGGTGTATTAAAAAATCTTTCTGCGCAGGATAGGGAAGTTATCAAAGATATTTTAATTAAACTGGATATATATGATATTAAAGATCGCATGATCGATGAGCTTTCCGGCGGTACTTTGCAAAGAGTTTTTCTTGCAAGAACTCTTGCGCAAACTCCGGATCTGATCTTGCTTGATGAGCCTGCCAATCATCTGGATCTTAAACATCAGATTGAATTGCTTGGTTTTTTAAAAACGTGGATTAAGGAAAACGGGAAAATGCTTATCAGCGTATTTCACGATCTTAATTTGGCGCGGCTTTTCGGTGATACGGCAATTGTTCTGAATAATGGGACAATCGCTGTTTGTGAAAAAATCGATACTGTTCTTAACAGCGATATTTTATGCGATGTTTACGGGATTGATATCCGCAGGTTTATGAAAGAATCGCTGGAGAAGTGGAAATAAGCTTGATAATAACGGGATGATTATGGCATACTTATGCAGGTGGTTCTTATGAAATGGACTGTGTTGATTTTGGTTCTATTGATATGTTCCAATGTATTTGCCGCGAATGATTTTGTTTCGGATATGTCCAGGCTGGTTCTTGGTGATTTTCTCATTTATTCGGGAAGAAATTCCGAAAGAGAGCAGATGCTTGAAAGCGGTTTTAACCTGCCCGGATTTCTGCCATATAACGGAGAGCATCTTTCAAATTCTGTAATAGGCGATAATTATCATGTATTTAAAACATATTTTTCCATTTCCAAAGATTTAGCGGATAAAAACCTTACGCTCTATATAAGCCGTTTTGATATGCCGGTAATAATCCGAATTAACGGTATTTTAATTTATAGAAAAGGACTAAGGTCTGATGCAGACGGAGTTTATTCAACAGCCGATCTTCCGGCAGCAGATGTGCCGGTTGGCGATGGTTTAATTGAATACGGCAAAGAAAATTTTCTTGTTATCGAGGTTTTTCCGCATCATGAAACCAGCCCGCTGCCGGAATTATCCATTGCAGAATATAAAAGCAATGCCGCTAAAATATTTTTTAAAAATCTTTTTGATATTTATCTGGTGCTAGCCGCGCAGTTTATAGCCCTGCTTGTTGCGGTATTCTATTTGTATTTATTTATTTTCAGGGGGGAATACAGGGAGCTAAAATATATAATTTTTTCGTTTTTATCTTTTTCTTTTATTCTGGCTTATGCCAATATAGGGTTTTCTTTTGATTCAGATTCCTATCTTGCGCTTTATATAATTACGCGTTGTTTTCAGACCCTCAGTATTGCATTATTCTTCCTGTTTATTCTGGAATCGGTAGAGCTGTTTTTAAAACAAAAAAAATATATAGTAATTGGAATTATTATTTTGGGTATCGTATGTTCTGTATTTCTGGCTTTGCAAAAAGATAAAGATTCGGTTAATCAGGCTTTTTCTGTTATTGCCAATGTTTATTTAACGCCTCTGTCATTACTGTGTATTTGCCTTCCTGTTATTTCAATCATTAAAAACAAAAATTTAAAGAGCTTTCCGTTTTTATTAACCGCGCTTGTTTCCATAACGGCAAGCCTGCGGGACATGATGCTGCTAAGAAGCTCAGTCCAGCCGCTGTTTTGGTTTGCACCTTATGCTTATCTGTTCATTATAATTGTTATTTTTGGAATTCTTTTAAGAGAAATGAAAAAAAAAGAACTGGAACTTATTAATAGCCGGGTAGAAATTATGCTTTCGCAAATACAGCCGCATTTTTTGTATAATTCATTGTCGGTAATTAAATATTTGTGCGATACCGACCCGCAAAAAGCAAAAGAAACCGTAGTTGAATTTTCCAGTTATCTGCGCAATAATCTGGATTCTCTTGCTCAAAATAAACTGATTCCCTTTGAAAAGGAACTAAGTCATACGGAAATATATCTTAAAATAGAAAAGAAACGTTTTGATGATTTTTTAACTGTAGTTTATGATATTAACGCAAAAGACTTTAAACTTCCTGCTCTTACTTTGCAGCCTGTTGTGGAGAATGCGGTTAAACACGGCATATCATCAAGGGAAAACGGAGGTACGGTTGCTATTTACTCAGATGAGACAGAAAATGAATATATTGTTACTGTAGTTGATGACGGTGTAGGGTTTAATGATATACAATTGGAATTCGAGAAAGACCGAAGTCACATTGGTATAGAAAATGTCAGAAACCGGCTTGCTTCCATGTGTAACGGGAAGATGGAGATAGAAAGCAAGCCTGATTTTGGAACAACTGTTGTTATTACTGTTCCAAAAAATAAAGGAGGCAAATTGTGAATATAATTGCCGTTGATGACGAGAAATATTTATTGGCGGATATAGAAAAAACAATAAAAGAAGCCATCGAAGGGGCTTGGGGTTCTTCAACAGTTAAAAGTTTCAGAAAGCCAATTGATGCGCTGGAATATGCCAAAGAAAATTGTATTGATACGGCATTCCTTGATATTAAAATGATAGGCATGAATGGGCTTGAGCTGGCAAAAAAACTAAAAGACATTAACAAAAATACCAATATAGTGTTTGTTACAGGTTATTCCGAATATGCAGTAGATTCATATTCCATTCCGGCAAGCGGGTACATATTAAAACCTGTAACCAAAGAAGCAGTTTTAAACGCAATGAAATATTTGAGAAACCCTGTTGAGGTAAAAACAGAAGGAAAAATAAGAGTGCAGACTTTTGGCAATTTTGATGTTTTTATAGAGAACAAGCCGCTTATGTTCGGAAGATCAAAAGCAAAGGAAGCGTTTGCTTATTTGATAGACAGGAAAGGTTCTTATGTAACCTCTGCGGAAATAGCCGCTATTTTATGGGAAGATAAAAAATACGACAGATCTCTGCAAAATCAAACGCAGGTTATTATTTCCTGTATGATGAAAACACTAAAAGACAATAAAATAAGCGATGTTATTATTAAAGGACGTAATCAGATAGCCGTAGACAAGTCAAAAATAAAATGCGATTATTATGATTTTCTTAATTGGGATATTGCAGCTGTTAACGCTTATGTAGGTGAATATATGGCAAATTATAGCTGGGCAGAAATGACAGCAGGCGAACTAATGATGAAAAGAACAATGTAAAAAATTAAACCTGCCTGTCGCGCATGCTTCTTCCAAGTTTTGCAAGCAGCTCTGTTCTGCTATGAACGTTAAGTTTTTGATACAGATTTTTTATATGAAAATTAACTCCCGAATAGGTAATTTCCAGCGCATAAGCTATTTGTTTTATGGATAATTCAGTCATGAGCAAACTGCAAATTTCTTTTTCCCGCGGAGAAAGTTCCGTGTTTTCCAGATCAATTTCCGGCGCGGGATTTTTCTTAAGCGCTGATTCCAGCCGCTTTTTATAGGTTAGTTTCCATATCACAAGAAAAACAGGAATAGCAACCGCAAAAGCAATGAGAACGATTATAAATAACTTCCGCCATAAATCCTTGTCCGGGTTATTCCATTTTTCTCCTTCTCCAAAAACGCCGTTTCCTTCCGGTGCGCCTGTGTAAGTCAGGTTTTCTGTAATCGTATCATTTCTGTACTGAAAAAATTGATGATCGATAACAGATACTGATACCGCATGTCCGTATGCCGTGGGTCTGCCGACTCCGTCTTTGGCAGCATTGCGGAAACCCGCAGGCGCATTCGCTCCGTAAATTATACCGCCTGTTTTTTTAAATGTACCTCTTGAGTCTGAATGAAAACCTCCTCCGGTCATTTGCGCGGTATTATTCATAATAACGCCGCCTTCCATGGTAAAAATACCAAAACCGCGTATTAACACACCGCCGCCTTTTGCAACCCGGCTCATTACATCATTTATATTTCCCCGAATGGTTCCGCCCTTCATGATAAATTCCGCCTGCCGCTCGGAATTTTCCGGGAATGTGCGGATATTAACGCCCGCTCCATTCTGATAATGGCTGTTACCCGGAACATCACCGTGATTAAAATTATTTTGCAGAAAAACTCTGTCGTACATAATAAGTTTTGCGCCCGGTCCCGAAAGCGCAATTAAAGGCGCATGTGCTTCTAAACCGCTGTCCGAATATCCTCCGTCTATAAACAATTCGTTTTTCATGCCGGGTTTTCCCAGCTCAAGGACTGCACCATTTCCTCTTACCCAAATAACAGGAAATTCGATGTTACCTGCGCCGCGCTGTATTGTTGCGCTGGTGCTTCCCGTAACAAGCTTTATGTGTACGCCGTCTTCGATCAATAAAGGTTCGTCTAAAACAATGTCTGTTAAAACTGTAATTTCGTCAGAAAAATTTGCAGCAAATGCTTCATGGAGAGTTGCATAGTAACGTACTGTAACACCGTCAGAGCGGCTGGCTGCTGCAGCAGCAGAAATCTGGGCAAAAACCGGCACAGTGAGAGCAATGAATAAAAACATTAACAGCAAAAATATTTTTTTACTTTTTTTTATCATTTTACACCTTGCCTATTTTGGCAGTGATAATAATTTTGACATCAGTTCTTCCCGGCTTTGAAATCCCTGTTTCCGGTACAGGTTTTTAATATGAAAAGTAACTCCGGAATAGGATATGTTCAGGGCAAAAGCTATTTGTTTTATTGAAAGATCTGTTAAAAGCAATCTGCATACATCTTTTTCTCTGGGAGAAAGACCCATGTTATCAATATTAATTTCCGGCGCGGGGTTTTGTATCAATAGTTTTTCTATTTGTTTTTTCTGAACGATTCTCATTACAATTAAAAAGGCAGGAATACCAATAGCGAGAGCAATCAAATTAATGATTAATAATCTGCGCTGCAGGGCTTTGTTTGAATTATCCCATTTTTCACCTTCGCCGAAAGCTCCATCGCCTCTTGGTGATCCTGTATAGCTAAGAAAATCGTTTTCTGCAACCGTATCATCCCTAAAGTAAAAAACATCTCCGCCGGGCGCGCTGCGGACTGCATGTCCCAATATTTTAGGCGTACCGACTCCTTCTATGGCAATGTTGCGAAAACCGGCAGGCGCATTTTTTCCGTAAATAATACCGCCGGTTTTTTTGAATGTACCTCTTCCGCCGACAGCAACGCCGCCGCCTGAGACCCGCGCGGTATTACCCATTATTACGCCGCCTTCCATTATGAAAATACCGTAAGCGACAATTTGCACGCCTCCGCCGTAAGCCATATACGTTGGGACATCATTTGTATTTCCCCTGATGGTTCCGCCTTTCATGACAAACTGCGCCTGCTGATTACCCAAATCCCCTGCGGTGCGGATTATTACTCCGCCTCCGTTTTCAAAAAAGCTGGATAATGACACATCGCCGTTGTTATAATTATTTTGCAGAAACACATTGTCGTGCATTAAAAGCCTTGCATCAGGTCCTGAAAGCGCAATCAAAGGAGCATTGGCATGAAGACCGCTATGCAGATAACTTCCGTCAATTACCAATTCATTTTCCATACCGGGTTTTCCCAGCTCAAGGCTTGCGCCCTCTCCCTTTACCCAAATAACAGGAAATTCGATATTACCTTCGCCGCGCCGTAATGTTACACCGGAGTCTCCCGCAACAAGCCTTATGTGTATGCCGTCTTCTATCAATAAAGGTTCGTCTAAAACAATATCTGCAAGAATTGTTATTTCACCCGAATGTGCGTTCGGACGTACGGCATTAAAGGCTTCATGGAGAGTTGCATAGTAAAACACCGAAATGCCGTCAGAGTGGCTTGCAGCCTGGGCAAAGAGCCCGGCAGGCAAAAGGGCAAAAGCAACAATAAAGATTTTTAATACGAAGCCTTGTTTCATATTAATTATAATATCATTTTTTTGCCTCTTTGTGAAGGAACCTGAATGTTAAAAATTGGTTAAAAACAAAGGGCGGCAAAATATACCTACAAGAATTTGTAGGAAGAAAAACCGTGTACCTGAAAATTTAACAGGAAGAAACTGATGTTAAAAAGGATACAATTTTATCATTAAATTACATTATAGGAGATAATAATGAAAAACACATTAAAATTGATAGGGCTTATCGCACTGGCGGCGCTCATTGGACTTGCAGCCTGCGATGAGGATGGTACCGGCGGCGGCAAAACGCCGTTAGTAACACCGAATGTATGGATAGACCATGCAGACTATACCGCTTTTACCCTTAGATGGGATATAGTACCGGAAGCGGACTCTTACACGGTAGACATTGACGGTGAATTATTCCATTTTTCTTCAAGTAAAACGGATTACGATCTTAAGAATCTCACATCAGATCCAAAGGTGTATCCGATTCGGGTCAGGGCAGTTGCCTCTAGCGATGACTTGTCATACAGCAATTCAGCGTGGTCAGATACGCTTAACTGCGAACCCGCAGAATACATTTTTCTTTACGAAAACGATTCCCCTTCGGGAAGCTCCCTGTTTGCAAGAAGCGCCGGCGGCGGTGAAACAGCCATAACAGGGCTTACCACTTACGGCGGAACTCTGGAAAAAATCGTTATTCCGCCTGTAATCGGTTCTGTTACGGTAACCTCCATAGGAAATGATGCCTTTAAAGATATTGGTGGAATAACATCAATATCCTTGCCGGAAACAATAGTTGTTATAGGGAACGGCGCCTTTTCGGGAACGAACATATCATCAATCGTTATTCCGGATTCTGTACAAACTATCGGAGACGGAGCTTTCAGCAACATCATTGTGCTGATCGTGGTGGTATTTATCTCCCCCGAACCTCCAACTTTGGGCGAAGGTGTTTTTGAAGGCAGCACAGAGATTGAAACAATTGTTGTTCCCGAGGGCAGCGAGGGTGACTATACGACAATGATAGAGGATAAAGCGCCGGACATTGCCGAGCAGGTGACTATACAGCAAGTAGCAAAATTCCTTATGTCGATTGCAGTAACGCAGCCGCCGAAAATTACCTACACAGTCGGAGAAAGTTTTAACGCAAACGGAATGACTGTTATCGCGCGGTACTCGGATGACTCCATCTCTACCATACAAGATTATTCTATATTACTCAGATCTGCCAGCGGCGCAACTGGCGGCGCCACCGGCGGCGCAACTAGCGGTTCAGAATTTGAGCCAGCCAACAACAGACCGCTAACCATTAATGATACGGTTGTCAGATTATCGTACACAGAAGACGGCATCACCAGAACAACAGATATTTTCATTACGGTATCGCCGATCTACACCGTAACCTTTAACGCAGGGGAAGGTACCTTTCCTGTCTCTGGTAATTCAACAGGCGGCAATAACATTATTAGTTTGCAGATTGAGGAAGGACGATCCGTTAACAGTTCGCAGGTTCCAAACCCGACACGTCAAGGCTACAATTTTAACGGTTGGGTTTCAATTCAAACTGTAGACAACCCGGCGAGCGGCGGCACAACGACAACGGAAATTCTCTTTAGCTTCAATGATCGCATATACAGCGACATGAACTTATCTGCCAAATGGACAAGCAGCGGCGGAACAGGACCAGGCAATCCCACATTTTACACCGTAACCTTTAATGCGGGAGAAGGTACCTTTCCTGTCTCTGGTAATCCAACAGGTGGCAATAAAATAATTAGTTTGCAGATTGAGGAAGGACGAACCGTTCCAAGTTCGCAGGTTCCAACCCCGACACGTCAGGGCTACACCTTTAACGGCTGGGTTTCAATTCAAACTGTAGACAACCCGGCGAGCGGCGGCACAACGACAACGGAAGTACCCTTTAACTTTAACACTCCTATAACTAGCCACATGGATCTGTCAGCGAAATGGACAGACAGCGGAACAGGACCTGGCAACCCCACTATTTACACCGTAACCTTTAACGCAGGGCAGGGCAGCTGGGCTGGTACTACCGGAAACACAATTAGTGTACAGGTAGAAGAAGGACGAACTGTCAACAGTTGGGAGGTTCCAAACCCGACATGGCAGGGCTACAATTTTAACGGCTGGGTTTCATACTACACTGAGGATAAAGATGGAAATACCACAACAACGGAAATCCCCTTTAACTTCTCTGATTCCATATACAGCAACATGGAGCTAACAGCAAAATGGACAACCAGCGGAACAGGACCGGGCAACCCAACGCTTTACACCGTAACTTTTGACGCAGGGGAAGGCTTATTTATCATCAGCGGTCATCCCGATGGCGGCAGCAAAACAATTAGTTTGCAGGTACAGGAAGGACATTCTGTTAACAGTTCGCAGGTTACAACCCCGATACGGCTAGGTCACACCTTTGACAGCTGGGTCTATTATCACACTGATGATAAAGACGGAAATACCACAACAACGGAAATAACCTTTAACTTCAATGATCGTATTTACAACAACATGGACTTAACAGCGAAATGGACAACCAGCGGCGGATCGACACAGTACAATATAACTACAAATGTTTCTACTTGGGGCGGGGTAACCGGTGAAGTTGGCGGATCTATTTCAACCTATCCTCAGGGGAGTGCTGATGCAAATACAACCGTTACGATTTATGTAAATGCTAACCCGGGTTACCAACTGACAAACATAGAGGTAATGTCCGGCGTCAACACTATTAACCACCATCCAAATACCAGCAATGGTTATTTCTTTACTATGCCTGCCGCCGGTGTTACAATCAATGCTGTATTTTCGTCAACAGGCGGATCGACACAGTACAATATAACAACAAACGTTTCGACTCCAGGCAGTCCGGCTGGCGTTGAAGGCGGATCCATTTCAACCTACCCCTCAGGGAGAGCCGATGCAAATACAGACGTAAGGATTTATGTATATCCTAATTTTGGTTTCCAGCTGGCAAGCATAATTGCAACGAGCGGCACCACTACAATTAATCCCCAGCAAAATCCAGCCGAAGGCGGATATACCTTCAGAATGCCCGCAGGAGATGTTTTGATTTCTGCTGTATTTGAGTCTGCTTTAAAACCGCCGGCAAACATAAGGGCAGCTTCCGGACAGCCGTGGAATGTTATTAGCTGGGATTCTATTTCCGATGCGTCATCATATAAAGTTTACCGCTCAACCAGCACGACAGGCGGATTCAATTTGATAGGTGAAGCTGCCAATACAGGGTGGTCCCCCAGTTACACCGATAATACCGCGGTATTCGGTACAACCTATTTTTATAGAGTCTCCACTGTAATTAACGGTGAAGAAAGCGAACAGTCCAACCATATACAGAAAATTACAGGAGAGGGTGTAGTAACATTAACCCTAAACGGTGATTATACCGCCTACAAGAGTATTGGTCCAAATACCACAGCATACGAACAGCAAACCGATTGGTATGTGATTGATGTTACCAGCGGAACGAATTATTTTATTCATGGAAATCTCAATAATGGAATGAATCATGGTAGTAACTGGAATATTTTAATTAATGCTGTAGATGAAAATGGAGAACTTTTAGATTTTGATCGTGGCTTCGTTGGTTCTGGTAATACAGTATTACCTATTCCAACAACATATAGCGGTAAGGCTTTCATCAAGATATTCACAACCGTAGCAAACTGGGGCGGATCAGTAGGCTCTGATTCTTACCGAATTAAATTAAGCACCAGCCCATTGCCGTAAATAGAAAATAGGTAGCAGCTACCGGTAGCTGCTACCAAATTAGGGGGAGACATGAAAAACATATTCAAATTGATTGGGCTTATCGCGCTGGCAGCAGTGCTTGGGCTTGCAGCCTGCGATGAGGACGGAAATGGCGACGGCAAGATCGTCATTAGCGGTACCATTCAAGCGGCTTCGAGTGCAAACATCAGCTTTGCAAGAACTGTTATATCTCAGGACGCAAAAACATTTACGGGCGAAGTTAACAATGACGATGATTCCATATCCGGGATACTTCGGGATGGTGATATGATTTTCATGCTTACCGGTATGTATGATCGCAGTACCGGCGGCTTTTCCATGCAGGCAGCTTCAAGTTTTGCAGTGTTCTCCATTAACGGCGCTTTGGACCTAAGCGGAAATATAATTCCTGCTTTAAGCCAGGCGGTTATTCAGATTAGAGACAATGAAGGTGAATGGAGTACCATCGTACTGGATGTTGTCCAAAGTTCCGGGGCAGCAGGCGGCGTAGAAGACGTTAATCAGGAAGACGGCGCGAAAACTCCCGTATGGGCAAGGGGTATATGGTACGACAGTTTCACCATGTATATCATTACCGAAAACGCCATCATGGTTCATTACGGTGATGATTGGGAGCAAATCATTATTGTTGAGATTGAGGATGTTTTCGGCGATCCAAACGCTGTTAATTTGATTGTACGCGATTACATTGTTGATGCATCCGGTAACCCGGATTATTTTTATACTGCAAAATTTTATGTTACCAAAGATTATAATCAAACTGTTCAGGACGTTATCGGAGATTTAACATTTGACGATGTCTACGGCACCGAAGACGACAAAAAATTATCCGAAGCAATTGAAGAAATACTCGAAACAGGCGCAAAGGTTTTATTCCTGTCGCCGTATGTCGGTACAGGCTCAGATGTCTTTCTTGAAGACGAGCTTACAGTGGAAGGCATCTGGTCGCCTTTATTTAAAACAACTTCCTCTGCAATAGCCGCAAGCGAAATTAAAGTTGTTCCGTTTTTAACAATGATGCTTACCGACACAGAAACGGCTGTGTACAAACCCCCGGTGAACGAAATTGAAATTAACGTACCGGCGAATTTAATGTTTTCAACAAATCCCCAAAACATACAAGTAACAATTATGCCGGAAGGCTCAATCGTAAACGATATGATAATGAATTACGACAGTGTTATCGCACAAGGCGCCAGTTGGGAAATGACCGTTGTGGGGAATAAAATAACAACACCGCTTTATATCAGCAATATGACTATGTTTGCGCCGTGGAAAGGCGGCGGTGTTTATGACGTTTTTGTATCGTTTAATTCCGATGACCCAATGGACACAATGGCAGCAACAAGGTATCTAAAAGCGGAGTCTGTTACAATTATTTCCGAAGGAAAAACCATTGTTAACTCAAACGATTTGGAAGAAGTTTTTTATCTTCAATGGTACGATTTGACGAACATATTAGAGATTACAGTTTCAGATGAAATTATGGATTTTGCCAAAAATGAATATTATATACATGACGGAGAAAATTGGATTTCCGGTTATAACTATTCGTTGTTTGTGGTAGAACCCGCAACAACTCCAAGAGAAGTGTATGATTACCGTCCCCATGATCCGGATCATGTTAATAACAACATTATTACCCGCAATGAATATATGCCTCATTCAAGCTCTTCCTACGAAGACGGTGTATTAACTCAACCTTTATTGCCTGCTTACGGCAGCGAATTCATGTGGACAGGTACAGGTAATTATGATGTTTATTTATTGTTGAGAAATTTTTCCAACGAAGACCCGGTTAGGTTTTACAAAGTTTCAGGAGTGACTTTTACAGATAGGATCACAGAAATTACTATTAGCGAAGCGGGACGAGTTACCCCGTTTTCAGCGGGCGGCAATGTACTGGTTATTACAGTAGTTGATGGGATGACATTTGACGCCAATACCACTGTAAGGGTTTATCCTGCAGGAACAAGTGTGCGTGGATCCATTGATAAGTTAACGGTTAATCTAATCGCCGAAAGATACATCCCGGGTGTTATAATCGAAGGTACAACAATAACCATACCGCTTTTGGAAAGAAACAGTCCGTTTGCATGGACTGAATCCGGTGTTTTTGATGTTATCTTAACCACCGGACCTAATGACGCCCAAAATATGTCGCTAACCAGCTTGTATAATCAGCCTCGCCGTTACAAAGCCGATTCTGTAAATATCGCGCCGGGAACAAATACAAATGTCACCGGATTTTATAGAATCAGCTCGTATGCCGGAGGGACAAAAATTATTGAGATGGACGTACCTTCTGAACTGGATGGCTTAAGCTACAGTTTTTCCGGAATAAGTTTACTTCCGGAAGGAACAACTAAAACAAAAATAACTGATGATGAAATAGCCGGAGGGTATAATAGCGTACGGCCCTATTTTACTAATTCAGATTCTCTTGGAGCCATAAATACCGCTTATTGTTCCTACAACGGGAAAAATCCCGGCGGAAAATATATCTTCCCAATCGTCCATCCCCAAAATGGAGCCTATTATTCTCCTAACCAGTATCAGTTCAATCCATGGCGCGGCGGCGGCGTTTATGATATTTTTATAACGTTTAATGTCGCTTCTGAACAACGTCATTTTAGAGTATCTTCCGTGGAATTTATTGACGCAAATGAATACCCAACATTTGATGATGGTCGTTATTTCATTGAAGACATAAGAATCACAAAAGATCAAATGGACGCTATTGAAGTGCTTAAATGGTGGGAGTTTGGAAAATCTTTTGAGATTAACATTCCAAAAAGTATATATGACGTTGCCAAAGACAGTATATGGATATATTTATTTGAGGAAGGGGATCCAGGACCGCTAACCGCACCGTATGGTAATTTTGATAGCAATATTACAAGGTTGCAAAGCCCTCATCCAATGGAGACCCCAGAAGGCTGGTATTTTAGTAATACCACAGCCGATCCTGTTACATTAACTGCGTATTTTAAAGCAGGTTATAAGGAACCATGGGCAGTAAGCGGAACTTATGATTTTTATATCCAATGTCATCAGCAAGGTGTCGGTTATATATTGGAATTAAGAGCTGCCTCAGTATCATTTGCAAATGATCACACGGTCATAACAAACGCAGTGCCATTCGATAGGCAATAAAAGGCGCTTGTCACTGATTACGCAGATTAAGGTTTTTCTTTTTCTGCGTAATAGCTATGCAGCGGTGACTGTCATTTGAATATTATACAGTTTGTCTAATTGCATTTTCAACTAAAGTATTTAAAGAAATGCCTCGTGCGGATGCGGTTAAAACTAATCTGCGATGAAGATCGGCATTTATTCGGACGTTAAAGGAACCTTTAAATGGTTTTTCCGGTTGTTTGCCTTTTGCATCACAAAAATCCAAATATTCATCTATCGCTTTGTGAAAGTCGTCAGTTATGGCTTTTACACTATCACCTTCGAATGATATAAGCGCTTTTATACCAACAACTTTTCCATGAAAAACAGCGTCTTCTTCGGAAAAACACACATTTCCAATATAATCTTTATAATGTAAATAACTACCATTTCTATTGTTTTTCATAGTACTCCAACTATTTTTAGTTGCAAAAATCGCCTCGTACTACCTCGGCGCGCGAATTCTAGTATTGCTGCCGGAAGAATATGCCGCATTGTTTCCAATGGAATTATCTTTGGAATAATATATTTTGTACCATCCCGGTCTGTAAAAATCTAAATCGAAACTGTAATAGGTAATGTTAAGGGAGTAAGATTCATTGCGTTCTGAAGATGCGTCAACGGCATCGGGAATATAAACATAATAGTAAGTACTGCCGAATTCCTGCTCATAAGCCCCGCGGGCTCTTCGTCCGTCTACATTAAATACTAAAACATGGTATGGAAATTTTTTAGAATACAAGAATGAGTTATTGTCGGAAAACAAAGTCGGTTCTAAATTCGAATTGAGAGTATCATTGGATAAAGTGATGCCATTGGCTGCGGCGTTTACATTCATGGTAAAGCCATTGCCTGTTGTTTTTACGCCTTCAATCTCCCAATCGTTTACCGATTCTACTCTGACGGTAATTTTTTCGAATTCTGCGCCTTCGGTCAGTCTGTCATTGACAAATACTGCTCCATGAATAGTAAATGAATCTTCTGCAATAAAAAAACATTTGTAATAATGGTAAGTATATGTTACTTCGCAGGATATAAACAGCAAAACGGAAATTAGCGGTAAATATAATCGTATCGCTTTCATTTTTGCTCCTTTATTTACATCGTATTGCTTTAAAAAATACGGTCTGATTAGTGTATAAGCCGGAATAAAATATAACAAGCGTGTCATTATATATTATTCCTTTATACTCTGCATGGGTCATGTTTATTTCAATTGTTCTTTTATTTACACCGGTAAAATCTCCATTGGCGGCGTTATGTACCCGTAAACCAGAGTCGCTCATAACATATAATTTTTCCTCATATATATACGGGCGTGTTCTGTAATAATAATTATCTTCATCCAGATCGTAATTCCAAACTGTTTCACCGGTATCGGCATTAATGGCAATTACTGACCTGTTGGAATTACGGATGCAATACAGTATATTATCGTGCAATGTAATTCTGGAAGCAAATCTTTTATCTGCTTCAAAGTTTTCGTAAATTAAATCTCCGGTGTTTTTATTGTAGCTGGATAAACCTGTTGCTGCAATTAATATATTATCATTGTATAAAACAAGAGCAAAAGTTCTGTTGTTTAAAACCTGACGTGTATCTTCTTCCCAAATAATATCGCAGGTTTCCGCGTCCATTGCAATTAGAATACCCGACCATGTAATAAAATAAATAACTCCATTTTCTGAAATTATATTGGAAGTAACAGTTGTTATATTGTCGGTCCAGACAAGATCCGGCGCTATTTTCTGAACTTCGTAAGGATTCTTTAAAAAATCTATCATGGAAGTATCAAGCCGTCTTACCCCTCTAAAAGCTGCAGAAACATACTGTGTATTTCCCCAAAAGAGATAATCGGAAACTACAGTATAACTTTCCGGCGATGCATTGTTGCGTCTTGCTTCTGTTTCATTTTCGCCAAGCAGTAAGGTTGCAGCCAGCTTACCGTTAGATTCATTTAATATGTAGATATATCCGAGTACAGGCAGATAGATGTGTTCTCCGACTATTTGTATTTCTCGTATATTTTGGCTGGATTGCGGAAAAATTCTGTCACTTTCCCATATTACTTTACCGGTTTCAATATCAATTTTAACAACACTTGAGCCTCCGCCGGGAATTCTATTTGCCGGGAAATATAAATATTTGCCTGCAGTAATATAAGTAAGGTCATAATAGCTACCGAAAACTTCCCTGTCCCACAATACTTCGGCATCATATCTTGTTTCTTTCCCAGCCATTATTGTATCTATTAATAAAGCATTTTCGCTGAAATCAACAACACATGAAAGGATAGAGAAAGATAGTATAATAATCAAAACCGGCATTAATTTCATTGGATATAACCTAATATAATTATATACCAATCACGCAGGAAAATCCAGAGAAAAGCTACCCCTTCTTTACAATCTTTCCCCACGTATCCCTCAAACCAACCGTTCTGTTAAACACAGGCTTTTCGCTGCCGATGTCGCGTACAAAGTAGCCCAGGCGTTCAAACTGGAATGATTGTTCAGGTGAGGCATTTGCTATCGCAGGCTCGCCCCATGCGTTGGCTATTACTTCAAGTGAGTTGGGATTGAGATTATCGATGAAGGAACCGCGATTGCCCTGGCAATCAACGCTGTCCATTGGGCGTTCTGCGCTGAACAGGTAATCGTAAAGACGCACTTCGATGGGGACTGCGCTCTCTGCGCTGACCCAGTGAATTGTGCCTTTTACTTTTTTGCTGCTGTCGGCAACGCTGCTGCCGGCAGTGCCGCCGGCAACGCTGCCACCGGCGCTGCCGCTTTTGGTTTCCGGGTCATAAATGCACCTCACGGCAGTGATGTTGCCGTTTTCGTCTTTGTCAAAACCGGTGCAGGTGATAATGTATGCATAACGAAGGCGTACCGCGTTGCCGGGGAAGAGGCGGAAGTATTTGGGCGGAGGTGTTTCTTCAAAATCTTCGCGTTCAATCCACAGTTCGCGGGAGAACGGGACGCTGCGTTTTCCTGCGCTTTCGTCTTCGGGATTGTTGACGGCTTCGAGAAGTTCGCTTTTTTCCTGCGGATAATTTTCTATGATAAGTTTTAACGGTCTTAGTACAGCCATTATGCGCAATGCGCGTTTGTTTAAATCTTCGCGCAGGCAGTATTCAAGGAAAGCGATGTCTACCATGCTGTCTGTTTTTGAGATTCCGATTTGTGAAACAAAATTGCGTATTGCCTGCGGCGTGTATCCGCGGCGGCGTAAACCTGCGATTGTCGGCATTCGGGGGTCGTCCCAGCCGGAAACATATTTGTCCTGCACAAGTTTTAAAAGCCAGCGTTTGCTCATAACAGTGTAACTTAAGTTAAGGCGGGCAAATTCTATCTGGCGGGACGGGAATACTTCCGCTTCGCGGATAAACCATTCGTAAAGCGGACGGTGTATTTCGTATTCAAGCGAACAAAGAGAATGTGTTATTCCTTCTTTTGCATCGGAAAGCGGATGCTGAAAATCGTACATGGGATAAATACACCATGAATTGCCGGTGCGGTAGTGGTGTTCGCGGCGGATACGGTACATAACAGGATCGCGCATAACAAGATTGGGATGAGCCATGTCGATTTTTGCACGCAGGGTTTTTGCTCCGTCCGGGTATTCTCCGGCGCGCATCCGCGCAAAAAGATCAAGGTTTTCTTCGATTGGGCGGTCTCTGTAGGGACTGTTTCTTCCCGGCGGCGTTATGGTGATATTGTTTTTGTCTGCAACTGCGGTTCCTCGGTATTCTCTCGTTTCTTCATCTGTAAGATCATCAACATAGGCATTTCCTTTTTTGATAATCTTTACAGCAAGATCGTACAGATACTCGTAATAATCTGATGCGTAGTATTCGCGATCTTCCCAATCGTAACCCATCCATTTAATGTCGCGCTTTATTGCCTCGACATAGGAGATGTCTTCTTTTTCCGGATTGGTGTCGTCAAAGCGAAGATTGCATTTGCCGCCGAAACGCTCCGCCATGATAAAATCAATGTAAAACGCTTTGCAATGGCCTATGTGCAGCCAGCCGTTTGGTTCCGGCGGAAAACGTGTGTGTACGTAACTGAATCTTCCGGATGCTAAATCTTCTTTTATAAATTCACTTATAAAGTCAGAGCTTGAAACTTCGCTGCAAGAGCTGCCGGCATCGGTCATATTTTTCCCCGTAAAATAGTTTTAAAAATTTGTCAGATAACAGAGTCCAAGAAGCAGAATAGCCCATGAAATTTTATCGTCTTTTAGCTCTTTAAATAAAGAGAGCCTGCTTCCGTACCACCAAAAAAGCCCCATTTGCGCGTCTATGCGGAATGCGTATTCGGCAAAATCTTCTTTTTCGCTCTGCGCGCCGAATAAAAGATACGCCAGTTCATCCAGAATAATGCTGAATTTTTCAATGGATTTAAAAAAATCTCCCTGCTCAATTGTCTTCATGAATAAAGGAACTTCATCCTGGAGCGTGTCTTTTCGGTTTTCGTCGGATTTTTCTACCCATGTTTTTTTTATCAATAAATCCAGATTATTTTGAAAATGGCTTAAATATGTCTGCAATTCCCCGCTGTGTCTGTCAAGCGCAAGTAAACGCTGATATTCATTGCCTATTCCAAGCGTTTTGGCGTATTCAGATGCGGCTTTTAAATCCGGTGTTTGGCTCTTGAAAAGACCATCCCGCGGGAAGAGGCGTTCTGCCACTTTACGGTACTCGCCGGGGAATGAAAAAGATTTTGGCGGCTGGCCTCGATACATAAGATCAAGATGCTGATTAATTGCGAAATAGTCAAGAGGGCGCAGTGCCTGTCGGCGACCAGTAGCCTCTTGTTGTCCCCTTATCAAAAGCTTGCGCAATGGGTATAATTTACACATGAATACTGAATGTACACTAAGGGTGAGATCCTATGAATGTGATAGTTACAATCATGTTAATAACGCCAATTATTTAAACTATCTGGAATATGCCCGTTACGAGTTTTTAAAGGAAGTCGGTTTTAATTATGAGAAAGCGGTTCAATCCGGTTACGGCACTTACATTGCCAAGATAGAAATTGATTACAAAAAGCCGGCTTTTATCGATGATTTGCTTGTTATAAAATCAAAGCCGATCAAAAAAGGAGCAGTCAGCGGAATTATCGAGCAGCAAATTTGGCGCGCAGAAGAATTAATAGTTGACGCTAAAGTTACCTGGGTTTTTGTTGATTCAAAGGGGACGCCTGTTAAAATCCCGGAAGAGTTTGATCTGCCCGGGCTAAAACCGTAGAATCATGGGGGACCCCCAACGCTTGTTTTTAGCTTTTGATCCCGTTCAAACCTGCTGATTGCCAATTCAATCAGGCGGGTGATAAGTTCGGTGTAGGATATGCCGCTTGCTTCCCACATTTTTGGATACATGCTGATTCTTGTAAAGCCGGGCATAGTGTTAATTTCGTTTACAATCAGCTCGCCATTGTTTTTTAGAAAAAAATCTACCCGCGAAAGTCCTTCGCAGCAGAGCACTTTAAATACTTTTACCGCAAGTTCCTGGATGCGCTTTTCTGTTTCCTGAGCTGCTTCGAATTTTGCGGGTATGTGCAAAACAGCGCCTTTTTCATCAAGATACTTGGCGTCGTAAGAATAAAAATCATGGCTGGGGATGATTTCGCCGGGGACGGAAGCAATGGGGTCCTCGTTTCCAAGTACCGCGCATTCAATCTCCCTGCCGGGGATAAATTCTTCCATGATGACTTTTGTGTCGTACAGGAATGCTTCTTTTAACGCGGCTGCCAGTTCCGCTTCATTACGGACTTTGCTGATCCCTACGGAAGATCCCATGTTAGCGGGTTTGACAAAAACAGGGGAGCCCAGCGCGGCCTCAATTTCGGTAAAAGACATAGTTTGATTATAGTTAAGCACAAGAAATTTACCGATGGGAATTTGCGCATCACGCAGAAGCCTTTTCATAACATCTTTGTCCATGCCGGCAGCAGAGCCAAGCACTCCGGGTCCTACAAAGGGAATGTCGGCTAATTTTAATAACCCCTGAATTGTACCGTCTTCGCCGAACGGACCGTGCAAAATGGGAAAGATAACATCACATTGAAAAATGTCGTTCATCTGCCATTTGCCGTTTTTTTCTATTTTGATAAGTACAGGATCAAATTTTTTTCTGTCCATAGCTTCAAGAATATTGTTTGCAGATAAAAGGGAAATTTCATGTTCTGCGGATTTTCCGCCGAACAGCAGCCCTATTTTTTTCATTACTGCCTTCCTGTAAGTCTTCGCCAGGGATTTACTCCGGCACGAATTAAAAAATAAAGCCAGCCAAAACCAAAACCGGCAAGGTGGGTAAGATGGGCAACTCCGCTGTTTGACCGGGTAATGGAAAAGATCAATTCCAAAGCTGTAAAACCAAGTACCATTACAGGGGCGCGAAGGGGAAGAATTCCCCAAATATTTATTATTGCCTGCGGAAAGAATACCGCAAACGCCAGCTGAACGGCAAAAAGCGCGCCGGATGCGCCCATTAGAGCTACTATATAATTACCTGTTAAAAGATATACTGCAAATGAAAAAATCCCGGCAAGGATTCCGGTAACAAAATAATAAAGTAAAAATTCTTTGCTGCCCATGTGCCTTTCTACATGGGTTCCAAAAATAAAAAGTCCGAACATATTAAAAAAAACATGGCTAAAGCTGCCGTGCATAAACATATATGTAATAAATGTCCAAACCCATCCGTCTGCTATTACCATTACCGGTATCATCGATAAATGTATCGTTAGCGTATATCTTATATCCGGACCCAAAAACTGGGTTGCCGCAAAAAGAAGAATATTTATTCCCATTAGCCAATAGACAACAACAACTTTTCCGTTTTGTTCCTTAAACGGCCGCCTGATTATATTAATCATGCTGTGCCGGAACTTTCCGGTTTTATTTTTGCAGCAGCGACCAAAGATTTAATTACATAAGTTACGAATATGATAATAAAAATAGATGCAATTACCAATAAAACTATATTTAATATGTTAGTAATGCTTTTTTTCATTCCGTTCAATATTGACGTTACTGTTAAAAAATTGTTTTCGTCTTTAAATGAATCAACCACCTTCATATTTCCGGGATGCATTGCTAACAGGCTTTTTTGCATTTGATTTATTACCATGTTGGAAGCAAAATCATATATTCCTCTGCTGACTCCGATATCTATATATGACGGTAAAATTGCTTTTATATCGGTAAGGGCGCTGTTTATTACGGCAGCCTCTCTATTACCGCTTAAATCAAGTCCGTTTCTTACAAAGCCGATGTTCGAATGATTATCATTGATATACTGTTTAATTGATGCTGAATAATCGTTTAGCATGGCATCGCCGAGGATTTTTGCCTGTACTATTCCAGCCAATGCAGCCGCTGTAATCATAAAAACAATTATTGTATTTACGTACCCCAGTTTTCTTTCGTTTTCCGGAAATTTCTTAATGACCAATTTATTGAATAAAATGCCAAGACCGATGCCAAGAACGGCAAACAATGCAACTATAACAATTATTTTTACCATAATGTCTCAAGGATAGGCTGAAAAAGCAATGATTGTCAATGGACTTCTGCGGCTATCTTTTTATAATCAGCGATTGTTTCTGCATGAACTGCTTTTTCCCGCAAAGCCGCCCCTCCTGTGACTCCCTTTGTATAGGCGCAGAATTGTTTTCGCATTTCAAGACATGCTGTGCGTTCGCCGATATCTGCTGCAAGCATTTCCAGATGCCGAAGCGCTGCAGCTATCCGTCTGGAAAAAGGCGCCGGTTCCCATGTGCCGTTTGTCAGCAGCGAAAGCGTTGCCGAAAAAATGAAAGGATTGCCCATTACTCCCCTTGCAAACATAATTGCCGCACAGCCGGTTTCCTGCAGCATTTGCCGCGCGTCTTCGGGTGTGTAAAGGTCGCCGGATCCGGTAACAGGCACCGGCAGGTGTGATGCCAAATCTGCGATGTGCGACCAGTCGCTTCTGCCGCTGTAACTCTGCGCGCGTGTGCGGGGGTGCAAACTTACCATTGCAGCTCCTGCTTCAACTGCAATACGGGCGCATTCTGCATAATTGATGGAACTGCTGTCCCAGCCGGAACGGATTTTTATCGTGACGGGAATGCCGCCTAAGCTTTCACGCGAAGCGCGGACAGCGGCTTCCACTATGCGTCCCAGATTAGCCGGATTTTTCATCAATGCGGAACCTGCGCCGTTTTTTACAACTTTGGGAACAGGGCAGCCGCTGTTTATGTCCAGCGCATCAGGCTTTAGCGGCGCAAGAAGCAGTGCCGCTTTGTAAATTGATTCGCTTTCTCCGCCGAATAATTGTATTGCGTAGTGTTTTTCGTTTTCTCCGCGCTGAATTAGGTTTACGGCGTTGGGGGAAGAGGAGGGGGAGCTCTCGCGGAGGCGCAGTGGCGCAGAGGACGCGGAGGAAGAGGGAGAGGAAGAAGAGGAAGAAGAGGAAGAAGAGGAAGAAGAGGAAGAAGAGGAAGAAGAGGAGGGGGTTAGGTTGTATCTTTGGGGGTTGCGGCTTAGGGCTTCGGCGGAGACCAGTTCTGTGAATGAAAAGTTGGCGCCTTCCTCGACGCAAATGGAGCGGAATGCGCGGTCGGTGTAACCTGCGACGGGCGCGAGGAAGAGATTACCCGGCAGTTCCAGAGAGCCGATTTTAACAGGGCGGAATAGGTTCATGGTTTTATTTCCTCATATTACTATTGCTTATTTTTATATATTAGGGAATATATTACCATAGGGAAGAGATATGTTAAAACGAATAAAAAACCTCATAAAACAAGGGGAAGGTTTAAAACTGGAATTCAAGGAAGCCAAGGTCGGAGTTCCTAAATCTATTTATGAAACCATCAGCGCTTTTTCTAATACCATAGGCGGCGAGATTCTGCTGGGGGTGATAGATGATGGGACTATCCAGGGGATTGATAAATCTAAAATCAAACATTATATAGCGGATTTAACAACAACAATAAATAATCCTCAGATAAATTATCCGGCTTTATATTTAGCAATACAGGAGATAAAAATATCTGATAAATCGATTTTATATATCAATGTACCAGAAAGCGCTGATGTGCAATCTTATAACGGGAAAATATATATAAGAAATTATGACAGCGATTTGGATATAACGCGGCAGTCAAAACGAATGAACGAATTGCATCTTAGGAAACAAAAAGATTTTTCTGAAAATGAAGTGTTTGAATATCTAACGCTGGAGGAAGATTTGCGTCCGGATTTAATTGAACGTGTAAGAAAAATTGCTGTAATACGAGATAAAAACCATCCTTGGGGTAATTTAAGCGATTTTGATTTATTAAAAAGTATAAAATTATACAGAAAAGATATGCTTACAAATAAAAGCGGTTTTACATTGGCTGCCGCATTGCTTTTTGGGAAAGATACAACTTTATTGAATGTTCTTCCTCATTTTAAAACCGATTTAATTTTACGAGTTAAGGATAAAGACAGATACGATGATCGTGATGATGTAAGAACTAATTTAATCGAAAGTTACGAAAGGATTATGGATTTCATAAGCAAACATCTTCCTTCGCCGTTTTTTCTGGAAGATACTACCCGTGTAGATATTCGCAATGCAATATTTCGAGAAATTGCTGTTAATATGCTAATACATAGAGAGTTCCAAATTCACAGCCCGGCAAGGTTGATAATTGAAGATGATAAAATCATTGCAGAAAACGGAAATAAACAATACACATATAATCACATTACTCCGGAAAGTAATATCCCTAATCCCAAAAATCCTGCAATCGCAAGAGTATTTAAAGAAATAGGATTTGCTGACGAATTAGGGTCAGGTGTACGTAATATTTTTAAGTATTCAAAACAATATGCCGGATTTGACCCTGAGTTGAAGGATGAAGAAACATTTAAGCTTGAATGGAAAATCAATTTATTTGGGAAGAATACAGAGGTTAATGCAGATGGTGATATAAAAACTGAAAAACACCCAGAAACTACCCTGAAAACTACCCTGAAAACTACCCTGAAAACTACCCTGAAAATTATAGAAGCAATCAAAGAAAAACCTGATATTTCTGCTCCTGAACTTGCAAGAATTCTTGGATTAAGCGTTGATGGGATTAAGTACAATCTAAAAAAACTTAAAGCCGAAGGAAAGATTAATCGCATTGGACCGGATAAAGGCGGGCATTGGGAGATTGTTGAAGAACAATAAAAACTACCCGCGAATACTTTTTACATATCCCATTCAAACACAATGCTATAGTTGTCTTTTATACCCGGCAGTGATTCCAGTAATCTTTTAAATTGCTGCTCGGCAGATGTTCTTGCCTGCGCAAACAGGTTTTCGTTTTCATTTATTTTTTTCTCCCGTTCAAGCCGCTGTACCAGCTGAAGAGAATATGCATCTGTCAGAGTGTATCTGTTAAATAAGCCTGATTTTTCATCGTATAGATTAAAAGTATCCGGGAAAATTTCATGAGAAATTATTTCTATTGCGGGCATTTGTATTGTAATAGTATCTCTGGAATGTTTTATATTTATTTTTTCGCCGTTAAAACCGAGTTTTACCGTTCCATCTATTGTATAAATTGATTTCTTTTCCGTAAAAGGAATATTTCCCCAATTAAAAAATGGTATAGCGTCTGAATGAGTAATAACATCGGTATAATGATAAACAATACTTACATATTCAGAAACAGGCAGAATTTGCTTAATGGTAGAAGTTATATTTATCTTTTCTGTCTTGTTGTTCAAAAAATCAATGTTGTTTGCAAGATATATCCCGGCTCCTACACCCAATACGAGGATAAGAATAAATGCTATTAATTTTAAAGTTTTCATGATTTTCTCCTATATTAAGGATTATCTATTTATATAAACATTGTCAATACCGCGCACCATCTGGTGCACACCATACTGGAAAAACTTTTCCATATATCATATAATTTCCGCATGAATTCAATAATGCTGACATTACAAATGCTTGGGGGACTCTGCATGTTCCTCTTTGGCATGAAAACCATGAGTGACGGGCTGCAGAAAAGCACCGGCGATAAAATGCGGAAAGCGCTTAACTTTATGACCAGCAACCGGTTTATCGGGGTTTTTACCGGTTTTTTGGTAACTGCCATTATTCAGTCGTCAACTGCATTCAGCGTTATTGTGGTTTCTTTTGTGAATGCAGGACTCATGAATCTTACTCAATCTATCGGCGTAATACTTGGAACAAACATTGGTACAACTTTAACAGCATGGATTATTTCTATCGTTGGTTTTAAGCTAAGCATCGACAGTCTTGCATTACCCGCAATAGGAATAGGTTTTATTATCAGCATTACAAAATGGAAGTACAGAAGCATCGGGGAATTTTTATTGGGGTTTGGATTTTTATTCCTGGGGCTTTTTTACCTTACATCAGGAATGGCAAATGTAAATGATATTTTTGATTTTAGCGCCATAGGAAATTTCGGCGGCGGTAAAATTTTTGCCATATTGATTGGCGCAGGCGTTGGATTTATAATGACACTCATTATAAATTCCTCCACTGCATCTGTCGCTTTAATAATGGCGCTTGCTTTCCAGGATATAATTGTTTTTGAAATGGCTGCCGGTATGATTTTAGGCTCTAATCTTGGCACTCCTTTAAATGCGGTAATAGCATCTCTTGCAGGAAATATAAACGCAAAACAAACTGCGCTTGTTCATGTTTTATTCAATGTAATAGGAATTGTATGGGCGCTTCCCATGCTAATTCCAATGTTAAAATTGGTTCAAATAATATTGCCGGGAGATCCCTGGGCTGCAATTGCCTCCAACGAAGCTATTCCTCTTCATCTTGCAGGACTTCACACAACTTATAATATTATAAACACCCTGCTTTTTCTGCCCTTTGTAAAACAATTTGCAAATCTTATTACTTTCCTGCTTCCGGAAAAACAAATCGCATTGGAAAAAGAGAAAGACGAAATAGAACATTACAAATTTTCATACCTGTCTGCAATTGACGCCGATTCGCCGGAATTAAACATTCTGCGCGCAGAAAAAGAAATCTCCAACATGGCGGGACTTGTTTCTTTAATGTTTGCCAGGTTCTGCGCAGTATTACGTATCCTGCATGAAGATACAGCAAAAGAAAAAACAGAAGAACTCTGCATTGAATTGCAAAGAAAAGAAGAGTTTATAGATGAAATGCGCGAGGAACTAACCAATTTCTTAATTGAATGTTCAAAAATCAAACTTTGTTCAGCATCTGAAAATCGAATTTCTTATTTGATGCAGGTTGTTGTCTCGCTGGAATCAATGAGTGATGAATGTTACAGCATCAGCCGCCTGCTGGAAAAAAGCGTAAGTAAATCATATCTGTTTAAAGACACGCAATTGGATGATCTGATTCCCTATGTGGGGTTAGTGGAAGAATTCCTTGTAGTTTTGGAAAAACAACTAAGCCCCAATACTCCGGCAAAAGACAAAGCGCCTGTAAACTTCCGGGCATTTAGCTCAAAGCAAGCGGGCTCATTATGGGTACGCGCAAGTGAACTTGAAAAAGAAATAGACAAGAGCAGAAAGAAACTGCAAAAACTGGGACGACAGCGTCTTGAAGCAGGTGAAAATGTAAGAACAGAATTGCTTTTTATAGACATAGTTCGCCGCATCGAAAAACTGGGTGACTATTGTTATGAAATAACCGGACCAAATAAAAAACTGCCTATATTGGGAAATGTTTTTAATTTTAATTTTGGCAAAAAAGCCTGACATTATCCAAGTAGCCGCATTACCCTTCCAGCCCGAAAAACTTGTTTGCGTTGTCCCAGAGCTGTTTTGCCAGTGCCTCTTCTTCGATACCAAGCCTGTCTGCCATGTAGCGGGCGGTGATGGGAAGGTATTTGGGCATGTTTCTTTTGCCGCGGTAATCGGCGGGGACCATGAACGGGGCTTCTGACTCGATCAGGATGCGGTCTGTGGGGAGGACGTCTATTGTTTCGTGCAGGTTTTTGGCGTTTTTGTATGTCAGGTTTCCTGCGAAAGAAAAGTAGAGGTTCAGCTCCAGCGCTTTTTCGGCATAGGCGGCGTCTTCGGAGTAGCAGTGGAGCACTCCGCCTCTGGGAGGCAGACGGTCGCGGAGGATGTCCAGGACATCGTGCCCGGCATCACGGTTGTGGATGATGACCGGTAAATTGAGTTTTGCGGCAAGATCAAGCTGGCTTATGAAAAGCTCAATTTGGGACTTTTTGTCTCCGAACCTGCGGAAATAATCCAGGCCTATTTCGCCAATGGCAACCACGCGCGGATATTGAACGCTTTGTTCGATTTTCTGGTACCAGTCCTTGCCGGGGTTTTGCACCTCAGAAGGGCTTACACCGATGGCATGGTATACGTTTGCTGCGGATTTCAGGTTTTCGTAAACCTGACCGAAATCATGAAGACTGTTACAAATAGAAACAATCCGATTAACAGAAACCTGGCGGGCTTCCTGTATCACAATGAGCTGCTCAATGGGGTCTTCAACTATCAGCCCCAAATGGGCATGAGTATCAAAATATTGCATAGCTTTATCCAAAAGGTATGATATATGGTACAAACAGAGTTTGCAATTACCAAACTGGTATACTTAATTTTAACACGAGTATCCCCTGCCGTCAACAAAAATCTTTTTAATTCATTGCGCCAAAGGGGGCTAATTGTTCCCAGCGGGAGGGTTCGACCCCATCCCTGTCAATTCGGACAAAAATACCGGGTTTATAGGCGCTGTTTGGGCGTACGGCATTGTTTGCGTTCAGGTAGCCAAGGTTGATGCCTGGCGCGCCGGGTATGTCCGAAAGGCGCATTCTTATCATGGTTTCCGGGTTTCTGGTGATAGAATCCCATGCGCGGGCAGATTCGGCGTATAATGCCCAGGCTCTGGAGCGGTATTCGTTGTTTCCGGTTTGCTCGGCAAGGGCTTCGTAGACAACCCCTGTGTTATTCCGCGCCATCATCAGGCGTTCTCCAAGTTCCAAAAAGAGCGGATTGTCGTTAGGCAGCAGTACGGGCAGCCTGACACGCTGGTTTTCAAGGATATCAAGGAGGCGGTTATAATAGCCCTGTGCCGCAAAATAGTCTCCCCGCTGATACGCCGCATTGCCCAGCGCGTAGAGTAAACGCCTGTTAAGAGGCATTTCTGCCGAAGCCCGGAAAAGGTAGTTAAGGGCATTACCCCATTCTTCAAGCTGATAGTAAGCTGCCCCCATGCGATATTGCATCTCGGGCGGAGCATATCCGTATCCTTCGGCACGGAGGTAATCGGCAAGGGCTTTTGAAGCAGCCTGTCTGTCTCCCGTTTTTACGTAAAATTCCAGGTCGCCTTTGGCTGCATAAAGCTGCCCCAGTTGAGGGGAAGGACGTATCAGGTTTCTGGAAAGGTATTCTTCGTACAGTTCTATGCCTTTAACCAGCTGTTCTTCTGCCGGGAAGAACTCCCTGTTATTTACAAGCAGCTCCGCATAACGATAGTGGGTATCAACACGGTTTAGCCGTCTGCGTACGGATTCTTGTTTAGCCAGATTAAATGCACGGATTGCGTTTTCCAGAGTTAACCGTTCATCATAAACATTGCCGAGATTTTTATGATAACGCGCAAGATGATAATGGGCTTCCGGGATGTAAGGGTCTTCCCTGATTGCCTGCAAAAGCATGGCGCGCACGCTTTCTATGCTTTCGATATATGGATTTGGCACGCCGGTTGGTCTTTCAAGCTGTTTATCCAAAAGGTATCCGCCAAGTTCAGTAAGAGATTCAGCTGACAGTTTGCGTTTATTGCTGCTGTCAAACCAGGCTCGCAGATAAAGCACTTCTTTTAGATTATCTGTGCGGATAAAATACTTCATCATTCGTTCTACAATCGGCACCTGCCATCCGTTCAGTTCCAGAAGCCGGGCATAAGAGAAACGGGCATCTTCATATTTATCGCCGAATCTTGACGGATCGGAATCTGCCCATGCAAGGAAATTATCTCCGGCTGCAAGAAGACCGTGAAAATCATTTGGAGCATAATCAAGAAGCTCTCTTTGCAGAAGCCTGTTTGCCTTGTCGTAATTTAACAAATAATATGTTTGCAGGCTGGCGTAATCCAGAACGCCTTTTTTATCCCTTGGGTAATATCTTAAAAGTTCATCGTATTTTCCTTCTGCAAGCATGTAGCGGCGATGATCCCTGAAACTTTCGGCGTAAGCATAAAACCATTTTTTATTCCGATGTAAGGTAAATCCCTGATGAAACAGATCATTTGCGCGTTGGTATTCTCCGGCTGCAATTCGTTCATAACCCCGCTTGTACATTGATTCTGCCCTAAGGGGTATATAAATAAATCTATAGCCAAGATACACAACAGAAGCTGTTAAAGCCGCAATTACGGCGAATAACCGAAGTACCGGAAGAAAGTTGTGAACAAAAATATAGGCAAAACTTGCCTGTTCCGCTTCAAATGCCGCGCCGGTGCTTTTTTCAAAACTTTTGGGAATAATAACCGGTTTGCCGATTATCTGCTCAACATGAAGCGCAGTCTCTTTTACATGCGCGCCGTTTACAAGAAGCCTGATTAACTTTGATAATTGCTGAGGTAAAATTACCTGCTCTGCGATTAATTCTTCGCAGATGATTCTTAAGTTTAACGGATAAGAAGACAGTGTTTTTAATAACTTGTCTACATCATTCTGAGTTAAGGCAATTTCTTCTATATCGTGGATTTCCGGCGCTTCTTCTGTTTTTTGCTTTTTTCGCCTGAAAGAAAATCTTTTCTTTACAGGAACATCAATAGTAATGTCGGTTTTTGTTTTATCAAATATATCATCGAGTCCGGGGATATGAAAATCATCGCTGCCGAAAACATGTTCAGCAGATTCTTCTGCAGAAGAATCCGAGCTTGCCGGCGTTTCATTGTCCAGTTCAATTGAGCCGGATGCAAAATCGGAGCCAAAATCTTCGAATTCATTTAGATTTAATTCTTCACTGCCGGATGAAACGCCGGTGTCTGACGGAATATCAGTTGATCCAAAATCATCGGAAAAACCCATATCTGACAGCGGGCTGTCAAAATTACCTGTTCCGGAATCGGCGCTTGCGGCATCATTGGTAAAATCAAAATCATCTGTTCCAAAATCGGTGCCAGCACCGCCGGTGCCGGAATCGGCAAAGGAGCTGTCGCCTAACGATTCATCTAAAGGAAAATCATTGTCGCCGGCTGGTTTTTTAAAACTGTCGGTAAGGGATTCTCCGCCAAGGTCGATGCTGCCTTCGCTGTGATAATCTTCAAAATCCGGCTCCGCAGGAGAGGATTCCGGGAAGGACGGCTCTTCATAACTTTCTGTTTTAATGCCGGAGATCTCTCCGCTCTGACTTTCGCCGCCCATGTCTATGGCATCAGAAAAATCGTTGTCTGAATCATCATCATGTTCTCCGGGAAAACCATCGCCAAAATTGTCAAAGATATTGTCGTCTGCCGGAGCGGAAAAGGGATCCTCTGTTAAATTGTCGTCTGCCGCAGCGGCGAAAGGATCATCTGCCGCGAAGGGATCATCTGTCAGATTGTCATCTGTTGGAGCAGCGAATGGATCGTCTGCTAAAGCGGCGAAGGGGTCATCTGTCAGATTGTCGCCTGCTGAAGCGGCAGGAGTATCCTGAGTAAAATCTGCAAAAGGATCGTCTGCTGGTGTATCAGATAACAGACCTTCCGGGAAAGAACCTTCAAACTCATCCGGCTCTTTTTGGGGGACGCCTTGGTCATTTCCGAGTATATCTGCAAGGAACGAAGAAGTATCAATGTTTTCATCTGCGCTGCTTTCGGAATTTATGCTGCCCAGAATATCATCCAGCGTGGAAGAATCGTCGGTACTGCCCAGCCCGCCAAGTATATCATCAAGCGGGTCGGGGTGCTCCCCGGACACGTCTCCTCCGGGAAGGTCATTTATAAAAGAGCTAAAATCGTAGCCGGAATCCCCTGTATCTGAAAAATCCGGAGCATCGCTATGGCGGGAAGGGTTAAACGGAGGCGCTTCTGTTTTGGGGAGAGCAAGGTCATCAAAAGGTAATTCTTTTGAAGTAACATCTTTTCTTTCATTTGCGATGTCGTGAAAAGAGGCTTTAAATTCCCTTAGCTCATTTAATGATGGCATAAAACTCCGTCCGGGTGGACCCGCTATGTATTAAGCTTCTCATATTAAGATAATTATATATCGACCGATAATTGTAAAGAATGTATGAAAACGATTAGAATATTCGTACTTTTCATGTTAATTGCCTCTTTCTCTGCCATCCCCATAACAGCGGCTGAATGGGAAAATTATGAAGTTATTAACCGTTTATTGGCTCTTTCAGGACCAGGTGAGCCGATAATTCATGAGAATTTCGTAGTTTTTACCGCTGATTCAAGCCTGAGAAGGGTGGGAGTTGCTTTTGCCCATGAAAATTTTGCCAATATTTACTGGTATAGGCCATTAATTATTCCCCAGGATCGCAGAAACCCGATTATCCTGCCCGGAGAAAAAATTCCGAGCCCGTACAGGGATTCCGGGATGCAATTTTTTGCGTATCAGGTGCCTGATCATCTTTCTGAACTGGAATACAGGCTTATTATTAACGGACTTTGGACTATTGACCCTGCCAATCTGCAAAGCCGCCGTGATCCTGCGTCCGGTCTTGCCATGTCAATTTTGACTATGCCTCATAGGACAATAAGACAAAATCCTATTAGCGCTCTGCCCGAAGGTTTATTTTTTACCTTTAAGGGACCGCCCGGTGAAATTGTTACAATAGCGGGTGATTTTAACAGCTGGGATCCTTTTATGTACGAAATGCGGGAAGGACCGCGGGGTGTTTACAGTATTACAATTCAGCTGCCTCCGGGCACTTATCAATATGTGTTTTTTCTTCAGGGAAGACGGTTTACAGATCCTTCCAATCCGCGGCGGATTTACGCTCGTAACGGAAGCGCGGCTTCAGAGATAGTGGTTCCCTGATTTTATTGTTCGGTTCGCAGAATTTCCGTAATTCTCCAGTTGTTTCGTCTGTCTGTTTTTAACGTAAGTTTATCGGTGCGGTTTCTTGAAAATTCATAAAGAGGTTCCAGGCCTTCGTCCAGCGGAGCCTGCGGAAACCATAATATATAACTGGCATGGTATTTTATCTTGCCGTCGTCTTCGCCTTCGTAATCTATGATTAAATCTGTTATGCCGAACACATTGGGAGCCGGAAGTTCGCCGCCGTTTAATTTCCATTCTTCCGCTGCAATCATTATGCTGCCGGATAAATGTTCATAAGCCTGTCTTGCTTTGCTCATCGCAGTATAGCTTATGGCAATATTTATATCTGTTCTGTTTGCCCTCATTATACATGCTTCCATAAACATATGATCCAGTAAACTGAAAGCTTCGTAGTATGCGCTTACAACAGTATCAGGCGCCATTCCTTTTGTGGTCGGTCTCTGCGCATACCCGTTATATATGCTGATTATAACAATAAGAGCAAAAATAAAACCGGCAGTAATTCCCGTTAAAAGAAACTTGTTGCGTATAACAAAACGTTTTGTTTTAACAGTAATGTTTTGCTTAAAAACAAAATTCTTTTTTTCTTTTTCTGCCTGCGCTTTTTTTTCTGCGGGTATTTCGCAGAAAAGCGAAGAAATATCTTTTGTATCTTTTAATAATTCATAAATCTCCCCAAGGATATCTGTTCCGCTTTTTAAGGTTTGTTTTTTTGCAACAGGCAGAAGGAGGGCAGACTGTATTAGATTGGATAGTTTTTCATTCATTTCCGGGGCTGCAATATGAGGCGGCAGGAATACTCCGTCTCTCATGTTCTGGTAAATATCCGCATATTCATAGGGGTGGGTTTTAATTAATATTTTGTACAGCATTACACCGGCGCAGAAAGCAGCCGCGTCCGTGCCGAATAAATCAGGGCTGTTGTAAATATCAAGGAATTGTCCTTCTGCATAGAGGCAGTGGTTTGCCAATTGCTGCGGAGCGAAAAAAACTTTGTCATTATAAATAAATGCCGCGCCGGGGTTGTTTGCGGAACAATTATCGCCGTCTGCGGCTGAAAGCTGCAGCTTTGCCCTAATCCAGCAAATTACAGATTCAAGAGCCGTGAAGTCCCCCCATGGATCGGAATTTTCAAGAAGCAGGTCGAGTCTTTTTCCCGGAAACATTGGTCCAAAGACTCTCATAAAGCCGTCAATTTCTTTTACTCCCGCTGCTTTCCAGGTTTCGGATAACGCGGGAGAAACAATATAACCCAATTCAACCAGGGTTTGCGATAATTTTGTCCTGGCAAAAGCGCGCGCATCCAGCCCGGTTTCAAAAAAGATCTCCGATGTCGGCGCAGCGCCGACATCGGGGTTGTCTTCTAAATTAGAAATATAGATGCGCTGCTTCAATATTATCTCGGATTATAGAGATATCTGAAATATTCCATGTCGGTTGTAAGAGTTTTCTCGAACTTTGGCATGGTTTCGCGGTATGATGTTATCGCTCTCCAGAAATCAAAGAAAGATCTGTCTCTGTTATAGGCGCCCGCGTAAATTCTCGCGGCTTCGGCATCGGCTCTTGCCCGGATTCTCTGGGCTTGAAGCTCGGCAGCCGAAATTATGGATACTTTTTCGTTTTCCATTCTGCCCATCCATTCCGCCTTGCGGCCTTCGCCCTCGGAACGGAAAGCCATGGCTATCTGGTTTCTTTCCCTAATCATACGGGCATAAACGCTGGGTGTAAGCTCATTGGAGTAGCTAATCTGCCGTGTAACAACATCGATTAATTCAATGCCGTATTCAGGAACCATGCGCCGTGAACGCGCAAGTATTTCTTCTGCAAGCTGGCGGCGTCCGCGTATAATGGGCTCATGGCTAGAACTGGATTGTGTTGTAGAGCTGATTATTTCCACTTCGATTGTATCTCCCAATCCCATGATGTCGGCGTTTGACGAACGATCCATAATGATATTGGAATTTCTTACCGATTCCCTTAACGGGTTTTCTGCTACTACAGTGCGGACTTCGGAGTCAATTATTTCTGCCAGTTTTGAATATGCGGCATCTACAGTATTGATGGATTCGTAAAATTTCTTGGGGTCGGCAATGCGCCAGCGCGCCACGACATCAACAAAAATAAATTGTCTTTCTGCTGTCGGTACAATTCTCGCTTCTCCGTCCCATGCCATAATTTTCTTGGGATAACGGACAACTTCGTCTATAAACGGAACTTTTAGTTTAAGACCGGCGTCTGTGACAACATTGGTTATGCGTCCAAGCTGTACAACTACTGCCTGCTCGCCTTCGTTTATAATGTAGAAAGGCCCTGCAACTATTATGCCGATTAAAATTACTAAAACAATTATTGCGGTGGTAATTATTCTTTTCATTATCTTGCTCCTCCCTGAACGTTCATAAGGGGCAGGAAATTCCGTAAATTACGATCGACAATTGTCATGCCTTCCTCGTTCTTGAATACTTCTTCTATCATTTCGTAGTACAGCCGCTGCCTGGTAACTTCGGGGGCAAGGCGGAATTCTTCGTACACGGCATTAAAACGGGCGACATCGCCGTTTGCTCTGTTTAATCGTTCTGTAGCATAACCCTGTGCTACCTGAATCATCCTTTCCGCTTCGCCTCTGGCTCTGGGAATTTGTTCGTTATAAGCCTGCTGTCCTTCATTGATTAGCCGTTCAAGATCCTGCATCGCTTTGTTTACGTCCTCAAAAGCCGCCTGTACGCCGGAGGGAGGAGTGACATTCTGGAGCTTTACGGCAATTACATCGATGCCCAAACCGTATCCGCGGAATGTATCGTTCATAAAGACAAGACCGGCATCTTCGATGGCACTGCGTTCAACTCCCATGATGTCCATGATGGCGCGGTCGCCAACCAGCATATTAATTGCAGAACGTGACACGTCCCGGATTGTTGCAGTACGTTCGTTAACATTAAATGTCCATGCTCTTGGATCGACAACGCGGTATTGAATAATCCATTCAACATCGACGATATTAAGATCCCCTGTCAGCATGACAGATTCTGCTGTCTGGCTTGCATAGGTTGGAAAACTTCCGCCCCTTGTTGTACGAAAGCCAAACTCCTGAGTCTGTACGGTTGTAACATTGACCGTATAGTTGCGATCTATGCCGAAAGGCAGTTTAAAATGGAGTCCGGCCCCCTTTGTTGTGGTGTATTTGCCAAAACGGGTCATAACCGCCTGTTCGGTTTGATCAACGATAAAAACACTGGTACCCAAAAGAATCAGTACCAATATTCCCGCGATTATAAAAATCAGCTTGTTCGGGCTTAATTTGCCCATGTTTGGTGGTGTGAATTTCATGATGTCAGTATACTATGGATTTTTGCCTGCTGCAAGATGGCTGGGGTAACCGCTTCGCTTTTTCAGCTTCTTTTCCATTGTTTATTATCTGAACTAATATTATAATGAAATTAACTAGGTATAGTATAGAGGAGTTGTTATTTATGAGTGATAATCATGATTTTACCATTGAAGAACTTGGAAAGCCATCGGTTCATTCGCCGATTATTATGTCGAAATCTCTTGGAGACAAGGTAGCCAATTATGTAACTGACGATCAGTATATCCGGCTTTGTCCGACCGTTGTGCCGGGACCGCAGCCGTCAATAGAAAGAAGCCAGGTGCTGGAACGCGCCGGTCCAAGGGAGTTAATTTATTATACTCCCGCGCATGTTCATGCAGGCATTGTAACTTGCGGCGGTCTTTGCCCGGGTATTAACGATGTTATCCGTGCGCTTGTACGCTGTTTGTGGACACGGTACGGCGTTAGGAGAATTTCCGGTATCCGTTACGGCTACAGGGGCTTTCTGCCGGAATCGCAGTTTGATTTAAAGAAACTCGATCCTGACATTGTTGATGATATTCACAAGATTGGCGGTACATTTTTGGGAAGCGCGCGCGGCGGCGGCAAAGAAGTTACAAAAATAGTCGATACCATGGAAAGGCTCAACCTTAACATGCTTTTTACAATCGGCGGAGACGGAACTCAGCGCGGTACAATTGATATTGCCGAAGAGGTAGAAAGAAGGCGGCTTAAAATAGCCCTTGTAGGAATACCCAAAACAGTTGATAACGATTTTGTCCTGATAGACCGGTCTTTTGGTTTTAATACCGCAGTTTCAAAAGCGGTTGAAGTTGTTGCGGCGGCTCACATGGAAGCGTCATCTGCAATTAATGGTATCGGTCTTGTAAAAGTTATGGGACGGGATTCCGGTTTTATTGCGGCGCATACCGCGCTTGCAAGCCATGAAGTAAACTTTGTTTTAATTCCGGAAGTGCCTTTTAATCTGGAAGGTTACAACGGCTTTTTGTATCACCTGGAAGAACGGCTTAAAAAACGCCGCCATGCAGTAATTGTTGTTGCAGAAGGCGCAATGCAGGATCAGCTTTTAAAGGAAAAAAAGACTGATGCCGGCGGAAACATCAAACTGGCTGATGTTGGGATTTATATCCGCAGCAGGATTATAAAGCACTTTGAAGAAAAAGATATGGAGATAAACCTTAAATACATAGATCCAAGTTATGCGATACGTTCTTCTCCCGCAAATCCGGAAGATTCTATTTACTGCGAACGTCTCGGCAATGCGGCGGCTCATGCGGCAATGGCAGGAAAAACAAAATTGATTATTGGCCTTGTGAACAATGAATTTGTGCATCTGCCGATTAAATCGGTAATTTCCCAGCGCAACAAGGTAAATCCGGAAAGCAGCATGTGGCGCGATACGCTGGATGCTACTCATCAGCCGCCGTTAATGGTGAACAGGTTTTCTGCGGAGTAACAGGCTGTCCGAGCGCTTAGATCTCGTAAATTGCATGCAGAAACAACGCTGCAGCCTGTGATACATTGAGGCTTTCTATTATGCCTGTTCCCGGAATACGGAGCAGGCAGGAACAGTGATCTTTTATTTCTTTTGGCAAGCCAATCTCTTCGTTACCCATAACAAGCACGATGCCGGGCTTGCCTTCCTGTGGTCCAACTTTGGTTTTTACAATACCGGCAAGGTCGTTGATGCGCCGTCTCGCTCTTGTGTCAGTGCCGATTGTTACAAGCCGCTTTGATGCGTCTTTTAAAAAAGCAGCCGAGCTGGAAATTTTCCTAACCGTTAAATGTTCAAACCCGCCTTCGGCAATACGGTAAGCGCTTGTAGTAAGCCTCACCTCCCCGTCGATGCCCTTCTCGTTTATAACAATATAGGTAACATCAAAAAATGCCGCTGTTCTGGCAATGGCTCCCAAATTGTGATCGTTCCCGATAGAGTGAAGAAGCATCCCGGTTTTTCTTTCGTTTGCCCAGATGTCAAGGTCTTCCAGGCTTAACGGTTCAACTTCCGGCTCTTCGATCATAGCCACCACTCCCTGATGGTGGACACTTTTGGAAATACGTTCCAGTTCCTCATCTTCGCAAATTTTATACGGCCGTTTACGCTCGGCAAGCTGTTTGCAGATTCCGGTAAAATGCTGCAGCCTGTCTTCGCGCAGGAAAAGCCGGTTAATTGTTAAAGGATGATATTCCCCCACGGCAAGCACCGTGTTCATTCCGCAGACGGCTAGTTCATCGGTAAGTTTATTACGCATGGTAAATAATAGCATATTATAAACAGGTAGTACATTGACCCCTTCTCCTAATTGTCATATCATTGTTTTGTGGCAGTTAGAAAAAACAAAAAAGATGAACCAAAAGGGTCTCAGGCAGTAGTCATTTTTTGGCTTGTTTTTGTGATAATAATAATCGGCGTTTTCATGCTAAACGCAGAAACCATTCAAAGAAACTTTAATGTTTTTCTTACCCGATTAACTTCCCCTGGCAGCACCGCTGCCGAAGAAGACTTTACAGTGATAGATGAAGAGTCTGAGTGGGAACCTTCCGTTGTTGTCGTTGAGCCTCCCCGGCAAACACAACAGCAGCCGCAGACCCAGCAGCCTCTGCTCCAGCAGCCGCAAGTTCCCCAGACACCGCAAACTCAGCAGCCTCAAACGCCGGTTGTGCAGACACGGGATAGAGTTATCTATTATACACAGGTCAACAATGACGGGCAGATTCTCCAGTCGCGGGTGACGCGCAGAATACCTGTTTCGCAGTCTCCCATGCAGGATGCCCTGAATGTTTTACTTGCCGGTCCTTCTGCGGAAGAGCTCAATCGCGGCATGATCAATCTTATTCCGCAGAATACGCGGATGCTTTCGGCTGCCATACGCGGGAATACGGCATACATCAGTTTCAGCGAAGATTTTTTATTTAACACATTCGGCGTGGAAGGTTACATTGCCCAGCTTCGGCAAATTGTCTGGACGGTTACAGAGTTTCAAAATGTTAGTGATGTGCAAATATTGATAGAAGGCAGACGGATGGATTATCTTGGCGAAGGTATCTGGATTGGCAGCCCTATCAGCCGTCAGTCGTTTTAATCCGCCGGATAGAAACCGCTTTTCCTGTTTCCGTATCAATCTCTGCGATAACGCCCTGCACCTGTGTGTTTTTTGAAGGCGCAATTTCCATGTTGTATAACACTTGCTTGCGGACACGTTCCAGGCAAATTTCCGGATTCATGCCGATTACGCCGTCAACGCTGCCTGTCATTCCCAAATCGGTAATGTATGCGCTGCCGTTCGGCAATATCCGCTCATCTGCAGTTTGCACATGCGTATGAGTGCCGGCAATCAGAGATACGCGGCCGTCGGCATAATGGGCAAGAGCTTCCTTTTCGCGGGAAGACTCTGCATGAAAATCAATCAGAATTATAGGGAAGGCGGAAGGGTTGTCGGTTGATAAAAGCGGATGAAGATCCGCCGCTTTGCCGGCATGTATTTTTATAAGATGATCAAGACATCTGAACGGGCAGTCGATAGGGCTCATCAATTCACGGCCCTGAAGATTTATTACAACCCAGTTTATGCCCTTTTTTTTCAGGCTGGCAAATCCCGCGCCGGATACGCTTTGAATGGTTGTTGTGCCTGCGGGATAATTTGCAGGACGCAGTATATTGCTTTCAGTTTCCAGAATGGTCCAGAACTCGCGCTTTTCCCAGACATGATTACCCGAAGTAACAACATCCGCGCCGGCTGCGATGATTCGCCTGAATTCCTTTTCTGTAATTCCAAAACCTTCGGCGGCATTTTCACCATTGACAGTGACAAAGTCGATTTTGTGTTCTTTTATTAAAATTGGCAATTTGGCTTCCAGGGCTTCCAGCCCCGCCTGTCCTACGACATCGCCAATCATTGCGGCTCGAACAAGGTTCATATTTAGATATTGCCACAAATGCCAGTAATCTGTAAACTGTATTAATGACCAGAGGAATATTTATTGCAGGAAATGAATCCACGCTTGGCAGGGCAATTGAAGCTGAAGTTTTTAATAAAACTGAACAATTTGCTTCCGCTTTAATACCAAACAGGCTTTCTGATACTTTAAAAACCCCTGATGATGTTTCTGATAATGAAAGACGTTTGTCTCTGGACTGGAATCCTTCCAGCCCTATTTCTGCCCGCGCTCTTGTTCTTGCCGCAGAAAACCGGCTGGAACGTATTGATGAGGCAATACTTGTCTGTTCGCCTCCGACAATCCGCAGCAGTCCTTCGGCGCTTCCTTTTTCCGCAGTGGAAATTCTTGTAAACGATCATATAAAGGGCTGGTTTTTTCTTGTAAAGGAGATAACCGCGATTTTTAAAGAGCGCAAACACGGAACGCTTGCCCTTGTTTACCCCGATATCAATTCCGGAAAAGACGAAGCCGCCGACATTTTGGGTCCTTCCGCTCTTGCTTCCTTCCGCGCCCTCACCAACGGCTTGCTGGCATCCGCTCAAAACGAACCGTACATTACAACCGGTTTTTCTACTTCTGACACCGGCAACGAAGCGGCATTTGCTTCTTTTATTTTTAAAACTCTTGATGAATTAACCAAGCGCTCCAAAGGCAAATTGCATAAATTCGGCAGATTTAGTTTTTTTAAGTAGCAAGCGCCTGCAGGCACTCATTACCTTTTCTTTTTCCACCTGATGTACACCTGTTTGCTGCTGCTGTTTGCATGAGAACGTTCTTCTATTTCAAACTGCGGTATGGCGCGGAACATGTCTCCCAGTTTTTTAAAACCGTAGTTGCGGGGGTCAAAATCTGTGGAGCGATTGTTGATTTTTTGTCCAACGCCGCCCAGATATGCCCAGCCTGATTCTTCTGCAATGTCGTCTACTGCATCGTGCAGCAGTTTAAGCAGTTTTTTATCAACCTTGAATTCTTTTTTTTGCTTTACCGACGGACGGTTGTCTTCATCTTCCTGACTGTCGTCCAATATCTCTGTGTAAATAAATTTGTCGCAGACGGAAACAAAAGCTTTCGGCGTTTTCTTTTCGCCGAAACCGTAAACGATACGTCCGCTTTCGCGCACCCGTGAAGCAAGGCGGGTAAAATCTGAATCGCTTGATACTATGCAAAAACCGTCCAGTTTTTCGCTGTACAATAAATCCATTGCATCGATGATCATTGCTGAATCTGTGGCATTCTTGCCTGATGTATACGAAAATTGCTGTATCGGCTGAATTGCGTTTTGCAGCAGTTTTTCTTTCCATGAACGAAGATTGTTGCTTGTCCAGTCTCCGTAAATTCTTTTTACGCTGGCAATTCCGTATTTTGCAACTTCATTCAGCAGCCCTTCAATGATTGCGGGTTTTGTATTGTCTGCGTCTATTAAAACCGCAAGTTTCGCCTGACTAATTTCCGACGTTTGAGGTTCATGAGCGCGAAATTGTGAAAATGGCAATAATGGCATTTATAACTCCTTTTATTCAAAAATAGATTTTTTTATTCTGCGCAGCAGGTTTATTTTAGCAAGAGGTATGCGATGTGCATCAATTATTAAGAACAATTCGTTTCCTTCTTTTTCAAGCGCTTTGGGTATCCCAAAGATTTTTTCTTCATCGCCGCTTTTTAACATTATAATTTCTACCGGTGACTTCTGGCTTATTGCCTGTTTTGCAATATTTTGTTTTCCGGCGTAATCCATAAGCCGGGCTTCAAGTTTTTCGTAACGAATATCTGCATCTTTTAATTGAGCTTCGCAAAGAACAAGCCTCCTGTCAATTCTTGCGGAAAGTTCCGTTCTTTCCAGATCGCTTAAGCTCATTTTTTTTAGAATAGCATGAAATTCTCCAGTTAGAACAGACTGCGGAATTGCTGAAATTTTATGATCGGGAGCCGGGACTTGGGGATCAAGGGCAGAAGAAGCTTTGGGCTGCGTATAATAATTTGTAGCAGACATGAAAGGTTTTTGAATGTTTTTGCGCTGCGCAATAATATCGATGCCTGCGCTGCGAAGAGCGTCAATTGCATCATCATTTGCATCCTCGCCAAGCAGATACAAACCGGGTGCCAGAGTTTCTGTGATAAGCGAAGATAGCTTTTTGGTCTCTGTCAAATAACGGTGTTCTTCGGAAAGAGTTAAAATAATTCCTTTTTTTAGGGATACTTCTTTGTGACGTTTTTCCCAGTCTTTTAAATTCCAGATTAAGCTGTCCTGGGGAGTTTTATTTCCGGAAAGCCTGTTTAATAAATTTATAATTTCATCTGCGCTGATATTGCTGTCAAATGCGCAGACAGCCGAGTCCCTGTTCATTTCAAAACAAACAACAGGCGGCATAAATGCAGTTTTTTGGGTTCCGGAAAGTCCTGTTTCGCGGATGTTCAGGAAAGAAGCGAGAGTTATAGCATCTGTAAAATTGATTTCCGGGTAAACCATGATAGAAAAACAATCAATCGCTATTACCGGTTTATCATTATTAACCTGATCCATAATATCTGCTCTTTTTAAACCCTGGTTTGAATTTATTATCAAGCCTGTTTTTTCCATGGATTCCAGCATTTTATCTGCATTAACAATTATATACATTTTGGAAGAAAGAATTTTAATTATTCTTTTTATGGTTTTTTCCGGATAACAGGCTTGTGAGTCTAAAGAATCGATAAACCCATGAATTAGATTTACCGTATCGTGAATTCTGGTGCGGAAGATAGGCGGTAAAATTTCATCGGGTTGATTTCCCATGCATGGGGTGCTCTTCTCGCCTAAAACCAGCAGCGCCGCAGCAAGATATTCGCTTCTTACGCGCGCAGAAAGCTGGCTGAAATCGTTAAATTGTTTTTTGTCGGGAACAAGTTTATTTTCATCGGCGTAAAAAAGCCCAAGTGCCTGCAGAGCTCCAAGTAAATATGTAAAATCAATACCCGGAAAAATCTTTTTTGCCTCTTCAATGACCCGTCTGCGAACAACACCTGCGGTCGTATAAAAATATTCCCATTGTGAAGCAAAGGAAATCAGGCTCGCCAGGATTAGCTCATTAAAGATTTGCCCAGAAGCTTGCTTCTCCGAAGCAAGCTTCTCATCCTTCGAAGCTTGCTTTTGTAAAGCTTGCTTCTTCAAAGGTTGAACTGTTGGGAAAAGACGGGAAGTGTTTGCAATAAAGGGATGCAGCACGGGTTTAAAAACAGGATTTAATGCAAGGTATTTGGTAGCTGCCAAACTGCCTGTTGGAAAACGGCTTGTGTACGGGTTTGTAAACAAGTTTTTTATTTTATCTTCTGTGAACCGGTACAGGATGAAGCGTTCTTCCATGTTCACGATGATATCCTGAAGCTGCGCCTTGCTGAACTCGCAGGAGAAAAAACTTTCCAGCTGATCTGCCGTCGGTTCGTCAAGGAGGGCAACAGCAGCGATTATCTTTGCATCGTTTTCATCGATATATGACGCGATTGTTTTTTGAATATCATCGCGTAACAGAAAATTTTCCAAATCATTTAACAATTGCTGTTTGTTAAAAGGCGTTTTTATTTTTCCGAATACGCTTCTTAATAATTCATAAAATGAGTTGTCCTGCATGGTTATAACAGCGGATTTCCAGAAATCTACGGGGCGGAAAATATCTTTTTTCATTTATTGTCTGTCCACCGCTGAATTGAATATTTATAACCCTGCTCGGTTAAAAACTTTTGGCGGTTAGCCGCAAATTCTTCTTCTACCGTGTAGCCGGAAACCAGCGAAAAGAACAAAGCATTGTGTCCTTTAGGCCTTAAAATTCGTCCCAGCCGCTGAGCTTCCTCCTGACGCGAACCAAAAGAGCCGGAAACCTGCACTGCCATTGAAGCATCCGGAAGATCAATGGCAAAATTCGCTACTTTTGAAACAACAATTACGCGCACTTCTCCCCGTTTAAAACTGTTATAGATACGTTCTCTTTCTGCATTGGGAGTTTTTCCTGTTATAACCGGCGTTTTTAAAATCTTTGCAAGCGAATTGAGCTGCGATATATATTGACCTATTACCAGCACCTGATCTTCAGGATGATTTTCTATCAATTGAAGCACAACATTTTCTTTTAATGGATTTTCTGCGGCTATCCGGTATTTTTCCCGCGGCGCTGCTGTAGCATACGGTATCTTGAGATGCTGCGGTAATTCCAGCCGTATTTCCGTGCAAATCGCTTCGGCAATCCATCCTTTGCCTTCAAGGTCTTTCCACGGCACATCATAGCGTTTTGGTCCTACAAGGCTGAAGACCGCGTCTTCTTCTCCGTCTTCGCGGATAAGCGTCGCCGTCAGCCCAAGCCGCCTGATTGCCTGAAGTTCCGCCGTTACGCGAAACACCGGCGCGGGAAGCAGATGAACTTCATCGTAAATAACAAGCCCCCATGCTCTTTCGCGGAAAAGCTTAAAATGAGGAAACTCTCCCTCTTTATAAGGTCTCCATGAAACTATCTGATATGTTGCAACAGTTACAGGCGCAACCGATTTGGAGTCTCCCGAATACTCGGCAATCTGTTCCCGCGTTAAATCTGTCTTGTCCAGCAATTCTTCTATCCATTGATGAACTGCCGCCACGTTAGGTGTCAGAATAAGAGTGTTGGTTTTTAACATAGACATTATCAGCATTCCGACAATCGTCTTTCCGGATCCGCATGGAAGAACCACAACCCCATACCCGTTCCCGACAGAATTAGCTGCCGTAATCTGATAATCTCTTACAACAAAAGGTTTTCCGGAAAGGCAGGTTTCCCTCATTTGAATCTGCAAATCTTCGCCCTTTAAAAGCGGCGCCTCATCCTGCACCGGCCATCCGATCCGTATCAGTTCCCGCTTAACAGTTCCCCTGTCAATCAGGGCAAGCGAAAAACCATTCGCCGTACCCGTGATATATTTTTTAAGCGATTTCCGCTCTCCGATTTCCAGCCGAATTGCTTCATCGTCTATTTGTAAAAACAGCCTGTTTTCCGGATCTTCCCGGTCCGAAATCATTTTGATTTTCCCGTAGCGGGACATGAGTATCGAAAACCCTTCCGTAATTCCTGCCGGTATTTCATAACGGCTGAATTCCTTGAGTATTTTAACAACATCCTGCGGCGTAAAACCCGCGCTTGCGGCGTTCCACAGGGACAAAGGGGTTATCCGGTAGGTATGAATGTGCTCAGGCGATTTTTCCAGCTCCGCAAACGGAATGATCGCCTGCCTCGCCTTTTCGGCAGATTCGCAGTGGACATCCAGGAGGAGAGTTCTGTCGCTTTGTACTATCAGCGCTTTGTCGGGCATAACAGTGTATTATATATTATATTAAAGATTGTTTCAATGCAGGCTGGGAAGATCTTTATCTTAAAAAGACAAGAATGTCTTCAGGTTTAAGTGGAATATCCATAATAATATTTTGGGTTAATGGAAATAACCAATTGTTGTTCAGTCAGGCATTTTGGTAAACATGCTTCTGGTAGCTGAGGTCCATCTTTCATATTTATACTGTTTTCATATGTTATAATTTTTGCCTGTTGATGAGCCATCCCAATTGTCAAAAATTCTCCATTAGAAAACTTATTGGCTGTATCAAGTAAATTGTTTAGATAGATAGCGCCTTCATTTGTATCATATGATGATTGTCCTATTGAACAAGAATATAAAGCCACTTGTTGGCGCATAGATTGCATTATTCTATTATTATAATTATTTCTGATGTTTTCCAGTATTTCGCTGACTGAAGAAAAATACATTGTTGACTTATTCATTATGCTATCACGCAAACGTTGTTGTGTTTGTACACGGCAACAATCAAAAATAGATAATTGACGAGGTGCTATATCTTTCAGTTCTGACTCCATAATATGTTCTCCTCTTCCATTAATTTCAATAACAGTCTCGCGTTTTTGTCCGCCATGTCCGCTGAATAAAACTATTACATAATCATATTTTAATAATTTCATTTTATTTATTGTATCAAGAATCAATGAGCGGGATGGATTATAAAGAGGTGCGCCAATTTCATCTGGACGCCATAAACCTCCATTTTCACTTCTTAAAAAAGAAGCAAAATTATCCAAGTCTTTTTTAGTACCAGCTAAACCATCTGTATTAGCTATTAAAAGAGCGCTCTTTTTCATTTAACATTACCTCCAATTAAATATTTATTAACCATTTCAACAAATGGCGCGTCATATGTATCAATATTTTCATTTGGAGCTGTAGGGTCATACCAGTATTTTTTATGTATTCTTATCCAATCTTTAACTGCTAATTCCTTTTCTATCTTTTTTGTATCATATTTATAATGGCTTGATAGTCGTGAAAGATAGTTAAATACCATTGTAGCATACAATTCATATCTTAAAAATTTTTCATCAGTAATATCATGTTTGCTAGTCCAGCTATCTGTAAAATTCTGACTTTCAAGATATGGATATTCTATGCCTATTTTCAACAATTCATCTAATTGGTTTTCCAGATCTTTTTTCTTGTTTGAATTGTTAATAAAAAATGTTACCAATGCAGAGGTAACGGCTGAAATAAGTGTTGCTATTGCTGCTGATGTAATGTCCATTTTTTCTCTCCTTGAATTAATAAAATATTATTTTGTTGGTTTCTATACGTTTTACCATAAGGATAGCGTTTTAGGCTTAACATCTTATTTTTCTTCGAAAATATCAGTAAATGATTTTGGTTTTTCCAGTTCGAATGATTTTATATCTTCGCTATCTATTTCTTTTAACCGGTCTTTATTAATTTCGTATCGAATAAATTTGGGATTTTTACGTGATAATATACCGCATAATTGATAATAAAATATCAATTCTTCAAGCTTTGGGGAATATGGATTAACTCTGATAATAAAGTCAAAAACTTTCATTTTGTCCGGGTTTAATTTATACAAATCATAAAAAGCCTTATGTAGTGCAATAGGATCAGCGCTAAATTCATTGCCTTTAAAATCATTTAATAATTTAAAAAATATTCTTTCAGCACTTATTGTCATTATATTATCCCTCTTTTTACCAATGTCTTTGGTCTTGAATTTGTTGTTAGCTGAATGTTTAATTTTTCATTGATAATAGAGCTAATTTTATTATATATTTTCTCATCCAGTTTCTTATAGGGTCCAAAAACATATACAGCCCATCTATATTGTGAATAAAGGCTAAAATAATTCATTGGGGATATAGTATTGTAATTTTCCATGGCCCCATCATAATTTTGGCAATATGCATCAACTAATTCCCTTAAATCCGGGTTTTTAGGGAATCCTAGATAAATGGTATTTGGTCCAGAATCGTCAAAACCTAAATCATGACAAATTTGTTCCCGTAATTTCTCTTGTTCATCTAATTCAGAATACTTTAAAATAGCAGGTGGTATACTAGGAAGCATATTTGTATTATTTTCTATAGATAGAGGTGTAATTCTGACATATCTTATGGGTATATCACGTTTAGCAATTATTTCTTGGAGTTGTTTAATAACTGAAGAATTAGTTTGACCAATTAAAAAATCCCAGTCTGTTAAATCTAAAAAATCAATCACTTCTTTCAGCTTTATACCTTGTAAAGTAAATGATGACGGATTCTTGCGAAGAATATTTAAAATATTTTTTACAACCTGATTAGTTGCAAGTACTTTTTGGTGATTATATACTGTTGAATACAGAGAAACTTTACTTAATACCAGATGATCGTAAGATGATACTGAATTAATATTTAGAACTATGCTTTTCCGCTTTCCTTTTTCAAGAGGCACATCTCCAATTGATAATCCAGAAATAAATTTTTCAGCATCTGTACCTAATGCAAGACCTGTAAAAAAGCTGTCCCTAAATGTATAATCTAATCTGTCAGCATCATAAGGTCCATTTACAATGTCTGATATATACGCACGCTCCGGATTTCCATCAACGGGGCGCCCCATTATCATATCAGAAATACGTCCTAGGGTATCACTTGGTATTCTAATAGGATTTGGATTATTTGATTTTACAGCTTCTTCAAACATAGATAAAAATGATGGCGTTTTAACAATTACACCAGACAGGAGTTCGTGGTTTTTAGGTTTTATTTTCATGTATGGTTGAACAGAATTCTCCAATTCATCTTTTACATCACTAATAAACGTATAGTATGAATAAAGCCCCTCCGTCAGATGAGAAAGCGTTGAATGTCCTATGTCATGGAGTAAGCAGGCAAGCCTGACTTCCTGTTCATCCAATTCTGAAAACACATGTACTCGCCCCTGTGTTTTTTCTTTACGATTGATAGATTCCATTATTAGAGTCGCACAATGGAGCATCCCTAACGAATGATCGAAACGAGTATGTAATGCAGAAGGATAGGTTAAATTTACCAATCCTGTTTGATGTATCCGCCGCAGTCTTTGCAAAAGGGGAGAATCAAGAATCGATATCTCAAGTGGTGATAGGGACATCATACCCCAAACAGGGTCTTTTATGACCTTATTTTCCGAAATATGCCTTGGCGTATAGTTTTTAAGCCATTTTTTTACCCAACTATCAACTTTGCTAGTTAGTTTGTCAAACATTGTTTCATTTGGTTGCATAATATTTAATAAAACTACTAAAAATACTGTTTTTTGTCAAGAGCCTTTTCTGTAGCTTTTGTAGTAAAAATCAATGAATGTTGAATATCAGAATTATGAAATCGAAGTTTGTGTTTTTTATTAAGGGACTTTAAGAAATGACTTAAAAACTGAAGTTATGGAACATGAAAAATAAATGGAAATGTGCATAAAGGTACTAAACAACAAAAATAAAGCTTTACAATATTTTAGTATAGTGGTAATATAGCATTAGGAAATACTTATGATTTGTGCTTAATTGTATGATATTCATACAATTAATGTATTCTATAAAATAGAAGTATAAATACTTTTTAATTTGGTAAAATATGAAACAAGGTAATGAGATAAAAGGTTTTTGGTGGTTACCAGAACAACCGGAAAACAGAACTGCTGGTGTCTTGTATAAATCTAATGAAGGAACCCATTTATTAGAACTATTTGGAAATATTGAAGGTAAACGTTTCTTTACAACCAGCAATAAATATCCAATAATTAATGGTTTTTCATCAAAAGGCAGAAAATATACTCTTTTTGATACTTTTATTAAAAATCAAACATCAAGTGCTCCCGGATTTACTGAAATTACAATTTTAGCAAATATAGTACTGGAAAATATTTTATTAGGAAAGAAGGAGGATTTAAAATTAAAAGCAATAAGTACATCTTTCTTATTCTTAGATGATTGGATTATGATTAATGGTTTTAGTCGATCTGATAATTGTTCAGCAAAAACAAAAATAGAGTATAAGCTGCCAAGTTCAATTGAATACGATATAAATAAAGAATTTTGCTTAAAAATAAATTTTCAATGCTTTCCATCACCATCAGTTATAAATACTAAAGAAGTTGCAGTAAAACAAACAGTAGAAATAAAAATAGAAGGCTCTGAAAATAATTTAGATTACTATATGGAAAAGATATATATATTTAAATGTTTGTTGATGTTGTTTATTAATAACTATACCAATACAAGTAATATACGAGTTGAAGCAATAGGAGAGAACAATGAACATATAATAGTTCCAATATATTTTTCTGATGATAAACAAAAAATAAATAAAAAGGAAATGATATTCACAGAATTCATAGCTACTTATTCAAATATAAAGGATGAATTTCTTGATATATTAAATTATTGGTATTCAAGTTATAATAAATTATCAAATTCATACTCTTTATTTTTTGATACTTCTTTTAAATCTGGATTAAATCTAGAAAATAAATTCCTTAATCTTATTAATGCCCTTGAGAGTTATCATAGAAATAATAATAATTTTGTATCTTCTTATATGGATAAAGAAGAGTATTTGTCCGGCATGTACCATAAGCTAATAAAAAATATTCCTAGTTCTATTGAACAAGATTTTCAAGAAGCATTAAAATCAAGAATTAAATTCGGTTATGAATATTCATTAAGAAGAAGATTAAAAGAATTATTTTCTTCTAATAATAATTTTTTAAATAATTTTATTTATGATGCAGAAATTTTGCAAAAAGAAATTATTGATTCACGAAATTATTATACACATTATGATGAAAAATCAAAATTTGTAAAAGATGGTATTGAGTTGTATTATCTTTGTGAAAAAATTATCGTTATTTTTATTTCATTACTACTTTTTGATTTAAAATTTAGTAATGATGATATTATAGGAATATTGAAAAATCAAGAAAAAATGCAAAGGATTATAAGAATTTCATCAAAGTAATTATTGTATTTTACTTGCCGCCGAAAACAAAGACATGAATTACTGTTGGTTTGTATGAAAAGCAGGTTGTAATGTTGGAAGCAAGCAAAGCGTAACCGTCAATACAATCACTTCTACCGCTAGAAAAAAACATTAAACTTCCTGAAATACTACTTTTTGGAGGGTTAAAATGACTTACAGTAAAGAAGAAAAAGCGATGTGGCTTGAAGATTGGTGGCAAAGCGGCAAAGCCATGGGACACATACGCGATGGAAAACAGACTTATTCCGCAAACATTTGTAACATGGGCAAAAAAAATTATTAAAGAAAAGTCTAGATTTGAAGAAATAAAGCAAGAGCGGAAACCTGAGTTAAATGCATCAGGAATAGTTCTCAAAAAAAAGGGGAATTTATTAATGCATCTCCACTTTGGAATTAACGGCAATGACCTGAGTACAGTAATTGAAAGCCAACGAGCGTTTATATGATAATTGTTTTAACCCAAGTAAAAATATAAATATATTTGCGACCTTGGAAAACCGACATGAGAAAAGTCATCATGCTAAGGGAAAGTGATGGAGCACTTGTCGCAGTGCGTATGCCGGTTTTTTTAGCGATTTTTATCATTATAATTATTATACCCCTATTTTAATTAATTTCCAGAAAAATCCGGGTTCTTTCCAAAGTTAGTTGACATATTTAATAAAATGTGGTATAATCAAGAGGCCAAAAGCAAGAGGGGGCTCTGGAGTTATGGAAAAGTTTATAAAAGGGTTAGATAAAAATCTTAGGTA
>Ga0123356_10000315_pt1 | contig 55642 bp, 44 predicted proteins | sample TergutEmb28metaG_2_FD_92546 | JGI IMG/M metagenome (GOLD analysis project Ga0123356, IMG submission 92546) | Embiratermes neotenicus P3 segment gut microbial communities from Petit-Saut dam, French Guiana - Emb289 P3 | ecosystem: Host-associated > Arthropoda: Insects > Digestive system > Gut ...
AGGTTGTCCATGCGGTTATCTAGGTTGTCCATGCGGTTATCTAGGTTGTCCATGCGGTTATCTAGGTTGTCCATGCGGTTATCTAGGTTGTCCATGCGGTTATCTAGGTTGTCCATGCGGTTACTTAAGTTTTCCTCAAGTTGTGATATTGCTTTTAGAATTTCAGTTGTATTATCCATGATATTTTCTCCTCCGGTTTAGTATAGGTTGTTTTGAAATTAATGTCAATATTAATCTACTTGAATTTAATCTACTTGAATGTAAAGCGTCTTCGTTTGTTGTTTTACGTATTATATTATGATATTATATATCTATTATTTATGTTAGTGTGGAAAAGTGAATATGCGAAGAATTAAGCGTGTTGTTTGTGGTTTGTTGTTGCTTTTGATGATATTGGCGATGCCGGTGTCTGAGGTGACTGTTATGGCGGCGTCGGGTTCTAGCCCAAGTCTGCATATGAATGGCGGTGCGGGCTATATTTTTAATATGATATTTACTACAAGCGCAGGCAACCAGACGATTGTTTTACCGGGAAACGGCACTGTAGCGGCTGTCTACCCTAACGGAAGTTCGATTGCTATAAACGATCAACTGCTTTATGTTCTGGTTACTGATACAACCGGAGCTCCAATAGGGACTATTCTTCCCAATGCAATAGGCAGCAGAAGTCAGACTGCTGTACTTCAGGCAGACGGTTCGATGGGTGCAAACGGCGTTATGGTCGGAAATACAGGAACAATAAATTTCTGGTTTAACGGATTTTCCGGTACCACTCCGCAACCGAGCGCATCTTATATTATGGCTAATAAAGTATGGCAGAACGCTGACGGTTCACCATTTACAGGCACACCGCCTGATTTAAGCTTTGTGCTGAGCGGAACACCAACTGGCGGCATCCCCGTCTCGGGTATACCAATGCTGCCCGGTGTCCCCGTCCTTGTCCAGGATGGTTCATATACGGTGGAAGAGCCGGGTATACCGGGATTTCAACTTGTGGATGTCACCTCAAACACCATGCAGACGGACCTACCCGGCAGAGCAGCATCAGCAACTACATCAAACGGCAATTACACAGTTACGTTTACAAATAGAAGTGCTGCTCACAGCGGAATAATGATTTTGACCGGGGTTAAAAACGGAGATGCCGCTTTTGATGCTGATGTGTTTTTATTTACCGTCACAGATAACAATACAAACCAAGTTGTATCAACGGGAACCAACGCAGCAAGTACCGGTCCTCCTTATACAGCACCTATTATATTTACACCAATTGTATACACAGAGGCCGATGTCGGAAAAACATTTACGTATACAGTACAGGAGATTGCTTCTAATGACCCGAGATGGAGCATTGACACAAACGTATTTACTGTGACAGTCACTCCATATTTATCAGGAAGCGACATCATAGCAACACCTGTATACTCCCCCACTAATATAATTTTTAACAACACTACCATCCCAACGGGAGCAACCGGTGAATTTTTACCGGTTGCAATAAAAGAAGTTATCGGTAGTACCGTACTTTTTCAAAATCAATTCAGTTTTGCAATTCTTGATAAAGATGATAACAACCGGGTAGTATCTACCGGCACAAATTCCAACGGTACACCAAACCCCCTTACAAACAGCAGCACCGCATCCATTACCTTTTCGTCGATTATTTATTCCGATACTGATATCGGTACGACATTTAACTATACCCTCGTTGAAACCACCCCTATGAGGAACGGGTGGAGACTACTTATACCCGCCAATCCTCCATCCTATGATTTCACTGTTAGCGTTACAGACGTAAGCGGAACAATTGTTGCAACACCGGATTATCCTGCCGGAGGTTACGTTTTCGAAAACCAATATATCTCAGGCGGAACGCTGTCACTTGCTGCGCATAAAACAACAAGCGGCGGTAATCTTACGGCCGGGCAGTTTCAGTTTCAAGCTTTTGATGAGTTTGGTGTCTGGGCGGCATCGGGGACAAACGATGCCAACGGAAATGTTTCATTCGGTACAATCAGATATACCAACACTCCCGGGAGCATCGGGTTTCACATGTATACAATTGTGGAAACAACACCATCGGGCGGCGGCTGGACAACAAGTACAGTCTCTTATCCTGTCCTGGTCCGTGTATCCGACAATGGCAACGGTACAATGACTGTCACTCCGTTTAACTTGAATACCGACAATTTTATTTTCGTCAATACTTACAACTCTAGCGGTTCGCTTGTCTTAAACGCAACAAAGCGTGCAGTCGGAGGCACACTTGTTGACAATCAATTCCAATTTGCTGTAGTAAACGAAAGCGGAGTCACGGTAGCAACAGGCACAAACACGGCAGCAGGAGCCATAACATTCACACCGATTAATTACACACTTAATGACGTCGGATTGCATCATTACTCCGTATTTGAAACAAGCCTCGGCACCGGCGGGTGGACTCCAAGCTCGGTCGTTTATCACATTTCCGTTAATGTTGTTGACAACGGCAACGGCACAATTACTGCTACACCGGCATACCCCCGCACAGGAATCGTTTTCATAAACACACGTGATTCATTAGGTTCAATAGCTCTTGCCGCAACAAAAACAGTAACCGGCGCTCCGCTTATCGCAGGACAGTTCAGCTTTGCGGTTTTAGACGAAAACGGCATTACCGTATCTACAGGCACAAATGATGCATCAGGTAATATACTCTTTTCCGCCATCCCCTACAGGCTTGTTGATACAGGTACACATAATTACACTGTAGTTGAAACAACTCCCGTTGCACCATTCTGGCAGACAGACAATACCGTGTTTAATATATCAGTGACCGTAACCGATGTAAGTGCAGAAAGGCTTCAGGTAACAGCAAACTATCCTCCGAGCGGAATCTTTTTCTCAAACACCTTTACGCCCCCCGACCGTATGCTGACGATTTCCAAAACTATCACCGGTTTCCAAGGGTTTAACGTTTTTGACCCGAACAGTATCTCTCCCATCACATTTCTTGTAGTAGGGGTAAACTCCGCAGGTACCGAAGTATACAGGCAGTCTGTGGCGTTCAACTCAACAAATTTCAAGTGGAGTCCTACATTAAAAAACTATACGGCAATACTGCACAATTTACCCGTCGGGACTTATTTTGTATATGAAAGAGGCGGTTTTGCACCCGGATATACCAATAATCATAACCCGCCGCAATCGGCAAATGTAACCAATACTGTACCTGCAGCTATCGCTTTTGCCAACATATATAAACGCACACCCGTTCCTCCCGAAATCCACCCGGCTGTTACGGTTAACAAAACATTTCACGGATTAAGGGATATCGAAATACCGTCAGGTTTCAGGATTAACATTACCGGTCCCGGAGGATTCAGCCAATCCCTCAGCTTAAGTGATGCAATGTCAAGCACAGGCGGTCTGTTTACCGGTCTTGCTCCCGGAACATATACCATCACCGAGCAAAACAGCACGGTTACCGGTTTTGTAAATTATGTAAGTGTCAACAATCAAAGACTAACACTCCCGTATACATTCCAAATCAGTGAGACATCCGCTCATATCGTGCTGACTATTGATAATAATTACGTTAAACCTGATAAAGCTCCCCAGACGGGTGTCAGCCGCAATGTATTCCTGCCGGTATTGCTCCTTTTACTAAGTGCTGTTTGTATAACCGGAGCTGAAATATATCGCAGATATATAAAACGTCTGCAGCCATAATATTTAACTTCACAACCGGTGGGGATGGGGTTTGCTTTTTACCTCATCCCTTTTTGCCCCATCCCTTTTACCGCATTTCTTTTATCTCATTTTTTTATCTCGCTTGCACATCATTCATTTGCACCTCATTCATAGTTTGTTTAATTGTTTTTTGCATACCTTTGTGATATAATTTTTAGTTGGTTGATGACTATGAAATCACATTTTGAAAGGTTAATACAATGATTGGTAAGGTTTTTTCCAAGGTTTTCGGGACACATAATGACAGGGAGCTTAAATCTCTTGCTCCCATTATTGATAAAATTGAAGCTCTTGAGGATGAATACCGCAGTCTTTCCGATGAAGCTTTAAAGGCTAAAACCATAGAGTTTAAAGAGCGTCTGCAGGATGGTGAGACGCTTGATGATATTTTGCCCGAGGCATTTGCTGCTTCAAGGGAGGCATCCGACCGTGTGCTCGGGATGCGCCCCTTCCATGTTCAGCTTATAGGCGGGCTTGTTCTGCATCAGGGGCGGATTGCCGAAATGAAAACCGGTGAGGGTAAAACCCTTGTCGCAGTTATGCCTGCATATCTCAACGCACTAAGCGGCGAAGGCGTACATGTCGTTACCGTCAACGATTACCTTGCAAGGCGTGACAGTGAGTGGATGGGTAAGGTTCACCGTTTTATGGGTCTGACTGTCGGGCTTATTGTCCACGGTCTGACAAACGACGAAAGACGCGCGGCATATGCATCCGATATTACATACGGCACAAACAACGAGCTTGGTTTTGATTATCTTCGTGACAACATGGCACTTTACAAACGTGATATGGTTCAGCGTGACCATGTATTTGCAATCGTTGACGAGGTTGACTCAATATTAATCGACGAAGCCCGCACTCCGCTTATAATTTCCGGACAGGGTGCGGAGTCGACAGAGCTTTATACAAAAGTAAACGAGTTTGTGCTTAAGCTGAAAAAAGCTGTTTACGCCTCAATCGATGAAAAAGCTCAGGAGGACGAAGAGCTTGACGCCGATTATGTCATTGACGAAAAAGCAAAAACAGCAACCCTTTCGGCAAAAGGTATCAAAAAAGCAGAGTCATACTTTAATCTTGAAAACCTTGCAGACCTCGAAAACAGCACTCTTTCACATCATATCAATCAGGCTCTGAAGGCATACGGGACAATGCAGCGTGATGTCGATTATGTCGTTAAAGACGGTGAGGTCATAATTGTCGACGAGTTTACGGGCCGTCTTATGATAGGAAGGCGTTATTCCGAAGGCCTGCACCAGGCAATCGAAGCAAAAGAACGTGTTGAAGTTGCAAGAGAGAGTAAAACCCTCGCAACAATCACATTTCAGAATTATTTCCGCCTGTACGGAAAATTATCGGGAATGACGGGTACGGCACTCACGGAAGCCGAAGAGTTCGGTGCAATCTACAAGCTTGATATTATCGAAATACCGACAAACCGCCCGCTTATCCGTATCGACAACCCCGATGTTATCTATAAAAACGAAAACGGCAAGTACAGAGCGATTATTAATCAGATAGAAGAATGCAACAAAAAAGGTCAGCCGGTACTGGTCGGTACCGTTTCTATCGAAATGAGTGAGCTGCTTGCTTCAATGCTCAAAAAGCGCGGTGTTCCGCATAATGTTTTAAACGCAAAGCATCATGAAAAGGAAGCCGAAATTGTCGCACAGGCAGGTAAGGTCGGTGCTGTAACCATTGCAACAAACATGGCAGGACGCGGAACCGATATCGTTCTCGGCGGTAATCCCGAATATCTTGCAAAGCATGACATGAAAAAAGCCGGTTTGTCCGAGGAAATGATTAACGAAGCAACAGGTTTTGCCGAAACCGACGATGAGGAAATTGTAAACGCACGTAAAATGTTTGCGGAAAACCTCGATAAACACCGTAAGGTCACATCTGTCGAAGCCGATAAGGTCAGAGAAACAGGCGGATTATTTATACTCGGAACGGAAAGGCACGAGGCCCGCCGTATCGATAATCAGCTCAGAGGCCGTGCAGGCAGACAGGGCGACCCCGGTGAAACAAGATTTTATATATCGCTGACAGATGATATCATGCGGCTTTTCGGCTCGGAGCGAATAATGGGAATGATGGAGGCTCTCGGTCTTGAAGAGGATATGCCCATTGATAAAAAAATGCTGTCAAACGCAATCGAATCCGCCCAGCGCAGAGTCGAAAGCAGAAACTTCCAGTCAAGAAAAAGCGTCCTTGAATACGACGATGTCATGAATACCCAGCGTACAATCGTTTACAACCAAAGAAGAAAGGTTCTCGACGGCGAGGATATAACCGGAAATATCGAAACCATGATTTCCGAAACTATCGAAACCACAGTAAATGCAGGCTTCGGTGAGCTAAGTATTATTAAAGAACGTGCAGACTTAAAAGATTTGCTCCTGCCGCTTGAAGTTTTATTCCTGCAAAAGGGTGAAGTAAAACTGCCGGCAGACGGGTTTGATAAAGAAACTCTTGAGGAGCTTTTAACGGAAAAAGCAACCGTTGTATACAAAGCAAGAGAAACCGGGTTCGGTTATGCACCGGGAAGTGATGTTCCGCTGATGCGTGAGCTTGAGCGTGTTATTATGCTCCGTGTTGTCGACGAATTCTGGATGGACCATATCGATGCAATGGAAAGCCTGCGTGACAGTGTGCGCCTTCGTGCATACGCACAGACAAACCCGGTTGATGAATATAAACGAGAAGGCTTTGATATGTTCGAGGAAATGATCGGCGGTATTAAAGAGGAGGTTGTCAGGCGTATATTCACTGTGCGCATCAGAAAGGATGAATCCCTTGAGCGCCGGGGTGTTGCACGAAACTTCCTTGCTTCTGCACAAAATGCCGGCGGTGATGCTTCGATCAAAAGGCAGCCTGTTAAAAAAGGTCAGAAAATCGGACGTAACGACCCATGCCCCTGCGGCAAAAAACGCCCGAACGGCCTTCCGATGAAATTTAAAGACTGCTGCGGCAGAAATGCATAAATAGGGCTTAGGGCTTAGAACTTAGGGCTTAAAGTAAATTTTATAACAGGAGTTTCTGCAGATAATATTTGCAGTCCGTTTTAAGGTACATGAGTTTTGATATAAATAAAAAAGACGGTGTTGTGTTTATGACATCACCCGATATAAGTACAACCCATGCTTTCACCACAAGACTCGGCGGTGTCAGCAGCAGTATATATAAGTCTTTGAATCTGGCTCAAAAAGCCGGTGATGACATGGAAAATGTCAGAGCTAACTATAAATGTCTTTGCGATGCTCTCGGGATTTCCACAGATGCTATAGTCTGCTCCACCCAGGTACACGGCACAGATGTCCGTATCGTAACAAAAGACGACTGCGGCAAATTGTTTCAGCCAAATCCGCATAAAACCGACGGACTTATTACCCAAACCCCCGGTGCTGCCGTTCTGGTCTTTACAGCCGACTGCGTTCCGATACTTCTCTACGACCCCGTCAAAAAAGCCGCAGGAGCCGTCCACGCAGGCTGGCGAGGCACCACCTCGGATATCGCCGGCATCACCGTTAATAAAATGGTCAGCACTTTCGGCTGTTCCCCTGCCGACATCATTGCCGCCATAGGCCCTTGCATTTCAAAATGCTGTTTTGAAACAGACAGTGACGTAGCCGATGCACTTACGGCAGCATTGGGTGAGAGTGCCGCTGGGTGCAGAGCGCAAAAAGGCAGCAAATACATGATTGATTTAAAAGAAACCAACCGTATCCTTTTATCAAGAGCAGGAGTTACAAAAATCTCCGTTTCCGGTGAATGCACATCATGTCTTTCGGATAAATACTGGTCACACAGAAAGACCCGCGGAGAGCGAGGCACACAGGCAGCTCTTATTCAAGTTGACAACTGAGGAATATCTTATGCGATACCGGTTTTTACGATTTTTCATATTAACATTACTTTTGCCTGCGGTTTTCCTTACGGGATGCTGGGTGCCTTACCGTACAAATTTAATTTCCCAAATCACCCCCGAACCGGTTGCTGTAATCCCTCTTCCCGAGCCCGAAGACCCGGGTCCCATTGAAAACCCGAGACTCAGCCGTTTTACACTGCGTTATGAAACAGGCTTTACAATGAATCCGGTTATCGCAATCAACCGTGATAACATAGCACTCACATCACTTTTATACGAAAGCCTTTTTATTCTTGACGATGACCTTACAGCCGTACCGCTCCTATGCGAGGACTGGTTTTCCGAGGATAATGTCACTTTTTTCATCAACATTATGCCCGGTATCGAAATGCACGACGGCACACAGCTTACAGCCGACGATGTCGCTTATTCAATAAGACAGGCAATGAACCATCAGCGAAGCAGGTTCAGAAATAAACTCAGAACCATCGAAAGCGTAACCTCCGATGGTGAGCTGACCGTCACAATTACGGTCGATTCCCCCAATGCACGCTTCACACGTCTGCTCGATATGCCTATTATTAAAAACGGCTCCATGGATTTACGCATACCGCCCGGTACCGGCCCATATATCTTCCCTCATGACGAAGCAATGATGCTCAACCGATTTATCGGGTACAGGCATTTCAGCGAGCTTCCCTTGTCAATCATACATCTTGTCGAGTGCAGTGACAGTGATTTGACCCGGTTATTTGACAGCGGTGAGCTCAGCCTTATATGGGATGACCCCGGCGGAGCTTTTGACATAAGGCTTAACCGCTCGCACGAGCCCCGTCTTTACAACACAACCGCCATCCAGTATCTTGGTTTTAACACAAATTCATATGCCCTTAGAAACCCTGATGTCAGGCGCGCAATCGGCTGTGCAATCGACCGGCAGTATATTGTCGATAATATTATGAATGTTCCCAGAACCGGCCAGTCTGTGCCTTCACCGGTAGCAATATCACCTGTTTTCGATATGTACGACCCCGCCTGGGAGCTGCGCGGAGACCTTCTTAGTGAAATGGGGTTTCTTCTGGAACGTGCGGGTCTTCAGGATTATTTCAGTGATTCATTTTTGGCAATGCCCGACGGTGCCGGCGGTTACAGAAGATTTTCGCTTAACTTCATCGTAAATATCGAAAACTCCCATAAGCTCGCAGCCGCAACACTAATCGCCGATAACTTGCGTCAGTTCGGATTTGATGTTAATATCCGTTTAATGCAATGGAGCGAATTTTTGTCCGCATTGGATAAAGGCGAGTTTGACATGTACTACGGTGAGACCATGCTCGGTGCCGACTTCGATTTTTCCCCGCTTCTTCTCCCCGGTGAGCAAAACCTTAATTTCGGAAACACGGGAAATACTGCATTTCGTCCCTACATTAACAGCTTTCTCGCTGCGGAAACCCAAGATGCGGTCAGCTTCAGCGGAGAGCAGTTAAACCTCCAGATAACACAAAACGCACCCTTTGTCCCGATTTTATACAAACGATATGCAATCTATTCCCATATGGGTGTTATCACGGGAGCATCCCCAAGTCAATCCGGTGTTTTTAACAACTTCCACGAATGGACAATAGATTTAAACGCACAACTGGTCAATTAATAATTTTTGTAAGTATATTTTAAATTATCAACAAGCTGCTTAAAAGGAGGCAATATCAATGACAGACAAAAGATTACTGGAATCAGCGGCAGACGCAATGGAAAATTCCTATTCACCGTATTCCCGCGATAAAAAAGGCGCAGCGGTTGAATGTGCCGACGGTACTGTTTTTACAGGCTGTGTCATCGAAAACATAGCACTCGGTTCAACAATATGCGCAGAAGCCGCAGCCGTAGCAGCAGCAGTTTCGGCAGGTCACCGTAACTTTAAACGCATTGCCATGATATCCGAGGGAAATTCCTACAGCCTTCCCTGCGGTAACTGCCGTCAGCTGCTCAGTGAGTTTTCTCCGCAGATTGAAGTACTCTGCGCCCGTGCATCCGACGGACGTTATGTCAGCTATTCGCTCACTTCTCTTTTCCCGATGCCCTTATCCTCCATCGAAGGGTAGCATCGACGGGTAGCATCACGGGCAATATATCGGGCAGTTAATTTTATTAATAAAAAATATATGTAAAAATATATGTAATTTCTCTTTACTCTTTTTTGTTATTTGTTATAATAGAACTTGATAATTGCAGATATAAATTCGTTTAATTCAGGGGGGCTTTTTTTTGGACGGTTACACAAGAAAATTTGATGTAGTCAGCGGTGAGAATAATACCAGGGAGATTCTCTCTTCGGTTTATGAATCACTTAGGCAAAAAGGCTATAACCCGGTTAACCAGATTGTAGGGTATATTCTTTCGGAAGACCCTACTTATATCACCAATTTTAATAACGCCCGCAGCCTGATTTGCCGTCTTGACAGAGACGAGCTGCTTCAGGAGCTCGTCACATCATACTTAAACAAATAACTTAAGGATTACCTGACATGGATTTTAAAAATATAATAGACAAGGCATATCAAGCGAGAGATAAAGCACTTATGAAGCTCAGCCGCAAAGCTGATTTCAGAAGTGTTTTAGGCGATATCAGCGGTATTCTGGACCCGCAGGATATGGAAATAATCGTCGTCCGCGGCAAAGGCTGTGAGATAGTTTTCACAAACGCAAGAGCCGAGGAACGCCTTTATAATGAAGAAGGTACATCATTTACCTGCAAGGCCGTTTTTTCAAAGCATTTTCCCGGTCTTTGCGATAACTGCCCCTACGGCGGTAAAAGTAAACTTGATGATTCGGCACCTTTTGAACTCGACGATACATCGGGCCGCACATTCAATGTCAGGCGTAATACCATAAACTGGGCCGACGGCAAGCCTGCCACAATTTTCATGATGCGTGATATTACACCTGCCAAAGAAGCAAATGAGCGTCTTTACGCACTTGCGTATACAGATCAGCTTACAGGTGTTCCGAACCGTCAGAAGCTCAAAGAGGATTTTACAATCATTGAGCAGAAAATCTCAAGTGAGCAGCCGATTTCCGGTGTTGTTGCATTATTCGACCTCGACCACTTTAAAACCGTCAATGACACATACGGGCATAATACAGGCGATGTCGTTCTTCGCCGTCTGACAGAGCATCTGCAGACAAACAGTCATTTCACCGACAAGCTGTACCGCCTCGGCGGCGATGAATTTGTTCTGCTCTTTACAAATCCGTCAGATGAATTCCCTGTGCATGAAAAAATGCAGGAACACTACAAAACTATTCTTTCAACCGCACTTCGTTCATATACTCTCCCGAATATTGACGTTAAGTGTACTTTAAGCATAGGTGTCTCCTTCTTCCCGAAGCACGGTTATAACCTTTCCGACATTCTTCGAAAAGCCGACATCGCTCTTTATCAGGCAAAAGCAGGCGGGCGTAATCAGGTTGTTTTCTTTGAAGACCATTATGATACAGCACAAAAATTCAAGGATATGTATATCAACATTCAACCTGTCCTCATGGGAGTCGGCAAAACCTTCGGGTATGAGCTTGTCGACCGCAGCAATAGCGGCGAAAGCGAAGACGGCGTTGTTACTCTCAGTGAGTTTAACCGTACACTCGATGCACTCGGGCTCAATGATATCGAAAATAATCTTCATTATTTCATCCAGTACTCAAACCAGCTTTTAAGCCCCGCAGTCTTAAACAACCTGCCGCGTGATAAATTTATCGTCCAGCTTAATCTTTCCGGAAACGCAAAAATAACAAGTGCGGAAATAGCCCTTGATCTGAAACTGTTCAAGGAGCTTCATAGCCACGGATATAAAATTGCCCTTACCGGTTTAAACAGTGCAAACCCCATTTCCGAGCTCATGGGTATTGTCGATTATTGTAAATTTGCCCCTACGGATACGAACAGGACAAGGCAAAAAGTTCTTATCGCCAAAAATCAGCGCATCCGTTTTATCGCAACTGATGTTGATTCAATGGATGATTTCCTTACCGCAAAAGAAACCGGTTTCCATATGTTCCAGGGTTACTACTTCAACCAGCCTGTCGAAGGGCGCAAAACCAAGGAACTCAGCCCCTTGAAATTCAACTATTTTCGCCTTATGAAGCTATCAAGCACCGAGGATTATATGGACTTCCGTGAAATCAGTGATATCATCGCAGCCGATGTAGCTCTGTCATATAAACTGCTTCGTATATTAAACTCGGCAGCGGTTGGTTTGAGAAATGTTTCTTCAATTTCAAGCGCAGTGGCATATATGGGTGAGGAAAGCTTAAAGAAATGGATTGCAGTGCTTGCGCTTCGCGGTATTGCCGAGGATAAACCCCTTGAGCTTGTCCGCATGTCGCTTATCCGTGCCAGATTCGGCGAGCTTTTGGCTCCCGGCTTCCGCATAAAACGCAACCCGCAGCAGGTATTTATGGTCGGCATGCTCTCGCTTTTACATATCGCTCTTGAAATGTCAAAAGAGAAGCTTCTCGAGGATATCCCCGTCGCAGACGAAATCCGCGAATCACTTCTCTCACGTCATGGTGTCTATTCGGACCTGCTCCGTTTCTACGAAAACTACGAATACGCAAACTGGGAAGCAGTCTCACAATTCGTCGACGAAAACCACCTCGACGCCTCCTTCGTCAACGACGCTTACATCGCCGCAGTAAAATGGTATAACGAACTTACAGCTAACTAAAATTGTTGAACACAGGGGGACGGTTCTCGAACACAGGGGGACGGTTCTCTTGTGCTCATTTAAAATTTTTCATTAAAGGAATACGGCAGGAGATCTTCAATGCTGTATTCTTTTATTATGCCGTCATTTTCCTGTAGAATTACTTTTATTCTTGGGCACCATGAGTTTAAGTATTGTCTGCAGGCACCGCATGGAGCGCAAAATATTAATTTGTCTTCGCCTTTTAAGCCGATTGGTCCGCCGACCACGGCGATTTTTTCATACTCCAAATACCCTTCCGATACCGCTTTTACAAGTGCGCAGCGTTCGGCACAAATATTAGTTATCCCTATTCCGGACGGGTCTTCAATGTTACTGCCCCGAACCACTTGCCCGTCTTTAGTAAGAAGTGCTGCACCAACCTTAAACCCGGAAATAACTGCATATGCATTTTTCCTAGCAATTTTCGCCTGCTCAATAAGCTCTTCATTTGTCATAAAATTTCCTCCTAAGACAGGGTAAGACAGGGGGACGGTTCTCTTGTCTTGCAGACAGGAGAACCGTCCCCCTGTCTTACCCTGTCTTTATTTCATCGGTAACCGTTGTCTGAGTATACCGTCTTTTCTGTATAATGCTCCCGCAACTGCAGGCGCGGTAGGAATTGTCGCAAGCTCCCCAACCCCTTTCGCCCCGTAAGCCGGTGCGGCACAGGGGGACAGGTCCCTTGTTTCAGTGGTGTTGAAACAAGGGACCTGTCCCCCTGCTTCGCTTCTCTCGATAATTATTGTTTCAATTTCGGGAGCTTCTGTTGCTCTTATGAGTCCTAGAGTTCCGTACTTTGCTTTCGGATAGCCGTTTTCGAGTGGAAAGTCTTCTGTTAAGGCATAGCCGATGCCCATCAGGATTCCGCCTTCAATCTGACCCTCTGCAGATTTTGGATTTACAAGTGTTCCAAGGTCGTATGCGGCAGTTATTTTTTTAACTTTTCCGGCTTCATCAAGCTCGGCAACCTGCGCGGCATAACCATATGCAACATGGCTGACCGGGTTTGGTTTATCGCTGCCCATCGGGTCGGTTTGCGGATTATATTCCCCGTAAAATTCCCTGCCTTCGAGCTTGGTGAAGCAGGGGGACAGGTCCCTTGTTTCAATACTAATGAAACAAGGGACCTGTCCCCCTGCTTCACCAAGCTCTTTTTTTAGGAGTTTTGCGGCGACTATTGCTGCTTCGCCGGAGAAGACTGTTTGGCGGGAGGCGGTTGTTGTGCCGGAGTTTGGGGTGCGGTGTGTGTCGGGCGGTTCGATGACTATATATTCGGGTGGTATTTCGAGTGTTGTGCAAATCATCTGTGCCAGAACTGTTGCCATCCCCTGCCCTATGCATGCGGCACTTGACCTGACATGGATTTTTCCGTTTTCGACCGATAATATACATCTCCCGGTATCAGGTACGCCTACTCCGAGACCCGAGTTCTTAAAACCGCATGCTATTCCTGTCAGCGGTGATGCATCGAATGCATCCTTTACGGCAAGCAGACATTCTTCTAAAGCGGTTGAATCATCGGCAATCTGACCGTTAGGCAGCTCCTGCCCGGGGCGTATAACGTTGCGGTTTCTAATTTCCCACTGTGATATCCCGGCCATTTCGGCAAGTAGATTTAAGTTGCTTTCCATAGCAAACGATGACTGGGGAACTCCAAATCCGCGAAACGCTCCTGCGGGGGGATTGTTTGTGTAGACTGCAGTTCCTTTAATGTCAATATTTTGGAAATTATACGGTCCGCCCGCATGAGTGCAGGCACGCTGTAGAACAGGCCCGCCGAGACTTGCATATGCTCCCGTATCCGAAATGATATCGGCTTTTACAGCCGTGATTATTCCGTTTTCATCACAGGCTGTTGTAAAATCAATCTCCATTGCATGGCGTTTCGGATGGACTAAAATACTTTCCTGACGTGAAAGCTTGATTTTCACAGGTCTTTTAACAAGCCATGCAGCAAGTGCCGCATGATGCTGTACACTCATATCTTCTTTTCCGCCGAAGCCGCCGCCGACCAGCATTGAGCGTACTCTTATCTTCCCGGGTTCAATTCCCAAAAGACCGCTTATTTCTCTTTGCTCGTCATATACACTTTGCCCCCCGGTATAAAGCATCAACCCGTCATCTCCGTCAGGCATTGCTATTGCACATTCGGGTTCCATAAAAGCATGTTCGGTAAACGGAAGCGAATAATGGCGGGTAACAACATGCTTTGCTTCTTTTATCGCTTTGTCCGCATCCCCGCGCTTGAGCTTTTGTGAACTGAGAATATTTCCGTTTTCATGTATCAGCGGCGCATCCTCTGCAAGTGACATTTCGGGTGATGTCAAAGGCGATAACTCCTCATAAACGACCTCTATTAGAGATAATACCTCGTCGAGTGTTTCCTGCGTGTTTGTCACCGCAATTGCAACAGCGTCACCGACATACCGGGTTATAGCGCCGGCTGCAATAAGTGCATCCCAGTCTTTTATCAGATGACCGCATTTTATAACTCCCGGAACATCGGCGGCTGTAATTATTTTAATGCAATCACTGTGCGCCTCTGCTTCTTTAATATCTATTTCAAGAACCCGTGCTCTTGGATATTTTGTTCTGAGGGCTTTTGCATAAACAAGACCCGGGACGGTTTTATCGTCTGTGTACAAGCCTGTTCCGAGAGTTTTTTCATCGGCGTCAAGGCGGTAAAAATCCTCTCCCAAAACACCTTTGAAGCTGACCTCGGGTATAGGTTTGTTTTCCGTAAAAAACTCCGCTGCTATAAGAATTGCGTCTTCAATTTTTACATATCCCGTGCATCTGCAAATATTCCCGCGAATGGCTTTCTTAACGTCTGCTCGTGTCGGTTTACCGTTTACGTCAAGCAAGGCTTTTGCACTTATCACCATTCCCGGAATGCAAAAACCGCACTGTACAGCTCCTGCCGCTTTAAAGCAGAATGAATATACCTCTTTCTCACGAGGCATCAAACCGTCAACGGTTATTACGTTTTTGCCCTCAAGCTTTGAGACAGGCAAAAGACAAGCCCGCATTGCCTTGCCGTCAATAAGCACCATACATGTCCCGCATGCACCCTCACTGCATCCTTCTTTAACAGAGGTCAGCCGCAGGTCCTCACGCAGGAATGTTATGAGTTTTTTGCCGGGATTTTCGCATTCAATTTTTTGCTCATTTACAAAAAAAGAAACCAATTAAGACCTCCATGATTATTGAATAATATTCTTCAGGTTATAATACCTTACACACAAGGCATATGCTCCCTCAGAATGAGAGTTTCATGAATTATTATTTAATCCTCCATGAAAAATTAATTATTTTCCAAATCCTCCGGGAAATCTATATCAATGAAATTACCGGAATTTTCAACTTCAACGCCAACGCAACGCTCCTTATTTGCCTCACGTATAACCCAACCACCGGTATCTCCCGATAAACCCGTCAGCGCAGTGCGGAAGCTTTGCGGAAATATTGTCGGTGAGCTTGGTTCTCCTCCGATAACCGGATAGATAATTTTATCGGGATTTTCTGCTGCTGCATTTATAAGCGGTGTTAGATCATTTAGTGTCAGCTCCGGCTGGTCTGCCGGCATAAAGAGAAAATGTGTTCCGCTTGCTGCTTTTAAACCAAGCCTGATGCTTTCGCTTTGACCTTTTTCAGGTTGTAAGTTTATTACAGTTTTGACACCGGGCGGTAATGATATCTTTTCAAGTCTGTGGGTTGCAGTAACAGCAATACGCTCAAAAACCGGCAGAGAATTCAACAAATCCAGCGAATGCTGAAGTAAAAATTTATCCTTATACATCAGCATCAGTTTATCTGTACCCATGCGCTCCGATAAACCTGCAGCAAGTATAATTGCGCTTATCTTCAACATATAACCGTGCCTGTTTTTCCTGCGAGGCCGTCTCTTGCTTTTTCAAGCATTGTTATTAGCGCTTTTCTGCCCGGGGCTGATTTTACAAAAGCAAGTGCCGCTTCAACCTTCGGGAGCATTGAGCCGGGGGCAAAATGCCCTTCTTTAATAAACCTTTCGGCATCACTTACAGTCATTTCAGAAAGCTGTTTTTCATCCGGTTTTTTAAAGTTGACGGATACTTTCTCAACAGCCGTAAGAATTACAAGCATGTCCGCATCAAGCTCCTCGGCAAGCTTTGCGCTTGCGAAGTCCTTATCAACAACTGCCGATGTTCCTTTCAGATGTCTGCCCTCAACTTCTTTAACGGGAATTCCTCCGCCACCGACTGTTACGGGAATCTGACCTGCTTCAAGAAGAGCCCTGACTGTATCAGACTCAACAATACCGATAGGTTTTGGTGAAGCCACGACACGCCGCCATCCTCTGCCTGCATCCTCCTTCATATCATAACCGTTTTTGCTCATTTTTTCAGCTTCATCTTTGGTATAAAATGCTCCGATTGGTTTTGACGGGTCTATAAATGCAGGGTCGTTTGCATCTACAAGTGTCTGGGTGATTATCGTTGCAACGGGTTTATTTATATTACGGCTGAGCAGTTCTTCACGCAGAGCATTTTGGATATCATAACCTATATAACCCTGACTCATTGCAACACAAACAGACATCGGGATATAAAATATACTGTCGTCCACCTTTGCCGCTGTTTCCATCGCAAGGTTAATCATACCGACCTGAGGTCCGTTGCCGTGGGTGATAACCACTTCAAGCCCGTCCTCTATCAAATCGGCAATTGCATTTGCCGCCGATTTTACCGCAAGCATCTGCTCATGCAGGTTATCTCCCAGAGCATTTCCGCCAAGCGCCAAAACTATCCTTTTCATTAAATTTACCTCACGATTCTCAGGTCATATATTAAAGGCAGCGAGGAACTCCTCCGCCGTTTACGAGTTTTTTAAGCATTTCGTCCGGGTCCTTGCATTTTGATAAAAACATCATAGCAGCAATAATATAAGGCTTAAATCCGGCTTCTTTATAAAGCGGTTCACGGTAGCGGTCAAATACACTTGCAGCGACTTCGCCTTTTTTACAGCTTACACCGGTTATATCGGCAGGAAGGCAATGCATGTAGAGTGCTTTTCCGCCTTTTGTCATTTCCATCATTGTTTCCGAGCATGTCCAGTCCGTATGCTTTGCATTTTCCTTGAGCAGTTCTTTTTCGAGTGCCGCTATTCCTGCGTCGTCGCCTTTTTCGTAAAGAACGGTTCTTTTTTCCATTGCGGCATATGATGCCCAGCTTTTCGGATAAACTATGTCAGCATCATGAAAAGCATCCATCATTTCGTTAGTTTTGTAGAACTTACCGCCGCTTTTCTGTGCGTTTTCCTCCGCTACTTTCACGACATCATCCATTACCTCATAACCCTCGGGATGTGCAAGGCTGACTTCCATTCCGAAGCGTGTCATCAGACCTATAACACCTTGCGGAACCGATAAAGGTTTGCCGTATGAGGGAGAGTATGCCCATGTCATTGCGATTTTCTTGCCCCTGAGATTTTCAACTCCCCCGAAATGATGGATAATATGCAGCATATCTGCCATCGACTGTGTCGGGTGGTCTATATCGCATTGCAGATTAACAAGTGTCGGACGCTGCTCGAGAACACCTTCCTCAAAGCCCTGCTGAACAGCCTGTGCGACCTCGCGCATATATGTATTGCCTTTGCCGATGTACATATCATCACGGATACCGATAATCTCCGACATAAATGACACCATATTTGCCGTTTCTCTGACTGTTTCTCCGTGTGCAATCTGGCTTTTTCCTTCGTCAAGGTCCTGTACGGTGAGTCCGAGCAGATTAGCAGCCGATGCATAGGAAAAACGTGTTCTTGTGGAATTATCGCGAAACAGGCTGACTGCAAGCCCGCTGTCAAAAATCCTTGCGGAGGTATTATTTTCCCTAAGATGGCGAAGCGCGTCGGCAACAGTAAATACCGCTTCGATTTCATCATCGGTTTTATCCCATGTCAGTAAAAAGTCATTTTGATACATTTCATCGATTTTAAGTTTTTTCAGCTTCTCCGAAAATTGTTTAATATTAAGACTCATTGTTTATTTCTCCCCTCAATTTATAGTTTATGAGTATTTTTCTGTGTAAATAGTTGGTAAAACTGCAAATACTGCGGCTGCGGCTACCAGATCATGTTTCCATGTTTTTTCGTCCGGTGCATGTGCCTGGGCTTCCGCTCCCGGTCCGAAGCCTATGCAGGGAATGTTGTTGCGGCCCATTATTGTTACGCCGTTTGTGGAAAATGTCCATTTATCAATGAGCGGACGGCTCTGACGGGTTTTTATTGTTTCACTGTTTCCTATGCGCTTATCTCCGTATAAGCTGATGTAGCTTTCTTTCATTGCTTTAGTAACGGGATGGTCCTCCGGTATTACCCATGTCGGGAAATAACATTCAATCGGGTAAACAAGGCCTGTGTAGGCAGGGCTGTTATATTCATACATTGAAACTTCAGTGTCTTTTGCATATTTTTTTACTGCGGGGAGCTGACGTATCTCTTCAAGACAGCTTTCCCAGGTTTCTCCGGCTGTCATGCGTCTGTCAAGTGATACCGAGCAGGAATCCGCAACCGCACACCTGCTTGGCGAGGTATAAAATATCTCGCTGACAGTGATGGTGCCTCTTCCCAAAAAGCCCGCTTCTTTATACTCGGGATTGTACTTGGCATCCAGCATTTTAACGAGACCTTTGATTTCAATCGAATCATTTGCGTCATTTTCGTTAAGACTGCGGACGTTTTGCAGTATATCAGCCATTTTATATATTGCGTTATCGCCTCTTTCGGGTGCGCTTCCATGGCATGAAACACCTTTTACATCAACACGTATCTCCATGCGGCCCCGCTGTCCTCTGTAGATTCCCCCGTCCGTCGGTTCGTTAATTACTACAAACGCAGGTTTGATTCCGCTCTCTTTAATTATATACTGCCAGCAGAGTCCGTCACAGTCTTCCTCCTGCACGGTTGCGGTTACAAGGACTGTGTATTTGTCGTTTAGCAGCCCGAGGTCCTTCATTATCTTTGCACCGTAGATTGCGCTGACTATTCCGCCTTGCTGGTCCGAAACTCCTCTGCCGCCTATTTCCTCGTCGTTTTCATATCCGTCAAAGGGGTCGAAAGTCCAGTTGTCCGGGTTTCCTACACCTACATTATCTATGTGACCGTCAAAAGCAATAAGGGTTTTTCCCGAACCCATATATCCGAGCAGATTCCCCATTTTGTCGATTTCAACCTTGTTAAACTCAAGCTTTCGCATTTCCTCTGCGGCACGTTCAACCTTGCCTTTTTCATTACAGCTTTCGCCGGGGATTTTAACAAGGTCACGCAGCAGCTTCGTCATGTCCGCTTTATAAAACTCCGCTCTTTTTTTAATAGAATTAAAATCCATTTAACTTTCTCCTCTATTCATCGGGGACACACCTTTTGTGCGTTTAAGGAATGTCCCCTTATTTTTATCTTTGACTTTTTCCTCGTATTAACTGTATTTGCCGTTCCATACAATATCTCTGTAATTTCCCGGATCGGTGTCGCCTTCTGTGCTGAACAGCAGAAATTTTGAATTCTTTGTAATGTTTGCTTTTTCCCTGAGTTCCTTCAGGCTGTCGTTACTCAGCAGCTCCAGTAAAAACCCCATTGCGGATGCTCCCGATTCACCTGAGATAATTCTCTTGTCACCTTGGAGCGGAGCGCCGAGTACACGCATTGCGTTTGCTGCATGTCTGTCTTCTATTGTTACAAAATAATCACTGTTATTTTTCATTATATCCCATGATATTTTACTCGGCTCGCCGCAGGCAAGACCCGCCATAATTGTTTTCATTTCTCCGCCGACATTTTCAGCAGACCCGTCACCTTTTTCTGCGGAGCGGTAATAACAGTCTGCTGCTTTCGGTTCTACAACAAATGTTATCGGTTCATTACTTTTATCACTGCCGTAAAGGTTTGATACATATCCCTGTGCCGCTCCGGCAAATGCGCCTACGCCTGCCTGTATAAGCATGTGTGTCGGTTTTTCGTCAAGAGCCTTCAGCTGCTCGAAGGCTTCGAGAACCATAACGGCATATCCCTGCATTATCCATCCCGGGATATCCTCATACCCTTCCCAGGCTGTATCCTGAACTATTTCACTGTTTGGTGTTTTTGCCGCAAGCTCTGTTACATACCGGATTGTATCATCGTAGTTTAAGTCTGATATTGCCGCTTCTGCTCCTTCTTTTTTTATATGCTCGAGGCGCACTTCGGGGCAACCTTTATTCATATATATAACTGCTTTTTGCCCCAGCTCTCTTGCTGCCCATGCGACTGCCCGTCCGTGGTTTCCGTCTGTTGCCGCAAAAAATGTAAACTCACCAAGCTTTGCTGCGGCTTCCGGAAGTGTTTTATAGTTTAACTCCCAAACAGGGATGTTTAATCTTTCTGCAATATAGCTTGCAATCGCAAATGTGCATCCGAGTGCCTTAAAGGAATTTAATCCGAATCTGTAAGACTCATCCTTGACATAGATACCGCCGGTATTAAGCTCTTTTGCCAGATTATCGAGAGAAACAAGCGGTGTTACATCATACTGCGGAAAACTCTTGTGAAAATCCCGGATTTTGCTGATTGTATCAATATCCATCAAAGACATACTCTTTGAGCAATCAGTTTTTGGTACTGTATTTTTTATCCATTTAATATTACTCATTTTATAAGCTCCTTGAAGTCAGTATTGCTCTTGCGACTTGGAGTCATTACTTACAGCCCCACAGCCTCATTAAACTCACTAATTAGCTCATCAATTTGCTCGGCTTGACCTTGAACAGACTCAAAGGTTTTCTCCTGGTGGTACCATTGGTCGTTTAACTCATTTACGCATCTGCCTTGTTGCTCTACCCATGTGTAATATTTGAGATTATGTACTCTTTTGCGTTCTGTGTATGTCAGTTCAAGAAGATTATCTGTTTTAACCGCTTCCAGATGTTTTGCATAATCGACTGCTGCTTTCAGTGATGTGTATTCACCATGCGCTTGCGTCAGTTCCTCGAGCCTTGATATATACATTTCAACCGAATCTGTCAAAACAGTTGCAACAACGTCATTTTCTGTCAGTTCATAATATTTGGCGAATTTAATTGCACAAAGCATGTTTGATATTCCGGAGATTCCCATATAAGCAAGATGGTCTGCATCCTCTTTGCTGACACCGAGTTCATCGGTGAGATATTTTTTCCCTTCCGGTTCATTAAATAAACGGAGCAATGCCATTGAATCATTGTCGTCAATCGCTATTGCCATGTCGGTATTTTTTACATTGTGAACCCATGGGATATGTTTGTCGCCTGTGCCTTCTATTCTGTGGTCGCCGAACCCGTTATTTAAAATTGTCGGGCATTGCAGAGCCTCTCCCACTGCTATCTTCGATTTCGGATAGAGCTGTTTTAGGTGGTCGCCGGAAGCAAGCGAGCCTGCAGAGCCGGACATAAGGCAGATTCCCGCAAAATTCAGATTGCTCCCATACTTGGAGCTTATATTCAAAAATGCATCACTTACTGCATTTCCGGTGACTTCATAGTGCCACAGGTAATTTCCCATTTCCTCAAATTGATTGAAAATTAAAACATCATCCCTTGTTGCCCGAAGCTCGTTTGTTTTATCGAATATTTCCTTTACGTTGCTTTCCGTTCCCGCTGTGGCAATTATTTCGCTTGCAATTGTTTCGAGCCACTCGAAGCGTTCTCTGCTCATACCCTCGGGAAGGATTGCAACAGAGTCACAGGCAAGCAGCTTTGAGTTAAATGCTCCTCCTCTGCAATAGTTCCCTGTCGACGGCCAGACTGCTTTTTGCTCAGCCGAGTTGAACTGACCCGTAACAAGCCTTGGCACAAGGCAGCCGAATGAGGCTCCGACTTTATGACAGCCTGTCGGGAAATATTTTCCGACCATACAGATGATTTTGGCATCTATTCCGGTAAGAGCTTTCGGCAACTCAATGAAATTAGGCTTCCCGAATAAACCGCCGTTCATAACTGGCTCATTATTCCATGTAATGCGGAAAAGATTGAGCGGATTTACATCCCATAATCCGATTGTCTTGAGCTTATCCTTTATTTTTTCGGGTATATTTTCTTCCGGATGACGCATCTGTTTAAAGGTTGGAAGAATAATATTGTTCTCTTTTGCTTTTTGGATATTTTTCGCCAGGCTTTCTTTATATATTGTTAAATCAATCATAAAATTTAAGTCCTTTCATCGTTTTCACGCTCAGACAAGAATAACATATTTGCTGTATTTTTTCAAAGTTTTTTAGTGCAAATTGTGCAAAATTGTTGTATAATTGACAGATGGGAATTGTTTTAAAAGGTAACGTTTGTTACAGTCAGACAATTAATAAACTGAGGACCGTTGAAAACTGCTATCTTGTCTGCGAGGGGAAGTATCTTCTCGGGGTTTTTAAGACGCTTCCGATGCTGTATAAGGAATTTCCTTTGGCAGATTATGGCGATTGCCTTATTATTCCCGGACTCTGTGACCTTCATGTTCATGCTCCGCAGTTTGCATTTCGAGGACTCGGTATGGATATGGAGCTTCTCGACTGGCTGAACACATATACCTTCCCCGAAGAATCCAAATACATTGAAATAGATTACGCAAATAAAGCGTACGGCATTTTTACCGAAGCTCTCAAACGAAGTGCAACGACAAGGGCATGTATTTTTGCAACTCTCCACACACCTGCAACAATGCTGCTTATGGAAAAGCTTGAAAAAAGCGGCATTGTTTCAATGGTCGGAAAGGTCGGGATGGACAGAAACTGCCCGGATATTCTCAGGCAGGTCAGTGCAGAGGCGGCTTATTTATCAACAAAAGCATGGATTGAAGATTCTCTCGATAAGTTTGAAAGAACAACTCCGATTATCACACCCCGGTTTATACCGACATGCTCCGATGAGTTGATGCGGGGATTTAAGAAGCTTCAGGCTCAGTATTCCCTGCCCGTTCAATCTCATCTTTCAGAAAACATAGGTGAGGTGGAATGGGTTTCCGAGCTTTGCCCGTCATCTGCATCATATGCCGATGCGTATGAGCAGTTTGGATTATTCGGTTCAGAAGGTGCCCCGACAGTTATGGCTCATTGTGTCTATTGTAACGAAAAGGACGATGAGCTTTTACAAAAAAACGGTGTTTATGTAGCTCATTGTCCGCAATCGAATATAAATCTCGCTTCCGGTATCGCACCGGTAAGGCGATATTTGAAAAAAGGAATCAATACAGGTCTTGGCAGTGATGTTGCGGGCGGTTGCCATCTTTCAATCCTGCGTGCAATGAGTGATGCCGTCGGAGCATCTAAGCTATACTGGCGTCTGATTTCAGAGGAGTATGAGCCGCTTACGCTAAATGAAGCTTTTTATCTCGGCACAACAGGCGGCGGCAGCTTTTTCGGCAAGGTCGGAAAGTTTGAACCGGGTTATGAATTTGATGCTCTTGTTATTGATGACAGCACAATTCCGACAACAAACCCGCTGACCTTGGAAGAGCGGCTTGCGAGGGTAATATACTGCTCAAATGATTCACATATTATTGCAAAATACGTCCGAGGGGAGAAACTAAATAATGAACCCGATAAGTAATTCCGTGACTAAAAGAGACCATTCAATAAAAATAAACGGCAGTGCTGTTTATGTTTGCGATTATCCGACGGAAGGGATGTTATTCGGGCGGATTTTACGCTCGGGCATTGCAAAAGGTACGGTTAAAAACGTGAAGCTTCCCGAGCTGCCGCAAGGGTATTATTATGTCGATAAAACAGATGTTCCGGGGTTTAATGAGGTACATATGATTCAGGATGATACACCTGTTTTTACCGACAATCCTCAGTTTATCGGCGACCCTGTCGGAATGCTTGTCGGTGTTGATGAGCTTTTGGTAAACGAGTTTCTTCTCAAAATCGAAGTGGAGTATGACGAAGAAACTCCCGTATTTGACGCACGTTTGTCGGAAGATGTCTTTTTTGCGTATGATATTGATAAGGGTGATACGGATTCAGCTTTTGCAAACGCTGACAGGATTATTGAATATTCATATGAAACAGGATTGCAGGAGCATATTTATCTTGAGACAAACGGAATGATAGCGCAGTACAAAGACGGCAAAATGAATGTCCACGGCTCAATGCAGTGCCCGTATTATCTGCACAGAGCTGTTGTACACGCTACAGGACTGAGGCATGAAGATATCAGTATACGTCAGGATGTGACCGGCGGCGGTTTCGGCGGCAAGGAGGACTTCCCTTCAACTCTTGCCTGTCAGGTTGCGGTTGCTGCGCTTAAAGCAAACGGCAAACCTGTAAGGGTTGTATTCGAGCGTGAGGAGGATATAACCGCAACAAGCAAACGCCACCCGTCATACTGCACATATAAGGCTGCTATCAAGGGCGGCAGAATCACAGGGATGATTGTCGATGTTCTGCTTGATGCCGGTGCTTATACAACAATGTCAATGGTTGTTTTGCAACGTGCAACAAACGGTGCCTGCGGAGTTTACGATATCCCGAACATTAAAATTCACGGGCATGCACGCAAAACCAATACAATTCCAAACGGTGCATTTCGCGGTTTCGGAGGCCCTCAGGTATTTTTCGCAATTGAGATGCTGATGACTCATATTGCAAAAGAGCTTGACACAGAACCGGTCAAATTTAAAAAATCATATTTTGTAAATCAGGGTGATTCAACCTCAACCGACGGAGTGTATCACTTCCCTGTTCCGCTCCCTGTAATGCTCGATGATGTGCTGAGTGACAGCGGCTATTATGAAAAACTGGAGCTCTTTAAAAACCAAAACGGCAGATTCCGCCGCGGTATCGGTGTCTCCGCTGTTTTCCACGGTGCAGGTTTTACCGGGAACGGTGAGCGTGATGTGATAAAAGCAACTGTGAGGCTTTCTAAATCTGCCGACGGCAAGGTTGAAATCCTTACCGGCAATACGGATATGGGCCAAGGTTTGCTTACAACGCTCGTAAAAATCGTTGCGAAAGAACTTGATATACCACCCGATGATGTAATATTAACACTCCCCGATACAAGGAGAGTTCCCGATTCGGGTCCGACTGTTGCCTCACGCTCTGTAATGATTGTCGGCGAGCTTTTGCGCCGTGCTTGTTTAAGCTTAAAAAATGAATGGATTGACGGTGAGGAGCAAACTGTCGAGCAGCATTATAGGCACCCGGACTTTTTGATTCCGTTTGATGCCGAAGTCTTTAAGGGTGATGCTTATCCGACTTATTCATGGGCGGTTAATGCCGTCGAGGTTGAGATTGATACACTTACGGGGTATATATCAATACCCGGTGCATGGGGTTCATTCGATGTCGGAACACCGATTGATGAAAATATCGTAATCGGCCAAATGGAAGGCGGATTCCTTCAAAGCCTCGGTTGGGGCATTATGGAAAACTGTGCTCCGCGAAACGGAAAAATCGGAAATAAGCTGCTTTGTGATTACATAGTACCAACCTCGCTTGATGTAACAGATATGAATGTCAGGTTATATGTTGAAGAGTATCCCGAAGGCCCGTTCGGAGCAAAGGGTGCAGGAGAAATGCCGCATGTCGGCGGAGCTCCCGCAATAATTGAAGCTGTGCAGAATGCACTTGGAATCAACATATACAGACTGCCCTTTATGGCAGAGGATGTAATGGATGTTTTGCGCAGTCAAAAGGCAGCAGAAAAGGAGGTGCGGTAATGCAATCTCTGATTAAGTTTATTCTAAATAACGAAAATATCATCTATAGTGAAAGCCCTTCGGTAAGGCTTCTCGATTGGCTTCGTGATAGTCAAAAACTTACAGGTACAAAATGCGGCTGTAAGGAGGGTGAATGCGGAGCATGTGCCGTTATAATTAACGGTAAACTTATTAACTCGTGTTTGGTCGCAATGGGAAGCTTATGCGGCGCTAATGTTCTTACTATCGAAGGATACAGCAGTACAGCAAGATTTGCAGCTCTTGATATGGCTTATGCTTCGGTTTCCGCTGTTCAATGCGGTTTTTGCATACCGGGAATGATTATGGCATCCGAGTGCCTGCTTGCCGAAAAAAACTATCCGACAGAAAATGACATCCGTACTGCAATATCGGGTAATATTTGCCGCTGTACAGGATATAATGCTATTGTTAAAGCTATTGCAATTGCATCCGATGCTGTTGAATACACAGTTCCGCCAATAAGAAAAAGGTGGGATGAGGTTATGGATGTAAAAGAACTTGCTCCAACATCACTTTACGATGCACTGGAGCTGCGTAAAAACAAAGCTCTTATCCCCTACTCGGGCGGAACAGATATAATGGTTTCGGGTTTATGTTCACAAAACAGCTACTTTTTTATTAATAACGTTTCGGAAATGCGGCAGATCATATCCGATGATAAATACATCCGTTTTGGAGCAGCTTGCAGTTTCACCGAATCAATATCCAATCCTCTTACACCTGCAATACTAAAAGAAGCATGCAAGCAAATTGCTGCTCCGGCTATCCGAAATGCCGGTACACTTGGCGGTAATATCGCAAACGGTTCTGCAAAAGCCGATGCTGCTTTGATTTTTATGGTGACCGATTCATTATTACGGCTTGTTTCTGCCAATAATGAACGTATTTTACCGGTTAAGGACTTTTATCTCGGCAAAGGTGCCACAGCACTTGCCGATGATGAGTTGATTGTCGAAATATTGATGCCTAAACACGGACTCGATAATTATTACTACAAAAAAGTCGGAGCAAGAAACGCTCTTGCAATTTCCAGAACATCCTTTGCAGGTATTATGGATATTGAAAACGGTGTTATAAAAAACAACGCCACAGCCTTTGGTGCCGTAAAGGATATAATAATCCGCTTACCGGAAATAGACAAAAAACTCATCGGAAAAACCATCGAAGAAGCAAAAGCTGTTAAAGAAGTTTATCTCGAAGCATATGACGAAGCAATAATACCTCGCCCCGGCCGTGTAGGCGTCGAATACCGAAAAGACATATGCATGAACCTGCTTCGAGACTTTTTAGACTCAAACGGAATATAACAAGACAGGGGAAGACAGGGGGACGGTTCTCGTGTCTCCAAGACAGGGGGACGGTTCTCGTGTCTTGATGAAAGGGATGGTCATATTAATGATAATAATTGGAAATGGCAGGCTTATTACAAGAGGTTCGCCGAATGAGCTAATTGAAAATGGAGCAGTTGCTGTTCAGGAGCGGTTAATTAAAGAGGTCGGAGATACTTCGGAACTTCGGGCAAAATATCCCGATGCAGAATTTATTGATGCCTGCGGCGGAGTTATAATGCCCGGCTTGATTAATGCTCATAATCATATCTACAGCGCATTTGCAAGAGGTATTTCCATAAAAGGATATGCTCCGAAGAATTTTCCCGAAATTCTTGACGGAATGTGGTGGACAATTGACCGTAATTTATTAATCGAAGATACAAAATGGAGCGCAATGGCGACCTATCTTGACTGCATCCGGAGCGGCTGCACAACAGTTCTTGATCATCATGCCAGCTACGGCGGTATAAGAGGCAGTTTATTTGCCATCGCCGAAGCCGCAAAGGAGCTTGGTGTACGGACGGGGCTTTGTTATGAGGTCTCTGACCGTGACGGTGAGGAAAAAACGCGTGAGGCTGTTGCAGAAAATGCCGATTTTATCAAGTTTGCCAAAGCCGATGATACCGACATGGTCAAGGGTATGATGGGGATGCATGCATCATTTACGCTTTGCGACAGTACAATAGCTCTTTGCCGTGAAAACACACCGGAGGGTATCGGTTTTCATATTCATGTTGCCGAGGGTATGGAGGATGTTAATGATTCCCTGCTTAAATACGGCAAACCTGTCATAAACCGTTTATATGACCTTGGAATCCTTGGCAGACATACAATAACAGGGCATTGTATCCATGTTAATGATATTGAAATGGAAATTATCAGGCAGACCGAAACAATGGTGGTTCATAACCCCGAATCCAATATGGGAAACGCCGTCGGCATACCTCCCTGCATGGAAATGATAAAACGCGGGATTTTACTCGGGCTCGGCACAGACGGTTATACAAACGATATGTTCGAATCCGAAAAGGTTGCAAATATAATACACAAGCATGTTCTTTCCGACCCCGGCGCTGCGTGGAGCGAGGTTCCGCAAATGCTGTTTGAAAATAACTCAAAAATCTGCGCCCGTTTATTTAATACTAAAGTAGGCGTTCTTGAACCCGGCGCTGCTGCAGATATAGTAGTAAGCGACTATGTACCGCTGACACCTATGAATGCCGATAATTGCGACGGACATATTCTGTTCGGCATGAGCGGCCGCAGCATAATAACCACAATGATAAACGGCGTTGTAAAAATGAAAGACCGCAAGCTGCAAGGCATCGACGCTGATATGATTTTATCAAAATGCAGAGAACATGCCGGTGCAATGTGGCAAAGGATAAATTCAAGATAATATTCTAATCGCACCATAGGGTTGTTTTATTTATTGTCTACCGCTAAAGTAAACGTCCTGTTTACATTATCGGACGCTCCACCGTCCGTGGCTACGCTCTACGCCAACAAATAAAAACAACCCTATAGCGCTCAAAATAAATTTATACCGGAGGTTAGTATGAGTGATAAAATGAGGCAGATTCCGTTTGGGCAGCTCATAGATTGGGCTTTGTGTGAATATAAGTCCAAGGGGTCTGTTTTTGGGGTCAGAAAGTTTTATTCGGTCGAAAGTGATGAGAATTATAGTATTTTCGGTGAATCACTTGAGCTGCCGTTTGGACCTGCTGCGGGACCGCATACACAGCTTGCACAGAATTTGATTGCAAGTTATGTTTCGGGTGCGAGGTTTTTTGAGCTTAAAACTGTTCAGGTTCTTGATGGTGAGGATTTGCCTGTTTCCAAACCTTGTATATCGGCAAAGGATGAATGCTATAATGTCGAGTGGTCTACCGAACTATATGTACCGCAGGCTCTTGAAGAGTATATTAAAGGCTGGCTTGCTATTATAATTCTAAGCCGTGAGATTGGGCTCGGCAGTGACAAGGGTTTCGTTTTTAACATGAGTGTCGGATATGACCTTGATGGTATAAAAACTGATAAAATCAACAATTTTATCGAAGGTCTAAAAAACGCTGAGAATACAGAATGTTTTAAGTCATGTATGCAATGGCTGTATGAAAACCTGCATAAATTTGAATTTGTTGATAAACTGCTGCTTGATAATATCGGACCGAAGATTTGCGACTCAATAACACTTTCGACATTGCACGGCTGCCCGCCCGCCGAGATTGAGCGAATTGCTTCATATCTCTTAACCGAAAAAAGACTGCATACTTTTATAAAATGCAATCCTACCCTGCTTGGGTATGAGTATGCACGTGAAACTATGGATAAGCTCGGATTTGATTATCTCGATTTTGATGACAGGCATTTTAAAGCAGACCTTCAGTTTGATGATGCAGTCCCGATGCTGCAGCGTTTGCAAAAGCTTGCAGACAGTTTATCGCTTGAATTCGGTGTAAAGCTTACAAATACATTCCCTGTCCGAATATCGGATAATGAACTTCCCGGAGAAGAAATGTACATGTCGGGACGCTCATTATTCCCGTTATCAATTGAAGTTGCAAACAGATTGGCAAAAGCATTTGACGGAAAACTGCGCATCAGCTTCTCCGGTGGTGCTGATGTAAGGAATATAAGAGATGTGATTGAAGCAGGGATATGGCCTGTTACTCTTGCAACAACATTACTTAAACCGGGCGGATATCAAAGGCTCAGGCAAATAACCGAGGAGTTTTGTGATGTTAAAGCATCAGAGTTTGAGCAAATTAATTTATTAAAACTTCAGTCTCTTGTAAATAAATCTTTTACCGAGCCGATGTATCATAAACCGGCGGGTATGTTACCCGAGCGGAAAATAAGCGAAAAGGTTCCGCTTACCGATTGCTTTATTGCCCCATGCATGGAAGGCTGTCCGTTCGGGCAGGATGTCCCCGCTTATCTGAGGCTTGTAAATGAAGGTAAATACATTGAAGCTCTGAGAGTAATAACCGAAAGAAACCCGCTGCCTTTTATTACAGGTACGATATGCTCGCACCGGTGCATGACAAAATGTACCCGCAGCTTTTACGATCATAGTGTCGGCATCCGTTCTGTAAAACTCAAAGCCGCAATGAATGCATTTGATAAGTTTATGGGGGAGTTCAAATCTGCTCAGTCTTCACCGGATATTGCAAAAACAGACAAAAAAACCGCAATTATTGGCGGAGGCCCTGCAGGGATTGCAGCTGCTTACTTTTTGGCAAGAGCGGGATGCGCCGTGACAATATTTGAAAAAAGAGATTCCCTCGGAGGAATCGTCCGCCATGTAATCCCGGAATTCCGTATTCATGATTCGGCAATCGATAATGATATTAAATTGATTGAGGCAATGGGTGTTGATATAAGACTTAATACCGAAGTATCATGTTTAACAAAGCTGCGCAATGACGGATATGAAAGCATAATAATTGCAACAGGTGCATGGACACCGGGAGTTGTTTCGCTAGAAAACGGCTCGGCATTTGATGCTCTTGAGTTTCTCGCTCATTTAAAGCATGATTCAAAACAGGAAAATAGTCTTATCACAAGCAAAACCTTCGGTAAAAATATCGCAGTCATAGGCGGCGGCAATACTGCTATGGATACGGCAAGAGCCGCAAAAAGAATTGAAGGCGTTGAAAATGTTTCGATTGTATACCGCCGGACAAAACGCTATATGCCTGCCGATGTCGAGGAGCTTATGCTTGCAAGTCATGAGGGTATTCACTTTTATGAACTGCTCGCACCAAAAAGCCATCAAAACGGCAACCTCACCTGCACTCAAATGATTCTCGGCGAGCCCGATTCATCCGGCAGACGTTCACCCGTTGAAACGGATAAAACCACTGACATCCCTGCCGATACTGTCATAGCTGCTGTCGGTAATAAAGCCTGTAAGGAGCTTTGCGACATTGAAGCAAAGGATGTATTTGTTATCGGTGATGCTGCAAACGGCCCGTCAACGGTTGCCGAAGCAATAAGAGATGCGATGAAATGCGCAGAAACCCTGACAGGTGCAGTCTTTGAGAAGTATAACGACATAAATTACAGTGCCGATACCGAAGCTGTTTATGCTAAGAAAGGAATTCTTTACTGTGACAGCTCCGAGGTTTGTCAGTCCGGGCGTTGCCTTGAATGCCGGACAATATGTGAAAACTGTGTTGATGTATGCCCGAACAGAGCGAACATCACCGTTATTGTTGATGACCGCCCGCAGATAGTCCATATTGATTTTATGTGTAATGAGTGCGGAAACTGTGAAGTCTTCTGCCCGTACGAGAGCGCACCATATCTGGATAAGCTGACACTGTTCATATCGGAAGAAGACTTTAAAGACAGTAAAAATAACGGTTTCATGCCCCTGCCCGACGGCTCCGTCCGTGTCAAACTTGACGGTAATATATCCGAACACAGATACGGCGAAAAGCTTCCCGTCGACATCTGGAAAATCATAAAAGAAGTAATAAACCTTATGCGCCAATGGGTCGGGTATTGATTACAGTCCAAAAAGTGTGAACCCCCATTATGGGGGTTCACGCTTTTTGGACTGTAATGCTTATTTATTCATCAATATCCTTACAGCTTCAACAGCCGTTTTTATAGCAAGGGTTGTGTCGTGGCTTTGCGGGTTTGATAGGCCTTTTGCTTCTCTTTCCTGGTTCCATACGACGTTTAGAACGCAACCGGCTTTAGCTCCAAGAGTTTGTGCGACGATATAAAGGGAGGCGCTTTCCATTTCGGAAGCAAGGCAGCCTGCTTTAATCCAGGCATTCCAGTTTCTGATAAGGTCTTCTCCTGCCGGCATTCTTCCCGGTGAGTGCTGACCGTAAAATGAATCTTTGCAATGTACAACACCTGCGTGCCACGATGCACCCAGGTGTTTTGCTCCTTCAATCAGAGCATTTGTTACAGAAATATCGGCAATAGCCGGGAACTCGATTGGTACGTATTCCTTACTTGTCCCCTCCTGACGGATTGCTCCGGTAGCAATTACAACATCACCGCCGATGACTTGCTCTGCCATTCCGCCGCAGGTTCCGACACGTATAAATGTTTTGACTCCGGTCATAAACAGCTCTTCAACCGCTATTGCAGTTGACGGACCGCCCATTCCTGTGGACATTACCATAACGGTTTTTCCGCTAAGCTCTCCGAGCCATGTTGTATACTCACGGTTTTGGTGATGGAACCTTGGATTATCCAAATAGTTTGCAATCGCTTCAACACGCCCCGGATCACCCGGTAAAATCGCATACTCTGCTCCATGAGTATCATCAAACCCTATATGATATAAAGCTTCCATTATCTTTTCCCCTTGTCGTACGGTACACCGGCTGCCTGCGGTGCTTGTGATTTTCGTGATGTAAATGCGAGTACTATCAGTGTAGCAACAAACGGAATTGATTTATATACAACACTTGGAATAGGTAGAGCTGCGAGGAAACTAATGCTGGAATATGCAACCGAGATTGTTTTCATCATTCCGAAAAAGAAAGCGGCAAATAAAATCCGCATTGGTTTCCATTGACCGAAAATCAGAACAGCAAGTGCTAAAAACCCATATCCGGCAACAGTTGAATCAAATGTAACTGCGGAAGGTACAACAAATACAAGCCCGCCTATTCCGGCAAGTGCGCCCGATATCATGACACCAATGTAACGCATCTTAAATACGTTTATTCCAACCGAATCAGCTGCCTGCGGATGCTCACCGCAAGAACGAAGCCTTAACCCGAATGGAGTCTTATACAAAACGATCCATGACACAAGAAGTATTAATAATCCTATATACGTCGTTATATATGCCCGTTGAAACAAAAGAGGTCCTATAATCGGTATATCACCAAGAAATGGTACCTTTTCAATAAAGAACCAATTATAGAATGGTATTGTTTGAACCTGGCGGACAGTCCGCGCTGTATAAACGGCAAATGCGGGAGCAAACATATTAATTGCCGTACCGCTTATAACCTGACTTGCTTTCATATGAATTGAAGCATATGCATGAGGCAATGATATTATTACTCCGCTTACTGCCGCAAAAAGAAGTGCAATCAGAAGCAATAATTGCGGATTAATTTGTGTAGCTGATGCACCGTTATTTGCCACATCCTGTACAAAGTATAAAAATAGAATACTTATAAATGCACCAACGATCATAATGCCCTCAAGTGCTATGTTTACAACACCGCTGCGTTCGGAAAACATACCGCCGAGCGCTACAATAAGCAGAGGTATTGAGAAGAACATCATCTGTTGAATGAGAAATGCAAATACACCAAAATCCATCAGATGTCACCCCCTTTTGAACCATTAAAGCTGCCGGATTCGGAATCATCTTCAAATGAAGCATCACCGGGGCTTTCACCATTATTTTCCTCAATAGTCCCGGCAATATCTGTATCTGCAGCTTTCTTTTCCCGAAGGAAGTACTGTATAAAACCTTTCAGTAAAAGTGCCAGTGCCGAGAAGTAAATTATTACCGCAACAATTATATCTATTACCTCCGGAGCATAACCATGCTGTTGCAAGAGAAAGCCGCTTTGTGTCAGATATGCAACAAGTGAGCCGGAGAAAATTATTCCTATCGGGTTGCTCAAACCAAGCAGTGCAATTGGTATACCGTGGAAACCTTCTACTGCAAGAACATCTACAACTGCGATTCCCCTGCCTGCTCCTGCAAGAGTAAGTAATGCTCCGCCAAGCCCTGCAAGCCCGCCGGCAATTGTCATAGATAATATAACTCCTCTGTTTTCATTAATTCCGGCATAACGTGCGGCATCCCTGTTGTAACCGCATGATTTTAGTTCATATCCGAATTTTGTCTTTTCGAGAACAATATACAATATAATACATATGGCTACAGCAATTACTATACCACTCCCGACGCTTGAGTTTCTGACACTTCCATGTGCGGTTGCCGTTGAGAATACTTCATCGAGACCAAGACTTGGCAGATTAGCCGCAGTCGGTACTCTGGTTGTCATATTTCTAAATTGGTCATATATTCCTGTAACACCTATAAGATAATTTACAACATACATACCGATATAGTTCATCATGATACATGATATAACCTCATGAACATTGCGAAATGCTTTTAATATACCCGGTAACGAACCCCAGATTGCACCTGCAAGCATTCCTGATAAAAGAGCGGCAAAGCAACGCAATAAATCAGGCAGAAATGAAAGATGAATTGCAGCAAGAATCGACGCATACATACCAAAGGTAAACTGTCCCGATGCACCAATATTAAATAGTCCTGTTTTCATTGCAAAACCTACTGAAAGCCCTGTCATAATAATCGGTGTTGCATAATAAAGAACCATTCCGACATTAAACATATCGGAAAAACCACCCGTCATTACTGTTATAAAACCTGCAACGGCATTTGAAGGGTTTGAAATAAGTAAAATTATGAAACCGGCAAGCAGACCGACCAGGACTGCCATTACTGACGAGAGAGCGTTCATTCCGCCTGATGATGTTAGTATTCTACGGATTTTGCTCATACCGCTTCCCGCCTTTCTTCTTGTTTTTCATATCCTTCGCCCCGTTTAGACCCGGACATGTATAGACCAAGCTCTTGAAAAGTGACATCACCGGGTTTTACGTTCGCTACTATTTCACCCTCGTACATAACGAGAATGCGGTCACTGACATTCATAACCTCATCAAGCTCAAGTGAAACAAGTAAAATACCCGCTCCGACGCTCCGTTCATGTATGAGTTGACTATGAATGTACTCAATCGCACCGACATCCAGACCTCTCGTTGGTTGAACTGCTACAAGCAGCTTTGGATTTCGGTCAATTTCTCTTGCAATTATAGCTTTTTGTTGATTACCGCCGGACATGCTTCGAGTCGGTGTTTTTCCACCCTGCCCGCTTCTTATATCAAACTTGCCGATTAATTCCTGTGCATATTGATATATCTCGTTAAAATTTAAAAACCCTCTTTTTTGAAACTGCGGTGTGTAATATGATTGTAAAACTAAATTATATGCAAGGTTATAATCGAGTATTAACCCGTGTTTGTGTCTGTCTTCCGGAATATGTGCCAGTCCGTCTTTGCTTCGGTTACGTATATGTGCCCGTATTATTTCCTTACCTTCCAGCTTAATTGAGCCTTCATTTGCCGGGTATAATCCGGTTAATGCATAAACGAGCTCGCTCTGCCCGTTGCCGTCTATTCCGGCTATGCATACTATTTCTCCTGCTTTTACTTCAAATGAAACATTATTTACGGCAGGTTTTCCCTGTGTTTTTCCTTTAACGGTAAGTTCTTTTACATCTAAAACAGTTTCTCCGGTTTTCGCTTCGGGCTTTTCAATAATTAAACTGATTTTGCGCCCCACCATCATTTCGGAGAGTTCTTCCACATCTGTCGATGCAACATCAACTGTACCTACCAGGTTTCCCTTACGCAAAACGGTGCACCTGTCGGCAACCCGTTTTATTTCTTCAAGCTTATGTGTAATAAAGAGTATGGATTTACCTTCTGCTATCAATCCTTTCATAACATCCATCAGGTCGTCAATTTCCTGTGGTGTCAAGACAGCAGTCGGCTCGTCGAAAATTAAAATTTCGTTTTCACGGTATAGCATTTTTAGTATTTCTACACGCTGTTGCATCCCGACGGTGATATCTGAAATAAGAGCGTCCGGATTAATTGCAAGACCGTATTTTTCAGATAGCTCAACAACGCGTTTTCTTGCTTCTTCCGTATGCAAAAATCCGCGTCTGGTTGATTCTACCCCAAGTACTATATTTTCAAGTACGGTAAAATTATGAACTAACTTGAAGTGCTGATGCACCATTCCTATCTGTAAACGTGTCGCATCATTTGGACCTGTAATTTTAACAATCTCACCGTTTTTTAGGATAGTACCCTCATCCGGTCCGTACAAGCCGAACAGAATACTCATTAAGGTTGATTTGCCTGCTCCGTTTTCTCCTAATAATGCGTGTATTTCACCTCGTTTCAATTCGATTGATACATTATTATTTGCAATTATCCCGGGAAATGATTTTGTGATCCCTCGCATTTCGATGATCGTTTCCATACTCATCCCTTTCGCCTTTATTTATGGCGGGAGCCGAATTTAGCACGTCTCCCGCCATATTGCTGTTATTTAAGTTTTGTTCGCAAGTTTATCTTAACTGTAAATTAACCAAGATTGTTAACAACTACTTTTGTTGTCGGGATTGCATCCGGTGCGATTTCGATGTCGTCGTCGACTTTTACATCACCTGAGACAAGTCTTGCAAAAATTGCGTCATACTCGGCTTGTCCGAAGTCACCAAGCTTTGATGTGTCCATTGGCAGACCTACACCAAGATTTGCGGCATCATAAATTACGGTTTGACCGCCGGGGAATGAGCCGTTGAAGAAATCGGCAAGTTTATCATATACAGATTGGGTCAGACCCTTTGTTGCGCTTGTAATAACTGCTGTTGAAAGGTTTGATTGGTCAACGTCAACACCTATTACAAATTTACCGGCTTGTTCGGCTGCCGGAAAAATGGAGTCGCTGATTGCTCCGCCCGCTGAGAAGATTACTTCTATACCTTCGTTATACCATGCAGATGCCATGGTATTGATTTCGGGAAGCGGCCAGAAAACACCTGTATAATAGTAGTTGAGTGTTATTGCACCGTCGGCTAAGCCCATTTCTTGTGCTGCGAGCTCTGCACCTTGGATATAACCATGACCGAATCTTACAACTGCGGGAACTGCCATACCACCCATGAATCCGAGATCTGTGTAGCCTGCTTTAACAACACCGTAACCTGCAAGGAAACCGGCTTGTTCTTCAGCATAAAGTACGCCGACTGTATTGTCAGCAGTTTTCCAGACGGGATTTTCCCAATCACCGTTAAACGGGACAGCGTCAATCAGAATGAAACTGACATCCGGATATGTGTCTTGAGCTATAAACACAGAAGATTCAAAGAGGAATCCGGGTGTAACTATAACTTTTGCTCCCATTGATACTGCAAGGTCGATTGCGTTGAGATATGTGTCATCGCCTTGATCCGCAGGTTGGATGTACTCGTATGATATTCCTTTTTCCTGTGCATACTTGACAACACCTTCCCATGAGCCTTGGTTAAATGATCTGTCATCTATTGTGCCAAGGTCGGTAATGAGAATGATTTCTTTAACATCCGGGTCCGAAGCCGGGGTTCCTGAACCGCCGCATGCGGCAATTGCGAAAAGCATTACCAGGGAAATTACGATTGCTAGAATTTTTTTCATTTTGTCCTCCATAATAAATAGTGTTTTTATTTAATACTCTCCGGCTTTTTCGTCTTTGAGTATTTTTACTGCTGAGCTTGTTCCGAGGCGGCTGCAACCTTCTTCAAGAAACGCTATCATATCTTCTTCGGTTCTGATACCGCCGGCTGCTTTCATTTTTACGTCGGGCCCGATATGCTTTTTAAAGAGTTTGATATCTTCGAGAGTTGCTCCTGCAGACCCTGTTCCGGTTGATGTTTTAATATAATCGGCTCCCGAATCGGTGATTATTTTACATAATTCGATTTTTTCATCATCTGTTAAATAGCATGTTTCAATAATTACTTTCAGGATTCTGCTGCCCGTTATTTGCTTGAGCACCTGGATTTCTGTGCTGATAGTATCAAAATCACCGTTTTTTACATCCGGGATATTGATTACCATGTCAATTTCGTCTGCACCGTTATCGATGGCAGCCTGAACGGCGATTGCTTTTACCGCAAGCACATCGTACCCGAGCGGGAATCCTACAACAGTGCATATGGTTATGTCCGGATACGCAGAGCGCACCCTTTTTACATAACAAGGCGGTATGCAGACAGAAGCTGTATTATACTCAACTGCTTCTTTGCATATTCTGTCAATATCATCCCATGATGCCGTTGCAGAAAGAAGGGTGTGATCAACATGTTTTAAGATAAAAGAATCGTCCATTAACATACTCCGGGTAATTAATAAATCTACATTATGTGTAGCATAACACAATAATAATCATTTAGCAACAATATATTGTGAATTTCAAAATAGTATAAATAGTTACAAAAAAGTAACAAAAAGTGTTACAAAAAGTGTTGACATAAGATTTTCAATGTGTTACAATTTGGTTACAATTATTTCAAGGAGTAACATTTTTATGTCAACACCTGCTAAGAAAAAAGGCATACCTCTGGAATATAAAGGCCATCCCTTAAGAAGGAAGGACGATATTATATATTACGGAAGCATGAGCGACAGATACATTATTATGCTTCAGATTACAGAGACCAAATCACAAGATGATTTAGAGCTTGCAACACGTGTTCAGGTTCAGCTCCAATATACGGACCCTGACTTAAAATCACGTGACAGAGTAGTTAAAAAGAGCGAGAAAACAAGTTTTTATGAAGCAATGGACGTTGCTGCGGTATGGCTTGAAAGAGCATTGGCAGCAGGTTAAGGTTAAAGCATAGGCAAATTACAAACTTACAGCAAAGAGGGAAAGGAATTAAGCAATAATGAGGATCGTGAAGAAAACAGTTGTAACAATATTAATAATATCGGCAATTGCTACAATGCTTCCGACACTTTCGACAGCAAATGACACAATTGCGTGGGGTGCTGCAAATGTTAGCGGAAACAATGTCCGAATCCGTTCGGGTCCCGGGCTTACTCATTCTACGATAACAAATGTAAACCTTGATGAAATTGTTGTAATTGTTGAACGTACAAACAGTGAATGGAATAAAGTAAGCTACCATGGAACCGAGGGCTTTATGAGTACTCAGTTTCTTGACAGAAGCCGCGAGGCAGCAAACTTTAACAAAAAAGGCACAGTCACAGGTGCTACCGTTAATATGCGGAAAGAACCGAATACAACAAGTGATATTCTAAGTACACACAGCTCCGGTGTTGAAATGAGCATAGTCGGTATCAATAACGGTTGGTATAAGGTTAAGCATAGTGACCAGACAGGATATATCAGATCCGATTTAATGTCTCTCGTTTCCCAAAGCTCATCTTCAAATCCTGCTAAAGGTGAAGGCGGCTCATCCTCCGGTTCGAGCTCTGCCCCGGTAAATCTCACACAGGGTCAAAAAATCGCAGAGTTTGCAAAAGGGTTTGTCGGTCACAGATATGTATGGGCAGGAATGTCTCCGGGCGGATTCGATTGTTCGGGATTCACATCATATGTTATGAGACAGCACGGTGTACGCTTAACAAGAAATGCTTCAGGTCAATACAAAAATGACGGTGTCAAAGTTAATAAGTCCGACCTCGCACCTGCTGATCTTGTATTCTTCTCATCAAACGGCGGCAGAAGCGTTACACATGTCGGTCTGTACATAGGAAACAATAAATTCGTTCACGCATCAAGCACACGCAAAGGTGTAATCATCAGCGATTTAACAAGCGCATATTACACAAGAGTATGGTACGGAGCAAAACGAGTAATTTAATATGGACCTCCAAAATTTTATCGCAAGAGCAAGGTTCTTCTGTTTTTAGTATCGAGGGAATTCCGGCAACCGACACGGAACTGACTGAGATACTAAAAACAGAAGAACCTTGCTCTTGTAGTGTTACTTAAAATATTCCCTCAGCCAGGGGCCAACTTCGGGGTGCTTCAGGCCGAATTCTATTGTCGCTTCCATAAATCCTACAAGGTTGCCCGTATCGTAACGTTTTGCGTCGAAATCGACGGCGACCATGTCTGATTGCTTGCATAATGTGCAAAGCCCGTCAGTGAGCTGTATTTCTCCCCCGTGACCGGGTGGTGTGTTTTCAAGAATGTCAAATATATCCGGTGTCAGAACGTATCTTCCGAGAATTGCATAATTGGAAAATTTCTTTTCAGGCGGCGGCTTTTCAATTACATCGAATACTTTGAAGACTTTTTTTTCAAGTTCCTCTATTTTCAATGAACAGTATTTTTCAACGGCATCATCACTGACCCATTGTGCGCCGACTGCAGCTGCCTTGTATTTTTCCGCAGCGTCGATAAGCTGTTTTGTTACCGGTACATCACCTACCATGATATCGTCACCAAGTAAAACTGCAAAGGGTTCATTTCCTACAAAACTTTTTGCACACCAGACTGCATGGCCGAGGCCTTTTGTCTCTTTTTGTCTTTGAAAGAGAATGTTCGCAAGCCCTGCAGGTGCTCTTACACTATCATAAAATGATGTTTTATTTGATTTTAACAGACTCTCTTCAAGCTCCGGAGCAAAGTCAAAGTAATCTTCAATCGCATTTTTTCCCCGGTTTGTTAAAATGAGGATATCCTCAATCCCGGAGTTTACAGCCTCCTCAACAATGTACTGGATTGCAGGTTTATCAAGTATCGGCAGCATTTCCTTCGGAATCGACTTTGTAGCCGGTAACATCCTTGTACCAAGACCGGCAGCGGGTATAACGGCTTTTTTAACTTTCATGTACTTATTCCTTTCACTTTCCGTATAAGTTACTGAGTTTGTCAATTAGTTTCGTTTTCGGAAGATAAACCATCAAGGGTAAACCTATTGCATAAAGCACTACTGTTTGTCCAATACCAACCCAGAACATGCTTGCGATAAATACCGGGAAAAACGTTTCGGCTTCACCCTCACTCATTAAAATATATCCAATCATTGCCCCTATTAAAACAGCATTAAAGAAAACAGGCGGGAAACATGCAAGTGCTTTTGTCGGAAGCCGCTCACGGCTTTTCATTTTTCCTATGTACATTGTTGAAAGTGCTGCGAGCAATGATGCAACCGGTCCGATTGTTATATCAAGCCACAGGTAAGGGCTGAATAAGTTTGCGACAATACAGCCTGCAAAGAGACCCCAAACCGAAAATGGGAAGAAAAACGGTAAAATGCAAAGAACCTCGGAAATTCTAAGTTGCACAGGACCGTAGGACAATGGCATTACAGCCAATGTCAGCCCTGCGTAAAGAGCTGCAATTACCCCTGCAAATGCAACCTTTCTGACACTAATTTTCGTTATCACAACCGCAATACTCCTGTCTGTAAAGATTATACTTTTTTGCAAGCTCTATTGAGCGCAGGTAGCCGTCCTTTTTTTTGAAATCTGCCTGCATGAATTTTACATTAAACTCCGCTGCCGCTTTTTCGCCTGCATCGTTGAGAAGCGATGTATTTTTATGCGGGCTTACGGAAAGTGTTGTCGCAAAAATATCATACTCCCCTGCTTTTGCTCTTTTTGCTGTTTCATTTAAACGAAGCCTGTAGCATAGTTTGCATCTTTCTCCGCCTTCGGGGCTTTTTCGTAAAGACAACACCGCATCAGAAAAAACGGCGTTGTCGTATTCGGTGTCTAAAAGTGTTATGCTCTGTTCGAGTGCTGCTTTTTGCAGATATGCCTGCAGCTCGTCCTTGCGTTTGATATATTCATCCTTCGGTTCTATATTCGGATTATAGAATAAAAGCGAAATATCATAGGAAGGCATCAGGAACTCAATAACATAACTTGCACACGGTGCGCAGCAGCAATGTAACAAAAGACGTTCTTTGACATTATCAGGCACTAAAAGTACCTCTTTATTCTGTCTGTTGCCTTATTTATATCGACACTTATTGTTATTGTAAATTTTATATGCTCTTTTATTCCGAAATTCTCACACCATTCAAAGAAATCTTCCGCATCCTTGTCGACATCCCTGCCTATAATACGAAGAACATTGTCTATAAATATATGTGTTATGTCATAATTTGCCGAATATAACCCGCAAATGAAACCTTTTATATAGTCATAGCCGTTAAAACCATATTGCGAGGCATCGATAAGCCTGACCTTGTGCGGTATGTCATATGTTAATTTTGCTGTTCTCTCCAAAAAGACTATATCACCATGTTCATTATCAACGGCATCATTAACCAGTTCAATTAACTGCTTGGTCTTTCCTGAGCCCTTAAGACCCATAATCAACCTAACCATTTTAACCATCTCCATTTCTGCACTCTGCATTATTATTTCTTAATAAACTATTTCTGAACTCTGCACTATCATTTCTTATTAAACTATTTCTGAACTCTGCACTATTATTTCTTACTTAATCTATTTCTGCATTCTGCACTATCATTTCTTATTTATAAACCAAGTATTGCAAACAGGTTCTTTTTATATGCTTCTACGCCCGGCTGACCGAACGGGTTTACTCCGGAAATGAGTGACGATATTGCGCAGGAACGCATGAAGAAGTATGCAAGTGCGCCGAAGGATGCAGCCGAAAGCTTTGGCAAACAGAGTTCAAGAACCGGTACTCCCCCGTCAATATGTGCTTTTTTGACCGCTATTGCTGCAGATTCATTTATTTTATTCATATCGAAGCCTGCAATTGCAGCTATTTTATCTTTATGTAAATCACCGCCCGGAACCTTCGGATTCACTCTTGGCTCGTTAAATGATACAAAGGTCTCAAATAGTGTACGCTCACCCTCTTGTATCAATTGTCCGAGTGAATGCAAATCGGCTGAGTAGTCTGCATATGCCGGGAAGATACCGATACCCTCTTTGCCTTCGCTTTCACCGAAGAGCTGTTTCCACCATTCACCCGTGAAGCGGAAAGCCGGCTCAAAGCATGCAAGCATTTCTATTTTTTTGCCTTTACGGTATAAAACCTGACGGGCAGCTGCATAGTAACAGGCATCTTCTGTGCCGTTTTCAAACTCTGCCAAAGCTCCCGCCATCATTTCGTCAATGTCTATACCTGCTACGGCGCAGGGAACAAGACCCACAACAGTAAGGACGCTGTATCTGCCTCCGACCTCGGGCGGCATTTCCAGATATGCATAACCTTCGCTTTCCGCAAGCTTTATAAGCGGTGAGCCGATATCCGATGTAATATAAAGGCGGTCCTTTAAGCCCTCAGGGCCATATTTTTCCTTAAGCATTGATTTAAAAAAGCGCAGAGAAATCGCTGTTTCAATGGTTGAACCGGATTTTGAAACAACATTAACCGAATAATCCCTGTCCCCGATAAGTTCGATTATTTGCTCCAGATACTCACCCGAAAGATTATTACCTGCAAAAAGAATATCAGGTGTCTTTTTAGGCAGAATGTTATAGTTTGGTGATTTAATATATTCGATTGCCGCTCTTGCACCTAAATATGAGCCGCCAATGCCTAATACTATCAGCACTTCCGACTCATTTTGTATTTTTTTCGCCATGCTTTTGACATCATTTGCAAGTTTTTCATTGTACCCGGACGGCACTTTTGTCCAACCGTTTTCGAAAAGTGTTTTTAGTTCACTTAAGGGTTTGCTCGTGTCAATCGCACGTACTTCGTTTTCCGTTAAAAAATTTAATGCTCCGTCAATATTTACTTTTACCACTTAAATTACCTCCATTTGTAACTTATAGATATTGCATTATTATTTTCTTTGTATATAATAACACTAAATCGAATTTAGTACAATGGTAAGGAAGTGATATTTTTGGGTCAAAGCATATACGGAATCGCCTGGTCAAAGGAATACGAACTCGGAAACGATTTGGTTGATTCCCAGCATAAACGTTTATTTGAGCTTGTGGATACTATCGGAAAAGCCTGTGCTGACGGAACCGATGCGAAAATTCTCAATGAAACGCTGGATTTTCTGCTTAACTATACCGTACAGCATTTTCTCGATGAAGAAACCTTACAGCTTCAATGCGGATTTCCCGATTTTGAGCGTCATAAAAAACTCCATGACGAGTTTGAAGCAACCGTAATAGAAAAGGTTGCAGAATATAGAGCGAACGGCTCCACAAAAGAACTTAGTGATACTGTTACAAAGGTTGTTGTCAGATGGCTTATCAATCATATTCTAAAAGAGGACAAAAGAATCTCTCAATATATTAAGAAATAGATTTTATGAAAGGGCTGTTGTAAAATGTGCAACAGCCTTGTCATTGCGAGGCACGAAGCAATCCAGTGTATTGTTGTTTTGATTTTTTTATTGTAATGACAACCATTCTTTTAAGTTCCAAAAGGCGTACAGCGGGAGTACGTCTTTTTTGTCTTTATCGGGTGATGTCAGCACTGATTTTTTTGGATTAAACTTCACGGCATACTGTAATAGTGAACGTGTGCGGCTGACTGTGCCTGCTTTTGCGACTATCGGGATTATGTCACTTCCGTCCCGGATAATAAACTCCACCTCTGCTCTGCCGGGGTTTTCTGCCGACCAGTAATATATATCATCTTCGTATATTCTTTTAAGCTCATTACATACGATATTTTCGACGATTGCTCCTTTTATATCCATGAAGTTTTTTGACGTATCTAAAATTACCGAAGCGGGTATTTTTGCTGTTCTGCGCAGCAATCCCGTATCGCACATGTATAGCTTGAAATGATTCTGGTTTGCAAATGCATAAAGCGGAAAATCAGGTTTATCGATATGGCTGACCTTGTACACAAGCCCTGTGCGGATAAGGATATATAAAGCATCTTCCAAATCTTTAGAACGCCAGCTTTTTTTAACCCGGCTGAATATAAACTTTCTGTTTTCCTTTGATAGCTGAACAGGTATTGCCTCCCAGATTGCCCGGAGTTTTGGAAACATTGAGATTGGTGCGATTTTTGAGAAATCGTTTTCAATACCGCTGATAATCCTGCTTTGAAGCCTTTCGACTTCTTCAATGCTGCCCGATTCAATCCAGCATTTAACAACCTCCGGCATTCCGCCCGTAATTTGAAAATCGCGGAAATACTCCTCAAGCTGTGTGCCGAATGTTTTAAGTGAGTCATCTTTGAAAGAGTTTTCTTTTAAATGCAAAGCAAGCTTTTGGTTTTGTGCCATAATGAATTCATAAAAATTCATCGGAAATAATGTCAATGTATCTATTTTAGGAGAAACTGTTTCAAAAGTTGAACATGCAGCGATAATGTGATAATCAGGTGCATCATTGGAAAAATGACCCAATGAATTAAATGCATTTTGACAGTAATTAATTTCATCGAATATTATAAGAGTTGATTTTGGTTTTATGTCATTGCCGAACAACAGGGAAATATCTTTAATTAACCGCTGCGGATTATGATTCATTTCGAAGAGCTCGGAAAGGCGGTTGTCTTCCTTAAAATCATAATAAACAACATTTTCATAATGCTCTTCGCCAAATTCTTTTAAAAGAAACGTTTTTCCGCATTGAGGCACTCCCCTGACAAGCAGCGGTTTCCGTTGAAATGCCGACTTCCATTCAACTAATTTATCTGTCAATAATCTTTGCATTTTACACCTCCGAGATGGACATAATAACAGAGCACAGGCTTCATGTCAACAACATTATAGTGTTGAATTAGCCACATGCTCTGCAATATTATACCATAACTGGAGCGGTAAACAACCTCTTTCAATTCTGACCGTTTCGGTTAATCGATTGGATAATTGCACCATTTCTTTACTACTCAGCCAAACTGATAATTTTTTTTGACCGGTTTTGTCACTTTCCAAACACATTTTAACCCCTGCGGAAAAATAACATAATCTCCAGCACCAAAACTGACACTGCCGCCGTCATAATCAACCGTAACTTCCCCTTCGGTCAAAATACAAGCCTCACGCTCATCATAATACCAGTCAAACTCAGAAACCCCGCACCCCCATGTGGGCTTTGTGCTGAACATCGCTTTTTCCTCATCAGACGGTTTTCTAACAATAACTTGCATAGTTCCATTCTCCAATCTTTTTTCACTCACTTTGCATAACTGCTCAGTAAATATACGCAATACTGGTTCATTGATATCCCTTCTTGTTGTGATTTTTCTGCCAGATATTTGTGCAGCGACTTAGGCATGCGTAACTTAAATTGCCCGCTGTATTTTGCTATATTGCCCGGTAGAGGTATTTCAATATCATCCTCAATACATGCCTGAAACCAGCATTTCTTTGCGTCCTCAATCATTTCAAAACCTTTTTCAATAGTGTCTGCACATGTAATGCAACCGCGAAGCTCAGGGCAATGTAAAGCATACCCTCCTTCTTCTTCATCTTTGATTACTTCAATTTTATAATTTAAACCCATGTAATAATCAAGATCTTTGGTCATTAGAACTCCTCCTCAATTAATGCATCCCTAGCAAGTAATTTTTTAGAATTTTACCCGGACATTTCCAACATTATATTTATATGTATTTTGGTTGACTTTCTATTATAACTATTATATACTAACTGCACAGTTAGTAATTGGAGGGTTAGCAAATGTTTGTTGGCAGAGAAGCAGAGTTGGATACCCTTGATAAGTGTTATAAAATGAATAATTTTCAATTTCCCGTTATTTATGGCCGTCGTCGTGTTGGTAAATCCACTTTGATCAAGGAATTTTGCAAAAACAAAAAGACTATATACTTTGTAGCCATACAATCCTCGGCAAAAGAAAACCTCGATATTCTGTCAAACCAAATATTACTTACTCTTGCTCCTGAATCCCCGAAAAACCCTTTCATATCATTTAGGGCCGCAATTGATTATATTTTTGAATGTGCAAAAACCGAACGTATAGTTTTCGCAATAGATGAATATCCTTATTTAGCACAAAGTGATCCGTCAGTATCATCAATCCTGCAGGCAGCAATTGATAAACATCAAGCAGAAAGTATGTTGTTCTTAATATTATGCGGTTCAAGTATGTCCTTCATGGAAAATCAAGTGTTAGGATATGAAAGCCCGTTATATGGACGCAGGACATCTCAATTAAAACTCCTGCCTTTTAATTATCTTGAAAGTGCAGTTATGTTATCACAATATTTAAATGAGGAAAAAATTATTCTTCATAGTATAACAGGTGGTATCCCTGAATATTTAAGTAGAATTGACTGTTCATTGTCTGTTAAAGAAAATGTATGCAACCTTTTATTTAATCCGGGAGGTCGCCTTTTTGAAGAACCATCAAATCTTTTAAAACAAGAGCTGAAAATCCCGGAAACATATAATGCAATTATTGCTGCTATTGCCGGCGGAAGCAATAAAATTAACACAATTTCGACTAAGGTTGGTATTGAAACAAGTCAATGCAGTAAAATGTTGTCTTCTTTGATAAGCTTAGGTCTTGTAAGAAAAGAAATTCCTGTTACAGAAATTCACTCAAAAAAATCTATTTATATATTAAATGATTGGATGTTTATTTTCTGGTATCGTTTTGTTCAACCTGAACTGAGCAGGATAACAGCAGGTTTTGGGAATATTGTATGTGATGAAGTATTTTCACATGAACTCAACAGTCATGTTGGCCGTTCATTTGAAGAATGTGCAGTTCAATATATGTGGTACCTGTTAAAAGAAAACGCCTTGCCCGTATCATTTAAAAAAATTGGTAGATGGTGGGGTAATAACCCAAAGCTTAAGTGTGAAGAAGAAGTTGATATTATTGCATTTGCTGATAATGAAGCAATTTTTTGCGAGTGTAAATGGCGAAATCAAAAAACAGGTGAAGATACTCTTGATGATTTAATTCGCAAATCTAAACTCTTTCCTGAGTTTCAAGTAATTCATTATATACTCTTTTCGAAATCAGGTTTTACAGAGAAGCTAATGGAGCGTTCAACATCGGATAAAAACATTTCATTAGTAAATATTGACGATATGTTTCTTGCTTTACATTCCTGAGTGGGAATAAAATTACGTCAACCGTTCACTTTAATTCACCCAAAATGGTAATGCTTTTTGACCGGTTTGGTCACTTTCCAGACGCATTTTAACCCTTGCAGAAAAACAACGTAGTCACCTGCTCCAAAACTGACACTGCCACAGTCGTAATCAACTGTAACTTCCCCTTTTTTTATTAATCCTTTACGCTTCAAACACTTTTGCCATATCTATATCACATCCATCTAAAACATGGACAGGGACTGTATCTTCATCTGTGTAAGGGTGGATTATATAGTTGTTCTCACTAAGAATATGAACTGCCAATGTTTTTGATTCGGGGTCAATTATCCAGTATTCAATTACACCCGCTTTTAAGTATGCTTCGAATTTTAAAGTTTTATCATACTGTGAGGTCGATGGGGAAAGAATTTCGACAACCATATCGGGTGCGCCTTTGCATCCTGTCTTATCCAGTTTATCATGGTCACAAATTACTAATAAATCAGGTTGTAAAACTGTATTATCGAACGTTTCAGCATTAAGACGCACAGCAAACGGCGAATAATAGACTTTACATGGTTTTCCAATAAGAAAACTTTTAATAAGAAAATGTAAATTACCACTAACTTCCTGATGATAACGGGTTGGTGTTGACATCAAATATGGAACACCATCAATAAGCTCCCACCGCTCATCACCTTCCCATGTAATATAATCAGTATAAGAATACCGTTTATCATAAACCGGCAAAGCCTCTTTCACCATAGAATCTGTGCTTATTTCATCGGTAAGAATTTCAAGATGTTTTTTAACTTGGGGGGTAACTTGCTTTAATTGTTGCTCTGCAATTACTTCACTAATTGCCGATAATGTAAACTCGATAAAACTTGCTGAATCATTTGCTTTTCTGGCTTCTTCAATAGCTTGATAATACAACGGTCTCTTTTCGTATAAAACCGACTCCATCGGCAGCCATGCAAATATTTCATTCCATTTTGCAAGAACCAGTGTCTGCCACAATCGTCCGATTCTTCCGTTGCCATCCTCAAACGGATGTATTGTCTCTATTTCATAATGCAAAACCGCACTCTTCAGAACCGGGTGTAAATCTGACACCTCTGCCCAGGAAAACAATTCTTCAACCAGCTTTGGTACAAACTGCGGACGAGCACCTAAATGAATCGCTTTATCTCCGTCAAACACACCAACATCACCTGCTCTAAATGTACCGGCTTCTTTAATGAGACAATCTGTTATAAGTCGGTGAGCAGTTAAAAAATCCTCAACTCGGTAAGGGTTTAGTGTCAGAATTTTATCATAAGCTTCATAAGCGTTTTTTACTTCTTTAATATCTACTTGTTTTCCGGCAACCAACTTACCCTCAACAACATCTGCCACCTCATCGAGCGACAGTTCATTTCCTTCAATGGCTAAGGATGAATAGATTGAACGTATGCGATTTTCTCTGTGCAGCTTAATATCACGTTTAAAGCCCGTACCAAGTTCTAACCTTGTTACGGCTTCGATAATCTTCGCTAAATAATCAGCAGCTTTAATTGTTATTGTAAATGGCGGTGTATTTTTCATCATAGCAGTTCCATTTTGATTCAACGTTTATATTATTACTGATAATATATCATATGAACTTACAGTTATCAAAAAAATAACAGATGTGTGTATTATTTAGTGGCATGTCGATATGTTAATCATCATAATAAAACTAACATAGCATAAACCCTTTCTACATATCAATAACCATTTAATTGTGAAAATTGTGAAAAAAGCGGGTGCAATAATATATAGACTCAGCAAAAAGCACATGTTATACTGCTTCTTAGGGAGAAATGTATTATGCGAAAACATCAGCAAAAGCAGATACTTGAAGTGCTTGAGTCTCTTAGAGAGGTTCAAGCAGCCGAGCTGTATGCTGATTGCCAGGATGCCGCTATAAATATTGGTGAGTTTATCGAGTCTATCAAAGGTGAAGATACCGAGACGGTTAAGCTGCTTGAGGATTACTGCGAGCTTGTTTTTAAAGCAAGTATCGGTGAAGCAGGTATCAAAGCGCTTGAAAAACAACTGATACGCATAGAAAACAGCGTAAAAAACGAACTTAGACCCGACAAGATAGAAATGGTCTTCCTCAGCTACAAAGCAAGCATGAGCGACAGCATAGAATCAATCTACATGGCAGCAAAAGCCGACCCAACCTGCGACGCATACTGGATCCCCATCCCCTATTATGAAAAAAACCCCGACGAATCATTCGGAAAAATGCATTATGAAGGTTCGGAGTTTTACAAGCCGAACATAGAATGCACAGATTGGCGAGAATATAATATTGCAGAACGCCGTCCGGATGTAATATTCACGTTTTCACCATATGATGCTTTTAATAAGCTAACAAGCATTCATCCCGATTACTACTGCGAACGCCTTCGCGAGCTAACCGACATGCTCGTCTACGTCCCCTATTTCGTAACAGGCGATGATGTCGGAGAAGACTATACCCTCTGCGACGGAGTATTATTCGCACACAAAGTAATTGTTCAATCAGAAGCAATCAGAAAAATTTATATCCACAACTATATCAAGTTCGAAGAAAGCGGCTACAGTAGCGAAGTATATGGAAAACCTCAAGAAAAAATTCTAGCCCTCGGCTCCCCAAAATTTGACGCAGTAATAAACGCAAAAAAAGAAGACTTCACCCTCCCCGAAAAATGGCTTAAACTAATCCAAAACCCCAACGGCACAACCAAAAAAATAATCCTCTTCTGCACCACCCTAACAACAGTAATGAATCACCCCGAGCAGTTTCTGATAAAACTACAGCATGTGCTTGATATATTTAGTAAAAGAGACGATATCGTTTTATGGTGGAGACCCCAGCCCCCCACCGAGAACACATACAACTCAATGTACCCCGAACTATCAAGCGAATATAAAAGTATTGTGAGTAATTACATAAACAACGCATTCGGAATCTTCGACAACACCCCCGAACTATACCGCGCCATAACATGGAGCGACGCCTACTACGGCGACCACAGCTCGGTAATTTATCTTTACCAGGTAACATGCAAACCTATTATGATAAGCAATATTAATCTACTCGATGCAGAAATACCATTTGAACCGACATGCATGTACGCAACAGCCGATAAATTCTGGTTCTCCGTCCGATATTTTAATGCACTCTTCTGCATGGATAAAAAAGATTGGAAGTTGGAACTAGTCGGCAGTGTTCCGGATGAAGAGGATTTTATAAATAAGTATAATACATCACTATACTATACTCCGGTAGAAAGAAATAACTCATTATACTTTCCGCCACGACTTGCAAATGAAATTGCTGTCATGTCACTTAAAAATAATACATTTTCAAAAGTAAAAACCCAAAAAAGTGATCCAGAACCAACCGACAGAATGTTCCTTGCTGCCATTTCTTATGAAAACTATATCTTTTTTACACCCCTATTATTTCCAGCTATTGTACGACTGGATATAATTACAAGTGAAATTACTTACCACGATGATTGGTTGAGGTCGTTAAGCAAACTGTCACATGATGAAGCAGTTGGTTACTTTGGCCTTCCTTGTTTAATTGATAATTCCATATGGCTTGCTTATAGACAAAGTAATGTAATAATTGAATTTTGTATAATTACAAATAAGTCAATAGTTCACGAGGTAGGAAATAAGAATTATCGGTACTCAAATGTATGCTTCGACGGAGAAGCTATATGGGCTTCACCTATTCGTAATACTAAAACACCGCTTATTAAGTGGAATCCTCGCAACGGAGAATTAATAGAATTCCCCAAAATTCAAGCAAATGAAAATAACAAAGGTTTTACTGCACCCGTTTATTGCAACGGTTATGTTTGGTTATTGCCATATAAATATGGTCCTGTATTTAAAATTGATACACATACCAACTGTTGCAGTGAATCAAATGAATTAAAGTTAAAACCTCCCTGTGACGAAACCATGCAAACTGCACTAAGAACCCCAATATCGCATTCGAAAAACGATTGTATTTACACATATGATTTCCTTTACTCATTATTTATTGAATACAACAATGAGACCGGAGAACTCAGAGAAAAGAAAATTATTTATTCTGATGATATATCTGATATATTGCGAAATAAGTACGCCAACTTGTATATAAATAAACCTGATAAAATTAATATCACCAATATTTCTTATTATTATGAGAATTTATATATGATACTCAATTACTATGTAGAATTTATTAATGGTAAACATGGTGATATACCTGCAGAAATACTAAAACGCCGCATTGAAGCGACTAATGCACTATCGTTAAATACTGATGGAACAGCAGGGCAAGAGATTTATAAACTTACTAAAAAGCATGCAGTAAACTAAATAATAACAAATCGATAATTATTCAATAAAAATTAATATTTGGAGCAACAACAACAATGAAAAAAATAATAACATATGGATCATTTGACCTTTTCCATGAAGGTCATTATAACCTCCTTAAGCGTGCAAAGGCACTTGGAGATAAACTTATTGTCGGAGTTACTACCGAACAGTTTGATATCTACAGAGGAAAAATGAATGTTGTCGATTCTCTTATGCGTAGACTTGATAACGTACGTAACTCAGGATTGGCAGATGAAATTATTGTTGAAGATCATGACGGGCAAAAAATCGAAGACATACAAAAACACGGTATAGACATTATTGTTTTCGGCTCGGACTGGACCGGCAAAGCCGATTACCTCAACGAGTATTGTCAGGTAGTGTACTTTGAACGCACACGTGATGTATCAAGTACCATATTAAGACATGAAAGACTTGGTATTGTCAGGCTCGGAATCGTTGGTACAGGACGTATTGCCGAAAGATTTATGCATGAATCTACATTTGTAAGTGGTGTTGAAGTTATAAGTGTATATAATCCAAGATTTGAAAGTGCAAAAGCGTTTGGAGACCTACATTTATTAAAGCAAGATTCCGGTGAATATGAAAAGTTCCTTGAAAATATTGATGCTGTTTATATCGCTTCACCTCATGAAACACACTATGACTACACACGCAGAACGTTAATTGTGGGAAAGCACGTGTTATGTGAAAAACCCATGGTTTTAACAGAACTCGAAGCACGTGAGCTTTATACAATTGCATCTGATAATAAAGTCGTGCTTATGGAAGCTGTTAAGACGGCATATGCTCCGGGGTTTGTTAACCTTTTAGCAATTGCAAGAGGAGGACGAATAGGCACAATTTACGATATAGAAGCAGCATTTACAAAACTTACTCCATATAAAGCAAATACGAGAGAGTACGATCCGGTTGTCGGTGGTAGTTTTACAGAGCTTGCAAGCTATTCATTGCTCCCTATTGTAAAATTGCTTGGGCATGAATATAAAGAACTGGAATTTGAGAGTTTTTATGCACCCAACGGTTGTGATATTTATACAAGAGCACATTTTAGGTATGATAATGCTATAGCCACAGCAAAAACCGGAATCGGTGTAAAAGTGAAGGAAGCCTGCTTATCTCAGGAACTCGTGGTTACATTTTAGTAAACTCTCCATGGTGGTTAATAAAGTCTTTTGAAGTCTGTTACGAAAATCCCGAGGACAATGAAAGTTTCTCTGCCTCTTTCCCAGGATATGGTCTGCGTTTTGAACTTGCGGACTTTATTCGAAATATATCAGACCCAACCCATCAGAACTATAAATTTCCTCATGAAGATTCGATCTTTATGGCAACAATAATAGAGAAATTCTTGAAAGAAACCGGAAGAAACAGTTGACCACCTAATATTTATTTCACGACATGAAAATGGAGTTTCAAAATGATAAAAGAAATGATTTCTGTTATAATACCTTGTTATAATTTAGATAAATATCTAAGCAAGTGTTTGGACAGTGTTCTTAAGCAGACATTTGATAACCTCGAAATCATTGCTGTTGACGATGGTTCCACAGATAACACACCTGATATTCTTTCACAATACGCTGCTTCGGATAATCGTGTTGTTGTTATTTCACAAAAAAATTCCGGAGCAGGAAATGCAACCAATGCAGGAATAACGTATGCAAAAGGTGATTATCTTGCATTTGTTGATAACGATGACTGGATAGAACCATCAATGTATGAAATGTTGCACACTGCTCTTACATCAAATGATGCTGATATGGCAGTATGCAATTTTAATCTTATATACGATGATCACATAAATTATTGTTATTCAAATATACGTGATGGAGTTGTAAATATATATGATAATGTCTATTCTTATTTTTGTAATTATTGTGCATGTCCAAAACCAAATAATTATATTTGGTCGAGATTATATAAAGCTAGTATTTTAAAGAATTCCGGAATACGATTTGAAGAGTTTAACTTAGGAGCTGACACACTTTTAAATTTTAAGCTTCTTCCCTTATTAAACCGTGTTTCTTTTATTAATGATGGATTATATAATTACGTTCAGCGAAGCGATTCCAGCGTATACACTGCAGCAAAAATCAGCAATATTGCACAGGTTTATGCTGATAGTTTTGAAGCACTTGCCGAATATTACAGTATAAAAGGATTTAATGAATTTCTAAGTGTGCTACCCATTCACGCCTTTACAAGACTGCGTAGTACATTTTTTTATTCAAGGCTTGCAGGTATGGATGATGAAGCAATTTTAGAAAGCATAAAAAAGAGCTTTACCGGGCGAAAAATATCAGATTATCTCACAGGAGCAATTTCATGAAGCTAGCAATTATGCAACCTTACTTTTTTCCGTATATCGGTTACTGGCAATTAATCAATGCTGTAGATAAATTTGTAATTTATGATGATGTTGCTTATATAAATCGTGGTTGGATTAATCGAAATAACTTTCTTATTAATGGCGAAAAAAAAATGTTCAGCATGGAACTAAAAGGTGCAAGTCAGAACAAGCTTATAAATGAAATAGAAATATTTGATAACTTTGTAAAATTTCAAAAACTTTTAAAATTCAATTATTCTAAAGCTCCATATTACAAATCAATCAATGAAATCGTTATTGGAATAATTAAATTTGATACATCAAATCTTGCAGCATTTTTAGAAAATAGTATAAATATTATTTGTTCTTATTTAAAGATAAAAACAAACATAATAATATCATCTGCTATCGAAAAAAACAATGATTTTAAAGCGCAGAATAAAATATTACACATATGCAAACTCATTGGTGCTTCTGATTATTATAATGCAATCGGTGGAATGGATTTATATAATAAATCTGAATTTTATGATAGTGGTATTAAGTTAAAATTTATAAAATCAAATATTAATATGTATAAGCAATTTAATAATGTATTTATTCCCGGTTTATCAATTATTGATATATTAATGTTCAATTCGGTTGATTCAGTGCAGGAGATGCTTGAGGATTACACCTTAATTCAATAATCGACTCTATATTATCAGCCCTGTTGAAATTATCTTTAACAGTTTCAGGAGATTAGTTTGAAACAAATTAAATTTGAAGAACCGTGAAAATACACACAGCAAAGCAGACCGCTAAGAAGCAGTCAAAATTTTATCTACCAATTGAGTTTAAACAGATTGCGAAACAGTAAACCCACGTTTTTCCAGCATCTTTACAGCACG
>Ga0123356_10000316_pt1 | contig 55598 bp, 55 predicted proteins | sample TergutEmb28metaG_2_FD_92546 | JGI IMG/M metagenome (GOLD analysis project Ga0123356, IMG submission 92546) | Embiratermes neotenicus P3 segment gut microbial communities from Petit-Saut dam, French Guiana - Emb289 P3 | ecosystem: Host-associated > Arthropoda: Insects > Digestive system > Gut ...
GGTAAAGCGCAGTTCGGCGGACAGCGTTTCGGAGAAATGGAAGTGTGGGCGCTTGAAGCTTTCGGTGCCGCATACACACTTCAGGAAATGCTTACCGTCAAGTCCGACGACGTATCGGGACGCACGAAGGTTTACGAATCGATCGTGCGCGGCAACTATGACTTTGAATACGGAACGCCAGAATCGTTCAACGTTCTTGTCAAAGAAATACGGTCGCTCGGCCTTAACCTCGAAATGAAGAAATAAGGAGCTTATCATGTTGAATGAAATTATGAATGCTTTCAAAACCCCGGCGCCCGAAGACATCTTCTCGAAGCTGAAAATATCAATCGCGTCCAAAGAGCAGATGTTGCAGTGGTCGAACGGCGAGGTCAAGAAGACCGAAACCATAAACTACCGCACCTTTAAGCCCGAGAAGGAAGGCCTTTTTTGCGCCAAAATCTTCGGCCCCGTGAAGGACTATGAATGCTTGTGCGGAAAATACAAGCGAATCAAATACCGCGGTGTCGTGTGCGAAAAGTGCGGCGTCGAGGTCACCCTTCAAAAGGTTCGCCGCGAGCGCATGGGGCACATCGAGCTTGCGTCGCCTGTTGCTCACATCTGGTTTTTGAAATCGTTGCCCTCCAAAATCGGCGCGCTTCTTGATATTCCCTTGAAGCAAGTCGAGAAGGTGTTGTATTTCGACAACTATATCGTTATCGAGCCTGGATTGACCCCTTTGAAACTGCATGAATTGTTGTCGGAAGACCAATATCAGCAGTGCCTTGAGGAATACGGAGCGGATTCGTTCCGTGCCGGAATCGGTGCCGAAGCGCTAAAGGAAATGCTTGCCGGAATCGATTTGGCCGAGTCCGCCGCCGCGCTTCGCGTCCAGCTTGCCGACCTTAAATTCTCGATGGCGCGCAAGAAAATAATCCAGCGTTTGAAGATTATCGAGGCGTTCCTTAATTCGAAATCCAAGCCCGAGTGGATGATTATGGACGTCATACCGGTAATCCCGCCGGAACTGCGCCCACTTGTCCCCTTGGACGGCGGACGTTTCGCGACCGCGGATTTGAACGACCTTTACCGTCGCGTCATCAACCGCAACAACCGCCTGAAGCGCCTTATGGAACTTAAAGCGCCCGAGATCATCGTTCGCAATGAAAAGCGTATGTTGCAGGAGGCCGTGGATTCGTTGATGGACAATTCGCGCCGTCCGCGCCCCGTGCTTGCCAACAACCGCCGCATGCTCAAATCTTTGTCCGACATGCTAAAGGGTAAGGCCGGACGTTTCCGTCAGAACTTGCTTGGTAAGCGCGTCGACTATTCCGGTCGTTCGGTTATCGTATCGGGTCCGAACCTGAAGCTTCACCAGTGCGGATTGCCCAAGCGTATGGCGCTCGAGCTGTTCAAACCTTTCATCTATTCCAAGCTCGAGGCGTATGGCTATGCCAACACCATCAAGTCTGCGAAGAAGATGGTGGACAAGGAGCTCCCGATGGTTTGGGACATCCTTGAGGAAGTTATACGCGAGCACCCGGTCCTTTTGAACCGCGCGCCGTCGCTTCACCGCCTTTCGATACAAGCGTTTGAGCCCGTGCTTATCGAGGGCAAGGCGATCCGCCTTCACCCGCTTGTGTGCACTGCGTTCAACGCCGACTTCGACGGAGACCAGATGGCGGTTCACGTGCCGCTTTCGCTTGAGGCCCAGCTTGAAGCACGCGTGCTTATGATGTCCACGAACAACATATTGCACCCCGCGAGCGGCAAGCCCATCATCACGCCCACACAGGACATCGTGCTTGGCATATACTATATGACATTCGGCATCGAAAAGGCCAAGGGCGAAGGAATGGCTTTCGCATCGATGGACGAGCTTAAACTCGCGCTTGCCGACAAAAAAGTCGACATGCACGCCAAGATCAAAGTCCGCATCGACTATTCCGAGGGCGGACAGATCAAAAACGGCGTCATAGAAACGACCGCAGGCCGCGCGCTTGTATACGAAGTCGTTCCGGTAAACGCCGGCGTGCCCTATAGCCTTGTCAACCAGCCGATGACGAAAAAGAAAATCGGCGAGCTCCTTTCCATGGTTTATAAAAACTGCGGGCAGAAGGAAACCGTCCTGTTCTCGGACAAGATCATGCGCCTTGGATTCAAGAACGCGATGCTTGCCGGAATTTCGTTCGGCAAGGACGACATCGTAGTCCCGGAAATCAAGGGCGACCTTATCGCTAAAACCGAGAAGCAGGTCGTCGAGTTCGAAAAGCAATACCAAGACGGACTTATCACCAGCCGCGAGAAGTATAACAAGGTCGTCGACGCGTGGGCACATTGTTCCGACGTGTTGGCCGACAAGATGATGGAAGGATTCGCGAAGCAGGAAGTCGGAAAGGCTCAGAACCCGCTTTACATGATGGCCAACTCGGGCGCCCGCGGATCGAAGGCTCAGGTGAAACAGCTTGCCGCAATGCGAGGCCTTATGGCCAAACCTTCGGGCGAGATTATCGAAACGCCGATCATCTCGAACTTTAAGGAAGGCTTGACCGTGGCCGAATACTTCAACTCGACTCACGGCGCCCGAAAGGGTATGTCCGACACCGCGCTTAAGACCGCGAACGCCGGATACCTTACCCGCCGCCTTGTCGACGTTTCCCAAGACGCTATCATCACCGAAGCAGATTGCGAAACCACGCGCTTCATCACCGTTTCCGCGGTGGTCGACGGAGGTTCCGTCATCGAAACGTTGCCTGAGCGCATACTCGGCCGTATCGCTGCTGAAGATATCAAGGGCGCGGACGGTGCGGTAATCGTTGCGACCGGCAATCAAATCGTCGAAGAGGACATCTCGAAAATCGAGAAAGCCGGAATCCAGGCGGTAAACATACGCTCGGTTCTTACCTGCGAAGCAAAAGACGGCATCTGCACCAAGTGCTATGGCCGCGACCTTGCCCGCGGAACGATGGTCAACATCGGCGAAGCCGTCGGTATCATCGCCGCGCAGTCGATCGGAGAGCCCGGAACCCAGCTTACCATGAGAACCTTCCAAATCGGAGGAGTCGCGTCGAAGACGGCCGAAAAGTCGTCCATCGAATCGCCATACGAAGCGAAAATCAAGCTTTACGGCGTATACACGACCACCAACTCGGTCGGCGAGTCCATAGTCATGGGCAAAGAAGCCTCGCTTGCCTTCGTCGACGGTGCCGGCAAGGAAATCAACCGCCAGAAGATCCCTTACGGCGCAAAGATGTATGTCGCCGACGGCGCGTCCGTTTCCAAGATGCAGAAGATCGTCGAGTGGAACCCCTATATCCGTCCCATCATCGCGAACGCTTCGGGCAAGCTTAACTTCGTCGATTTGATCGACGGTGTTTCCGTTGCCGAATCCAAGGACGAGGCGACCGGAGTATCCTCGAAGGTGGTCGTAGACTGGAAGACCTCTTTGAAGAAGAAAGACCTCAACCCCTCGATCTATATCGTAGATGCGAAGGGCGAGGCGGTCAAACTTTCCAACGGAAACCAAGCGAAGTTCATTATCTCGACCGGCACAATCCTTAGCGCCTCCAACGGCGACGAGGTCAAGGCCGGCGACGTCATCGCCTTTATCCCGCGCGAAGATTCCAAGTCCCGCGACATTACCGGAGGTTTGCCGCGTGTGGCCGAACTTTTCGAAGCTCGTCGTCCCAAAGAAGCCGCCATCGTCGCCGAAAAGGACGGCGTGGTGCAATTCCGCGAGGACTTCAAATCGAAATACAAAATCGTCATCGTGCCCACCGACGAATCGGCCGAGGTCGAATACCTTATCCCCAAGACCGCCGCGATCAACGTCCAGGACGGATACATCGTCAAGAAGGGCGACAAGATCACCGACGGCAAGGTCGCGCCGCACGATATCTTGCGCATCTTCGGCGTCGAAGAGTTGGCGAAATACCTTGTCGGCGAGATCCAATCGGTCTATCGCATTCAGGGTGTTGAAATCAATGACAAGCACATCGAAGTCGTCGTCAAGCAAATGCTACGCAAAAAAGAAATCGTCGATGCCGGAGCCACCACCTTCGTCGTCGGCGAACACGTGGACGAAGAAGACCTTGTCGAAGAAAATACCCGCGCAATCAACGCCGGCGGAAAGCCTGCGGTTTCCCGCCCGTATTTGCTTGGTATAACCAAAGCGTCGCTTCAGACCCGCTCGTTCATTTCGGCCGCGGCGTTCCAAGAGACGACCAAGATCCTTATCGAGTCGGCCATTGCCGGCAAGGAAGATCCGCTTATCGGCCTTAAAGAAAACATCATAGTCGGACGCCTTATACCCGCCGGAACCGGTGCGTATATCGACCGCCTAAAGGCAATCGCGAAAGCCCAGGACATCGAGCTTGGCGCGGCGGCTGCGACTACCCCTGCTTTGCCTGCGGCAGAATAGGGAGAGGGATTACATCGACGGAGGGGGGCTTGCATGGCAAATGCGGGTCCCCCTTTGTATAAAACGAAAGGAAACGAAAATGGTAAGAATCGATGTTAAAATAGGTGCCATACACGGCGCCAACGCCTGCATGAGATCGGGACAGGGAGGCTGGGTCGCGCGCGACAATAAGAAGTCCGAAGAAGCCCTTGTCCGAAAGGGATTCAGGAACAAAACCGCACAAAAACTGAAACAAAATAGCAAAGGAAAATAAGATGAAAGTAAGCAAAAAAACCCAGGCCCAGGCCTATGCCCAAAGGAAACTTGAAGAACAATTCGTGGAAAAATTCCGCGATGTCCTTATCTTTGCAGGGCACAAAGGAAACATAGCCGAAACAGTCGCGATTCCCAATGTCAGATACGAATACCTTATCAGGGAAGCGCTTGGCGATTATGCCAAGGGCGAATTGTTCAGGGACCAGGACGAGAAGAGCCTTGTCGTATCGATATCGCATAATGACAGCTTCGTCAGGGCCGCAGGAGTCGAGATTGAACTTGGTCAAGATACCATCAACACGATGGTTTTCGACATTCGGGCCAAGCTCCCGGAAAAGAATTATGGAAGTAAAAAGAGAATAGCAACAGAGTTCGAAAAGTGGGCGGCCGGAAATTTCAAGGCGGTATGCGACAAGCTGGCCGTTGCCGAAAAAAATAGCAAAGGAAAATAAGATGAAAAAAGTAAGCAAAAAAACCCAGGCCCAGGCCTATGCCAAGGAGCAAGCCCAAAAGAAACTTGAAGGACAATTAGTGGAAAAATTCCGCGAGATGCTTCCTTTCGCCGAGCGCAAGGGAAATATAACCTATGTGATCATCAATCCCAACAGACTCGCATACAAATATGTTATCAAGGAAGCGCTTGGCTATTATACCAAGGGCGAATCGGACAAGGAAAAGGCCGCGAAAGACCTTGTGATATCAAGCGAAATGTATAACAATATGATTAGCACGGGCGCAGGAAACCTTATAATATTGAGCAGCTCAACCATTAGCTCGATGCAAATCGACGCACTGCTTATACACAACGAACGGAGCCGCGCCAAGAAAGTGCTCATGACAACATCGACTGAAAAGTGGGCGGTCGGAAACTTCCGCAAGGCATACGAACAACTGGCCGTTGCCGAAAAATAATCGCGAAAAGGAGCTTGAAATGACAGTGATGGAACAAGAAGCAATAGAACTTTTCGACGATGTCCTTAGATACGCGTCGTGGGAAAAGAGGATTTCCCTTCCGCATCGCGACGACAAGAACCTACTATACCGACTCTTTATCGCCGACGCTTTGGGAAAAAGCAAGCCGCATGCGCCGAGAGCATTAAGGGCCGAGTATGACCTTGTTATAATGCGGAGCGGCGCAATCTATCGCGTCGCCACACCGTTGCATACGCTTGAGGCCAGCCCCGAGCTTAGCGAAGCGATGTATGACAAGACCTTGGCCATATTCAGTCATGGCGCGAAGGGCAAGACTCTTTACGGTGATAAAGCAAAAATCGAAGAGGAATGGAAAACTAACACAATGGCTTTTGCGGAAAAATACAAAGCAGTTGCGGTTAAAAACTATTAAAGAAAGGGAACCGATATGATAATGGGCGACAATATCAGAAACGGCGATAAAAGCGAATACAGGGCGACGAAAGAAGCCGCGGTCAAGGATAAAAAATCCAAGAACGGCAAGGATAAGGAAGCGCAGGCCTTAGATGCCTCGGTGCTTGTCCTTTTTGCGCAGCTGCTCGAGCTTGCCGAACAAAAAGATAAAATAACCGTGCCGTGGCAATACGGAAAAACCGTAGCCTACGACGTTTCCGACATAATTCAGATCCACAACAACCGTCTCGGCGGCGGATGCTATTCCGAACTGTTCGGAGGCAAGGCCGTGTCAAGCAGGTCGATGGCCGAAAAAATGTTCCCTATGGTTGCGGTGGCGCGCAAAAGGCAGGTTGAGAAGAAGATCGATTACATAGATGACGAAGATGCGGAAATGGCATGGCTTAATTCCTGGATCGAAACGAAGAAAAAATTCTTGGCAAAATACAAAGAAGCCGCCGCGAACAAAAAATAATTTTCGAAAGGAACCCGAATGTTAAGAAAAGACAAACCCGTCGCAAAAGCAAACGAACTTGCCCGGCTGTTCGACGAGATAATAGCGTTCGCAGCCGAATACGGACTGATCAAAGTAATGAGAATGGGCAAGACCGGACGGGTCGCCAAATTCCGAATCGCCGGAAGGTGGACGACCGAGCGCTCGGGTCCATATCGCAAAGACTATAGCGCAGATATGTGGAACGTCAAACGCCCGCTTCCGAAAGCTATGGCCGAAATGATATTCGAGCGGGTCGAGGCCGCCTATCTTGCGTGGTATAAGAAAAATAGGGTGGCGATGCTTCTTGCAGAGCCCGTTTGCGACGACCTTGTCCCAGAATCTTATGAAGATCAAAAATTGAAAGACCAGCTTAACAAACGCATGGCAAAGCAGATAACCGATTTCGCGCAGAGATACAGGCAGCTTGCCTATGGCGCGAGAAGCTAGGAGGCGACGATGATGAAACCAGTAAGACCCAGCAAAAAGCAAAAGCGAAAAATGAACGAGGCCGCATTCATGGTGCTGTTCCACGACATACTTGCATACGCGGTGCGCGACAATGCCATAAAGCCGGTCCTATGCCCGGACGGAAATATTTGCGGATACGATATCGCAGGAGCGCTTGCCATCTGCAAAAAGGGCAGCGTCGGAACCGGATGTTGCGAAAGGGGCGACGAGAAGACATCGCAAAAATTAAAAGGCAAGCCGCTTGCCGCAAAAATGTTCTTCCTTGCCAACGAAGCGTATTTCAGCGAGCGATATTCCAATGCGCCCGCAGAACCTTTGGCCGAAGAATCGATGTGGAGAAGGTTCGAGAAAACCAAGATCTTCAGGTTCGGAAGAATGTATAAAAACCTGATGAAATAGGAGGCGACGATGAACAAGAGCTTTCCGGTTGCGATAAGAACGCCCAAGGGCGAAACGATCAGCGTCAGCACCACATTCGACAAGCTCACAGTTCTTGATAGGAAACTTGCCGGACTTAACTTGGGCGGCGCGTTCGAAAAAATAGAGGTTTCGACCATAGTGTCAATAAAGGGCGGAAAGAAATGCGAAGTTTCGCGCGAATGGGGAAAGTGCGTGGCGTCCTGTATCTTTTGCCCGAGCGAACACGGGGAAAAAATCTTTGAGGAAATCCGAAAAACTTTCGACATACAACCACCGCAACAACTAAAACAAAGAGGTTCAACATGAAGATAACCGTATCTACACCAAAGAAAGAAACTATCACCGGCAATACTACGTCCCAAAAGGTCGAGGCGCTTAAAGATTATATCAAGCGTTTAACCGTCAATAACATCTCGAACGAGCACAGCGAAAAGGTGGCGGATATAATCTTGATGGAATACGAAAACGGAGTAGGCTTAATAATCAAGGGCGGGTCGTGGTGCCTGGCTGCGCAAGATCGAGGAGATTGCGGTGCGCCGGGGGCAAGCTGCCTTAACTATTGCTCGTTCAGGTATATGCAGGAAAGCAGCGCCGAAATCAAAAAAGCATTTGAGCTCCAGAGGAGCTGATGTTCTCGTTTGGATACATAACGTTGAAGAAAATGGCGTGCTTCGTGCCGCTTGTTATCATGGCGCCGTGGTTCGCGCGCGATCCAAGCGAGGACAAGTTGGTGATCGCGGTCGTGCTTGCCGTTTACTGGGCCACGACGTTCCGCGCAACCGATTTGGTCGCAGTCTTCATCGAGAAGGGTTTCGGCATAAAGCTTAAATTCCCGCATGGATGGGGAACCAGCAAGCCGGCGCGAAAATCCTTTGGATTCGATATCGCGGATACGGAAATCCTCGGCTGGGTCGGATTCTTCTCTATGGTTGTATTTTCTGCGATATGCTTTTGGAGCCTGCCGCTTGAAAACGCGCTTGTCATGGGGCCGCTTGTAAGCTTGTTTTTCACAAGCGCGGTGATGATCGTCGCTACTGCTATTTTGTATCCTATCATGAAAGGTCGTTCGAAGTAGGGTGCCTCGTCAATTTGAACGAATAAGCTGAAATGAAGTCTATTGAGCACTTTTTAGAGAAAGAGTTTTCGGGCAAAACCGTCTTGCCCCTGGCCGATGGTGTATATAGCCTTGCATATAAGGTTGGCGATGAAATAGTCCGTATCCCCAAAAACGGCTCTGTCGAGCTTTATGAATTCGATGCAAAAGTTTGTAATTTTGTCCGTCCATTTATGGCGCCATTTCTTGTGCCAGATATAAAAATTATAACTTCAGAAATTCCATATTCCATACACAAGGAGATTTTCGGTCGCGCCGAGGATTTCAGTTTTATAAGCGAAATCGATATGACTGCACAAGACCGAATATTCAAAGATTACGCCAAACTTTTAGCAGCGCTCCATAATATAAGTTTGGATACTGTTAAACAAGCAATCCCAGAAATACGACTCAAAATCGCAAAACGCCTTCCGCCTGAAAAATGCGCCCGGGCGTTTCATGGATTTCTGAACCCTTCAGAAATAGACATCTTGATTTCAAAATATGCCAAACTTGAAGTAGACATGGCGGACATCGTATTCAGCCACAGGGATACTCATGGTAAAAATATGATTTATGATGATGACTTTCGCTTATCCGGTGTTATCGATTGGTGCAGTAGTGGCATGGGCCCGCCGGCTTGGGATTTTATAAGATTTTCAAACCCCGATGTGCCCGAAAGAGCGCTTGAAACAATAATACGAGAGTATTATGCAATAACGGGAAGAAGTGTTTCCATGAAAGCTGTGTATGAGGAAACCTTGGCGTTTATTGTTGGAAAGGGGTATAATTTGAATGAAATCGATTTTATGCAGCCCCAACGCGAATCTGAAATGAACCGCTGGGTTATCAGTTATGCCCGCTGGATTACAAAACGGATGCGCGAGTATGAATAATTTATAATTGAGGCGATTTAATTTTTTATGTGGAGCTTGTCGGCTATTGACTTTGCGCGCGCCGGTTCTATAATTCGCGGTATGGAAAAAGCCCCTATCATCATCGGCGGGTTCGTGCCCTTCACCACCATCGACTATCCGGGTCAGGTCGCGGCGGTGGCTTTTTTACAAGGCTGTCCGTGGAGATGCGCTTATTGCTCGAACCCACACATGTTCGAACTTAGGAAGCAGACGGCCCAGGATACCGAAAATTATGCGGCGTTTTTGGATTTTTTGCGACGGCGAGCGCGCACGCTTGACGCCGTGGTATTCTCGGGCGGAGAGGCGTTGATGCAGCCGGGGATAGTCGATGCGATCCGCGAGATCCGCGACATCGCTCAATTCAAAATCGGGCTTCACACGAACGGATTTTATCCCGATATTTTGGAGCGCGTTTTGCCGACGGTCGACTGGGTCGGGCTTGACGCCAAGGCGCCCCTTCAAAAATACGACGAAATAACCGGTGTTAAAAATTCGGCCGCGCCGTTCGTGCGCTCGCTTGAAATCATGGCGGCATCGGGCAAACCTTTCGAGGTTCGCACTACCGCGTATCCGAAAACGCTTGGTAAAGAGGATATTCTCGAGCTGGCAGAATGGCTCTCGACGCGCGGAGTGAAAAATTACGCCGTGCAGTGCTGGCGTCCCGTCGGCATGAGCGAGGGCGAGGTCAATCCGCATTGCCAAATTTATTTTCAGGACAAGGAGTTCAAGGCGAAACTCGAATCGCTTTTTGAGAAAGTAATCTTTCGCACATAGATTTCCGCGAGCGTGCACACACTCCCACCGCCCACATAAACGCCAACTGCTCTTGGCGTTTTGGGGCAAGATTCTTATATGTAGCTTTCCCCGCGCGCACCGAAGGTGCTTTATAACATAAATCTTTAACAACAGAACCTTGCTCTCGTGGCCTCGAGCTCTCTGCTGGGGGGGGGATTTGGGTTGATGCTTGATTTGGATTCCGGCTCGGAGGCCGGAATGACGGGTGAAGGCGGGTCGGCGTGGTTTGCTGGAGCGCAAGCGCTTAGCTATAAATCTTGTCCAGCGGAGTCGGCGTTCTCCTACGTCGAGCTGTCCACCGGAGGGGGATTTGGGGTTATTCTTGACTTTTAATTTATCGACGCGTAAAATCCCCATATCGTTGAGGGGCGATTTAACAAGATTCGGAGGTCGCCCATGATAACAAATCACAACACCGATATTTGCGTCGACGCACACCTTCACGCGCGCCAGCCCGGCACGAACGGTATATTCGAAGCGGTAGTGCCGACATACGTCCGCAACTCGGCCGGCTTGTATATGATGAACTTTCCCACGCCGCTTGACCTTGGCGATACGCGCGCGGCGCTTGCCGAATGTTGGCGCTATTGGGACGAGATAAAGAAAATCGCGGCGGTGGTCAATCCGAATCACAAGGCTATCCTTATGCCCGTGATGGCCGACAAGTGGACGCCGAAGCAGCTTGACGATTTCATAAAATCCGCGAAGGGCGCCGGTCTGCCGCTTGCGGGATTCAAACTTTTCCCACGCGGGCAGAGCACAAATTCCGATGACGCGCCGACGTTTGAAAACGCGGTGAAGCTTATGGACGTTGTCGAGGACAATGGTCTTGTCGTCGCAATTCATGGCGAGAGTCTGGTCGAGCCGAACGCCAGCCATAAGGAAGAAAAGTTCGTCGAGCATATTTTGCCACATCTTCTTGTCCGCGAAGACGGAACGCCGCGCAATCCCAAGAAAATTTCGTTCGAGCACATAACAACTATCCTTGCGTTGAGGTTTGCGAAAGAGGCCGGGATTTACTATTCAATCACTCCGCACCACACGGTATTTTTTCAGGAGATGTTCGGGATTGCCAATACGTTCGAGGCCGAAAAAATCCTCCGTGAAAAATATCCGCATTTCTTTTGCAAGCCTATTGTGCAAACTGCGCTCAATGCCTTGGCTATGCGGAAAGAATGGATCTGTGGGAACAGCTCGCGGCTTATCATCGGGACGGACAACGCGCCGCACCTTGAGGCCAACAAAATCGCGCCCGACGCGTCAAAGCGTTTCGCCGGAATGTATTGGGGCGATACGGTCGAGGGTTATACAACCGCGCTTTATCCCGACCTAGGTCCCGAGCGGGTCCTTGAAAACATAAGGAAATATTCTAAAAACGCGTGCAACCTGTATTCCCATGTCCTTGATTACGACAAGCTTTCGCCCCGCGTGCCGGCGCCGATGAGCGAGGAAAAATCCGACATAGTCAAAAGTGTCGCGGATATGAAAGTTCCCATGAGCTGTGATGATGAGGTCTTTGCAACCGCAGCCATGGCTGCCGCGCGGAATATGCTGTTAGAAATCAACAGGTAGGGGTTGTGGCGGCGCACTTTACAAAATGCGCGGCCAGATGGTGGTAATGCACGTGCATGCCGATATAGTCGTGCCGGCTTTGTCCCTCGACTTGACCAAGATACAAGTTCTGACCTTGGGCCAGAATGTTTTGCGGGCGCGTAATCAACTCCCCGAGCCGCCAGCGTTCGACAACCGCGGCGCCAAGCGTAGGTTTCAATTCTGTTTTTAGGAATTCGAGCAGCTCGATCGTCCTTACGGTGTTCAGCGACTTATGATCCATGCTATAAATTAATTCGACGAGCATAAAATCCTGGTCCTCGAGTTTCAAGCCCTGGGACTTAAGGAATTCGCATGTTTCCCCGAACACGCGCAAGAACCCGTTGCATTTGCGGCCAGTGAACCTTAGATCGCTTTGCGAATCCCCGTGTTGGAAGTAATTATAAAGCGGAATGTTAAGATGGCGCATGGAGCGCGCGTGGGCAAGGTATTGCAATACGAAAGAGGCGTCGTCCTGTGGCCCCGAGGTGAAACGAAGGGCGTGGCGGCGAACGATTTCCATTTTGAAAATCTTGTTCCATAAAACCTTGTTGATATGAAACTTGTCCCACTGGGTAAGGTTGTCGGTGCCGGCGGGCAGGGCATGGGGGGGGGTGCACATATACTGATAGTTGGATGCGGCGGAGGCGGAGTCGCCAACAACATGGCAATCGCAAACCGCAAGGTCGGAGCCGGATTCGATCACGGTCGTCATAAGCTCGACGGCGTTTATTTCATACCAATCGTCCGCGTCGCAAAACATGAGGTATTCTCCGGTAGCGGCGGCAAGGCCGGTTTCGCGCGAATGGCCGGATCCCGGCTTGCTTTCGAACAGATACTTGAATCGCGGATCTGCGGCGGCGAAATCTTTGATTATACTTTTGGAGGCGTCGGTAGAGTTGTTATCGACGCAAATGACTTCTATATTTTCATAAGTTTGCGAACCAAGAGAATCAAGCGCGCGGGTCAACCAGGCTTCGGCGTTATAGACAGGCATTATGATTGAAACGAGCGGCATAATTCTTTCCTTTTGGATAGTATATTTGAGGACTTGACAAATCGCAAGAGTCAATATAGAATTCGGGCAAATCTCCGTATTGGAGCTATGAGGCAGCCTGCGCCTTGAACGATGGGCATTGCAAACGACGAGTTTTCGCCCTTTGCAAGGAAATGCTTTATAACAATTGGATTCCGGGTCGTTGCCCGGAATGACAAAGAAAGAAAAACGAAAGGACATAATATGTCAGTCAAAATACGCCTCGCCCGCTTCGGTGCAAAAAAACGCCCTTATTTCCACATCGTAGTGGCCGATTCCCGCAATCCCCGCGACGGTAGCTTTATCGAGCAGGTCGGAACATACAATCCCATGATCGAAAAAACCGCGCCGGGCGCGTTGGTTCTTAACGCCGAGCGTATCAAATACTGGCTTGGTGTAGGTGCACAGGCGACCGACCGCGTTGCCCGCTTTATCGCAAACGCAGGAATCGGTGCCGCCTATGTCGCGAAAACCAACCAGCCCAAGAAGTCCGCGCCCAAGGCCAAAGCCCAGGAGCGCCTGAAGCTTGCCGCAGCAGCCGCCGAGGAAAAGGCCGCAGCAGAAGCCGCCGCAAAGGCCGAGGCCGAGAAAGCCTTTGAAGCCGTGGTCGAGGAGAAAATAGAGGAGGCTACCGAGGTTGCCCCTGCTGAAGTTGCGGTTGAGGCTGCGCCTGTTGTTGAAGCCGCTACTGCGGAAGAGCCCAAGGCCGAATAATTATCTTGTCATACCGGGCTTGACCCGGTATCCTGAAAATGATATATTTATAACTGGATTCCGGGTCGCGTTATGCTTGCCCGGAATGACATTATGAAAGGCTGGCTTAAAATGGGATTCCATAAAGTAAAAAGACAAGAAAACCATGCGCGAGAGGCCGTAATTGCGCTTAAGATTTTCGAGAAGGCGTCCGACATGCTTCGTTATCAAACCGGCAATCCGGTTGAAATTTATGAAATAGCGCCCGGGGTCAAGGCCGTGGTTGCCGAGTTCAAGACCGGAGAGCCGCACGAATTTATGCTTGAATATCATCAAGAAAACACCGTCGGCGAAAAGATACACGATGTCCATGTATATATATCGGGCAAGCCTTCGTATCTTTATGCCGGAAGGCCGGGACAATTTCCAAACGGATTGCGCCAAGATGGTTATGATCCCGCCCCGAATGCAACAGATTTCCTTGCCGGAACGGCCAAAGACTATCGCGAAAAGTTGAAGATGCGCCGCCTTGACAAGAACACGTTCGCGCATTTCAAACCCGGAGAAGTTCATTCGCAAAAAAATCACAACGTGCATTTGCGCGGATCGCTTGACGGCCGAAAAATCGTCTTCAAAATCGCCGAGGGCGCCCAGGTTCCATCGACCGACGACGTGCTTAAATTCATAGCCGAGATAGAGAGGCGAATCGACGCGCACGATCTTGTCGCCGGCAATGCCGCCAAAGCCGCAAGGGCGAAAAAACTTCGCAGGGGAAGATGATTCCGGTCCTTAAGATCGTCGGGTGCCACGCGCTTAAAGGCGGGCTTAAAATTCAATCTTATGTCGAAGATTTTGTCGGTTTGCCGTTGACGTTTTCCGACGGGCGGGCGGCGAAGGTGCTTTCGTTCAATCCTCATAACGGGGTAATTTTTTTAGAGGGCGTGGCCGATCGGAATGCGGCCGAGGCGTTGCGCGGCGCGGAGCTTTTCACCGCGCGTTCGAATTTGGTGGGCGATGGCGAAGTTTTGCTTGACGAAGTGATCGGATTTGCCGTGTCCGGCGGAGGGGTTGTCGTCGACCGATTTAATTACGGCGGGGGCGACGTGCTTGAAATCGAACGCGATGGGCGGCGCAAATGTATCCTCGTGGCGCAGGTGAAGGGGATTGATTCCGACGCGAAATTTGTTGAAATTGACGAGGACTATCTTGTTTAATATTATATCAGAGCGAAGCCACCTAAGCCGGCAGGGCGGCGATGCCGTAAGGCGCGCACCCCTGCGTGCGGCGGCGTGGTGCGCGCAGCTCTTCGAGCTGGAATAGCAATCATGACTTTCAAAGCAAACATTCTAACCCTTTTCCCCGAAATGTTCGAGGCGCTCAAGCACTCGATCACCGGGCGTGCGATCGGCGAGGGGAAGCTCGCGCTTAATTTGATCAACATACGCGATTTTGCCGAAGGAAATTACAAGGCGGTCGACGATGCGCCTTATGGTGGCGGTGCCGGTCAGGTCATGCGCGCGGATGTGCTTGGCCGAGCGATTGATTCGGTCGGCGGTGCGGCGCCGATATTTTATCTTTCGCCGCGCGGAGAAAAATTCTCGCAAAAGATGGCCGAGGAATGGGCGCGACTTGGCGAAGCTACTTTTATCTGCGGTCATTACGAAGGGATCGACGAGCGGGTTTTGGAGTATTATGGCGCTCGCGAAATATCGCTTGGCGATTTTGTGGTTTCCGGCGGCGAGGTCGCGATTCTGCCTATGCTTGATGCCGTGTCGCGATTGGTCGACGGGGTTTTGGGCGCCAAAGAATCGCTTGACGACGAAAGCTTTTCCGCCTCACTTGACGGTGGGCTTGAATATCCCCAATACACCCGGCCCGAGGAGTGGCGCGGGCTTCGCGTGCCGGAAGTTTTGACTAGCGGTCATCATAAGAATATAGAAAAATGGCGGCGGGAGAAGTCAGAGGAATTGACCGCGGAACGTCGGCCGGATCTTAAGGATTTCAAATAACGTATTCAGAAGCTTATGAATCGCGCGCGCCTAAAGGCGTAGCTTAAAATCCCCCAGGCGGAGCCTGCGCTCTCGTTGCCTCGAGCTCTCCGCCAGGGAGATTTGCTTGTGGGAAATAATGCTTGAGAATCCTAGTTGACAAATATTCCTATACGTCTTAAAATCCGATAAATTTAATCAAAAAGGTAAAAAATGAAAAAAGCCTTATTCTGTTTTATTTTGTGCTCGATACTAACTTGCGCGGGTGCAGCGGGCCGCGTGTCAAAGGGCGAAAACTTCCAATCGGGAAAAAACGCGCCCGAGCTTGCCTATGCCCCGGGATCCGACGTATGTCTTAGCGTGTCCGACTTATGGCTTGGCGGGTGTCCACAGCTTGCGCAAGAAGATTACGATTCCGTATACATCTATGCAACGCAATATTCAGACGACTATGTCCAAGATTCGCTTGTTTTCAAAATGAAAAACGGGAAACGCATAAACCTTACGTTCAAAGGTTGCGGACCCGAGTGTTCGCGCGGGCTTCCGGTCGACGACGACAAGTTCGACCTTATTATCCGACAGAGAAAAGGGAAGCGGAAATGAAAAGGGTGAAAAACAAGATCCCCGAGGGTTTCTTCGATCTTAGCGGCATAGACATAAAGCCCATCGAAATCGGCCTTGCCCTTAGCTTGTTCGGGGACGATAAAGCCAAATACAACTTCAAGCCCTCGTTTATCGCGCGGATCGACAGTGTCCTTAGGGGTAGCCAAAGAAAAACCGCACGCGTAATAATGAAGCACGAGTTCCATCCGATATACATCACCTCGAACGGAGATATGCTTGATTTATCGGGCAGCCTTAAACTTGAAAACCTCAATTCCTCGGGGGACAGGTTCGCGACCCTTAAACACGGCGACGTCATCGAATACGAGGTCGGTCGCGACGGCAGGGCCCGAATAATCTCGGCGCTTCTTAGCGATAAGAAATTCGCGTTCAGCTGTGATTGCGAAAAATGCGGAGGCGATAAGTGCATCATGCGCAAGAACGGATTTTGCGAACACGGAATCGTGGAATTTCATGGAGCTCCCGTCGGCGAAGTTAGGACCCATGAATGCTTTGGCAGGAAGGATACCGATATATCCGAGGTTTTTCGCATCGCGGAGCAGATCGTCCTTTTGCGCGACAACCCGAAAATATTTGCCGAAGAGGTGGAAACAATCGACAATGAACTTGGGGGATATGCCGATAACTACACCTCTGTGCTTTATTTGGCCGAGCGTTATAATGCAAGGAAGCGCATAAGGGCGCGTATCGCGGAAATGAGGGCCATGGGCGAACTTTATACCGAACATGCCGGCGCATCCTATCTTAAAGCCGTGCAAAAAGGGAATTGAAAAACAGGCCGCATGTATACGTCCCCATGGACAGCGCTCTTGCCGTCGAGGAAGCGATGCGGACGAGTGTAAAATAGGCTTGACATTTGGTCGCCCAGCCTATAGAATGTCGGCACTTTAATGAATTTGTAAAGGTTTATTACCATGTCAAGAATTTGTGCAGTTTCGGGAAAAGCGCCTATGTATGGCCATAACGTCTCCCACGCAGAAAACAAAACGCAGCGGATTTTCCGCCCGAACCTTCATGAACTTTCCTTCTTTTCCGAGATTTTGGGAGCGTTCGTGAAGCTTAAGGTTTCCTCGCGCGGGGCAAAAACCATCGAGAAAAACGGCGGTATCGACGCTTATGTGCTTGGGCTTAAACCCTCGAAACTTACACCCGAGCTTAAGGCCCTTAAGAAACGCATCGAAGGCGCAAAGGCCAAAAAAGGAGTTAAATAATGTCGAAAAAATCCAAAGGCTCGAAGATCCTTATCAAACTCCGCAATCCGGAAACCGGCACGTTCTATACGACCTATAGGAATACAAAATCCCAAAATACCCAGGAAAAGCTCAAGTTCCGCAAGTATGATCCTAAGACCCGCAAGCACGAGGAATTCGTGGAAAACAAAATCTAAAAGCTTCTTTGTTGTTATGGGGAGCCTTTCGGGGCTCCTTTTTTTATGAAAGTTGTTATTGACAATAATTCATATTATGTCTATAATGAAAATCGGCAAGTAGTTCATAGGGGCAAAAACCTAGGGGTTTTAATTGAATAACAAGATACTTAAAAGAATAGTTTTCGTGGCGGCGCTGCTTGCGATGATTTGCGGCCAGAGTAGTCATATAAACGAAAAAACAAAACAGGAGTTGATGGCCATGGAACCGGACGCAAGCGTTGAAAACACTATGCATATCTATTCTTTCCTTAGGAACGAGGGGAGCAAGAAGCAGGCGGAAGATTTCTATACATTCGTGGAACTGACCAAACCCGGGCAGCTTAAATACGACGGGATACTTATGCACCACAGCGGCGGGCGGGAAAAGTATAGAAAGAAATTACAGGTCGGGGAAATAAGGGTGTTTTCGCTTCGCAATTCCAAAAACATTCCCTGTATAACCATCGAAATCGACGTTAAATCCAACCGTATCGGCCAAATCAGCGGGCACGGGGATACGAAAATAATCCATCCGAAATACCATGCGGCGATTTATGAATTCATGAAGTCGAAGGCCTTCGAGCTCGATTACAGATTCTATTCCCTGATACCCGTTATCGACATGCCCGACGGGTCCCACGTATTCCTTAAACAGGTGGACGGCAATGTCGTCGCGAAAATGCGGGAAAATCCCGACGGGGTCAAGTTCCGGGGATTGGAGGGATATAAAAACGACGACGCCAGCCTGCGCCAGCTTTTGAAGGACGAGAGAATAGAGCATTTGAACATAGGCTCGCTTTCCGGGCTTGCGATTTTTGCGAATCTTTGGAAGTTCATTCCCGAGCGCGCCATAGACACCCTTGATTTCAAGGACAACTTCATACGCGCCGACGGAATGACATTGCTGGCCAGCGTATTGAAGGGCAACCCGCGTATTAAAAACCTGGACCTGCGTCGCAACTTCCTTAGGCTTGCCGGGGCGGAAACCTTGGCCGAATGCCTTAGGAACAACACCAACCTCGAGTTTATAAACATCACCGGAAACCATATTGGAAACGAGGGCGTCGAGGCGTTCGGGAGCGCGTTGAAGGACAACATGTCGCTTCGGCATCTGGACATATCCGAGAATGAAATAGGACGGCTCGATTTCAATATAATACTAATCTATCTGCTGACAAAGGCAGAATGGGCCCTGCAATTCGTGGATTCCAACATAAAGCATGCGGCAAGCGTGCGCGAACTTTTCGAAATCGCCGGCCGGCGCGGCGTGCCGCTTGAAATAAACCTCGACAAGAATTCCCTTGGACGCAAGGACAGGGATTTTGCGAACGACGTCTTTTATGAAACCAATGGAGATGTCAGGCATAATGCGGGGAAAAAAACGAGTTTGAGGGATGTCGCCGATTATGTCGCGCGGCGCCAGAGGTGGTAGGCCACGGGACACGAAGGGCCGTGCCCGGGCTATAAAAAATATCTTGCTTATTGGGGCGAACAATTCTAGTATCGAATCGAACGCTAAAAAAGGAGATAAAATGGCTGGCTCAATGAACAAAGTTATACTTGTCGGAAACCTTGGAAACGATCCCGAAGTGAGGCATTCGCAGAACGGCGACAAGATTGTCACATTCAACATCGCGACTTCGGAAAATTGGAAAGACAAATCCGGCGAGCAGCAGACGCGCACCGAGTGGCACCGTGTCGTAATCTTCTCGCCCGGCTTGGCCGAGGTCGCGGAAAAGCACCTTCGCAAAGGCTCGAAGGCATACGTCGAGGGAACGCTTCGCACCCGCAAGTGGCAGGGCGACGACGGCAAGGACCGCTATACCACCGAAATTATTCTTTCGGGTTATAACGGCTATATGATTCTTCTCGACAGGCCGGCGAATTCCGGTTCTGGATCGTATGGCGGCGAATCGCGCGGTGGTTCGGACGAAAAGCCCGCTGCGAAGTCTTCGGGCTGGGATAATTCGGACGCAGGCTCGACGGGGGCGGCGGCGCTTGACGACGAGATTCCGTTTTAAGATTTAATATAACGTAATAAACCTAAATCTCCATTTGTGGGCGGGTAAGCTAGGCCAAAGGCCGCGGCGAACTCGTGTGTGCACACTCGCAGTAAAACATTTTCCTAAAATAATGCTTGACAAAACACTTCCGGGGGGGGGTAAGTTTGTCTATAGATTCGCAATAAAGCGATTCGCAAATTCTAGAAAAAGGGTATTAAAAATGAAAAACGGTGTTGTGAAAAAAGCTCTTCTTATGGTCATTGTCGCCGCTATGGCAATCGCCAGCGTCGGGTGTGCGGAGAGCAAAGCAAAGCGAATCACCCAAAAAGAGCTTGACGAATGGGGGCTTACTTTCGAAGAGGTCAGCGATATCGCCGCGGCACGGGCTTATATATCCATGGACGATGGCGATCCCTGCCTTAAGCTTGAAAGTGTATACTGCGAATATAGCGGTGAATATCTTGGGGGCAACGGCGGGCGCAAGTTCGGAGATCACAAAGAGTATGAAGAATGCTATCAAGAATTCATAGACCCTATCATGCGCGAATATGAAAAGATAAAAAGCAAAGTGTATCAGGATTTCGAAGAGAGGGAAACGGATTGCGGCACCTCAATATGCTGGGGCAGGGCGACGATATATTTAGACTATATAGTCAATTCCAAGGGAAAGAGGCTTTATGTGTCGGAACGCGGTCCCGATCGGGATTACAGAAAGGCCTATGGAGGCGAACGGGCGTATGCACGTCGCATAGCCGCGCAGCAAAGGGCGCTTGCCGAAGCTACCAAAGGCGTGCGTAAGTAAAATAAGATATCCCCGGTTCGTCGGGGATTTTTTTGCTTTGCGTCCGAGCAGATTTTATGCTATAATTCCATTCGGAAGAGAGGTAGTATGAAGTTCAAACTCATTTATTCCGGAGAGCTGAAAATCAATCCCAAGAAACGCTCGAAGCATATCAATGAAATCCGAAAAGTATTATCGCCACAACTAAAACGCCTAACTGAAATCACCCCTTATTCAATCATCAAAGAAAAGCTTATGAAGAACGAGCGCGGCGTGCGCTGTATCGGCGGGGTCAAATACTTTCCCATCATTACGCCGGAATTGAATTTGCTTGCGGAGCTTGACATACAAATCCTGCATCCGGAACTTTTGGAAACGCCGCGCGCGGATATAGACAATCGGCTGAAGACATTGATGGACGCGCTCAAGAGGCCGCAGTCGTCGCACGAGGTTTGCGACGATAACAAAGGCAAGATGATGTATACGCTTCTTGACGACGACCACATGGTCAAGGGGTTGTCGATCAACACCACACACCTTCTGTCCTCGGATTACAAGGACGGGACGCACCCGGACGATTACAAATTGCTTGTGATAATAACTGTTGCAATCAAGGCTTCGAAGGGGACGCCGGATAATTTGGCTGTGATTGTTTAACGCCTCGTGATTTCGTGCGCTGGCGTCGTCATCTGCGGGCAGTCCAAATCCTCATGGAGGCAAGAAGTCCATTGCGGTTTGTCCTCCCTTGCTTCCTAGCCATCATCGCGAACTGACGAGGCTTGACAAGCTCGTTTTAGATATGTTGATTAGGGCGGAGATTTTATCCCAGAGCTCGGCCTGCTCCCAATCTTTGACATACCGTTTGAAATCGAGCGTTTTCAGCGTTTCAAAATTCACCCATTCGGCGCGGCTGCAATACTTTTTTTCGTCCTCGGTCGGAGTGGCGCAATCGCGCGAGCCGCCAAGAATCTCGACCGAGTATACAAGCGATACCTGGTGAAAATGTTTGCTGTTCTTATGGCTTGTGAAAGATGTGGTGTAGGCGCCCATGATTTCGCCGGGTTTGACATCGTATCCCGTTTCCTCTTTGAATTCGCGTATCAGCGCGTCGAGATGATCCTCGCCGACCTTCATTCCGCCGCCAGGAAAATCATAGCCGCCGAACATAGGAAGGATCAGAATCTTGCCGTCGCGAATCGCTATGCCGATTATGGCGTCGAGTTTTTTTTCAAGCTTGTCGAGTTCGATTTCGATTAACGATCCATCAATCTGGCGCGATAAGATCTTTTTGCTGTCGGTCATATCCTTACCTCGATTCCGTTTATTTGGGAGAACAGAGAGAGAGTAGCGGTGGTCAACGCGTATTTTAGGGGCAGTGCCACCACGGCCTCTTTGCCCCCCTGTTGCACGATTAAATTTACCGCGGTCGAACCGGAGGGGAGCGAGGCGATGACTTTGCTTATCGCGCCGATCGAATCCTTGTTCGCGACGACGATATTTATCTCGCCGGCAAGGGGTTTGTCGACGCGAACGGGCTCGACGCTGGCGGTGAAAAAGCTCATGCCCCTATCGCCGTTTTTCGCGTCGCAGAAGACCGCAACCACGCCGCCGGGTGTCAAAGATTCCTTGTCGATCATGCCGTATGTGCGTTCGGATAAAAAGAGCGAGGTCGAGCCGGATTTGTCGGAGAGGTTGAGGTTGTAATACTTCTTGCCCATCTTGGAAGTTTTGGGGATCACCTTGTCGAGTTGACCCACGACGGTAATCTTGCCGTCGGATTTTATATCCTTCATGTCGGCGATCGGCGTGGCGCGCATCATTTTCAATATATGCTCGTATGCGTCCATCGGGTGAGCGGAGAGATAGAATCCAACGACCTCGACTTCGCGCTCGAGCAATTCCTTCGGCGTGAACGGCACCGCGTCGGCAAGCTTGATATCATCGCGGGATTCGATTTCGTCGGTCGCGAAAAGCGAGATCTGGTTCGCCTCTTTGTCCCTTGCTATCGCGCCCATTTGGGCAAGAATATAATCAACGTTCGCTATCATCTTAGCGCGGTTGGGCTCGAGGCTGTCGAACGCGCCGGCGGACGATAAACTTTCCAACATCTTGCGGTTGACAAGTGTGCGGTCGACGCGGCCTATGAAATCGGCGATCGAAGCGAAGGGGCCGTTCGCGTCCCGCTCGGCAACTATGCCGTTGACAACTCCTATGCCCACGCTTTTGCAACCGGCAAGGGCGAATCGCACCGCGCCGTTTTCGACCGAGAATTCGGAAAACGATTTGTTTATATCGGGCGGAAGAACCGTCAGGCCGTTCTTGCGGCAATTATCCACGAACATGGAAATCTTGTCCGTATCGCCCATGTCGTAGGTCATGCTTGCCGCCATGAACTCGGCGCGGTAATGCGCCTTGAGATACGCCGTCTGATATGAAATCCAGCCATAGCACGCCGCGTGCGCCTTGTTGAATCCATAGTTCGCGAATTTCACCATCAAGTCGAAAATCGCGTTCGACGTGCGATCGTCTATTTTCGAGGTTTCGCTGCAGCCCTTAACGAAGACCGCGCGCTGCTTGTCCATTTCCTCTTTGATTTTTTTACCCATGGCGCGGCGCAAAAGGTCGGCTGAGCCAAGCGAATAGCCCGCAAGTTGGCGACCCATTTCCATCACCTGCTCCTGATAGACCATGATGCCATAGGTTTCGCGCAATATCGGTTCCATCATCGGGTGAAGATAGTCGATCGCCTCGCCGCGTTTGTGGCGGCAATAAAGCGGAATGTTGTCCATCGGCCCCGGGCGATAAAGAGCGACAAGCGCGAACAGGTCCTCGAGCCGTGTCGGCTGCATATCGCGGATCGTGCCGACCATGCCGCCGGATTCAAGCTGGAACACAGCGGGGGTGTCGCAGGCGCGAATCATCTTGAACGTCGCCTCGTCATCAACGGGGATACGTTCGATATCTATTTTCACACCGTGGTTTTTATGGGCGAAGTTTACAGCCTTCTTGATGATCGAAAGAGTTTTCAAGCCAAGGAAGTCGTATTTCACAAGGCCCGTGTCCTCGATGTATTTCATATTATACGCGGATGCGGGAATGTCCGACTTCTCGTCTTTGTAAAGCGGTGTCAATTCGGTCAGCGGCCGATCGCCGATAACCACTCCTGCGGCATGCAGGCCGGCGTGGCGATACAGGCCCTCGAGCGGAATCGCTATGTTGATAAGCGCGCGGTATTGGTCGTCGGATTCGACAAGCTCCTTGAAATCGCGTTCGTATTTCAAAAGATTCGGAATCGTGTTCGGAATGTCCTCGCCTTGAAAATTATTAAGCTTGAACGGAATCAGTTTCGCAAGGTCGTCGCATTTGCCATAGGGCATGTGGAGCACGCGGCCCACGTCCTTTATCACCGCCTTGGGCTGAAGCTTTCCGAACGTGATGATTTGACCCACCGCGTCGGTGCCGTATTTTTGCTGGACATAGCGGATCACCTCGTCGCGGCGGTCTTGGCAAAAATCGATATCGAAGTCGGGCATGGACACTCGCTCGGGGTTTAGGAACCGCTCGAAGAGAAGGCCGAAGCGAATCGGATCAAGGTTGGTGATCCCAAGCGCCCAGGCGACGATCGATCCTGCGCCGGAACCGCGGCCCGGACCCACGGGAATATCGTTCTTCTTCGCCCAGCCGATAAAGTCCGCGACTATTAAAAAGTAGCCCGAAAAGCCCATCTGTGTAATGACGCCAAGCTCGTAGCTCATGCGGTCTAGGTATTCCTTGCGCGTAGTTTCGTCGGTTATGTTTTCCTCGGCGAATCGCTGCTGTAATCCGGCGCGGGAATTTAGCATGATCAAATCGTTCTCGTCCATGTCCCGGCTGACGTGCGGCATAAGCGGTTTCGACTTCTTGATTTTGAACGAGCAGCGGCGCGCGATCTGGAGCGTGTTCGCGACGGCTTCGGGAAGGTCGGCGAAAAGCTCGGCCATCTGGGTCGGAGTTTTGAAGTAATGCTCGGCGGTTTCGCTGCGCCTATCGGGGTCGTTGAAGTGTTTGCCGGCTATTATACAAAGAAGAATGTCGTGCGCCGTGTGCATATCGCGCGTGTCGAAAAAGCATTCGTTCGTGGCGACAAGCGGTATGTTATGTTTGTATGCAAGCTCGATGAAAAACGGCTCGGTCTTGTTTTCGGCGTGAAGGTTGTGGCGCTGGAGCTCGATATAAAAATTGTTTGCGAAGGCGGTATTGATTTTAAGCGCGATTTTCTCGGCGGCCTCGAATTTTTCCTCGGCGGCCAGGATTCCTATCGCCCCCTTGATGCCGCCCGAAAGAGCGATTAGGCCGTCCGCGTTTTCGGCGATGTAATCGAACGGAGCGTTCAGGGGCGTGCCGGGAATCTTGCCCGTATTGGCAAGCGATGAGATCTTCAGGAGATTTTTATAGCCCGTTTCGTTTTTTACCAGAAGCACCAGTTGTGATAGCGGCAGGGTATCGCCGAAGTTCACGTCAAGCTGGATGCCGACTATCGGCTGAACCCCGGCGGCGTATACATACTGGCAGAATTCGGGCACGCCGAACATGTTGTTCGTATCCGTGATCGCAACCGCCGGCATTTCAAGCTCGACGCATTTGGCGGCAAGGTTCGGGATGCGAAGCGCCCCCTCGGCCAGGGAATAGGCCGTATGGTTTCGAAGGTGAACGAAGCGGGGCGTCGTGTCCACCATGCGCGCACCTATGCCATCTTGCCGTGGCAGTGTTTGAACTTGCGGCCGCTTCCGCATGGGCAGGGGGAGTTGCGGCTGATGTTGGCGAAGTCGGCGGGGGTGAGGGAGGCCATGGTTGACGCCGCTGCTTGTCCGGTTGCGGCTATTTCATCGATAACGTTTTCGCTGCCGGCGGGATGGGCGTCGGATTCCTCTTCGAAATCGGCAAGCTGCTTCGCGGACTCGGTCGAGAATTCATAGACCATAAGCGACTGAGTAGTTTCGAATTTCACGCGGCGCATGTTGGATTCGAATATCGCGAACGATTCCTTCTTGTATTCGTTCAAGGGATCCTTCTGGCCGTATGCACGCAGGCTTATGCCCTTCTTTAGGTAATCAAGCTGGGTCAGGTTTTCCTTCCATATAAAATCAAGCGTCTGGAGCAGTATGGATTTTTCGATCTGGTCATAGATCTCCGCGCCGTATTTTTCGCGACGCGCGGCAGCATGGTCGTCGGCGATAAGGAGTATGCGCTCGAAAACCGTTTGTTCGTCAAGGCCGGGATTTTCCCGGATCCAATCGCCAAGCGGCACGTCTATGGCCATAGTTGTCTTGAATGCCGCCGAGATGTGATCGACATTCCAGTCGCCGGCGTCGGATCGGGGCGGGATGTTCGCCTCGAGGATTTGGCCCACGGCGTCGGTGCGCATGTCGCCGATGATGGCGGCAACCGATTTCGCCTCCATGATTTCGCGGCGCTGCTTGTAGACGATCTTCCTTTGATCGCTCATGACGTCGTCGTATTTCAGGAGGTTTTTGCGAATCGAGAAGTTGCGGGCTTCGATTTTCATCTGGGCCTTCTCGAGCGCGCGGGAAACCCATTTGTGCGTGATGGCCTCGCCGGGCTTGAGGCCGAACTTGGCAAGCATCATCTTCATCTTGGGCCCGCCGAAGATACGCATAAGGTCGTCGTCCATAGAAAGGTAGAAGCGCGATGCGCCCACGTCGCCCTGGCGTCCGCTACGGCCACGAAGCTGATTATCAATTCGGCGCGATTCGTGGCGTTCGGTGCCGATGACGAAGAGGCCGCCGGCCATCAGCGCTTCGCGACGTTTGTCGTTGATATCGGCCTTGATCTCGTCGATTTTGGATTTGAGGAGTTCCGCGTCCTCGATGCCCACGGTTTCACGTTTCACGCGCATGTCGAACGAGCCGCCGAGCTGGATATCCGTGCCGCGGCCGGCCATGTTGGTGGCGATCGTGATGGATCCGGGGGCGCCCGCGTCGGCGACGATGTATGCCTCCTGCTCGTGGTGTTTGGCGTTGAGGACCTTGGCGTGGATGCCTTCTTTTTTCAAGGTCGAATCGAGGCGTTCGGATTTTTCGATCGAGGTGGTGCCGATGAGTATCGGCTGTTTCTTGGCGTGGAGAGATTTTACTTGCGCCACGATGGCCGCGAATTTGGAGTCCTCGTCAAGATACACCTCGTCCTCGTAATCAAGGCGGGCGACGGGAAGGTTGGTCGGGACCTCGACGCATTTGAGCTTGTAGATCTCCTCGAACTCTTGGGCCTCGGTGATAGCCGTGCCGGTCATGCCGGCAAGTTTCGGATAAAGGCGGAAGTAGTTTTGGTAGGTGATCGAGGCGAGGGTGCGCGATTCCTTTTTGATGTCCACGCCCTCTTTGGCTTCGATGGCTTGATGTAATCCGTCCGAGTAGCGACGGCCCTCCATTATGCGGCCGTTGAATTCGTCGATGATGAATATCTCGCCCGCTTTGACAAGATAGTCTACGTCCGATTTATAAAGCGTGTTGGCGGTCAGCGCCTTGTCGACATGGTGGACAAGCTGGGCGTTGGAGATGTCGTATAGGTTTTTGACCTTGGTGATTTCGGCCTCGAAAAGCAGAGTCTCGACGCGCTCCATGCCCTCTTCGGTAAGCGTGGATTGGCGATCTTTTTCATTGACCTTGTAGTGTTTCGGTTCGAGCTTTTTGACGACGGCGTCGACGGCGTGGTAAAGGTCCGAGGAGTTGCTGGCCTGCCCAGAGATAATAAGCGGCGTCCTTGCCTCGTCAATCATGATCGAGTCGACCTCGTCAACGATCGCATAGAAGAATTTCCGTTGCACAAGGCTTTCGGCGTGGAACTTCATGTTGTCCCTTAGGTAATCGAACCCGAATTCGTGGTTGGTGCCGTAAGTAATGTCGCAGGCGTATTGATCGCGGCGCTCGTCATCGTCTTGTCCTGTTTCGATACAGCCGACGGTCAAGCCCAAGAAGCGATAGATCTGGCCTATCCATTCGGAATCGCGTTTGGCAAGGTAGTCGTTCACGGTCACGATATGCACGCCCTTGCCGGCAAGCGCGTTAAGATAGACCGGTAGCGTGGCGACAAGCGTCTTGCCCTCGCCGGTTTTCATTTCCGCGATCTTGCCGTCGTGCAATATCATGCCGCCGATAAGCTGGACATCGTAGTGGCGTTGACCAAGCGTGCGGACGGCCGCCTCGCGCACAAGGGCGAACGCTTCGGGGATAAGGTCGCGGAGCGCCGATTTCGTATTCTCGGCGGACTGTATGCGTTTCTTGAATTCCTCGGTTTTGGCGCGCATTTCGTCGTCGGTGAGTTTCTTGGTGGCCGCCTCGAGCGCGGAGATTTTGGCGACGGTTTTGCGATACCTTTTGATATTACGGGAATTGGCCGTGCCGAGCATGGTCTTGATAACCTTTGATAACATTATTCTCTTCCTTGTTTTTTTCTTTTTATCCTACTATAATATAGTGATTGAATTCAAGGAAATAAAGTGCAACTTGTGAAATCGGGCGCCTACTCGGTTTTCAAGCAAAATAAAACGCTCGTAGCGCTAAGTACGCTTGCCTTTTATTTTACTTTCCAAACCTTCGTAATCACCTTGATTTGACAAGTTGTGTGTTTTTCCCTATAAGTAATGGAATGAACGATGAGAAATATATGAAAATGGCTTTGCGCGAGGCGGCGAAGGCGGCGGCGGCGGGTGAAATTCCGGTCGGGTGTGTGATCGTTTCGGCCTCTGGCGAGGTTTTGGCTCGGGCTCATAATCAGGTCGAAAAGCGGGCAAATTCAACGCTTCATGCCGAGATGGTGGCGATGGGGCGCGCGATGAAAAAGGTGGGTGAAAAATACCTTATGGGTTCGACGATTTACATTACGCTCGAGCCTTGTCCCATGTGCACTGCCGCGATTTCGTGGGCGAAAGTAGGGCGCATAGTTTATGGCGCCAAAGAAGACAAGAACGGCGGGCTGTTCGTGTTGGAACACGCGCGTCATTTTTTCAAGCCGAAGGTTGTGGGGGGAATTTGCGCGGAGGAATCTTCTGAGATGTTGAAGGAATTTTTCAAATCTATACGGGGTAAGAATTCGTCATTCCGGGCTTGACCCGGAATCCATACTTACTGGATACCGGCTCGAAGGCCGGTATGACGGGGGATTATACGAGTGTGCGGCGGATAAACGGCATATCCTTCTTGTGATTCGAATACACCCGTTCGCGCAGGAAAAATTCGAGGATTTTTAGGGCGTCGTTCAGGTCTTCGTCGGTCGGATTCGCGGGCGGCGTTTCACTCCAGATCGCGGGGATTTTGAAAAGCCGGTCTTTGTAAATCTCGCCGGCGGCCGCGCATACCGCGTGTCCTGTTTTCGGCGAGATATAAGCCAGATTTTCCGTGCAACCTGTGGCATTGCATTTGGTCAAATCCATCTTGAATCCAAGCTCGTCCAACAATTCCCGCTCCCATATAATATAATTTTCGAGCGTGGGATTCAAAAGCAATATATTGGTGTTTTCATATAGTTTCCAATGGGGTTCGGATTCCGGGAGCGCGTCCGTCAAGACCGCAAGCGCGCAGGCAAGCGCGGTCGATTTTTTTATGTCGGTCAGAATCTCGGTCGCGACCTGTTTTTTAAGTTCCAAATCGAAGAAGCCCATCTGGCCCTCGGTGCGGGCGGTGAAACGAACCGCGACCTGGTTCCCGGTTTGTAGGGTTGCGAGTTTTTTCCTACTTTGACCTCCTTTGACAAGCGAAGTAATAAGTCCGTGCGAGGCTGTCAAAACACCAACCGTCGCGTCGGTCTCGCCGAATTTTTTCACGCCCAATACTATGCCGGAATCTTCCCACTTCATTTTAGCTTTACTTTCACCCGATTTAATTATATTCTCTCCCTTCGGGATTACAAGGAGAATTACCGTGGCGGAAAACATCAAACCACTGCAGCTTAAAGACGCTATATCCGAACGCTATCTTTCGTATGCCATGTCGACCATAACCGCGCGGGCGCTGCCCGATGTGCGCGACGGGTTGAAGCCTGTGCACCGTCGTATTTTATATACCATGCGGCAGTTGCATTTGGATCCGGCTAAGGGCTTCAAAAAATCAGCCCGAGTCGTGGGCGACGTCATGGGTAAATACCACCCGCACGGCGATGCGTCCATCTATGACGCTATGGTGCGTTTGGCGCAGAGCTTTTCGGTTCGCTATCCGCTTGTCGAGGGGCAGGGGAACTTTGGAAACATAGACGGGGATTCCGCCGCCGCGATGCGATACACCGAGGCCAAGATGACGCCGGCGGCCATGGGGATCCTTGCTGGTCTTGACGACGACGCGGTCGATTTTATCGCCAACTATTCCGGCGAGGATTCGGAGCCTGTGGTCATGCCCGGAGCTTTCCCGAACCTGCTTGCGAACGGCACGAACGGTATTGCCGTCGGAATGGCGACCAACATTCCGCCTCATAATATATTAGAAGTGTTGGACGCGACGGCGGCGCAGATTGCAAATCCTGCTATCACTGTTTCCGAGCTTGTGAACCATGTGCGCGCTCCCGACTTTCCCACAGGCGGAATTATCGCAAATACGCGCGAGGAGATCGAGGAGATCTATGCTTCTGGCCGCGGCTCGTTCACTGTGTTTGCGCGTTGGGAGCGCGAGGATTTGGCCTATTCCAACTATCAAATCATTATCACAGAAATTCCATATCAGGTTCAAAAATCCCGCCTTATCGAGCGAATCGCCGAGCTTATGGGCGAGGGGAAGTTGCCCCTTGTCGGCGACGTCCGGGACGAATCGGCCGAGGATATTCGCGTTGTGATCGAGCCCAAGAACCGCACAGTCGAGGCGGACGCGGTGATGGCGCAGCTTTATGCCAATACCGAGCTTGCAACACGTTTCGCGCTTAACATGAACGTGCTTGACTCGAAGGGCGTGCCGCGGGTCATGAACTTGCGCGAAGTCATCGCCGAATACATCGCGCATCAGGTCGAGGTTGTGCGGCGTCGCGCTTCGTTCGCGCTTGGCAATATCGAGCGGCGTTTGGAAATCCTTGGCGGTTTGCTTATCGCATATCTGAACATAGACAAGGTAATCAAAATTATCCGCGACAACGACGAGCCGAAGCCCATCTTGATGGCGAAATTCGGTTTGACCGAAATCCAGGCGGAATCCATTCTTAATATGCGTTTGCGTCAGTTGCGAAAACTCGAGGAGATGGAAATAAGGGCCGAGGAGGCGAAGCTTTCCAAAGAACGGTCGCGGTTGCAAAATTTGTTGAAATCCGACCGAGCGAAGTTGAAACAGGTCGGCGACGAAGTGTCCTCGATGCGTTCGCTTTTCGCCAAGGACAAAGCGCTTAGCGAGCGACGCACAGAGATGGACGAATCGTTTGCCGAGATGGCCAGCGTGCCCTCAGAAGCCCTTGTGCCGCGCGAACCGATCACAGTCGTAATCTCGCAGATGGGCTGGATCAAAGCTTTGAAAACACACGTCGACGTGGCCGGGCCGTTCGCGTTCAAGGAGGGCGACTCGCTTGCTTACGCCTTCCATGCGTTCACAAACGACAAGATAATATTCATGACCGACAAGGGGCAATCGTTCGCAATCGACGCGCACAAATTACCCACAGGCCGCGGGCATGGCGACGTGATACGAATCCTTGTCAATATCGACGCTTCGTCCGACCTGGTTCGCGTGCTTGTCGCCGGGGACGAGGACGTGCTTGTCGTGTCGAACGCCGGCTATGGTTTCGTCGTGGCCGCGTCCGACTTGGTCGCCACCACAAAGCTTGGAAAGCAAATAATGAACCTTGCGGACGGGGATAAATTCGCCGACGCGGTCGTGGTGCCCCAGGGCGCGAACATGCTTGCCATCATCGGAACGAACCGCCGCCTGCTTGCCTATCCTTTGTCCGAGATTCCGAAAATGACGCGCGGCAAAGGCGTGATTTTGCAGAAATACAAAGAGCGCGGAGTCCACTATTCCGACGCCGTAGCATTCGCAAAGCGCGAGGGAATTTCGTTCGCAAACGGCGCTAAGAATTACGTCGTGCAGGATATTTCCATGTGGCTTGGCAAGCGTGCGGACGTTGGGCACATGCCGCCGAACGGGTTTTCCAAATCGAATAAATTCGTGGCTTAGTAAAGAGCGAAGCCACCAACGCCGGCAGGGAGGAAGCGGTCTCTTGGAGCGCGCACGCGCAATAGAGCCCGCGAACTAGGTTTTATTTTCCTTTCTATAGCGTCCCCTGTTTCGGCAGGGGATTTTCTTTGTGAATATTGCGTTTTACCATATTAATATGCTAATACGCTAGCGTGATAACATGATAGCGTGATATCATGATAGCGTGATGAAATTTGAAGGGCTCGGGCGCAGCTTCCCCCTTCCCCACCCGCCAATCTCCATTCTTCGCTAAAGTTTCGAAGGACAGGGGGCGTGGGGGCGCGGCGGTCATGCGCGCAGCTCGCAAGCTCGCTGAAGGCTTCTATATACTTCACTGGATTACCCGGTCGAGTCGGGTAATGACAGGGGGGGGAGAGCGACTTAATTACGCGAGGTGTCGGACTTTATGCTATGCAAAAGCGCGGCTTGCTTTTCGCGCAACCGAAACTTGTTGTTTTTGATATCGTCCACTATGGCAACGGCGCCGCCCAGTGTTTTCGAATAGGTGCTATGGATTTCGTGCTTATGCCTGATCTGGATATTATACCCGCCTTTGGGATAGGGGCAGATGTTTTTAAGGCGTGGTTTTTTCCGCTTGTTGCGCGATGGTTTCGATGACAGCGTGCGGTTTATGCGGGCAAGTTCCAAGATCAGCGGCGCGCGCAAATTTTTCATCTGTTCGCGGCGTTGGCAGTCGATACATTTTTCCGTTTTTTTATCAAGAAAAGATTGGGCTTCCTTAGGATAAATTTTGCCGCATTTTTTGCAAAGGAAAAGCCATTCGGTGTGGGACGCGACAACCGGATCGCGATCGTTTTCATCAAGTTTGCAAAGAGCTACGAGGCTGCCTTGTTCAATGCCGGATCGCATTCTTGCCTCGGCTTGTTCCGCTCTTTCGTTATTATAACAATCAAGGCACTGTGTAGTATTGCGTGCGACGACTTTGTAGGCGTTGACCTTATACGGCGGTTTGTTGCATTTCGTGCAATGGGCAAGCCAATAGGTGCCCCCTATTTTTTTTATAAACCTAATATGACCCTGGATAAGTCCGGGATATATTTTGTATTGCTTCATATTCCTATGATATGACGATTAGATATTTTTGTCAATGTTTATTCGGCAAGGACTTTTGGCGGAGCGGGTGGGGTTCGAAGAGCGCGCAGCGAACAAAATACTTGACAAGTCGTGGGGGGGGGTAAACTTGAATTGTCAAACAAACAAAGGAGAAAAAACATGGGATTTGAAAACATAGTTAAGAACAATATAACGATGGATTATATTTTGAATAATTCCGACGAGGTTTTGGATATAATGCTTAGACCTCAATATAACATATTGATGCGAGGACTTCAGGGTAAGGACAAATATGAAGTGCAGGAAGCTAAAGAGCGAATAAGCGAGATGGATAAAAAAGACGCCGCCATATTCATGGCCTATGCCAATATGCACAAACTGTTTGGAACGCATGACAGCTTTAATGAAGTATTAAGCCGACACTATGAAACCAAATATAAAAAAGACTCCTATTATAAAAATTCAAAAACGACATTCGAAGATTTCTTGGCCGTGCCCGATAATAAAAAAATGGTCCTGGACATACTTGGCAAACACGTCGGGGAAATCAATATCATTTCTTTGGATTACAAAAATTATAGCAATGAAGGTCGCAGCGGATATTCTCAGGCGAGCATAGACGCTACTTTGGATGCATATAAATCATTTCCAACCGCAAAGTCCATGGACGTTGCACAGAAGCTTTCGATAATGAAAGTGGAACAGCCGGATATGTTCAAACAGCTGGAGCAAGAAGTTGCGAAAGGACTTTCGGCGAAAGATGTGGCCAAAATCAAGGCAGGCGATAGCAGCAGAGGCTAAGTTTACTCCGCCAGAATCTTACGCGCCGTTTCCTGATCCGTATAGGGAATATCCGTGTGGCCGATTGTTATATAATCCTCGTGCCCTTTGCCGGAGATTAAAATAATATCGTCTTTGGTGGCGATTTCAATAGCGCGGCGAATCGCGTTCTCGCGGCCGGGAACTTCGGTTGCGCCCGGACAGTTGGCGGCGACCTCGGCGCGGATTTTCGCAGGGTCCTCGGTGCGGGGGCTGTCGTCCGTGATGATTTTCACGTCGGCGTATTTCGCGGCGGCGGGGCCAAGCTCGGCGCGTCTTATCCGCGTTTCGTAATTGTCGCCGCAGGTCGAGAAGACCGAGATGATTTTGCCTCTGGCTACTTCGCGCAGAGTTTTAAGCGTGTGTTCAAGCGCGTCGCCCTTGTATGAAAAATCCACGAACACGTGCGCGCCCTTTTTCGTTTCGCCCATGTATTCAAGGCGGCCGGCAGCGTTTTTGAGTTGCGGAAGAAGCGGCATGATTTTCTTCCAATCCTTCTCGACCGAGATGAAAAGGCCAAGCGCGCAGAGCAGGTTCATAAGTTGGTATCCGCCGAGGATCGCGAGTTTCAAATCGAACTTCTCGCCGAAGATTTCGATCGTCGCGGTTTGACCGAAGAGGCTTGTGTCTTGAGAGAGGATTTTTATGTCGGCGTTGGCGGCGCGGCCATAGCTTATCACCTTTATACCGCGCGCGTCGCATATAGCCTTCAACGGCGCGAATTCGGGAATGTCGGCGTTTAGGACAGCTGTGCCGCCGGCGTCCAACATCTCGGAGAACAGGCGCGATTTGGCGGCGAAGTATTTCTCGCTCGAGCCGTAAAAGTCCACGTGGTCGTTGCCGAAGTTCGTGAACCCCGCGGCCTTGATTTTGAAATTCTTGGCCCTTTGCTGGTCGATGCCGTGCGAGGACATTTCAAGCACCGCGTGTTCGACGCCGCGATCCTTGAAATACGCCATGTCGCGGAAGAGTTCGTCGCCGGTGGGCGTCGTGTGGTCGTCGTTATACTTTATGGTTTTTTGGCCCGAGTAAACGTTGTCCACGATCGTGCCGAGCGTTCCGCTTGAGAGAGTTTTTTCGCCCAGAAGCGCCCACATCTGCCGCACGAAATCCGCCGTCGAGGATTTGCCGCTTGTGCCGGTAAGCGCTACTATAGTGTCCGGCTGCTTGGATCCATAGAACGCATAGGCGAGGTCCGAGAAAGCTATCCTTGGATTGTCGGCGCGCGCGACTGGTATGGATTTTTCCCCTATCTTAGCGTCGGTGGCGGAGTCGAATTTGTAATCGATAGGCGCAACTATCGCAGCTGCTCCGTGGTCGATCGCAGAGCCCGAGAAATCCGCTCCGTTTTTGACGTATCCGGGAATGCCCACGAAAAGCGAGCCGGGAACCGTGCGCGAGGAGTCCATCGAGATTTGGGAAATCGGGCGAGCGTCCGCGGCGGGGGTCGAGCTTAACCCTGCGGCCTTGAGCAACTTGTCAAGCGGGACGGAGGGGCGCGCGAGTTTGGCGCGAATGAACTCTTTGTCCTTCTCATACATCGTGCCGCAGATGATAATCGAATCCCATTCGCGCGAGGTGTCGATGGTTTCGTTTATCGCTTCGTATCGGTTCGGAATTTCGATCGCGCGCGGGCAATGGGCGAGGAGCGAGGCGCGGATTTTCGCCGGGTCCTCGGTGCGCGGATTATCGTCCGTTATTATTACCGTATCCGCAAGCCCGCCTATGACCTTGCCGATTTCGGTGCGGCGGATTTCCGGGCGGTCGCCCGAAGAGCCTATGATTAGAATAAGGTTGTGTTTCACATACGGCCTGAATTCCGTGAGGAGTTTTTTCACGCCGTCGCCGTTGTGGCCGAAGTCGACATAGATCGGCGCGCCGTTCGGAGTGCTGGCCACGTATTCAAGTCGTCCGGCCTCGTTTTTAAGCGTGTCGAGTTTATCCGCGATACGCGCGAAATCCCCGCCGCCCACGATGAACATGCCAATCGCGCAGAGGAGGTTCATGACTTGGAACTCGCTTATGAGATTAAGCGTAAGATCGTATTTTTTGCCGAGGATATTTACGGCTACTTCTTGGCGTGTGTTTTTGATTTCGTATTTTTCGAGTCTTAAATCGCAATCGGCGCAGTGGCCATAGGAGAGGATTTTCACGCCACGGGCGCGGACGGTTTCGGCGACGCGCACCCCATACGGATCGTCGATGTTTACGACCGCCGTGCCGGAGGAGTCCAAGAGCTTGCTGAACAATATCAACTTTGCGGAGAAATATTTTTCTATGTCGTTGTCATAGTAATCAAGGTGGTCGTTCGATAGGTTCGTAAATCCTGCGGCGGCGATCTTGAGGCTGTCGACGCGGTGTTGTTCGAGCCCATGCGACGAGGTTTCGATGGCGACTTTTTCCACGCCCAAACTTTTGAGGCGAGAGAGGTTTTTCCGAAGCTCGATCGCGTCGGGGGTGGTAAGGCCTTTGCCTTCGGTGAATACTTCCGATTTTATTCCGACGGTGCCGATGGAGGCGGCGGGAGTGCCGGAGAGCTCGAATAACTGGCGCACGAAATTGACCACCGATGACTTGCCGTTAGTGCCGGTCGCGGCCGCTATGAACGACGGCTCGGACGGATAGAAAATCTTGGCAAGCTCGGATTCAGCCTGGCGCATATCCATATCTAGGAAGGCGAATTCTATGCCTTGATACTGCGCTGCGATGGCCTTGTTATCCGCATGCGCCACGATCGCGACCGCGCCGTTCTTGATCGCTTCGGGAATAAACTGCGCGCCGTCGAAAGCATAGCCCTTGATCGCGATGAAAAGATCGCCCGGTTCGACGCGTTTAGAATTATTCCTTAGCCCCGTGATTTCGATATCGTTTTTCGGCGCGATGCCAAAGGGCGAAAAAAGTTGGCTTAGCTTCATGTTAGTCCTTGTCAATTCGCTATCCATTATATAAACTATGAGAGTTGTTTGCAAGGAGAATGAAATGATTTCCGACTTGATCCGGGTTTTCGATACGGTTGCGTTTGAGCGTAATGTGAAGGCGGCGAAGGCTATGACACGCGCGCGGTTCGGGGCGACGCTTAAGGCCGATGCGTATGGTTTCGGTATCGGGCGCGCTGTGCCTGTGCTTGTTCGGAACGGCGTCGAGGATTTCTTTGTTCAGGACATAGTCGAGGCGGCGGCGGTGCGAGCGCTTGCACCGAAGGCGCGAATTTATACCTATGCAGGAGTTGCCGATGGGCAGGCGGAGGAGTTTTTGCGGCTTGGCATTATCCCTGTTTGTATTTCTTTGGAACAGATTAAATATTATAATTCCGTAGCACCGAAAGGCACGCCTGTTGCGATTCATTTCGACACGGGAATGAACCGGACCGGCTTGTCGCTTTCCGATGCGGCGGAATTGAAGAAAAATTGGACGAAGTGGTGCGGCAACCTTGATGTTGCGCTTTATATTTCGCATTTGCGCGGGCCGTATGCTTATGGAGATTATTCGGCGCGGCAGTTGGCGCGTTTCAAGGAGGTTTTGGCGATGTTGCCGAAGGCTCAGGTGTCGCTTGCCGGCTCTGCTGGATTGAAAATGGGAGCGGAGTATCACTTCGACCTGGTGCGGCTGGGCGAGGGGCTTTTCGTGCGCGGAGCGGAATGTGTCGCCTCGGTCTATGCTCGAGTGTTGCAAATCCGCGATGTGGCGAAGGGCTCGACGGTCGGCTATTCCAATCAATTCGTGGCGCCGAGCGATATGAAAGTCGCTACGCTTTGCGTGGGATACAAGGACGGGTATTCGCGCGACCTGTCCCGTGTGAACGGGTGGAAGAACTCCCTGCGCGCCCGGCTTGGCGTTGGTGGGGCTGCTACGAAGGCTTTTGCGGATTTCGGGGGCGTCTTGGCGCCGCTTGTAGGGATAGTTTCGATGAACAACGCCATGTTTGATGTTAGCGCTGTGCCGGTTTCGGTTCTGGCGCGGGTCAAATATGCGGAAATTTTGGGAGCGCGAGTGAAGGTTTCCGATATGCGGACCGCTATCGGCTATGCTCCGGTGGAGAATTTCGTGGGGCTTTTGCGGTATAATCCCAGCGCGGTCGATTTGACTCCTGAAGATTTCAAGAAAAATAAAATTCTTATTTAGCGAGCTTGCTCGCTACGCGCGCTCCGCCGCCCCCACGCTGGACGCGCGCGGTATACACCGCTTGCCGCCCTGCTCGGCGTCGCTTGCTTTGCGATCATTTACACTTTTTGCTTGACAAAATTTTATGGGGGGGGGTAGGTTATGTCCAATAAGTTAACAAAAGGACTAACGAATGAAACAGAAAACCAAACGTGTTGCCCGCGGCGTTATGAAATCCGTTGTCGCCATGATAGCGCTTGCCATACTTGTCGCCGGGTGCGGCAAGGGCGAGAAAGTCGAGGAGGAGGCCGCGCCTGTTGCCCCGAAAATTACTCCGGCAATGGTTGCCGAGGCCTTGCGGAGCTATATACTTACGATGGAAAAAGACGGCAACAAATACGGTTTCAACGCCTATATCACAAACGAGAAGACGGGCAAGCGCTATAACGGCCTTGCCAACGATTTCGAATATGATTCCGAGGGCTCGGACGAGTTCTTTGATATGGCAGAAAAAGAGGGCGAAGAAGCGTTTCATTGCGCCGATGCCGGTAAGAACGAATTCGACTGTATCCGCATAGAGGCCGGGAAACAGAAAAACAAGCGTTTCGTTTTCAAGCCGATGGAATGGCCGAAAGAAGGCCGATGCGCCAAAGCGTCGCTTGTCGACGAGAAACACAACTATTTCGAAGAGCTATCTAACCTTATCGAGGACAATCCCGACTTCCTTACCAAAATAACCGCGTGCGGCGAGATTCGGGGCATGGGATCCAGCGCCTATGCCTGGCTTACCGGATACAGCAAGATAAAGGCCGAAAACTATACCAATTTCGCGGGGCTTGCCGCAGAGAGAATCAAGGTGGACGCCGATTCCGCGCGGGCTTTGATTAGGAAGTATAGCCGTTAGCGTATATAGTGCATGCGCGCCGCAGGCGGCCAACGTCCGCTCGCCCTCGGGCGTTGGCTCACACAGGTGTTCGCCCGCTCCGTAGCGGCCGTGTGGCCTTATGGAAGAAGCTTGAAAAACGCCTTATCTATTTCGGCTTTGACATTTAGCACGGTGAAGTGTTTCCGCAGAGCTTTTGGAATCTTCACATAATCCTTGGACGTAGTGATCACGGGCGTGTGGGCGGCAACGGCTTTTAGTTCGGCATCTGTATATTTGTGGTGGTCGGGGAAGGCGAAGAAGTTTGTTATTTGTGTTCCCTGTTCTTCTATGAAATCAAAGAACTTGTTCGGGTTGCCGATGGCGGCCATGGCGGCGGCGCGGGGCGGAAGTTTTGTCGTTGAAACAAGGCGGCTTGTAAACCCTTTGCCTTTGCCGTTGGTGAAAATCACCGCGTCCATGTTTTTAAGCGCGCCCGGCAACTCTCGCATAGGACCGGCGGGAAGCGGTAGGGCGTTGCCGAATTTGGCCTTGGCGTCGATAACGCATATACGAAAATCCTTGGCCAGCGTATAGTTCTGCAATCCGTCGTCCATGATAATCACATCGACCTTGTTTTCGACGAGTTTAGCGCTGGCGGCGCGGTTGGCGCCCACGATCACTTTGGCCCAAGGGAGCGCGGTTTTTGTATCGATCGCTTCGTCGCCCACGGTGGCGGCTGTATCGGTAGCGCTCACTTCGCGATTGATTTTCACCTTGCCGCCGAAGCCCCTATATAAAATCGCGACGCGCTTGCCCCGGTCATGATAGAATTCCGCTATGGCGCGGACTATGGGAGTTTTGCCGGTGCCGCCGACCGTGATGTTTCCTATGCAGATTACGGGGACTTTGGCTCTATATGGCGTTGCGAGTGCGCGTTTTATGGCGCCTATAGCCAGGTAAATTCCCCCAAACGGCAGTAAAAGCAGGGAAATTAACCCTTTTTTGTTCCAAAAACTTGGCTGTTGCAATCTCATAAGCCCAAGTATATAATTTTCGGCATGACTTTGCAAGGCCTATACGATGCTTGGGATATGCTTCCGTCGGACGACGAGAGGCTCGAGTATCTTGTCGCGCTTGGAGGGCAGCTTGCCCCGATGACGGCCGAAGACAAAACCACTGAGAACGCCGTGCTTGGGTGCGCGGCGAACGTATGGATCGCGCCCAACTATGCCGGGGACAAGCTTGACTTTGCTTTTGCATCGGACGCTAAGATCGTTTCCGGGCTTTTGTTCATACTTTCACTTGTTTTCAACGGGAAAACCCGCGCCGAGGCGTTGGAGGTCGACGCGGACGCCGTGTTCAAGCGGCTTGGCCTTGACGACATACTTACATCGAACCGAATCGTGGGCGTGGCGTCGGCGGTAGAGAAAATAAAAAACTCTTTATAAAAAGGATAAAAAAATGAAACCGAGCATAAAAATCATTTGCGAAACGTTGTTGTTAGACGTTGAGCTTAGGATTTTGCGGCAAGGTTGCATGGGATCCTTGCACACAACTTCAAACAAAGGATAAAAAAATGAAACTACGACTTTACAGATTTTTAATGTTTTTAATCAAACCGCTGGTGCGTCCGATATTGTGGATACGCCGCATGCGGGGCGACGAATCCCGCGACCCCAAGCGCTTTGAAGAGAGGTTCGGCACTGCGTCGGTTGCTCGTCCTAAGGGTCGCGTATTCTGGTTCCACGGCGCCTCGACGGGCGAATCGAGCCTTGTGATCCCAGTGGTAGAACGAATCCTTGAAAAGTATCCCGACGCGACCGCGCTTATCACCACAATGACTCTAATCGGCGCGGAAAACGTTGCTCGCAAGCTTGGCAAGAACAAGCGCGTGATCCATCAATTCCTCCCGATCGACCGCGGAGCGTATGCCCGCAAATTCCTTGACCATTGGAAGCCGTCGGCCGGTTTCTTTGTCGGAAGCGACTTCTGGCCCAACATGTTGCGCGCGGCCGCGATGCGAAGCATACCCCTTGTCCTTTTGAACGGTCAGGTAAGCGACCGCTCGTTTAGGCGTTGGCAGCGGGCCAAGGGAAGCGCGCGCCGAATCATGTCCTATTTCATATATATGTTCGCGCGCAGCGAAGCCGATAAGAAGCGATTGCTTGAGATGGGAGCCAAGATCGTCCTTAGCGTCGGAAACCTCAAATACGCCGCTCCTGCCGTAGGATTCGACGATGCCAAAGAGCGTGAAATGCGAGACATGATCGGCAAGCGTCCCGTATGGGTCGCGGGCGACATTCACGGTGTCGGGTTCAAGAAAATCGAGATCGCAGACTTGATCGTAAAGCTATCGCACAAAAACGCATTGTTGATAGTCGTGCCGCACAATCCTGCGCGTGGAAAGGAGTTCGAAAACTTTTTAGAATCTAAAGAGCTGAAGGTTGCGTTGCGTTCAAAGGGCGAAAAAATCACTTCGGACACCGACGTATACATCGCAGACACCGTGGGCGAGCTTGGCCTTTTCTATAAGGTGGCCGACGTGGCGTTCGTCGGCGGATCGCTTATGCCCATATATCGCGGGCACAATCCGTTCGAGGCGGCACATTTCGGCAAGCCCATATTGTCCGGGCCCAACGTGTCGTCTTATCGCGAGGCATACAACCTGCTTGAAAAAGAAGACGCGGTGATTTTCGTTAAAGACGAGAACGAGCTTGGGAACAATGTGTCGCGTCTTTTGGACGACGAGGAATTGCGAAATGGATATGCCGAGCGGGCGCACAAGATCGCGCTTCGCGAAGAGGGAATTATCAACCGTATCATGGATAAGGTAGAACCCATTATCGACGCTATCGGGTAAAACTTTCCATAGCGGCGCATCTACGTCGTCAGATTGGAAATTTTATTGGTCGAGTATGTCTATATACACTTCCTCTAAAATTTCCAACCTTCCTAGTATCTGCATCACTCTGAAAAGTTTTACGGGTTTTTCTTTGGAGTTGTTTTATTTTTGAACTCCAACTTGACATTCTCCAACATATCGGGATAGAAATCGCTTTCGCAGGTCCAGTTGTTCCAGAAGCCCGGGAGTAGGCCACTAAAATACCATTTGCGGCCGGCGTTTTTGAAACCTAGGTGTTTCATGATTTCCGTCGGCGCGCGGTTTTTCGGGCGGACGTAGGCGGACTTCCTATACCCCTTCGCGTTGTCGAAAATGATTTTGCCAAGGTGTTTGAGGTAAACGGAGTTCCGGAATTTCGGGAATAGAATCACCTCGAGGATATGGCAGCCTTCCGGGTTGAATTTCTTTAGCCCGGCGAAGTCGAGGAATACGACGCCAATCCATTCGCCGGTCGAGTATTGAAGCACGTAGCCCTTTAGCTTTTTCCAATGCTCGAGCAGGTATTCTTTGCTGCAGAAATCGGCGGCGGTGAATTCGTGCGCGGCCAGCCTTTCCCATTTGTCGAGGTCGGATTTCAACAGGGGGCGATAGAATATTTTGCGGCGGGCTATGGCTGTCCCCCCTGCATGTTCTTCATCATCTCCATAATGCCCTTGACGCCGCCCATAGATTTAAGGCCGGACATCATCTTCTTCGATTTCTCGAATTGCTTGATAAGTTTCTCGACGTCGTTTACGGATACGCCCGCGCCGGCGGCGATGCGTTTTTTTCGGCCCATTAAAATTATGTCGGGATTGCGGCGCTCGGACTTGGTCATCGAGAGAATCATCGCCTCCTGTTTTTTCACCGAGTCGTCGTTCATGCCGGCTTGTTGGAGACGGTCGGCAAGGCCGCCTATGCCCGGAAGGAATTTTATTATGCCGGACGCGCTTCCGAGTTTTTTGATTTGTCTTATGTGGTCAAGCATGGTGTCGAAGGTGAACGCGCCCTCGAACATTTGTTCGGCTATGCGCTCGGCCTCGGCGTCGTCGATTTTTTCCTGCGCCGTTTCGACAAGCGATACTATGTCGCCCATGCCCAAGATCCGGGACGCGGTGCGGTCGGGGTGGAACGCCTCGAGGTCGTCGATTTTCTCGCCGGTGCCGACGAACTTCACGGGAATATTCGTGGCGCCGAAAAGCGATAATGCAACGCCGCCGCGCGCGTCGCCGTCCATGCGGGTGATGATCGCGCCGGTAAGGGATAGGGCTTCGTTGAATTGGGTGGCAAGCGTGAGCGCGTCCTGTCCGGCGAAAGCGTCGATGGTTAGCAGGATTTCCGTTGGCGCGAGGATTTTCTTCAGCGATTTGATTTCCGTCATCATCTCGTCGTCGATGTGCAGCCGTCCGGCGGTGTCGAAAATCATGACGTCATAGTTGGAGGCGGCCTTTAGCGCGCGCTTGGCTATGGCTTCGGGGGTTTCGTTTTCGATTATCGGGAGTGAATCGATTCCAGCTTTTTCCGCGAGAATGGCAAGTTGTTCGCGGGCTTGGGGTCGGTATGTGTCGGCGGAGGCCAAAAGGACTTTCGCCCCGTCCTTTTTTAGCAATGCGGCAAGCTTGGCCGCGCTTGTCGTCTTTCCGGTGCCGTTCAATCCGGCCATCATAATAATACCGGATTTCGCGACGGGTTTATTCTCGCCGCCAAGGATTGCGGTGATTTCGTCGCTGAAGATTTTCACTATTTGCTCGCCGGCCTTGACACCGTCGATAATCTTTTCTCCGATCGCGCGGGCGCGGATTTTATCCACAAGCTCCTTGACCACCGGAAGCGCTACGTCCGCCTCGAGAAGCGCAATCCGTATGTCGCGCATGGAGGTGTCGAAGTCGGCGTCCCTTATTTTATCGCGGCCAAGGAGCTGCGCGAAGGCATTTGAAAAATTCTTGGTAAGGTTATTGAACATGTCTATCTTCCTTTTTGTTTCTTTATTTTATCAAGTTCTTTTTGTCCCCGAATCGTCGTGTCGCCGCCCTTGACAAGGGAAAGCGCGAAGCGGGCGTAATAAAGCGTAGTTCCGACGGTTTTTGTCGACACTCCACCCCCCCCCATGGCGCGCGCTATTTCGATCGCCGAGGCCTTTCGTCCCGAGCCGTAGGCAAGCTCGAGCGCTTGGGCGTATCGCGGGCTTAGGTATTTGAAAAGCTCCTTGTCCGCCTCGAAGGTTTCGGGGGTTATTATGTCGGTGTTCGAGCAGTCGGGTTTCGATGCGGCATAATCCGCAGCCCCTTCGTCCAACTCTTGGCCAAGGCCGAACTCGTCGTATCTTTTCCTTATGTGGAGCAGGGCTTTGGAAATTACCGAGCGTATAGCTTCGGCCTTCTTGGCGTCCGAAAGGTTTCCCCCGTATCCCGCCTCGTCGCCCATTGCGGCGTAATCCGTGCGGCCGTTCCGGATGTGGAGCGAGAGCAACTTTTGTTCGTATTGAGAGAGGAACGGGAAGAAACGTTTCATGGTCTTGAAATCGGAGAGGTCAAGCACGCCGGAGCCGTTTGCGTCCTGTTTCTTGTATCCGCGCATTTCATCGAAGGCGAGGCGTATTATTTGGGGAATGCGGACGCGCATGTGCTGCGACATTTTCCTTCGTTCGGTATAGTCGGCGATCTTACGGAAGTCGTATTTTTTATCAAGCAGCCCGTGGTCGATGAGAGCGGCTTGGATTTGGCTATAGGTAAACTTCTTTTCGAACCTTAGCTTGACGACAAGGCGGTAGAGGTCGTTGTCCACCAGTTCAAGGTATTTACTTAGGCCGGCGTATTCCACCTCGGTGTATTTGACAGAGGAGGAGAAGCGGTTTTTTTGCCCGGAATTCTTCGCGACCATTTCGCGCACATTGTCGGCGGTAAGGCCGAATTTCTCTAGGATAGAATTGTTTTTTTCGACCGGAGCGGCAAATCGGGCTGCGGCGATTCCTATGTTTCGCGCAAGGTGGAGGTCGAGGTTTGAAATGCCATTGGCGTTATAGCTTTTCAGCGCGTCGACTATGTTTTTTCGAATATGCTTTTCAAATGCGGCGCCAAGCGAGGCTCCCTTCGGCGTTCTTTGCGATATCAAGTTCGAGAAATGATCGCGTATAGCGTCGAGGATTTCGTCCCGCCTTTTGCCAAGGGTCGGATACCTTGCGCGGGTGAAAAAGCGGCCTTTGAGCTTTGATTCGACCTCGAGATATTCGCGGCGCAGGCCGGAGAGAAAAAGCGAAGTCTTGGCCTGGTCGAACATGGGCTTACCTTGCGGTTTGCGGTTTTGTATATTTTCGTTCGGCGGTGTGCTGTTCCATCGGTTTGTAAATCTTCGCGATGGCGCCAAGGCGGAACGTTATAAAGTTGCGAATCAGACCGTCGCGCTCCTCGTTATACGACTTAAGTATTTCGTCAAGGCGGGTTAGCATGCAATTCTTGAAATCATCAATGTCGCGGGGGCGTATGTCATGGCGCTTTACAAGGGTCGATATGAATTGCCCGTAATATCCGGCCACCGTGTTAAGCAAATATTTTTGCATGGCGTTGAGGATTTCCGTTTGCTGTTCGATTTCGTTTTTGTCTTCCTTGGTTTCGGTCGCTATGAGGAGTTCCTCTCCGTCGTGCTTTTCAAGCTTAAGGCTGTTGTTCGCCATTTTTATCAACTCGCGACGCCGTTCGGGGTCGAGCTTGCGGGCGCGAAGGAGGCGGAGTTCGTTTTCGTTGTCGATAAAGTGCCGCTGGATTTCAAGAAGTTCGGCGTCAAGCCGGCCGCTTGCAAGCAGCCTTGCGTAATCGGTGGTTTTGGTTTTGGCAATGGCCGCTGTTGTGTGTTCTGTCATATCGCTATCGTTATCTTGGGGTTGTTGAACGTTTCGGCTACTTTGAATATCCTCTCGAATATTTCCATGAAGGGCTTCAGGTATTCAAGGTTGTTCATCGCGAATTTCGCCGGGTCGGCCTCGTGCTTTTCTATATAGAACCTAAGCGTTGCACCGTGCGTGCCCGTGCCGGAAAGCCTGAAGAATATGCGGCCCTTGTCGGCGGTGAAAAGTTGTATGCCAAGGCCGGGCGAGGGCACGGCGACTTCGCCGGTCGCCGGATCGGTATAGTTGAACAGCTCCTGTTTCACAACACCGAATTGTCCGACATAGGAAGTCGTCTTCATACGTTCGTAAAGGGCGGCGGCCTTTTCGGCGTCGACTCCTTCGAACGAGAATTGCGAGTAAAATACGCGGCCGTATTTCGCCCAAAGGTCGTGAAGGAGTTCGCCCGCGTTTTTGCCGGTCGAGCCCATCATGTTCAGCCAGTATAGGATCGCGAATATAGCGTCCTTTTCGCGGATATAGTCGCCGCCCTGGCCGAAGGATTCCTCGCCGCAGAGTTGTATAAGGCCAGCTTCGAGAAGAGAGCCAAGGAATTTCCATCCTGTCGGGGGAGTGTAGCATTTAAGGCCGATATCTTCGGCGACCAGGTCGAGCGCATTAGAGCTTGGCAACGTGCGTGCAACTCCGGTAAGGCGGTTCCTGTAATACGGAATATCCTTATAGTTCATGGCCATGACCGCAAGCGCGTCGGGCGGTGTGATGAACGTTTTTGCGCCAATGACCATATTGCGGTCGCCGTCGCCGTCGACAGCCGTGCCGAAGTCCGCTTTGCCGTCCATCATGAACTTGAAAAAGTCGGGGTTGTAGGCGGGATTGGGCTCGGGGTGGAGGCCGCCGAAGTCGGGCATGGGAGTGGCGCGCAGGATCCATTCGTCCGGGCAGCCGAACTCGCCGCAGAATATGCGTTTGGCAAGCGGGCCGGCGGCGGCGTTCATGCAGTCCATGCGGAAAGTATTGCCAGCTTTGAACCATTTGTGTATAGCCTCGAAGTCGAACATGGACTTCATAAGCTCGAAGTAATCCTCGTTCGCGTCGATTATGGTCGCACGCGACAATGCTTCGGCGTCCGTCATGTCCGCTATTTCATAGCTTGTCATTTTTTTAGTGTCTTCGTAAAGCGGGTTGGTGAAGCCCTCGGACGGGCCGCCGCCGTTGGCCATCTCGACCTTGATCCCATAATCTTTGTCTATGCCGGCCGGATTATGCGAGGCGGAAAGGACCAGGCCGAAGTCGGTGCCGTGATGCCTTATCATGTGCGAGATCGCGGGCGTTATACACACAAAATCCTTGTTCGCGACAAGAATTTTTTCGACCCCGTTCGCAAGCAGAACTTTTATTATCCGGGGCAGGACTTTGTCGTTGGGATATCTTCCGTCGCCGCCGATGGCGCAGGTTTTTATCGGCTTGCCGATAAGTTTTAGGCGGGTTATCACCGCCTGGACGAACGACTCGACATAGTGTGGTTGCGTGAACTCGCGCGTGGGGCGGCGAAGGCCACCTGTGCCGGGTTTTTGCGTTGTAAACGGCGTGAATTCGACCCTCATATTTTTTCCTTTGCTTAGGTTCCCAAAATTTGGTATAATATACCCCGTAAAGGAGCGGTTATGCAAGCACAAATAATGAGCAAAGTGGAAAACTACCTTAGGTCCAAATTCGGGAATCAGGACATACGCCTTGTCGGTGCGAAGACCGATCCGAGCATGGCCGAGGTCTATATCGGGAGCGAGTTCGTAGGAACGCTTTACCGCGACGAAGACGACGGGGACGTGAGTTTCGACTTTAACATGTCCATATTGGCCGAAGACCTTGACATCTAGCGCCGGACTTTGTAGAATTGCGTTCGGCGGGCGCGGGAGCGACGCAACGGGTCAGAGCCGGAAGGCAGCAGCCCACTTTGTTTCCCGCGGGTCGCCATTATTTATTTGTCCGGTCATTCCGGCCCCGAGCCGGAATCTATTCTTACTGGATACCGGGTCGCGCCAGGTATGACGAAAGCTTAACATGATATTCCTTGCCCTACTTTTCCTTTGCTTCATGTTCTTTGCCGGTGCGCGTTTGATCAAATCCGCGCAATTTTATCAGCAGCAGGGATATGAGGCGGGCGGATTCATACGTTTCGTCTTCAAGGGGCTGCGTCTTGTAGACAAGCGGCTTTCGCTCTGTGTTTTCATATATGCAGTGGCGGCAAGCGGCGGGCTTTATCCTGTGTTGGATATTTTTGCGTTAAGCGTCTTTTTTATCATCGCCGGAATAGCCCACAAGAATCCTTTCAAGCATTCGCGCGAGAAGAAAAAGTTCGTGATGACCATGCGTGTTTGGCGCATGTGGGGCGTGGCGCAGGCTCTTAACGCCTTCATGTTCATCGTTTGGATCCGCGCGGCGTTCGGGGCGGCGGTCGGCTATTCGCTTGCGAATTACGTCGGTTATTTATTGTTGATTATCATTATGCAGCCGGTGTTGCTGGTGTTTGCAGACATGCTTCTTATGCCAGTGCAATGGCTTGTGAATTTACGCTATACGCGCGAGGCGGAGCGTAAACTGCGCGCTCTTAACCCTATCATAATCGGCATTACCGGAAGCTATGGCAAGACCTCGACCAAGAATATTTTGCAACACATTTTGGCGGCGCTTTCGACCTCGGTTGCGACCAAGCGCAGTATCAACACGCGCCTTGGCCTTGTGCGTTTTATCCGCGAAGAAGTCGACGCTTCGCATAAGTTTGTAATCGCGGAAATCGGGGCGGGCAAGCCGGGCGATATCTCGGCTATTTCGCGTCTTATAGGACAGAAGCATGCTATCTTGACGGCGGTCGGCGACATGCATTACGCATATTTCAAAACGCGCGATGCGGTGGCGGCCGAGAAGTTCGCCATCTTCACTCCGGTCAAAGCACAAGGCGGAGAATTTATCGTAAATGCTTTGCAGGTCGCGGGTGAATATTCGGATAAATATGTAGGCGATTATGCGGCGGTTTCGTTCCTTTCGCCCGAGAGCATAAGCGACGTTTCGGTCGACGCGGCGGGCGTGCATTTCGTGCTTGACGGGGAGCGAATCGACGCGCCGATTTATGGAAAGTATATGGCCTATAATATCGCGCTTGCCGTCATGATGGCAAGAAAGTTGGGCTTTGCTTTGTCCGATATACTGCGCGCGTTGGCGACGTTGCCGCAGACTTCGAAACGTCAAGAAGTTGTCCGCGAGGCGGGCAAGCCGATTGTGATTTTGGACAACTATAATTCCAATCCCGACGGGTTTATCTCGGCTATGGAAACAGCTAGGGCAATCGCGGGCGCCGGGCGCGTGATTTTGGTGAGTCCGGGCATGCTCGAGCTTGGCGATAAACACGCCGAGTATCATCGTCGCGTTGCCGTCGCCGCCGTCCAAAACGTAGACGTGCTTGTCGCCGTGGTGCCGGACAGGATCCGCGATTTGACCGACGAATTCGCGCGCCTTAAACGCGATGGGCAAGAGCTGGTCGAAGCCGAAAATTCGCTTGCCGCACAGGAGTGGGTTGCGGCGAACGCTACGCCTTCCGACGTTGTTCTTTACGAGAACGATATCGCCGATATTTACGAAGAAAAGATTAGTATATAATATATGCGCGCCGCAGGCGGCCAACGCACGCCCCCACCCGGGCGTTGGCTCGAACAAGTTCTCACCTGCCCGGGACGTGCTAGGCCTGACGTCGTTAATAAAAAAAGCGACCGGAATGGCCGCTTTCTGTCTTTTGTTTTGTTGTTATATCCACTAGGGATAACTTCATAATATAGCGATTCGCAAACATTGTCAACAAAATGTTTGAACGCGACCTATTTTTATGCTATAATACAATCACCATAGGAGTGGAAAAATGAACGTGTCAAAGAAATTTCTTATCGCGAGCGGCATCGTGTCGCTTGTGCTTATAATCGCGGGGTTGGCGATTACTTATTATACCAAGAAAACGCCCGAGCAGAAGCAGGCCGAGTTCATGGCCGAGAGAAGGAGGTGGGTGCCGCTTACGCCGCCGCCGCAATCAGATCGGCTTGGTCAAGGGGCGAGGCGCGCAGAAAAGAACGAGCGCTTTGCGGTCGTAGGCGCCGACGGCAAAGCTAAGACAGATTATCGTTTCACCGCCATACGTCCGTTCGTAAACGGGCGCGCTATCGTGATGAAGGACGGCAAGTTCGGATTCATAGATGCAAACGGACGCGAAATCGGCAAGATAATATACGACTCGGTAAGCCAGTTCGCAAACGGACGCGCTATCGTGAACCGTGGCGGCAAGGCCGGAGTGATCGACATGAATGGCCGCGAGATCGTAGTGCCCGGATATTTCGATTCGATATCCCCGTTCACCTCGTATGGCGAAGCTAGGGCGGAAAACTTCACGACCGGCACAATCGCTATACTCAACATGGATGGTAAAATAATCCAAAGGGCGGTAAGACAGCAATGAAGAAACTTGTCGCAGCCCTTGGCCTTTTGCTTTTATCCGCATGCTATACCGTGCCGGATCAGGGCGACCTTGACGACGCGACCGTATATCATTGGGAAAACGAATTCATAACAATGGAGCAGTTCGTGCGCGACCACAAGGCATGCCTTGGCGTCCAAAAAACGCGGCGTCGCAACTCGTTCGAAAACCTATTATACGGACACGAGCCCGAAGTCGTGCCGCGCTGGGATTCGCTTTGGGCCACGTTCGAATCGCGCGGATTTCAAGAAGCCGGACAGCGCGTCATGTTCTCGATCCCGGCAGGGCAGGGCGATGTTAAACTTCACAACTACCGCGCGTGCATGATCGGCCGCGGATACAGGCTCGCGTTCTTGCGATAGGAGATAAGATGGACGAATATTATAAAAGCAAGAAAGAGTTCATATTCAGATATGCGCATGATAGCAACGAAACTCCGATGTCGTTCGATACGACCGGCCGCATGTTTCTTCTTGACGAGAAAAACTACAAGACCTACTCCGAATTTCAGAAAAGAAGCGGCCTTACCGAAGGCCTTGTTTTCGAATTCGACGGCGACGAAGATCCAAAGCTTGGGGAAATGTTAGCGAAGCTTTCACGCGCAATGGCGAAACTTGGCCCGGATGAAAAAATATCCGCGGCGGAATTCAATATCAAATCGGGACAGAAAAACAAGATCTCGGATCTGAAAAAATGCGTCGACTATCTTGAGCAAGAATACGGCGCAAATGAAAATGCCGAGGAAAAAGTTTCCGTGGACATAGGCGAAAAAACGCCGTCCGAGGACGAGCTTAAAAAAGTCCAGAGCGAGGGGCCGTCGGTGTTGCAGGATATCGCGGCGCAAACGGAGGGCTTCGGATCGACCCTTAAATACGAGGAATTCGGAAGCGAGGAGGACAGGGCAGCCGGCAAGCGCGACGGAGAGCACCTTGTCAACGACAACATGAAAATCACGCGCGGCGCGGGCTTCAATCCACGCAACCCCGCGATCTCGGTCGTTCGTAAAGCCGACGCGGAAATCGATCTGCGAGATATGCAGGCCATGGTCGCAGGAGTGCTTATCAACATCGAGCGCCAGCTTAAACCCGGCGAGCGTTTCGACTTTAACCTTAACGCAATATCGCCGGCGTTCGCCGCAGCACTTGCCGACGCGATCGGAGCTTTTAGGGATTATTCGCCGAAAGAGGGCGAGCAGCCGAACGAGCATATCCTTAGGCTTCAAGGAATTCTTTCGCGAGCCGATATGAAACCCTCGGAGGATTTCGAAAAGAACCTTGTCGCATATAATGAAGAGCAGGCGAAGGTTGCGGCCGAAGAGGAGCAGAAGAAATCCGAGGCCATGAAGGGCGGGACGGAAAAAATAAAAAATCTTGCCGACAACATCGCGCCCGAGAATGCGGCGGAGTTTCACAAGCTTGCTCAAGAGGAGCTTCTTAAAAAAGCGAAAGAGGCGGCCAGCGATCCGGCGAAGGCCAAAGAATTAAGGGGTAAGCTGACCGACGAGCAGGCGCGGGACGGGGCGGCGCAAATCATGAGGGCTCAGGGCGGGAATGGTATTTGACTTGAAGCCTGAATTGGAGTAGAATTCATACGATGAGGAAGTTTGGGAAAATCGCGGTGTTCGGCCTCTCGCTTTTGGCGGGAGGTGTTGCCGTCAATGCTCAACGTGCATCTACAAGCGCCAGCGCCCGCGCGGCCGCCTCAACCGAAACCGTCATGCGCGTGCCGACCGAGGCGCAGTGTCAGCAGAAAATGGACTATTGCTTCAACGAATTCTGTTGGGGCGGGCTTGTCGGCGAGAGATCGCGCGGCACGAACATCTGCTATCAAAAGGGAATTCCGCAAATCGTGGACGGCGTGAACGAATGCCTTAAACTCCGCGACGCGATCGAAAACGTTTCCTATAGCCGCACGTGTCAACGCTGGGCATACAACTATATCGCGTCCTTGAAGGGGCGCATGCCGACTATGGACGCAATTCACGCCCAAGGAACCGGCGAGTGCCAGCGCGCCAGCCGACATCTTGACGCCGCGCGCCGCTGCTATAACATAATGATGGCGCACGACGGGTCGATCGATCCCGGACTTCGCGCAAGGCTTGACATGGCCTGCGGGCCGCTCGGCGGCGGAAACGACGATATGGTCGAGCGATTCTTGACCGCCGGCGATTACGGCAAGGCCAACATCGGAGCGCAAGAGGACATGCTTCGCACCGGCCAGATGACCGCCAAACAATCCAACTGGCGCCAGCTTGTCGAAGCGGTTTTGGCAAGCTATATCGACATCGCGCAAAGCAAGTGCGGCCAAGAGGACTACCGCATAACGCGCGTCAACGAATACGCCCCCGACGACAGAATGAACCTTGCCATGCTGCGCGAAATCGCGGCGGCCGAGGCGCAGGGGCGCGAGATGGGCAACCGAGCAGTCAACAACTTGTTCCGCGAGAGCGATTGTTTGAACACCCCTCTGCCCCACGGTGGCAAGCAATGGTATTACGCGTTCGGCCAATCGCCCGACTGCCGCATAATCTGTATCGACGGGTGGAGAGTTGGCAAGGATTCCGCAACATGCGAAGTCGACGAGGAGCTATTCAAACAGCGCGCCGGAATCGGCGGGTTCGAGGGGCCCTATTACGGCTTCAACGTTCACGGCGACTATCGCGCCATCATACGCCAAAGCTGGGATTTCCAGGGCGTGCCGGTAGAAGTCGGAGAAGTGCCGGAAACCGGAAACTTCGGCACGTGCGACAAGAGTATTGCGCCCTCGAGGACTTTCGCTATGAGCAAGGACGGAATCTGTGGCCTATTCAAGCGTCCGGACGGGACATGCCGTTCCTATTACCGCGTGGAGCTTAACGCGCCGACCCGCGTGCGGGCCCAAACCGTCGGGCAATGCAGCCGCGGGCACAACCGATTCTGTATCGGAAATCCCGCCAACACCGGGCCCGAGCATTTCTGTTTCGGTCGCGCGGCCGGCCATCTTGGCAGCGTCGAATTCTGGGCCCAGGTGAGCGTCGCGGACATAGTGCGCGAGCTTAAATACACCGGAGCACACAACAACCTTATCGAATTCGATTATACGAAGGGGACGCTTTCCGGCTGGGTCGCGCAGGTGTGCGGCTGTCGTGTCGGCGGTGGAGGCGGCGGCGGAGCAAGGACTACTACGGCAACTCCCGCTCCGTCGGTCGATGCAACGACACCACCTGCAACCCAGCCTGGTGCGACCGCAAGACGCAGCGATACCCGTTTCGCCAACTGCAACGCTTTTTGGCAGCAAAGCACGGCCGCCTTCCGTTTTGTTGTCGAAGGCAAGGCCGCGGGCGGCTTAATGGGATTCCTCAACCGCGCGGAATGGAGAGTTTATATCGCCGGCACCGATCCTAAGAATCCCGCCAACACTATTGACGTCGCGAAATATTTCACACCCAAGACGGGCGTTGAATACGATTGCAGAAGGGGCCGGCCGAATGAAAGCTTCCGATGTATGGGCGGCGGAAATACCTGGAGCATGAATAAAAAGGAAGCCTGCCAAATCAACAGTCTTATCCACGGCCCGAACCTTCTTATCGGGATTTAGAACTTGACTTTACCTTAATCCTCTCATATACTCCCGCACGTCAACTGGGAGCGGCCATTGGCGCCAAATTAATCCGCTAAGCCGTGGCCTACGCCGCGCCAACCAAAAAAGAATATACAATATGACCAAAAAAAATGTCGCCACCATGGCAATCGACAGCAACTTCACGACCGGTGAAAACTTCGCGGAACTCTTCGCCGAATCAGAATCGAAAAACAAGAAACTCGAGGGCTATTCCACAAAGGGAACCGTCGTCGCGGTATCCGACGAATACGTCGTCGTCAACGTCGGCCTTAAGTCCGAAGCTCATATCCCCCTTAAAGAATTTAGGAACGAAGAAGTAAAGGTCGGCGACATCGTCGACGTATATGTAGAGCGTTATGAAAACGCCGAAGGCCTTATGCTTGCTTCGCGCGAACGCGCCCGCAAAGAAGAATTCTGGCGCGAGATGGAATCGCAAATCGCCGACAACAAAATCCTCAAGGGAGAAATCGTCGAGCGCGTGCGCGGCGGATTCACCGTCGACCTCAACGGCCTTATGGCTTTCATGCCTTCGTCCCAGCTTGACGTCGTGCCGGTCAAGGACATCACCCCCTATCTCAACAAACCCATGGACTTCAAGGTCATCAAAGTCGACAAGCTTCGTTCGAACCTTATTGTTTCCCATCGCGCAATCATGGAAGGCGACCGCGAATCCAAGCGCGCGGAAATCCTTTCCAAAATCAAGGTCGGCGACGTTATGGAAGGCGCAATCAAGAACATCACCGACTATGGCATGTTCATCGATTTGGGCGGCATAGACGGCCTTCTCCACATCACGGACATTTCGTGGAAGCGCGTTTCCAACCCCGCGGAAATCTTCACCATCGGTCAGAAATTGAAAGTGAAAGTAATCCACTTCGACATAGAAACCGGCCGCATCAGCCTTGGCATGAAGCAGCTTGAGAACGACCCGTGGACTTCGGGCTTCGGCTTTGAAATCGGCAAAACCTATACCGGAAAGGTTACCAACCTTACCGACTATGGCGCGTTCGTCGACCTTGGCAACGGGGTCGAGGGCCTTATCCACGTATCCGAGCTTTCCTGGACCAAGCGCAACGTCGCGCCGAACAAAATCCTTAGCAACGGAGAGGAAGTCAAGGTCATGGTGCTTGAAATCGACATGGACAAGCGCCGCATCAGCCTTGGGTTGAAGCAGACCAAGCAGAATCCTTGGGCCGAGTTCGCCAGCAGCCACGAGGCCGGCGACATCATTGAGGGCGAGGTCAAGAACATCACCGAGTTCGGCGTGTTCATATCCCTTGGCCACGACATGGACGGCATGGTGCACGTGTCCGACCTTAGCTGGGACAAGACGCCCGATGTGGCCGTCAAATCATTCGCCAAAGGCCAGGTGGTCAAGGCCAAAATCCTTGAAATCGACACGGACAAAGAGCGCATTTCGCTTGGCATCAAGCAGCTTGAGAAAGACGTGGTCGCCGAGTCAATCGGAAACGTCAAGAAGGGCCAGGTGGTCACAGCCCACGTCATCGATACCCGCGACGACGGCGTTGTGGTCGAAGTCGACGGAATTCAGGGCTTCATAAAAGCGTCCGAGCTTTCCCGCAACCGTTCCGAGCAGAAGCCCGAGCGTTTTGCGGTCGGCGAAAAAATCGACGCGAAAATCGTCGGAATCGACACCGCCGGCAAAATGCTTTCGCTTTCCGTCAAGGCATACGAAATCGACGAAGAGAAGAAGCTTGCGAAGGAATACGGGTCGTCCGATTCCGGTGCGTCGCTTGCGGATATTCTTGGAGCCAAGCGTTAAGGTTGTTTTCGAGTGTAAATCGAATCCCCTGGGCAGCCGGGGGATTTTTTTGTTTTCGTCATACCGGGCAACGACCCGGTATCTAGTCAGCTTGGATTCCGGCTCGGGGGCCGGAATGACGGGATATTTTTCTCTTGACAAAATGATGGCGGGGGGGGGGAGATTCGTCTATAGACAACAAATAAAAAGGACCCGAAATGAAATGTATTTATAAAAATGACTGTGAGTGCGAGCAGAGCCAGGAATGCTTTAAGGTTATAGGAGCCGAAAATTTGGACCAATTAATGAAAAATGTAAACATGGCTCTTTATATGCCCTATAATGCGAGCAAAGGCGTTGACAAGTCCGCTCGCTATGAATTGGCGGGAGTTATGGTTTATGCCGCGGGCGGAGGCTTCTTTCAGCCGATACGTTGTATCAGAGCGACCGCTGTGCGCGGCTAATCAATATAACTGTTTTTGAATATCCCCTGAGCAGCCGGGGGATTTTTTTGTATCTCGTTATTACCCAAATCTTGAACTCCGGGCGGGTAAGCTAGGACGCAGGCCGCAGCGAACCGGGGTCCCGGGGTTGAAGATTTATAGCTTAGAGCACCTTCGGTGCGTGGGGCGCGCTTCGCTTAAATAAC